>ENA-ORXB01003380-ORXB01003380.1-sediment-metagenome-genome-assembly--contig:-NODE-3380-length-11219-cov-2.895800_pt1 | contig 11219 bp, 10 predicted proteins | sample MGYA00237863_ERZ511475 | MGnify/ENA primary metagenome ERZ511475 (study PRJEB26305, sample SAMN06343858) | sediment metagenome | isolation source: hot spring sediment | place: Canada: British Columbia...
CTGGATCGCGACCCCTTCGCCCACCCGCCCTCGAGGATCGGCGAGGCCCGGGTCCTCCTCACGCTCGTCGAGGGGGAGCCGGTCTTCCAGGACCCCTCGCTCTGAGCCCCCGCCCGGCCCACCGGCGGGCGAGCACCCGCTCGGGCGGCTCGACCAGGAGCTCCGCGAACCCCTCGAAGTCCTGCACGTTGTACGTGCAGACCGCGGCGAGGCCATGCGCACGCATCTGCGCGACGAGGAGGACATCGAACACCCCCTGGCCCGCCGTGGGGCGCTCGACGAGCAGATCCGCCACCTCCTCGAGGGCTCGCCCGTCGAGGGGGAGGACCGGCAGCGCTAGGCGGGCCGGCGTGAGGGCGGCCCAAGCCTCGGAGGGCCCGAGGGGTCGCTCGATCCGCCGGGGGTCGGTCAGGATGGCGAACGCTTCGACCAGGACCTGGGGCACGAGGGCGGCCGGTACGCGTCCCGCGAGAGCACGCTCGACGAGGGCTCGGCTGGCCTCGTGCTGGGGGGCGTCCTCGTTCAGCGCGTACACGAGGACGTTGGGGTCGAGGAGGATCATCGACCCCGGCGATCGTAGAGATCAGCGCGCCGGAACGGCCGGACCCGCCCCAACCGGAACCGCGGGAGCATCGCGCCCTCCGTCCGCAGGTAGGTCTCGAGCGCCGCGAGCACCAACTCGTTCTTGCGCCGTCCGCTCCTGCGGCTCACCTCCTCGAGGCGCTTCAGGAGGTCGGCCCGCTCCTCGGGGACATAGATGTTGAGCTGCATCAGACGCCAGCGTCCCACGCGGGCACGGCCGTGTCAATAGCCATAGTGACTCCCTCCCCGCGGACGCACTTCCCGCCGGAGCGGGGCGGGGCTGCTAGACTCGGGCAGACTTTGACTCGTCGTTCAAAGGGGCCACGCCGGCCCCGAGGAGGTGACGAACTTGGCCCATCGGGTTCCCGCCCCCGTCGATCCGGAGCGCCTCGGGTCCGTCCTCGCCCCCACGCTGGCCGAGGGCCGGACCCTCCCGCCCGAGGCCTACGTCTCGCCGGAGGTCTTCGCCTGGGAGGAGGAGCACCTGTTCGGGGGGACCTGGGTGTGCCTGGGGCGATCCGAAGCGCTCGCGCGACCCGGGGACCAGGCGGCCTTCCGGGTGGGCCGGGACGGGGTGCTCGTGGTCCGGGGCGAGGACGGCCGCCTCCGCGGCTTCTTCAACGCCTGCCGCCACCGCGGGCACGAGCTCCTGCCGTGCGGCGAGTCCCGGAACCTCCGGGTGATCAAGTGCCCGTACCACGCCTGGAGCTACGCCCTCGACGGGCGGCTCGTGGGCGCGCCGCGGTTCGCCGACGTGCCCGGGTTCGATCGCTCGGCCTACCCGCTGATCGCGGCCAGGGTCGCGGAGTGGCGCGGGTTCGTGTTCGCCAACCCCTCGGGCGATGCGCCGGACCTCGCGGAGTGGGTGGGGAACCTGGAGGAGTTGGTCGCACCGTGGGAGCCGGAGCGACTCGAGACGATGGCCTCCCACACCTACACCGTCCGGGCCAACTGGAAGGTGATCGTCGAGAACTACCACGAGTGCTACCACTGCTCCTCGATCCACCCCGCGCTGTGCCGGGTGACGCCGCCCGACAGCGGCGAGAACTTCCCCCACACGGGGAGGTGGGTGGGCGGCTCGATGGTGCTCGCGGAGCACGCCGAGACGATGTCGCTCACGGGCCGGAGCCTCGGCGTGCGGCTCCCGGGCCTCACGGCGAGGCAGGCCCGCGAGGTGTACTACTACGGCCTCTTCCCGAACCTCCTGCTGAGCCTCCACCCCGATTACGTGATGTTCCACCGGATCGAACCCCTCGCCCCCGGCGAGAGCCGGGTGGAGTGCGGCTGGCTCTTCCCGCCCGAGGCCCGGGACCGCCCGGGGTTCGACCCCGGCTACGCCCGGGAGTTCTGGGACCTCACCAACCGCGAGGACTGGGCGGCCTGCGAGTCCGTCCAACGCGGCCTCGCCTCCCGCGGCGCCCGGCAGGGGCCGTTCGCCCGGATGGAGGACGAGGTGGCCCTGTTCCAGCGGATGGTGGCCCGGGCCTACCTGGAGGGGGACGTGCCGGTGCCTCCGCAGGTGCGGGAGGTCGAACCGGCGTGAGGGCCGGCCGCCGAGGGGCGGCACGAGGCGCACGAGGAGGGAGCGGATGCCCGAGTTCGACATGAGCCTGGTGCAGCGGGGGGCCCGCCTGCGGCGGAGCCCCTACTACGAGGCCACCCAGAGGTACTCGCCGAAGGGGTTCACGGTCTACAACCACATGCTGTTCCCGATCCGGTACGACACCTTCGAGGCGGAGTTCGAGGCGCTCCTCACCCGGGTCACGCTCTGGGACGTGGCCGTCGAGCGCTGCCTCGAGATCTCGGGGCCCGACGGGTTCCGCTTCGCCCAGCTCCTCACCCCCCGGGACCTGTCGCGGTGCGCCGTTGGGCAGGGCAAGTACGTGCTGATCTGCGACTCCGACGGGGGCATCGTGAACGACCCCGTGATGACCCGGATGGAGGAGAACACGTTCTGGTTCGCCCTCGCCTCCTCCGACGCCCTGCTCTTCGCCCGGGGGCTCCGGAACGCCTACCCGGACCTCGACGTCACGATCAGGGAGCTGGACGTGGCGCCGCTCCAGGTGCAGGGCCCTCGGTCGAAGGAGCTCATGCGGGACCTCGTGGGGCCCGGGATCCTCGAGCTCCGCTACTACCACTGGATCCGGGCCGAGGTCGACGGGATCCCGGTCGTGATCACCCGGACCGGGTGGACGTCGGAGGTCGGCTACGAGGTCTACCTCCTCGACCCTTCCCGCGGGACCGACCTGTGGGAGCGGATCATGGAGGTCGGCCGCCCCTACGGGATCGTCCCCACCGGCCCCTCCGACATCCGCCGGATCGAGGGCGGGATCTTCAACTGGGGGGCCGACATGACCTACGAGGACAACCCGCTCGAGCTGGGGCTCGAGCGCCTGATCGACTGGGGCCTCCCCGACGAGGCGAGCATCTCGCTCCCGGCGCTCCGGAGGATCAAGGAGCGGGGGATCACCCGCCGGATCAACGGCGTGGAGTTCGACGGCGAGCCGTTCCCCGCCCTGAACTTCGTGAAGTGGCCGGTGGTCGAGGAGGGGCGGACGATCGGGAAGGTCACCTCGGCGATCTACTCCCCGCGCCTGGGGAAGAACATCGGCTACGCCTGGCTCCCGATCGAGCGCTCGGAGCTCGGCACGCGGGTCACGGTCGAGAGCGAGTGGGGGACCCGGACGGCGACCGTGGTGCCGATGCCGTTCGTCGACCCCGACAAGCGGATCCCCAAGGCCTGAGGCGCCCGTCCGCGCTTGCGGCGCGGGGCGGGGTTGAACGATGATTCAAGGAGGTCCGCGCGGCGGTCCGAGGCGCGGGGGAGGCGCCCGGGAAGGAGCGAGGATGGAACAGGTGGGCAAGGGCGGCTCCCGGTGGTGGGCGACGCTCACCATGGGGCCCTGGTACCGGAAGACGCCGTTCACCGACGCCGCGATCAGGCACGGCTGCACGGGGTTCGGGATCTACAACCACACCTACATCCCGGACCGGTACGACGACGTCGACCCCGTCGACGAGTACCGCCACCTCGTCGAGCACGTGACGCTCTGGGACGTGGGCTGCGAGCGGATCGTCGAGATCTCGGGGCCCGACGCGCACCGGTTCACGAACGCGCTCACGCCCCGCGACCTGGACCGGTGCGCCGTGGGGCAGGGCCGGTACGTCGTGCTCACCGCCCCCGACGGCGGGATCGTGAACGACCCCGTGCTGCTCCGCCTGGCCGAGGACCGGTACTGGCTCGCGCTCGCCGATTCCGACGCCGGGCTCTGGGCCAGGGGGGTGGCGGTGCACGCGGGGATGGACGTCCGGATCACCGAGCCCCCCGTCTACCCGGTCCAGGTCCAGGGACCCCGCTCCAAGGACCTCATGCGGGACCTCTTCGGCGAGGAGATCCTGTCGCTCCGCTACTACCACTGCCGGGAGGCGTCCCTGGGGGACATCCCGGTGGTGGTCTCCCGGACCGGCTGGACCGGCGAGGTGGGCTACGAGATCTACCTCGTGGACCCGGCGCGGGGCGACGATCTCTGGGAGCGGATCCTGGAGGCCGGCGAGCCGTACCGGATCCGGCCGATCGCGCCGTCGGAGATCCGTCGGATCGAGGCGGGGATCTTCAACTACGGGTCCGACATGACGATCGAGAACAACCCGTTCGAGATCACCGGCCTGGAGCGGATGGTGGAGGAGGGGAAGCGCTCCGACTACATCGGCCGCGCGGCCCTGGAGCGGATCCGCCGCGAGGGGGTCCGGCGGAAGCTCGTGGGGATCGACCTCGGGCCCGACCCGCTCCCCGAGGACCCCGTCGAGTCCTGGCCCGCCTCCCACGACGGCCGTCGGGTGGGACACGTGACGGCGGCCGCGTGGTCGCCCCGCCTGGGGAGGAGCATCGGCTACGTCTGGGTGCCGATCGAGCTGGCGGCGCCCGGCACGCCGCTGCGGGTCGAGACGACCGGGGGGGCCGTGCTCGAGGGCCGCACGGCGACCATCCCGTTCGTGGACCCCGAGAAGCGGATCCCGACGTCCTGACGGAGCCCGCGGGCCTCCCGCGCCCCCTACCCGCGGCGTGGACGAGTCGAACCGCGGTCGGGCCGGCGGCGGATAGGCTGTGTGGCGATGACGCGCGGCGAGCGGCGGTGGGCGGTGGGGGTCCTCGTCCTGGGACTGGTGCTCGCCGCCTGCACGGCACGGGGCGGGGGCGCCGCCCCTTCGCGCTCGCCTGCGTCACCGGCATCCTCGCCGGCAGGGGTCCGCGTGGGGACCGGGGGCGGGGGCGGCGGGCCGGTGGTCCGGGTCGTCCGGGCCGTGCTCCCGGCCGTCGTGAACGTCACCACCGACCAGCTCCGACCGAGCCTCGGCATCGGGGGCACCTCTCGCGGGGTCGGGACCGGGTTCGTCGTCTCTCCCGACGGGTTCATCGTCACCAACTGGCACGTCGTCGACGGGGCGAGCCGGATCCGGGTGACGACGTCCGAGGATCCGCCGCGCACGTTCGAGGCCCGGGTGGTAGGCGGCGACGCCTCGGCCGACCTCGCCGTGCTGAAGGTGGAGGCCACCGGCCTCCCCACGGTCCCCCTCGGCTCCTCGAGGGACCTCCAGCTCGGCCAGCGGGTCGTGGCGATCGGGTACGCCCTCGCCCTGGAAGGGGGCCCGACGGTGACGGCCGGGATCGTGTCAGCCCTGGGGCGGGTGGTGGAAGCCCGGGACCCGGCGTGCGACCCGGCCGTCTGCGGCCAGGACCAGGTCCGCACCTACCGGGACGTGATCCAGACCGACGCGGCCATCAACCCCGGGAACTCGGGCGGCCCGCTCGTCAACATGCGCGGCGAGGTGGTCGGGATCAACACCGCGGGCATCCAGGCCGGGGCCGCCGAGAACATCGGCTTCGCCATCGCGATCGACGCCGCCCGGCCCACGATCGAGGATGCGATCCGCAACCCCGAGGCGCCCGTCCCGTACCTGGGCGTCGGGACGGTTACCGTGACCCCGCTGCTCGCGCTCCAGTACGGCCTCGCCGTGGACACCGGGGCCCTGGTCGTGGACGTGGCACCGGGCGGCCCGGCGGAGCGGGCCGGGATCCGCCCCGGGGACGTGATCGTGGGGTTCGGGGGGCGGCCGGTCGGGGACTCCGATGCCCTGGGGGCGATGATCCGCTCGCGCGCGCCCGGCGACGCGGTCGAGGTGGCCGTGGTCCACGCCGACGGGAGCCGGGACACGCTCCTCGTCCGGCTCGGGGTGAACCCGCTGCCGGTCCCGGCGGGCTGAGACCGGCGGGATCCCCGCGGCCCCGCGGCCCCTCCCGGCGTCCCGACGCCGCCGGTGCGCTAGCCTTCTCCCCGTGAGGGTGAGGCTCAGGAACCCCGACCGGGAGGTCGAGCTCCGCGGGGGACGGAAGGTCCGCGACGTCCTCGCCGAGCTCGGGCTGGATCCCGACACGGTCCTCGTGATCCGGGAGCGGGAGCTGCTGACCCGGGAGGACCGGGTGGAGGAGGACGACGTGCTCGAGGTCCGCCCGGTGATCTCGGGCGGGAGCGGGCCGATGCGCTGCCGCCGGTGCCGAGAGCCCGCGGTGGTCGAGGTCCGTCGACACAACGCCGCGTTCTGCCGGGACTGCTTCCTCCACCACGTCCGGGAGCAGGTCCGACGGGCCATCGACGCCTACGACATGTTCGGTCCGAAGGACCGCGTGCTGGTCGCGGTCTCGGGCGGCAAGGACTCGCTCGCGCTCTGGGACATCCTCCTGGACCTCGGCTACCGGGCGAGCGGCCTGTACCTGGGGCTCGGGATCGGCGGCTACTCCGCGCGCTCGGCCGAGGTGGTCCGGCGGTTCGCCCGCGAGCGGCGGGAGGCCCTGGAGGCCGTGGGCGGCGAGCTCGTCGAGGTCGACCTGGCCCGCGAGCACGGGTTCGACGTCCCGACCGCCGGACGACGAGGGTCCCGCTCGACCTGCGCGATCTGCGGGCTCTCGAAGCGCTACGTGTTCAACCGAGCCGCCCTGGAGCGCGGCTACGACGTCGTCGCCACGGGCCACAACCTCGACGACGAGGCGGCCACCCTCCTGGGGAACGTGCTCCGGTGGCAGACCGGGTACATCGCGCGCCAGGCCCCGGTGCTCCCGGCCCGGGAGGGGATGGTGAAGAAGGTGAAGCCCCTGTACCGGCTCTCCGAGCGGGAGACCGCCGCCTACAGCTTCCTGCGGGGGATCGACTACGTGGTCGAGGAGTGCCCGCTCGTGGCGGGGAACACCCAGCTCCGCTACAAGGAGGCGCTGAACCGGCTGGAGGCGGCCTCGCCCGGCACCAAGGCCCAGTTCCTCCTGGGCTTCCTGGAGCGGGGCGCGGCCCTGTTCCGGGCCGAGGACGACGCGGAGCTCCGCCCCTGCGAGGCCTGCGGACAGCCCACCACGGCGAGGTTCTGCGCGTTCTGCCGGGCCCGGGCCCAGATCCTGGGAGAGCGGCTCGGGACGCCGGCCGACCAGGGGGAGGCCGCGGGGGGCTCCTCCGACCGGGAGGTGGCCCGGGAGCTCGCCGAGGAGGTCCTGCCGGTCGAGATCTACGCCGCGGAGCAAGCCGCCCGGTGAGCGCTCCCTTCGAGCCCGGGGAGCGGGTCCTCCTGATCGACCAGCGCGGGCGGCGCTACCTCGTGAAGCGGCTGCGCCCGGGCGACGCCTACCACACCCACGGGGGGATGGTCCCCCACGACCTGATCCTGGGGAGGCCCGAGGGGGTCGAGGTCCGCTCCCCGGGCGGGATGGCGTTCCGGTGCTTCCGCCCGCGCCTCGCCGACTACGTGCTGAAGATGCCCCGCGGGGCCCAGGTCGTCTACCCGAAGGACCTGGGGGCGATCGTGGTGGAGGGCGACGTGTACCCGGGCGCCCGGGTGCTCGAGGCCGGGACCGGCTCGGGCGCGCTCACCATCGCCCTGTGTCGGGCCACCGGCCCCGAGGGCCGGGTGATCTCCTACGAGGTGCGGGAGGAGTTCCGGGAGAAGGCCGCGGCCAACGTCGAGGCGTTCTTCGGGAAGCTCCCAGCCTGGCTCGAGCTCCGGGCCGGGGACGTCCGGGAGGTGGCGGTGACGGGGGAGGCCTTCGACCGCGCCGTGCTCGATCTCCCCGAGCCGTGGGAGGTGCTGCCCGCGCTCCGGCGGGCCCTGGAGCCGGGCGCCGTGCTCTGCTGCTACCTCCCCACGACCGGGCAGCTCCAGCAGCTCGCCCAGGCCCTGGGGCGGGAGGGGTTCCTCCACCTCGACACGTTCGAGGTCCTGGTCCGACCCTGGCACCTCTCCGAGCGGAGCGTGCGCCCCGAGCACCGGATGGTGGCCCACACCGGGTTCCTGTCGGTGGCCCGCCGGCTCCCCTGACCGCGGTCGGGGCAACCGCCGGGCCCCCCGCGTCGTATGAGAGGGAAAGGCGGCGGTGCGCGTCTTCGCACCCCCCAGCCGGTGGCATATACTCGGTCCTCGAACGCAAGGTAGGTGACGCAGGTGCCGGACGCTCTCCCGGAGCGCGAGGAGCGCTACGAGAAGCAGATCCACGAGCTCCAGACCCAGATCCGCTTCCTCGAGGACGAGATCGCCCTGCTCCGGCGGCGGCTCACGAGCCAGCCCCGCCAGGTCAAGGTCCTCGAGGAGAAGCTCGCCGAGACCCGGGCCGACCTGTCCCGGGCCCTGGCCCAGAACGAGAAGCTCGCGAACGCCCTCCGCGCCGAGCGGGAGAAGATCGAGGCCCTCCGCGAGGAGGTCGACAAGCTCTCCCGCCCGCCGGCCTCCTTCGGCGTGTTCCTCGGCGCGAACGAGGACGGCACGGCCGACGTCTTCACCGCCGGGCGGAAGATGCGGGTGAACGTGGCCCCCGAGATCGACCCGGGCTCGCTCCGGCGGGGGGCCGAGGTGATCCTGAACGAGGCCCTCAACGTGGTCGAGGTCCTCGACCCCGACCGGCAGGGCGAGGTCGTGAAGGTGAAGGAGCGGTTGGGCGAGGACCGGGTGATCGTCCTGGGGCGGGCCGACGAGGAGATGGTGGCGACCCTCGCCGCGGGGCTCCGCGACGAGCCGATCCGGGTGGGGGACCCGTTGCTCTACGACGCCCGCTCCGGGGTGTGCCTGGAGCGCCTGCCGCGGGAGGAGGTGGAGGAGCTCGTCCTGGAGGAGATCCCCGACGTCACCTACGACGACATCGGGGGCCTCCAGGCCCAGATCGAGGCCATCCGGGACGCCGTCGAGCTCCCGTTCCTCTACGCCGAGCTGTTCCAGGAGCACGAGCTCGAGGCCCCCAAGGGCGTGCTGCTCTACGGGCCGCCGGGATGCGGGAAGACCCTGATCGCGAAGGCCGTGGCCAAGTCCCTGGCCGACAAGGTGCGGGAGCGGACCGGCCGCGAGGACGCCCGGAGCTACTTCCTGAACGTGAAGGGGCCCGAGCTCCTGAACAAGTACGTCGGGGAGACCGAGCGGCAGATCCGGGAGATCTTCCAGCGCGCGAAGGAGCGCTCGAAGGAAGGCCTCCCGGTGATCGTGTTCTTCGACGAGATGGACTCGATCTTCCGGACCCGGGGGAGCGGGATCTCCTCCGACGTCGAGAACACGATCGTCCCCCAGCTCCTCTCCGAGCTGGACGGGGTCGAGACCCTGAAGAACGTGATCGTGATCGGGGCCTCCAACCGGGAGGACCTGATCGACCCGGCGATCCTCCGCCCCGGCCGCCTCGACGTGAAGATCAAGATCGAGCGGCCCGACGCCTCGCAGGCCCGGGACATCATGTCCAAGTACCTCAAGCCCTCCGTGCCGATCCACCCCGACGAGATCCGTCGGGCGGGCGGCGACGTGCGGGCGGCGGTGGAGCGGATGATCGACCGCACGATCGAGCGGATGTACGCGAGCTCCGAGGAGAACCGCTTCCTCGAGGTGACCTACGCCTCCGGGGACAAGGAGATCCTCTACTTCAAGGACTTCAACTCGGGGGCGATGATCGAGAACATCGTCCGCCGGGCGAAGAAGGACGCGATCAAGCGGTTCCTCTCCACCGGCGAGAAGGGGATCAAGACCGACGACCTGCTGCGGGCGATCCGGGAGGAGTTCAAGGAGAACGAGGACCTCCCGAACACCACGAACCCCGACGACTGGGCGCGGATCTCGGGGAAGAAGGGCGAGCGGATCGTCTACGTCAGGACCCTCCTGGGCGAGGGGGGCGGCGAGGGGCGCCAGGTCGAGCGGATCAACGCCGGCCAGTACCTGTGAGGTCTCCCCATGGCCATCCCCAAGGTCGTCGGGACCGAGACCGAGTACGGGATCGCCGCCCCGGGGGCGCCGGACTTCAACCCGGTCCTCTCGTCCTCCCTCCTGATCAGCACCTACGCGGGGGCCCTCCGGCGGATCCGCTGGGACTACGAACAGGAGTCGCCGCTCCGCGACGCCCGGGGGTTCGAGCCGGTCCAGGTCCGGGAGCCGGCCGAGGAGGACCTGGGCCTGGCCAACGTGATCCTCCCCAACGGGGCCCGCTACTACGTGGACCACGCGCACCCCGAGTACTCGACCCCCGAGTGCGCGACCCCCCGGGAGCTCGTGGTCCACGACAAGGCCGGCGAACGGGTCCTGGAGCGGTCCCTCCACGAGCTCGAGCGGATCCTCCCGCCCGGCCAGCGGATCGCGATCTACAAGAACAACTCGGACGGCAAGGGGAACTCCTACGGGACCCACGAGAACTACCTCGTGGACCGTCGGACCCCGTTCTCGAGCATCGTCCGCGACCTCACCCCGTTCCTCGTCTCCCGCCAGGTGTTCACGGGGGCCGGGAAGCTCGGGGCGGAGGCCCCGTGGGACGAGCGGGGGAAGGTCGTCTACCAGCTCTCGCAGCGGGCGGACTTCTTCGAGACCGAGGTGGGACTCGAGACCACGCTGAAGCGGCCGATCATCAACACCCGGGACGAGCCCCACGCCGACCCCGACAAGTACCGCCGGCTCCACGTGATCGTGGGCGACGCGAACCTCTCCGAGGTCCAGATCTACCTCAAGGTGGGGACCACGGCGCTCGTGCTGAAGATGATCGAGGACGAGTTCCTCCCCGACCTCACGCTCGCGAACCCGGTCGGCGCGCTCCACGAGGTCTCCCGGGACCTCACCTGCTCGGTCCCGATCGCCCTGGCCGACGGTCGGCGCCTCTCCCCGGTGCACCTCCAGTGGGAGTACCTGGAGCGGGCCCGGAAGTACGTCGAGCAGGAGGACGCGACGCCCGAGAACCTCGACCTCGTCCGCCGGTGGGAGGCGGTCCTCACCGCGCTCGAGGAGGTCAACCGGGAGAGCGCGGAGCGGATCGCCCTCGCGCTGGACCGCTTGGCCCCCCTCTTCCGGGAAGCATTCGTCCTCAAGCACGTCGAGGGGCTCGACTTCAAGGAGATCGGCATCCTCACCGGGACGACCGAAGGCACCGCGCGTGTGCGCGCTCACCGTGCCAAGCTCCTGCTGCAGCAGGACCTGGGCCCCGCCTTCCAGACCCTCATGGAAGGCCTGAAGCGTTAAGGCCGATCGGTCAAGCGGCGGGTCAGGGACTGCCGGACGAACGGGATCTTTATGCCCTTGAGGAGGCCTGTCGCGCGCGGGGGGTCGGCCGCGACGAGGGGCTCGAGGGCGTACCAGATCATCGCCGGCAG
>ENA-ORXB01003382-ORXB01003382.1-sediment-metagenome-genome-assembly--contig:-NODE-3382-length-11210-cov-4.430881_pt1 | contig 11210 bp, 9 predicted proteins | sample MGYA00237863_ERZ511475 | MGnify/ENA primary metagenome ERZ511475 (study PRJEB26305, sample SAMN06343858) | sediment metagenome | isolation source: hot spring sediment | place: Canada: British Columbia...
CCCGCCGCGGCGGGGGCGGGGTTAGGGGTGGGGGTCCCTCGATGGGCAATGCCCTCGCCCTGCGAGCGTAGAAGGCTATCCGCCCCTCAACGTTTCGGCGCGACCGTGAGGGGGCCCCAAGCGGGGCATCGCAGCATGCAGCAGCCTCCCCACGATACGCCGATAGGGCGAAACAACCAGCTCCCGCCGTCTGCAGGTTCAGCGGCGGGCGGCAGCTGTTAGCCTACAGGGATCGGAGGCCCAGATCGCTTCGCCGACGCGCGGCGTCGGCCTGCAATGACAGGCACGAGCCATTGCCACGTGGCGTCAGCCGCCGGAGCAGCCGGGGCGGACGTGCGTCCGCCCCGGCAACCCGTGAGGTCAGCGGAGCACCAGCGGCAGGTACACGCCTACCGGATGGTAGGTGGTGTTGCCGCAGCCGGCAAAACTGGTCACGATGTAGGGGCTTCCCCAGGGCGGGACCCCCGCACTGCGGAGGATCATCGGCGGAGTGCGCACCGTGCCATCGCTGGCCACGAGGGCGTAGTACAGGTTGCCGCGAGCCTCGTAGCTGTAGTCCATCCAGGTCAACACGGCATAGCCGCCGCCACCCGCGGTGACGGAGACGCCGGTGTCGCCGCTCGCGGCCGCCGCGACCCGGCCCAGGCAGGTCGGCCCGGCGACCCGGTTGTACGCGGAGTCCAGGATGGCGAAGCGGATACGCGGGACAAACTCGTCCCCGAAGCACCCCCACGCCTCCCAGGCCAGGAATATCCTTCCGTCCGGCAGTTGCACCACGTCATAGTTGCGCCAGTCCACGACCGACTCATCCACCGACAGGTCCGTCGCCGGCTTGACGACCGCGCCACTGCTGGACAGGACGGCGTAGTAGATGTCGTCGTTCGCCGATGCCCGGCTCTCCCAGGACAGGATCACCCGCCCCCCCGAGAGCCGGGCCAGGGCCGGGTCGAGGTAGCCGGAGTCGCCCGGCGTATCGTTGGTGAGCCGGGTGACGGCCTTCACCGGGACACCATCGGACGCCCTGACGGCGTAGTAGATATCGTCGACGTAGCCTGCGTTCTCCCAGATATCCCTCAGCCACGCAAGGACGAAGCGACCATCGTCGGTAGCGGCGATGCGGGGATAGAAGAAGGCCGGCACGTTGCGGTCATCCCAATCCCCCCAGAGGTCGTTGTTCGTGAGATTGGCGGGGCCATAGACGAGGCTGCCCGAGGCATCGAGTATGGCGAAGTAGATGTTGGTGTTGTACTGCGAGGTGCTCGAGTTCCACTGGTAGCGATACCACGCGACGCCGGTGCGCCCGTTGGGCGCCACGGCGACGGCAGGCTGAAAGTCGTACGTAGGCAAGGTCGCCGAGCTGAGGTCGGTGAGGCGGCTCACCGGGCGCCGCGTGTTCCCTTCGCGGTCCAGAAGCACGTACTCGAGCTCGTCCACAGAGAAGCTACGGGGCGGCCCGAGGTAGCGAGACCTCCGCCACAGGTACACAAAGCCACCGCCCGGCAGCTCGGCTACGGCCGGATCGACACCCGCGTACCAGGAATCCGTGGCCTTCCTCACCACCTGGCTCCCGGGCCGGACCAGGAGAAGGCTCTGCGCCCCGTCGGCATCATCTCTATACGCCTGAGCAAACGTCGCCGGGACGGCCGCCTGCATGTAGACCGTGCGGCTCCTCGTCGTGTCCAGCGACGAGCGCGCGGTGACACCCACGGCGTCGGCGTCGCCCACCCGCGCCCCGCCCGGCGCCCTCACCCGAACCGTGACGGTACTGGCCGCACCCTGCGGCACGCTGCCTGTGTCCGGCACGCCATCGCCATCGGTGTCCGCGAGCGGCGTTGTCCCATCCTCACGAAACAGGGATACCGTCCAGGTCGAACTGGAGGTGATGCCGTAGGTATCCGCCCCTAGCTCACCGGTGTTCCGGACGACCACCTGGAAGGTCGCCTCGCCGGCCTGCGTAAAGCTGCCCTGATAGAGCGGTGTCACCGCCACCCGCGCCGCCTGCGCAGGCCGCCGGAAGCGGATGGCCAGCTCGTTGCGCAGCCCCGGCGCGTTGTAGAGGTACTGCAAACCGGTCGTGCCGGTGCTGTCCTCTATCCCGACCGTGGCACTCTGCAGGTTCCCGGTGAGGCTTTGGTACTGCAGGACGATGTCCCCGTTCTCATGGAGGATGACCTCGAAGGTCAGGTCCAGCGTGCCCGAGCCATAGTAGGCGTCGGCGCGGCGCCACTCTACCACAAAGTACCGGTTCGGAGCGGTCCCGCCTCTGAAGTAGTAGATGCCGGCATCCGGTCGGGTCTGCGCGTACACCCCCAGATCATCCCAGAAGGCTGCGATCATGTCGTTGGGCGGCGCGGTATTCGGGATCAGGGCATTCAGGTACCAGAACCCGCCCCGGCCGAAGCTGACCAGGCCCTTTGTGCTGAAGTAGGCCTGAGCGTAGCTGTTCTCATAGAAGGGGAACGTGAAGCCTATATCCACCGGCCCCGTGTAGACATCGCCACCATACAGGCCGCTATCCACGCCGGATTGGGCGGCGTCGATCCAGGCGTAGGGCTCCGTGTCATCCCAGGTGTAGCCGAACTCGTCCGGCCCTCCCATCGCCTGCGGCGCTACACTCGCCGCCACGGGAGGCACAGGAGTCTCCCTCACCGGAAATGGCCCCTCGGGCCGCGCCTCCCCCGGCGGGCAGGGCACGCCCGGAGGACAGCTCTCCTTCACCGGCCCCTCAGGCGGCTGCGGGAGCTCCGCTGCCCCCGGCCCCGCCCACGGCCCTACCACCAACAGCGCCACGCTCAGGATAACCAGCAGTCGGATCCACCGTTTCACAGGCATTGTTGGGCTCCTTGTCGCAACGATGTGTGGCGAGACGCAATCCAACGGTGTGGCGACCGGACGCAGGAGGAGGGGCTCGGCCCCCGTCATGCAACGAAGCTGTAAGCGCGGATGGGACGTTGGAAAGGCTCAAGCGTGGGTTCACTGTGCTGGCCCTGCACCCTCGCGACGTGCCTCCACATCGGTGGACGGGCACACTATCCCGCCGCTTTGCGGGCTTGTTGCATCGCTGAGCCGGGCGCGGGAGAGCGTCTGCAATGGCAAAAGAGGACGCCGCCGGCGCGGTTCGGCGCATGCCCCCGCCCTCCCGCCGGAAGGGAGGATCGTGACCCCGGGATGGGTCGGAACTATTCATTCTTTGCGCTGTGTGCAATATCTTACAACCTCTCGCCCGCCCTGTCAAGTCGCGGACCTGGCCCCTCGCCTCCGGCTTGCCCTCCGGCGCCGAATGCAGTACCATCGCTTTGCGCGCTCCGGCGCGCAAGAACGCCCGAGGTGGGGTCTATGCGGCTGAAAGCAGGGCTCGCCGCGGTCTTGCTCCTGGTCCTGGTCGGCTGTCAGTCGGGGGAGCCCCCATCGTCGGGCCGGTCCAGCGCGCAGCAGCCGACACTTACCGCGGCACCGGGCGCAAACGTCAACCTGGACGTCGAGGTGCTGGCGCAGGGCCTGGATACGCCCTGGGCGCTCGATCTGGCCCCCGACGGCCGGCTCTTCCTGACCGAGCGGCCGGGGCGCATCCGCATCGTGCGTGGGGGCACGCTGGACCCGGAGCCCTGGCTCACCCTGGAAGTCGCCGAGGTTGGCGAGGGTGGCCTCTTGGGCCTCGCCCTCGACCCTGACTTTGCCCGAAACGGCTTTGTCTATGTCGCCCACACCTATCGGGGCGCCGACGGGAACCTGCACAACCGGCTGCTGCGGCTGCGCGAGGAGCCCGAGACGGGACGAGGCACCATCGACCGGGTCCTCTTCGACGGTGCGCCCGGCGCGACCCTCCACGACGGCGGGCGGGTGCGCTTTGGACCCGATGGCAGGCTCTACTGGACCCTCGGCGATGCTGAGGACCCGCAGCGCGCGCAGGAGGTCAGCTCGCTGAACGGCAAGATCCTGCGCCTCAACCCCGATGGCTCCGTTCCGGAGGACAACCCCTTCGCCGGCTCGCCGGTCTACTCCTACGGGCACCGCAACCCGCAGGGCCTGGCCTGGCACCCTGAGACGGGCCAACTCTATGCGACGGAGCATGGCCCGCAGGCCAATGACGAGATCAACCTGATCGAGCGCGGCCGCAACTATGGCTGGCCCCTGGTGAGGGGCGAGGCAACGCGGGAGGGAACGGTGCCCCCCATCCTCTCGAGCGGCCCAAGCGACACCTGGGCCCCCAGCGGAGTGGCCTTTGCGGCGCGCGGGCCCTGGGCAGGCTCGCTCCTCTTCGCCGGGCTGCGCAGCGAGACTCTCTTCCGCGTCGTCCTCGATCCTCGCGACCCGAGCCGCGTCCTGCGCCTCGAGCGGTATCTCGAGGGCCGCTACGGCCGGCTCCGCGATGTCGTCGAGGGCCCCGACGGGAGCTTCTATCTGCTCACGAGCAATCTGGACGGCCGCGGCACGCCCCGTCCCGAAGGGGACCTGGTACTCAGCGTGACCGTCACGCAGACGGTCCTCTCCCAGGAGGCAAGATGAACGCCCTCGTGGTCTATGACTCGGTGTACGGAAACACGGAGCAGGTCGCCCGAGCGGTGTCGGACGTGCTCGCCACCCGCGCCAACACGCGCCTCGTGCGGGTCACCGAGGCAGCGGGGCTGGATCTCGCGGGGATCGATCTCTTGGTGCTGGGGTCGCCGACCCATGGCTGGCGGCCGACCCCGGCCATGCGGGAGCTGCTCGACAGGCTGCCGGAGGGGTCGCTCCGGAACCTTCCCGCCGCCGCGTTCGATACACGCCTGCGCGGCATCCGCCTTCTGACCGGCTCGGCCGCACGCTCTCTGGCCAAGACCCTGGAGCGCATGGGGGCGCGGCTGGTCCTCCCGCCGGAGAGCTTTGTGGTGGTGCGCTCGCAAGGCCCCCTTGCCGAGGGTGAGCTGACCCGGGCCACGGAGTGGGCACGGGCACTCCTGGAGCGCGCTGCCGGACCGGGCCTGGCGTGACCGGGCGGCCACGCTCCGGGTGGGGCATCCTGACCCGGTTTCTCACGGAGGTGAAGCGGCGATGAGCAGGCTGGTCAGCCGTGTCGGCTTCTGGTCCGCGGTCCTGTCGACGGTGTGGGCCGGCGGTTTCGCCATTGTATCGGTTGCCCTCGCCCTGGCCTTCCCGGGAGGCGAGTGGCGGGGCATCGAGGCCTACGTGGCCTCTTACCGGCCGGTACAGGCCGTGCCTCCGGTGCTTCTGTCGTTCCTGCTCGCGCCGACTCTCGTCGTTCTTGTCGCCGCCATCCACACGGCGGTGATCGAGCCGAGGAGGCTGCTGAGCCTCATCGCTCTGGCTTTCACCATTGTCTACGCGGCGGTGGTCAGCACGAACTATCTCCTGCAGATGGCCTGGGTGCGCGGCCTCATCCTCCGCGGGGAGGGCGAGGGGCTGGGCCTGCTCGTGCTGGGCAACCCGCGCTCAGCCTTCTGGGCCCTCGAGGTGCTGGCCTACGGCTTCCACGTCCTCGGCCTGGTCTTCCTCGCTCCCCTCTTTGGCCCGGCCGGGCCCGGGCGCTGGGTGCGATGGATCTTTATTCTCAACGGCGTCGCGACCGGCGTCGCCTTCCTGGTGTACCTGCTCACGGCGGATGCCTGGCACCCCCTCGTCCTCGTGAGCCTCGGGGTCTGGGCCATCACCTTCCCGATCGCAACCGCCCTCCTGGCCCTGCTTTTCCGACGGGGGGAAGCGCTGGGAGGCGAGGCCGCACCATAGCGGCGCCGGTCTCAGCCGTCCTTCCGGGACCAGTCGTACGGCACCTTGTCGGTGTGCGCCGGCAGCCGGTACTCGTCCGGCTGCTCATAGTTGTAGACCTCGGTCGGGACGTTGACGATCAGCGTCATCTCCTCCCCGATGCCCTTGAACCCGTGAAGCACTCCGGGCGGGATCTTGAGCAGGCGCGGTCGCTGCCAGCCCATGAAGAACTCGTTGACCTCGCCGCGCGTCGGCGAGCCCTCCCGGTCGTCATAGAGCACGACCTTGGCCATCCCGCTGACGCATATAAAGTGGTCCGTCTGGGTTTTGTGATAGTGCCAGCCTTTGACCACGCCCGGGTACACGGCCGTGACATAGACCTGCCCAAAGCGCTCGAACTCGGGCCAGTCCGAGCGCAGCATCTCCATCAGGTAGCCCCGCTCGTCGGGGATCATCCGCAGCTCCCGGACGACGACTCCTTCGATCATCATGCTTCCTCCCGCAAGTGCCGACGCACCGTATTCGCCCCCTCTGTCGTTGCTGCTGCAGGCGGCGCGGATTCGGCCACCTGCGCCAGCGCACCCAGGATCACCCCGGCCAGGATGAGCGCACAGCCCGCCCAGCCACGGGCGAGCATGCTTTCACCCGCCACCAGCACGCCAAAGAGCGCCGCGAACACCGGCTCGGCGGCAAAGATCAGGGCCGTGTGGCCGGCCGTCGTGAACTGCTGCGCCGCCGTCTGTATCAGAAAGGCCAAGGCTGTGGCTGCGACCCCCGTGAAGACGGCAGCTCCCCACACCGGCCCCGGCATGGCGGGGAAGGCTCCTCGGGCCAGCACCAGCGCTCCGCTCAGCACGGAGACCGTAGACACCTGTATCAGCGTCAGCAGCCGCGGGTCACGCCCCGGCGAGAGCGCCCCCAGCGCCGTGATGTGCCCGGCAAAGCTGAAGGCGCACCCTAGCACCAGAAGGTCCCCACGGCCGATGGACCAGTCGGCGCCCAACGAGAGCATGCCAAGCCCGACCGTGGCCAGCACCGTCCCGGCCAGCGCCTGCCAAGAGGGCAGCCGTCGCCACAGCACGGCCACAAACAGGGGCACCAGCACCACCGACAGCCCGGTGATGAACCCCGCCTTGGCCGCCTCTGTGTGTTGCAGACCGGCGGTCTGGAAACCATAGCCGGCAAAGAGCAGCCCCCCGGCCAAGACCCCCGCCAAGAGGTCCGAACGGCGCACGGCCGGGCGATGCGCCAGCGTCACCGGCAGGAGCGCCACGGCTGCCACGGCAAACCGCACCGCCAGGAAGGGCAGGACGGGGTAGCGCGCGACTGCCCCCTTGACGAGCACGAAAGTGCTTCCCCAGATCGCTGTAACCGCCAGCAGGGCCAGGTCCGCTGCCAGCCGCCGGCCTGCAGAGATGCCAGGTTGAGTCAATGTCTGCCCTCTTTCTCTGGGCATGCCAGTTGCACTACACTCCACATTGCTGCGCGAAGTACCTCCGGATCGCGTCAGGCAACCGTGCTCCCCTTGGATGGGGCCTGCGCCTGCAGCTCGCCCCGCACCGTCCAGTACAGCTCCCGGGCCCGCAGGTCGGCCAGGGTGTAGCAGGGCCCACCGAGCGCCGCGGCCAGCCGGGCGGCAAGGCCCCGGTCCAGCGAGGCGTGCTCGGTGTTGATGACCACCGAGCGGATGCCTTTGGACCTGATCAGGCCGGCAATCCGCAGCGCCTCCTCCTCCGGCGGGCGCCCGGTGAGCGAGACGTTGCCCGCCCCGTCGGTCAGCAGAATAAGGAGCGGCTGCACCTCGCGATCCTTGCGCCGCTCTCTGAGCGCCAGCTCATAGGCCACGAGCAGACCGTGGCTGAGGGGGGTGCGCCCTCCAACCCTGAGCTCGGTCAGAAGCCGCCTCGCCAGCTCGACCGAGTTGGTCGGCGGCAGGGCGATCCGGGCGCGGTCCTTCTGGAACACGACCAGGCACACGCGATCGCGCTTCTGATAGGCATCGACCAGCAGGGAGAGGATTGCGCCCTTGGTCGCGACCATGCGTTCCGCAGCCGCCATCGACCAGCTGGCATCGAGCAGGAAGAGGATCAGATTGGCGGCCCTGCGCACGCGCACCTTGCGCCGGTAGTCATCCCTGGCCAGGAGGATGGGCTCACCCCTCTGGCGGCCGCGGCCGAGCTGGTGCGGGGCGGCCGCGCGCAGCGTCGCGTCGACTGCCAGATCGGCGATCTCCCGGCTCGGCCGGCTGGAGACGTACCGCCCTCTCCGACGGGTCGTATACGTAAAGCTCCGTCGGCCGCCGGTGCGCCGGGCCAGCCGGTCAAGGGGGGTCTGCAGCCGGCGGGGGCGGAAGGGTTGGCCGGTTGGCACCGGCAGGTCAGCCCGGCGGATGTACGCCAGGGGCATCGGCGCGGCGCTGTGGCCGCGCAGGGGCATGCCCGAGCCGGGAGCTACCGCCTCAGGCGGCTGCTCCTCGTTCAGGTCTTTTTTTTTCCGTCGGCAGCGCCTGTGGTCAGGTCCGCGGCCTCGACCCGCGCCCTGACCTCCTGCAGCTTGACCTCAAGGTTCTCGGGCTCTATCTCGCCGTCCAGCAGAGGCTGTCGCTTGAGGCGGTGAGGCAGGGCCAGTTCGGCTGCCTGCAGGATGTCGGCCTCGGAGATGTACGTTCGGCCCTCGAAGGCGGCGTTGGCCCGGGCGGTCTTGAGGATCACGATATCGCCCCGGTGTCCATCGACCTCCATGGCTGCGGTCAGCTCGGCGATGAGGCGCAAATCGTGCGGCGTGTGCAGGACCTGAGGCAGGCGCTCCCGCGCCTCGCCGATCCGCCGCGAAAGCTCTTGCTCGGCCGGAGCCCAGGCGCGGCCAAAGCCCTCCGGGTCCGCCTCGTAGGCCAGGCAGCGCTCGAGGACCAGCATCCTGTCCTCGGGGTCCGTCAGGCTGCGGATCTCGACACAGAGCGAGAAGCGATCGAGAAGCTGCGGCCTGAGCTCCCCTTCCTCGGGGTTCATGGTGCCGACCAGGATAAAGCGCGCCGCGTGGACGAAGGAGATGCCCTCGCGCTCGACCACGTTCACGCCCATGGCCGCCGAGTCGAGCAGGAGGTCGACCACGTGGTCATCCAGCAGGTTGACCTCGTCAACGTAGAGCAGTCCCCGGTTCGCTGCCGCGAGCACCCCCGGCTCAAAGTGCCGCTCGCCCTCCCGCAGCGCCCGCTCGATATCGAGGGTGCCAACCACCCGGTCCTCGGTAGCACTGACCGGCAGGTCGACGAAACGGGTGCGCCGGAGGACGCTCTTGAGGCGCTGCCCCCGCGCCAGCCACTCGCGACAGTTGGTGCAGAGGCGGTCCGTATCCTCCGGGTCGCAGTTGAAGGGGCAGCCTTCGACCACCTCGATGGCCGGCAGCAGGGCGGCCAGCGCCCGCGCTGCCGTCGACTTGGCGGTTCCGCGCTCGCCGCGGATCAGGACGCCGCCGATCTCGGGGCTGATGGCGTTCAGGACGAGCGCCCGCTTCATTTTCTCCTGGCCGACGATGGCCGTAAAGGGGAACACAGGCCACATGGTCATGCTCCGATCTACGCTGGGAAGAGTATAGCGGGCCTGGAGGGGGCTGTCAATAGTGCTTATGGGACGGCAGAGATCCACCATATTGCCTGCCACCGCCACTCGGGCTATACTGCTGGCGAGGGCGGCGTCCGGTGCCGCCCCCGCGTCGGCGCGGCTCGCCATGCGCCTGACGCGCCCGCCCGGCATCCGTGCCCCGGCACGCCGGTGCCTCTCCACCAGAAAGCGAGACGTCCTTGGACATCCAGGCCCTCCACGATTCCGCCATCGTCATTGATGCCCACTGCGACACGCTCCTCTCGGCCCTCGAGGACAGGCGCTCCCTCCTCGAGCGATCCGACCGTGGCCATGCGGACCTCCCGCGGCTCAAGGCGGGCGGCGTGACCGCCCAGGTCTTTGCCCTCTACGCCCGGCCGCCGGTGCTTGGCGGCACCGACCCGACCTGGCAGGCGCTCCGCCTGCTGGACGTCTTCTACGAGACCGCGGCACAGGCGCGCGATCTCATCCTGGCCACGCGGGCTGCCGACATCCGTCGGGCCAAGGCGGAGGGACGACTGGCGGGAATCATCGGCCTCGAGGGTGCGGAGGCGCTGCGTGGGGATCTGGGGGTGCTGCGGATCCTCTACCGGCTGGGGCTGCGCAACCTGGGGATCACCTGGAGCGTGCGCAACGAGGCAGCCGACGGCGTCGGCGAGGCCCGCACCGGCGGCAGCCTGACCGAGTTCGGGGTGCGTCTGGTCAAAGAGGCGAACCGGCTCGGGATCATGGTCGACGTCGCCCACCTCTCGCCGGCCGGAGTCCGCGACGTCCTTGCCCTGAGCGACTACCCGGTCATCGCCTCCCACGCCAATGCCCGCGCCGTCTGCGACCATCCGCGCAACCTGACCGACGAGCAGCTCGAGGCTCTGGCCGCCAAGGGCGGGGTCGTTGGGGTGACTTTTGTGCCCTCGTTCGTCGCCGCCGAGCGGGAGCGCCAGAGCGTCGACACGTTGCTGGACCACATCGACCACATCGTCCGCGTCGCCGGCATAGACCACGTCGGCCTTGGCTCGGACCTGGACGGGTACGATGGCCCCCCGCTCGCCGGCATTCCCGACGCCTCAGCCCTCCCCGCCATCACCGCCGGGCTTGTCGCCCGCGGCTACAGCGAGGAGGCTATCCAGAAGGTCCTCGGCGGCAACTGGCTGCGGGTGTTCGAGCAGATCGCAGGCTGAGCAGCCTGTAACCCTACTGCCACTCGAACCAGCGCTTGGCGCTCTCAGGGCTGATGGCCAGAGGGGTCTGGCCTTCTCGCAGCCGCATGACCGTTACAGACCACCAGAAGCGTCGCGACTTGGCGCCGGACTGCGGTTGGAAGGAGGCCGGTATTCGCCAGGCGGTCGTCCGCGTCCAGCCGGTCGGGCGGTGTCGTGCTCACCGCGAGACCCATTCGTCGCACGATCTCGAGGTTCAGCCGCGCATCGCCGCGCAGGGCGCCCGGCTCCGCCAACAGCCAGATGCGGACCGTATGCCCGGCATTGGCGAGGTGACGGGCGGCGACCAGGCCATCACCGCCGTTGTTTCCGCGCCCGGCGACGACGAGGACCGATCCGCCGCGTGCCGGCAGCCACCGTCGCGCCGCGGCGGCGACGGCGCGTCCGGCATTCTCCATCAGGAGCAGCGATGGCAGCGCGAACTCGTCCGCCGCACTTCCCACCACAACAGCAGGCCAATCAGGGCGACCCAAACGATTGCCAGGATTAGGCGCACGAGCACGCGGCCGGTATCCGAATAAGCGGCAAAGACCGTGCCGCGGAACCAGTTTGCGATGGATTGCATCGCGCTCAGCAGCCCCGCCGGCGTCACCAACGCAAATGCGCCGAGTACCAACAGCACGACCAGCGTGACGATCACGAAGATGCGGTTGAAAGCGTTCATATCTGTGTTCGCCACCCGACCGGATGG
>ENA-ORXB01003383-ORXB01003383.1-sediment-metagenome-genome-assembly--contig:-NODE-3383-length-11210-cov-2.710141_pt1 | contig 11210 bp, 8 predicted proteins | sample MGYA00237863_ERZ511475 | MGnify/ENA primary metagenome ERZ511475 (study PRJEB26305, sample SAMN06343858) | sediment metagenome | isolation source: hot spring sediment | place: Canada: British Columbia...
GTCCACCACCACGTCAACACCGGTCGCCTGCTCGAAGGCGCGGATGTTGCGCCCGTTGCGCCCGATGATGCGCCCCTTCATTTCCTCGGAGGGCAGGGGTACCACGCTGACAGCGATCTCGTTGACCTGTTCGGAGGCGATGCGCTGAATGGCCAGGGCGATGATGTCGCGCGCCCGCGTGTCGGCTTCGAGCTTGGCCTCGGCTTCGACCTCGCGGATGCGGCGGGCCATATCCTGGCGTGCTTCTTCTTCGACCAGGCGCAACAGTTCCTGGCGCGCCTCTTCGCGCGTCATCTCGGCCATGCGTTCCAGCACTGCCTTTTGCTCTTCGAACAGTGTTTCGATCTCGTTCTGGCGCTTGTCGAGCTTGCTCTGGCGCTTGTTGAGCGCCTGTTCGCGCAGTTCCAGCCGTTCATAACGGGCGTCCAGGTCTTCGCGGCGTTTTTGCAGGCGGTCGCTCTCGCGGTCGAGTTCGATGCGGCGACGCTTGGCGTTGTCCTCGGCTTCGCGCTGAATACGCAGCGCTTCGTCGCGGGCTTCGATGACGATCTGCTTGGCCTGATCTTGCGCCTCGCTGAGCAGGCGCGCCATTTCTTCTTCGGCCTGGCGTTTGCGGCTTGTCATCTGGGTTTGCTGGTACAGGTACAGTCCCCCGCTGCCCAGTCCAACGCCAATCGCCAGCCCTACCAGGGCCAATACGATTTCCATACGGCGTTCTCCTCATTCGTTGTCAGGGTTGTCGTCTGCTGCAAAGAATTCCGGTTGTTCGTGTGCCAGTTGTTCCAGTATGACCGAGACAGCTTCGCGCACGGTCTCGTAGTCGAATCCGCGTCGGTTGAGAAAGGCGCCCAGCTTTTGCCGGAAGGCCGCCCGCGACAGGCCGCGCCAGCGCCGCACGGCGGACTGAGCCGCGCGCACTGCCGAGTCCAGCGGATTGGTCTCCGCCAGGGCGGCCTCGATCACCTCGTCTGCGATGCCCTTCTGGCGCAGTTCATAGCGCAGAGCCTGCCGGCCACGCGGACTGGAGCGCTCGCGACTTTCGATCCAATAGCGGGCGAAAGCGCGATCGTCCACGTAGCCCAGTTCAGTCAACCGGGTCAGGGCCTGGTCAACAGCGCTGGCCGAGAAACGTCTGGCCCCCAGGCGCTGGCGAATCTCGGCACAACTGTAGGGTCGGCGGGCCAGCAGGCGAGCGGCATAGTCCACGGCGCGCGTCACTTCGTCGAGCGCACACAGGGCGTCAATCTCGGCCTGCGTGAGCACCTGGCCGGTTTTCAGGTGCGCTGCGGCCAGGCGAGACAGGCCGAAGGCGAACTGACCATCCAGGTAGACGTTGACGCGCTCTTTGTCCTGCTGCTGGATTTCCAGCGCTGTGATGGTGCGCCCGACCATCGCCATCCCCAATATAAAACAGCCGTAGCCCTACGCCACGGCTGTTTTTCAACATCAGTGCAGAACTGCCGACCTGCTGTTCGCGCAGCCCGGTCTGTCTCGAATGGATTAGCGCGTCTGGCGCGTTCGGTGCCGGTCAACTGGTCAAGATTGACCGCACCGTTCATTATTCGTTGCGGTTCCCGCCAGGAGGTCAGACAAACACAATCACTCTCAGCTCACGCTGTCGGTGTGCTCCTACCCGCTCTTGCGACCGATGATTGCTCGCCCTCACTGTCTTCGTCTCCCAGGGCTTTCCGATCGACGCCAGTCACCCGTCCAGAAAAGCCGGCGCGTCGCGCCAGAGCATGAATTGACGGGTATTCGGGTGTGCTGATCTACGCGCGGGTACCCCGCGGAATACTCGCTGGCCATCACCATCCATTCGAGGATGGACCTGCCGTCAGGTTCGAGTTCCGTACCACAACCGTGGCCCGAAGCTTTTTCTCGGATTGTAGTTATATTATCCACAACTAAAGTAGAATGACAAGCGCGTTAAAAATCCGGGCGTATTCGGGTTTTGGGCAGTGATCTTGAACCGCCGAGACACAGAGGGCGCAGAGGAGAAAACCATCAAGAACCCTGTATCTTTCTCTGCGGTCTTTGTGATGGATTCTGCCCCCAGGTCCGAATGCGCCGAAAGAGCGAGAGCGTATCTTATCTTCGCGACAGGGATTGAACCGTAGAGGATACTCTGTGCTCAACGAGTCGTTCCGCTATGAACGCGGTGAGCTTTGTTGTGATGGCCTGCCGCTGCGTGCGATCGCTCAGACCACAGGCACGCCTGTCTATGTGTACAGTGCCGCGCGGTTACGCCACAACGTAAGGCGGTTGCAGCGCGCTTTCGCCCCCCTGAAGGCCGAACTCCATTACAGCCTGAAGGCGAATCCCAACTTGACGCTGGTGCGGATGCTGTCTCAGGCCGGTCTGGGCGTGGACGCGGTCAGCGCGGGGGAGATTGACCGGGCATTGCGGGCCGGTGTTGATCCGGTGCGTATTGTCTTCGCAGGGGTGGGCAAGACATCTACCGAGATCACCTTCGCGCTGCGGGCGAAGATAGGCTGGTTCAATGTGGAGAGTCGCGACGAACTGGCCCAGCTCGACCGGCTGGCAGGTGAGGAAGGACACATTCCTCAGGTGGCGTTGCGCCTGAATCCTGGGATTCAGGCACAGACGCACCCACACATTGCCACTGGCCATGCAGCAGCCAAGTTTGGCATGCCGCCGGACGTGGTGGCCGACCTGTTGGAAGCGCGCCGTGCCTATCCGCACCTGCACCTGGCAGGGATTCATGTGCACATTGGCAGCCAACTGGGTGCCGTGACAGAAACCGTCGAGGCGGTGTGCCTGGCGCAGTCGCTCGCTGCACCGCACCCCGACGTCCGGACGCTGAACATCGGCGGCGGCTTCCCCGTGCCCTACACACCTGACGATCATTACCCGCAGCCGGAGGACTTTGCCCATGCTCTGGCTCCCCTGGTCACGGGATGGCGCATCCTGGCCGAGCCGGGGCGCTCGGTGATCGCTGATGCTGGCGTCCTGGTGATTGGGGTGGTGACGGTCAAAGAGCAGGGCGGGCAACGCTTTGTGATCGCTGACGGAGGCATGACCGACTTGCTGCGTCCGGCCCTCTACGGTGCCACCCATGAGGTCGTCCCCTTCGAACAGCGCGACGGGCCACTTGCGCCCGCTGTCGTCAGCGGGCCAGTGTGCGAATCCACCGATGTCCTGCACCGCGCAGCATTGCTTCCACTGCTCAAGGCCGGAGATCGCCTGGCCGTGCTCACTGCCGGGGCGTATGGGATGGCAATGGCGTCGAATTACAACCTGCGCATCCGCCCGCCCGAAGTGCTGGTAGAAGGTGGCGGCTGGCGGGTGATTCGTCGCCGCGAGACCTGGGACGATCTGCTGCGGCTGGAGACCGAGGCGCTGGATGGCGCGTAGCCAGAACGGCCAATCAGCGCTGGCGGGCGCGTAGCGCCAGCAAAGCCGCACCAACTACCGGCGGATGGCGGGGCAAGGGCAAACGGGGAAGATCGAGCGCCCGACAGAGCGCCAGGCTCAGCGGGTTGGGTGCGGTCAGCAGCCCCCCAGCGAAAGCGATGGGCGGTTGCTTCATCTGCAGGCGACGGATCACCGTCCGGGCGGCCAGGGCCAGTTCGTCACAGGCACGGGCCACAATCTCCGTCGCGACCGGATCGCCTGTTTCTGCCTGAGATAGCACCAGCGGTGCCAGCGCAGCGACTTCGCGCGTACGCCGGGCTTCGCGATCGTAAAGCCAGGGCACCAGGGCGTAGGCATCGGGCAATTGCAACGTGCTCAATACCGCGTCGCTGAGCGCAGTGCCGGGACCGCGTCCGTCAGCGGCGCGCGCGACCGCTTTCAGCGCCTGCCTGCCCAGCCAGTAACCGCTGCCCGCGTCGTCGAGCAGGTAGCCCCACGCGCCTGCCAGGGCCGACTTGCCCACTTCGTTGACGCCATAGGCCAGCGATCCCGTCCCCGCCAGGACAAGCACGCCCAGCCGTTCACCCAACGCGCCGACCAGGGCGATCTCGTAGTCGGCGCTGGGGGCAACGAGAGCGCCGGGCAATACAGTCCTCACGACGTCGCGCAGCCAGGGGATGGCGGAGGCGCTGTGACACGGCGCGGCTCCGGCGATGCCGATCCCCACGGCGGTGATCTGCTCTGGCTGCAACCTGGCGCTTTGCAAGGCCTGGCGCATAGCTCCCTGAATCATTGTCCGCGCCGTCTCCAACCCGACGACCGCCGGATTGACGGTGTCCGCCAGGCTCTCAGCGACCGCCTTCAGATCGGGCGTGAAGATCGCCACGCGCAGGTGAGTACCCCCGCCGTCGATCCCCATCACATAGTTCGCGTTTGCGCTCATAGTGTCCAACCACTGCCGGTCAGCGAGGTTCCGGCAATGCCTGCGCCAGGGCGTCGGCCAGACTGCGCACGGTCAAGACCTGTACCTGGGGGGCTGGTGCTTCCTCGCGCCGGTAGGTGCGCGGCACCATCACCCGCTTGAAACCAAGTTTGGCCGCCTCGCGCACGCGCAACGAAGTCTGGCTGACGGCGCGCAGTTCCCCGCTGAGGCCGATCTCGCCGACGAAGGCCATATCGGCGGGCACGGGCCTGTCCCATACGCTCGACGCGATGGCGACCGCGATAGCCAGATCGGCTGCCGGTTCGTCAATCTTCAGGCCGCTGATCACGTTGACGAAGATGTCCTTTTCATAGAGCCTGATGCCGAGTCGTTGCGTGAGCACCGCCGTGATCAGCAACATGCGGTTAGGGTCAACGCCATTGGCAGTACGGCGCGGGTTGGGGTAGACCGTCTGGCTGGCGAGCGCCTGCACTTCGATGAGCAGCGGGCGCGTGCCCTCCAGCGTCACCGCGATGGCGCTGCCCGGCGCGTTGACCACGCGCTCGGCGATGAACACTTCGGAAGGGTTGACAATCTCCACCAGGCCACGGTCGCGCATTTCGAAAACGCCCACCTCACTGGTGGGGCCGAAGCGGTTCTTGACGCTGCGCAGCAGGCGATACGCCTGGAAGCGGTCGCCTTCCAGGTAGAGCACGGTGTCTACAATGTGTTCCAGCACGCGCGGCCCGGCGATGATGCCCTCTTTGGTCACATGCCCCACCAGAAAGACGGCGATGCCACTGGTCTTGGCCAGTTCGCGCAGTTGGGCGGCGCACTCTCGCACCTGGCTGACGCTACCCGCTGCCGAGGCTTTGCCTTCCAGATAGGTGGTCTGGATCGAATCTATGATCAGCAGGCGCGGCTTGATTTTTTCCACATGCGCCAGGATCGCGCCCATTTCCGTCTCGGTGACCAGATACACGTCGCCGGCGTTCAGGCCCAGCCGTTCGGCGCGCATCTTGATCTGGCGCTCGCTTTCCTCGCCGCTCACATAGAGCACCGGTCCGGCGACGGGTTCCATCAGCGCGGCGACCTGCAACAGCAGCGTGCTTTTGCCAATGCCGGGATCGCCGCCGATGAGCACGACGCTGCCCGGCACCAGCCCGCCGCCCAGCACACGCGCCAGCTCGGCGACCGGCACCGGATAGCGATCGTCACTTTCGGCGGTCACGTCATTCAGGCGTTGCGGTTGCGACCGAGGGGCGCTGGCCGGTCGCCCTGCGCCCGGAGGGGCTTCTGGCTCCTCGACCAGCTCGATCATGGTGTTGAATTCGCCGCAGCCGGGGCAGCGCCCCATGTAGCGGGGCGAGCGCCGCCCGCAGTTCTGGCATTCGTAGTACACACGCGCTTTGGCCATGACATTCGCTCTCTGGGGAGGATTAATCCTGCGCCTCAGTGTAGCGCGAACAGGTGTTCTGCGCAATGGACGAGACGATTCACCACAGAGGGTACAAAGAGCACAGAGCAGCTCTCAGTCTCTCTCTGGGCTTTCTCTGCGCTCTCCGTATTCTCTGTGGTTCTTGCTCTTTACTAGCCGTTGATGCGCGGGTCGCCCGGCGCAACCTCGAACTGTGCTGCCCAGGGCACGTAGTGACTGTGGAATTCTTCGCGGTCAATGATCACGCGGTCGCCCTCATAGACAGTGCGCCAGACGTACACATCTGCGCCGCTCACGGCGTAGTCCACCTGGCGAATTTGACCGGGGGCAAGCTGCGGGTTAGCCCGGTAGATGGGGGGCGGCGGCGCGGTCTGGTTGCGGATCACCGGACCTTCTTTGACCACGCGCCGGTTCATGCTGGTGCTGTAGAACTTCCAGGTGATGGTGCTGTTAGCCGTGTTGACGTAGGTCTCGATCAGCAGATGATAGGGCGTATCGTTGAGAAAACGGAAGTCCACGATGGGCGAGTAGACCGTCGCATCCATGCCCGGCCCTTCGCCCTCTTCGTAGTAACCCACGCGGTAGGCATGTTCGACGCGCTCCAGGATGGGGAAACCGCCGTAGAAGGCCGTCTGGAAGGCGGTGGTCGCCACCTGGCATACGCCGCCGCCCACGCCAGTGATGGTCTGGTTGCCGACGATGATCAGGCCCTGCTCGTAGCCGGTCTCCACACTGACATCGCCCAACCACTCGTTGAAGGAGAAAATACCTCCCGGTGGGATCACCAGCCCGTGAAAATTGGCGGCGGCGACCTCGATGTTGTGGCGGCGGGCGGGGGTCGAGCCGTAGAAGTAGGTGGTTTTCTGGACGATGCGCTCGGTGATACCCAGCTCGGCAGCGGTGGCCGTGTCGGGGATGGCTGCGGGAATGGCCTGGAAGACCAGTCGCACCCGCCGCGCGGCAGGGTCTGCCGCGAAGACCGCCTGCTCGAACTGCGCCAGCGTCTGTTCGACATCCAACGCGCGCCCGTCCACGCTGTTGCGGATCACCTGAAGCTGGCGCGTGGCGTCGTCGAAGACGAAACGGGCATTTTCGGGCTTCACCGCCAGTTGGGGGGCCAGTTCGTTGAGGAAGGCGCGCGGCTCTTCCAGGTTGATCCCCACTTCATAGCTGGCTGTGCCGTCCGCATTCTGCACCAGCTCGATGGTGAGCATCTTTTCCAGCGAGGCAACCTGCGCTACCCAGGGGCCTTTATCCGTTCCGTCTTCCGGCGCGATGTAGAACTCCACCGGCGCGGACAGGGCCAGATTGACCCGTTCAGCCGCCGCGCTGGCATCCCACACCGTGGGCTGTGCTTCCCGTACCACCAGCGCGATCTCGCTGTGCGTGGCCAGGCGCACGATCTCCTGACGCAGCGCGGCAAGCGTGGCCGTCACGTCTACCGCTCGCCCGACCTGTGCCGGAGAGGCAACCGCCTGTCCGTCGCGCACGGTGAGCGCTGCGTCCAGCACCGGGCGGTTGATGAAGGCGGTGGCAATGTTGGTGAGGACGCGCTCGGCTACTGACTGATCGTAGGTGATCACCGGCACGACCGGAAATCCATTCAGGCGCATGTCGAGTTGCGCCAGCAGGTTGTCCAGCGCATTGCCGTTGCGCCCGGCGCGGAAGGCCGCGTCTACGGTGGCCTCCACGTCTAGCGACACGCCCAGTTGGCCTGCTGTGTACTCCCAGCGCTGATCGCCGTAGGTGAAGGCGAAGCTCGCGCTGTCGGCGTAAGTGAAGCGACCGGCCAGGGCGTGCATCGCTTCCTGGCGCGTCATCCCACTCAGGTTCACCCCCAGCACAGTAGATACACCGGGATATATCTCGTTGTGATGGATGAACTGATAGCCGGTCACCACCAACACCAGGGCGAAGAACACCAGCACCAGTCCTGTCAGGCTGAGCATGATCAGACGCGGTAGCCAGGGATTGACAGGGGCACGGGCAGAACGGGAACGGGCATACGGATATGGCGGGTGAGAGTAGGGAAGATGCGGAGCGCTCATGATCACCACCCGAAAAACTGTCTATGGGTTGCCGGAGCGAAAATACCCCAGGCCGATGATTGTATGGTAGCATGTTTGGGCACGGGCGACAATTGGGCGGGAGTGCTGGGGGGCGTCTCATGTTCGGGGCAAACAGCTTTGAGCCGCGGAGACGCCGGGAACGCCGAGGGAAAAGAAAAGAGAACATCTCCGTGTTTCTCTCTGCGCTCTCTGGGGTGTGTTTTTCGTCAGTTTGCACTTATCCGGGCATTTGCAACTAGCAGGGGAGGGCGCCATGAGCGAGCTACCTACTAACCTGGAACAGAGTCCGCCAGACTCGGCGGCTCGCCCTCGTTCGTCGTTGCGCGAGGCGCGCCGTTCGGTCATTCAGCGCGCTCATGCGACCAAAGAGGCCGCCGCCGATCAATTGATCACGGCGGCGGAGCGCATCCGGGCGGAGGCTTTGCGCAGCGGAGATGAAGTTGCGCTGCGCCAGGCGAATCAGCTTGCGCGCAGCCTGGAACGGGCCGCTGTCTATCTGCACGGCCACACCTTCGACCAGATGACCGGCGATGCCACGCAGTTTGTGCAGTCCAAGCCCTGGCAGGCGGTGATCATTGCCTTCTTGCTGGGGGCGGTGTTCGGGCGCACTTTGCGGCGCGGGCGTCCGTGAGCGGCGCAGGGCACGCGGGGAAGGTGGAGGACTGATGGTCAGACTGGTGATTTTGTTCCGGCAAGGCACGAAGAGCGGCACATTCGATCTGCGCTATGCCCGTAACCTGGCCCTGCTGCGCAAGATGCCCGGCGTGCAGGTCGTGCGCGAAAGCCAGGTGCTCGGCGGGCCGGCGGGGCAGGCTCCTTATCACCGCATGGTGGAAGTGAGCTTCGCCTCCTTCGACGCGCTCGACGCCGCGCTACGTTCGCCCGAAGGGGTGGCAGCAGGCAAAGACTTGATGGATTTCGCAGGCACCAGCGCGGAGGTGCTGTTCGTGGAGGAAAGCCCCGACCTGTCGGCGGGGCCACTTGGCCCGGCCAACCTGCAGGCTTTCCTGGACAATCATCAGATTGACGCGGAAATCGTCTTTCCGGGCGCGCCCACGCCAACTGTCCCGGCAGCGGCGCAGGCGCTGGGCGTGGAGGTGGATCAGATCGTCAAGTCGGTGGTGTTTCTGGTGGACGACCGACCTTTCCTGGTCTATGGTTGCGGCACCCGTCGTGTAGACCCGCGCAAGCTGGCCGAGCGGCTGAACGTCAGTCGCAAGAAAGTGCGCCTGGCCGACGCCGATCAGGTGCTGGAGATCACCGGCTACGCGGTGGGTACGGTGCCGCCTGTCGGGCTGAAGACGCCCATGCCCGCTTTCATGGACCCGGCCATTCAGCGCTACGAGACGGTTTACGCGGGTGGCGGGGGTATGGATGCCCTGCTGCGCATTCGCAGCGCCGAACTGTTGCGCGTCAGCGGGGCGGAGATCGCGCCCATGTTGCGCGACGACGAGGCCGAGACCGAGAGTGTGGACGCCGCGGACGAGCCTTGACGCTCACGGGCTTGTTGATACAATAGTAGGATGTAGGCCCCCATAGCTCAGAGGATAGAGCGTTGCCCTCCGGAGGCAGAGGCCCAGGTTCGAGTCCTGGTGGGGGTACTCAGCCCACAGCCTGCCGGTTACTGACGGCAGGCTTCGCTGTTTATAGCTGCCAACTTGGTGAAATTGCATAGCAACTCTGCCTGACCGATGGGGTTGATTCTGCGGGATTAACCCAAAATCGTGTTTACCGGTCGCCTTACCTGCCAGTGAGACTGGCAGCGCTTTGAAATCGGGAGTTGCTCTGCAATGACCTACGCCGATGTCCTTCGTCCCACTGCCAGGAGCCATGCGTTTCTGTACGATGTGGTGCTGGTGCTGAGCGGCTCGCTGTTCATTGCGCTCTCCGCTCAGTTTGCCATCCCCTTACCCTTCAGTCCCGTGCCCGTGACCGGTCAGACCCTGGCCGTACTCATGGTTGGGGTATTGCTGGGCAGCCGACGGGGCAGCCTGAGCGTGCTGACTTACCTGCTGCAGGGTGCGCTGGGGTTGCCGGTCTTTGCGGGCGGAGTCGCCGGCCTGGCCCGGCTGACCGGCCCGACGGGCGGCTACTTGATCGGTTTTGTCGCGGCGGCGTACCTGGTCGGCTGGCTGGCTGAGCGGGGATGGGATCGCCACTTCGAGACTACGTTGCTGGCGATGGTGTTGGGCAACGTCGTCATCTACACGTTCGGATTGCTCTGGCTGGCCCGGTTCGTGGGGACGGAGAAAGTGCTGGCGCTGGGCCTGTGGCCTTTCGTCCCCGGTGATCTGGGCAAGATACTGCTGGCGACGGCCTCTTTGCCCTGGGGCTGGCGATTGCTGAACCGTCGCGGCTGGAACCGCTGACCTTCCAGGCACAAGAAAGACCGGCAGCGGGCAGAGCCGGTCTTTCGTTGCCAGGACTGCCGGTCAGAAGAGGTGTTGTTCGATCAGGTGTGTGCCTGGCCCTGGGCGGTTGGCGAGCACGTCGCGCACGTCGAGCAGGGCGTGCAGCGCTGCCTCGACGTAGGGTGCGTCTTTGCCCTGGCACAGCACGTGCACGTTGGCTCCTGCGTCAATCGAGAAGTACGCCTCCAGCCCTTCGGCGCGCCATTGTCGTACCGCGTGCATGATGCGCACTGTCTCCGGCGACCAGTACAGCAGGCTGGGGCGCGAGGTCATGGCGACGGCGTGCATGCGGATCGCTTCCTGCTCCGTCTCCTCGCCAAAGGTGGTGAAGTCGCGGGCCAGGATGGCCGCGCGCACCACCGGCAATGCCCGTTCCGCTTCGGCTAAGCGCGCCGCGGCGAAGGGACTTGGCTCGGCCAGTTCGTGCCCCCTGGATGAACCAACCTCTTTGTGCTCGGTCTGTACGATGGCGATCAGGTCGCGCAGGTCCCAGTGATCGGGGGGGGCGATAGACTCGGCGAAGGACTCCTCGCTCGTCTCGCCGGCATGCCACTCCACAAACCCCGCCGGAATGGAACGACAGGCCGATCCCGACCCCTGGCGGGCCAGGATGGTCAGCGAGCGCTCGTCGAGCTGCAATCCGGCAGAAGCGCAGGCGGCGACTGTCAGCGCGGCGAAGGCCGAGGCCGACGACGCGATTCCCGCTCCCATGGGGAAGGAGTTGCGCGAGACCACCCGCGCCCGCACCTCGATACCGGCCAGCGCCCGGATGCGATCCAGGTGTTCGCTCACCCGACGCGCGGCGTGCGGCGGGGCGGGTTCGCCGCCGATCTCAACCTCGTCGGTGCGCAGCGCCTCGTCGAACGCCACCGTGGTGACCGTGGTGGCGTTGTCCAGGTTCATGGAAATGGACGAATTGAGCGGCAAGCGCAGCAGGTGATCCTTGCGGCCCCAGTACTTGATGAAGGCGATGTTGGCGCAGCTTAGCGCTGTCG
>ENA-ORXB01003386-ORXB01003386.1-sediment-metagenome-genome-assembly--contig:-NODE-3386-length-11200-cov-3.685157_pt1 | contig 11200 bp, 9 predicted proteins | sample MGYA00237863_ERZ511475 | MGnify/ENA primary metagenome ERZ511475 (study PRJEB26305, sample SAMN06343858) | sediment metagenome | isolation source: hot spring sediment | place: Canada: British Columbia...
GCCAAGTCTTCTAACAATACTTATTTCACTGTTTAGAACTGCAATTCCAGCAGAGTCGTAGCCTCTGTACTCCAAGCGCTTGAGGCCATTGATTAAGATCGGGACAGTGTCCCGAGGCCCAACATAGCCAACAATTCCGCACATAAATTCTCCTTCCGCAAAATGCAAACAGCTAAATAACAGGGCATGCGTAAGAAAACGGATCTTAGGGATCAAAGGAGGCTTTATGCACCACTTGGCGCCCTTTTGTCCCGCTAGTTGCCCAGCGGTTTTGTAGGAGCCATAACGACCGTGGCCTGCCGAGAGGCATCCGCCGAAGACTTCGATTAACCTCTTCCTCGTCAACTGCCCATTAATGAGCAGTTCTGGCGCTTAATTATTTCTTTATTTCTTTATTAAGCTGCTTTAGCCTTAAGTTGCCTCTGTCCCTAAACCAATATTCTCCTGCAGCAACACCCCTGTATATTACCTGTTGACTATCATGTGTTGACTATCATGACTATTATTATACCAGATTTAACGCTAGTACCCAAGTTCTTGACGGATTACATCAGCAACGCTACGTGCTATTAAATTTGCACTTTCCTCAGCATCGCTTTCAACCATAACTCGAATCAATGGTTCAGTTCCAGATGGCCTAACCAGGAGCCTTCCCCTATCTCTAAGTTCAGCTTCAGCTTCCTTAATACTTTCTTTAATCGATGGAATCTTATCCCAACCATCTGCGCTTTTAACCCTCACATTGATTAAAACCTGCGGCAGTTTCTTCATTACTTTTTTAAGCTCAGACAATTTCATGCCTGTCTCCATAACAACAGATGACAGCTGCAATGCAGTAATTAGTCCATCACCGGTTGTGTTGTGTTTTAGAAATATAATATGCCCTGATTGCTCGCCGCCAACCAGCACGTCGTGTTTCAGCATCTCTTCGAGGACAAAGCGATCGCCAACCTTGGCCTTTATTACTTTAATGCCATTTTCTTTCATTGCTATATCGAATCCAAGGTTTGCCATAACAGTAGAGACAAGCGTGTTTTTAGGAAGTAGACCTTGCTTCTTCAAGTGAGTGGCGCATATTGCCATAATAAAATCGCCGTCGACCACTTCGCCGTTTTCATCAACCGCAATAACCCTGTCAGCATCGCCGTCGTGCGCAAAGCCGATGTCGACGTCGTGTGACATGACGATTTCTTGGATATACTCAATATGAGTTGAACCGCAGCCCTGATTTATATTTGTACCATTTGGTTTTGTATTTACAGCCATAACTTTAGCACCAAGCTGACGAAAAACCATCGGAGATAGCTGATATGATGCTCCATGCCCGCAATCAATTGCTACCTTAAGCCCTTCAAGATTTCCAGATATTGTATTAACAACATGATCGATATAATAATCAACCGCTTTCTTGTTTTCTTTAATCATGCCAATACTTGGCCCTACAGGAAGGCCATGGATATGATCCATGGCATCTTCAATTTCAGCCTCAAGCTTGTCAGAAAGTTTAAAACCATCCGGGCCAAAGAATTTTATGCCATTATATTCCGCTGGATTATGAGACGCCGATATAACAATCCCGCCATCTGCTTTTAGTGCCTTTGTGAGGTAAGCAATAGTTGGGGTAGGAAGAACGCCAATTTTTACTACGCTAGACCCAACCGAGCATATACCAGCAGAAAGGGCTGCCTCAAGCATATCGCCTGAAATTCTAGTATCTTTGCCAATTACAAAAACTCCGCCACTGCCTCTGCCTAAGACAGTTGCCCCTGCTTGGCCAAGCTTAAAAGCTAGTTCAGCAGTAAGGTCTTGATTAGCAATTCCACGAACCCCATCCGTTCCAAAAAGTTTTGGCAAACTATACCTCCTGAGCTATAGAACGACCCTCAATGAAACACCAAGACAACTTCTATAGTATAGCATCTAGCTAATATGTCATCTAGCCATTGTTATCACAAAAGCCAACAGCTATCTATCTAAGAAGTACCTTTTTTACAAATGGAGATGTCATAGCGGCAAGCAAGGCTTCATAGGTTGGAATAAAGGATATTTTATCACCAACTTTATAGTTAAGGTGAGAGCTTGTTATATCGACAACAAGATGATCGCTACTTCTTCTGAGTATCTGCAAGCCTTTATCTAAAGGCTTTAGCTCACCTCTACCTATATCCTGGATACCAAGTGCAAGAATCACCCTTTTTCTTAGCTTTATGGAGTTGCGCTTCCTATGCTTGTCATCGCTAATCTTTCGCAAGGCTATTGTGTTTTTCGGTAACGGTTTTTCTCTTGCTTCTATCACTTCAGCTTCAATAATAAATGCATCTTGGAAAGTTCCTGGAATGGGGTCTAGATTTGTTGTTTCCTGCCCTAAAAGGATGGCCTCGCCAAGTCTGAATTGATTGATCTCTGGTGGAATTGCAGAAGCTTCAACAAGCTTCCACACGCTTGAATTACCTCCTGAGATAATCGGCAGATCAATGCCAAGCCGCCGGCGAAGTTTTTTTGCCAAATCAACAAGAAGCTCTAGCATTGATGATGTTGGCGGGACGCCCTGCAGGCAAGCAACGTTTGCTCCAATTCCTGCAAGCTCAATCCAAGGAACTTTTGATGCTTCTTTCATGAAACCAAGAAGCTCTAAAGGTAGAACTCCTTCCCTTAAATCACCGGTTTCAACCATAACAATAACCCTGTATTTTTTACCAACTGAGCCAGCAGCATTGGAGAGCATTTTTATTCCTTTTAGCTCTGATACAAGGCACATCTCAGTTAGCTCAACTACGCGCAATACTTCTTCAACCATTGGTTGCCTTAGCATCATAAGAGGTACATTTAGCGCACTCAAACGCTCCAAATTTTGCAGCCTGGAATCGGCGATTAACGAGACCCCACCAGCAACCATCGACCTTGCAACATCAAGATTCCCAAGGCATGCCTTAACAACACCTACAACTTGGATACCAAGCGCATTAAAAGTAGAAACAATTGCTTTCGTATTATGCTCAATTTTTGACAGGTTAATTTTAATTGCTGGAAGCATAAAACCACCCTAAACAAGTATGAAGACCAGCCTAGAAGACTACCCTAAATAAAAAAGGTTAAAGAAGCAAACTTCTCTAACCTCAAGAAATATCTCGTATAACCTCGTAAGTAATAAATATTACCTCTTGGAGAATTGCGGACGTTTACGTGCTTTCTTTAGGCCATATTTACGGCGCTCTTTCATTCGCGGGTCGCGGGTCAGCAACCCAGCTTTCTTTAGCTCGCTACGAAAACCCTCGTCGGCCTCAAGCAAGGCTCTAGCAATACCATGACGCAAAGCACCAGCCTGGCCGCTAATTCCGCCGCCAATAATTGTTGCAATTACATCATATCTGCCGCTAGTTCCAGTAACCTCGAAGGGTTGCTGTATTAAAGTCTGCAGCGTTCTTCGACCAAAATAGGTTTCTAGGCTTCTATTATTTATATTGTATTCGCCCTTCCCTGGCATTAAGCGAACTCGAGCAACCGCGTCTTTTCTTCTACCAGTCCCGTAATAGACAACTTTCTCAGCCACTAACTACTCTCCTTCCGCCCTAATATCTAGTATCTTTGGCTGCTGAGCGGCATGTGGATGCTCCGACCCTGCATAAACCTTTAATTTTCTGTACATAGCCCGGCCAAGACTGTTATGAGGCAGCATGCCCTTAACAGCTAGCTCAATAACCTTTTCAGGTTTTCTTTCTATCATTTTTTCAAATGAAATTTCCTTAAGACCACCCGGATATCCTGAGTGGCGATAATACTTTTTATTCTGCGCTTTGCGGCCCGTTAGAATTACCTTTTCAGCATTGATAACTATAACATGGTCACCAACATCTATATTTGGTGTATACATTGCTTTGTGCTTTCCCCTCAAAATAGTCGCTACCTTGGCTGCAAGACGACCCAGCGGGACCCCTGCTGCATCAACTACATACCACTCTCTTTTAATATCCTTTGGCTTTGCCCAATAAGTCTTCATTTTTCCTCCAATAGTGCATAAAAAGGCAAGCTGTTACTTGTGAACGCTAATATCACAACCAGAATATACTATAAAAAACCGCACCAAATGTCAATATTACCTTGCCTACTAAATAATTTACAGTACCTTGTCTACTAACAACCTACAGTACCTTGACACTGGCTACAAATAATTTTCAATACCCGACACTGAATTTGCTGTATCTAGAATCCAGCCCTTTGTCAATTGCTAAATAAACCTTAAAAACACTTCATTGCCAAGGAGAATCCCTTTTTGTGTTAGCTTAAGCCTGCCATTTTCAATTCTAACAAAACCATCACTTATTAACTCTTTAACCTGCTCCGCATATAGATTAAGCAGTGAGATACCAAAAGATAATTCAAATTCTTTAAGGCTAACCCCTTCCATCTTCCTAAGACCTAGAAAAATTGTATCGCTCATCTCACCTTTCATAGTCAGCTCAAGAACACCTTCCGTATAGGAATAATTGCGAGAGCTATTTATGTAATCCTCTATCCCAAGAACATTGTGGAATCTTTTATTTCCAATTTTTGAATGCGCTCCGGCTCCAAAACCTATATAGTCACCATTGTTCCAGTAAACAAGATTGTGTTTGCATTGTTTGCCGCCTTTGGCATAGTTCGAGATTTCATAATGCTCATAGCCGGATTCATTTAAAGACTCGATTGTATATACAAACATGTCTGATTGTAAATCCTGATCAGCAACTTTTAACTTTCCAGAAGCAATTTCATGCTCAAGTCGAGTACCGGGCTCAACAGTAAGGCCATAACACGAGACATGCTCTGGTTCCAACGAGATTGCCTGCTCAAGAGTCAAAGCCCAACCAGCCAAGGACTGGCCAGGAGCTCCAAATATTAAATCAACGTTTATGTTATCAAAACCAGCTTCTCTTGCTACTTTAAAGGCATTAATGGCCTGCTTTGCTGTATGTTTTCTTCCAAGAGCTCTCAAGCAATCATTATCAAGTGATTGAAAACCAATACTCATTCTATTTATACCAATTTGTCTTAACGCCACTGCTTTGTCGGCTGTAAGGGTTTCAGGGTTGGCTTCAATGGAAACCTCTGCATCTTTCGCAACTAAAAAATGTTTCTTTATTGAAGTGAGAACCTTCTCCAATAGAAACGGCGTCAATAGTGTTGGCGTGCCACCGCCAATGTAGATACTTTTAATATTTAAATCGCGCAGCTCTGACGAGCGAAAAATAATCTCAGATATTAGTGCATCAATATACGCCTCGTAAAGCGAGCTAGCAGCAGCATACGAGTTAAAATCGCAATACTTGCATTTTTGCCTGCAAAAAGGAATATGAACATAAACAGCGGTCATGAATTTTCCTTAACAGTTCCCAAGATTTACCTTAGAGATTATCTCAAATTTAATCGATTAAATTCAAATCTTAAGAATCAAATCTCTTTCTACTTATCAGCTAACCCAACCCTCGCAAATTACTTCCGTCTGTTCTAATACAAGCTTTGTAGCTGCCTCTTGCTTATCTGGCGGATAGCCGTGCTTTCTTAAAATTCTTTTTACAATCGTTCTTAGTTTTGCTTTGACGCTTTCTTTGACATTCCAGTCGATGGTAATATTATTTCGAACGGCTTCTACCAGTTCGTGAGCAATAAGCTTTAGATTTTCATCGCCCAGAACTTCTACTGCACTATCATTCGAGGCTAGCGCATCATAAAATGCAAGCTCATCATCACTTAAGCCCAGATTTTCACCGCGCCTGTTAGCAGCTTGCATTTCTTTTGCAAGCTCGATTAATTCCATGATAATTTGCGCTGCTTCGATAGAGCGGGTGTGGTATTTCTTTATAGTTTTCTCCAACATCTCGGCAAATGAGCGAGCCTGAACAATGTTCTTTCTGTACCGGATTTTTATCTCATCCCTTAGCAGCTTTTGCAACAATTCAATGGCTAAGTTTTTCTGCGGCAGATTCTTAACTTCGGATAAAAATTCATCGGATAAAATTGAGATATCAGGTTTATTAAGACCGGCAGCGTTAAAAATATCAATTACTCCTTCAGGAACAACCGCACGCGAAACAATTTGCCTAATGGCATGATCAAGCTCTTCTGCTGCTTTTGGCGTTGGCAAGCTTGTTTTCACTAAAGCGGCTCTTACTGCCTGGAAAAATGCAACATCGTCGCGTATGCGAATTGCTTCATCGTGGGGCACAGCAAGCGCAAATGCAACTGATAATTCTTTAACGTGTTTAAGCAGTCGCTCTTTGCCATTTTCTTGCGATAAAACATGCTCAAGCGCCATCGGCAATACCGATAGCCTCTCAGAAGCCGTTGCCCCTTTTATATATTTTAAATATTCAAAGCCGTGGAAAAGATCACAGCAAATTTCATATTTTTCTTTCATGACAGCAACAGCTTCTGCCTGGTCAAGTGCTGTCTTGCCTCTGCCGCCGCTTTCTGTATAGATTGCAAGCGCCTTGCGCAACTCTGATGCCACACCTAAATAATCAACAACTAAACCGCCTGGCTTGTCTTTAAATACCCTGTTAACCCTTGCAATTGCCTGCGTAAGACTATGCCCTTGCATTGGTTTATCAAGATACATTGTATGAAGACAAGGGATATCAAAACCGGTAAGCCACATATCCCGAACTATGACGATTTTAAGCGGGTCGGTTGCATCTTTAAATCTGTTAGCCATAGCCTCCCGGCGAGCTTTATTTCGAATGTGCTTTTGCCATTCCGAAGGGTCGCTTGCCGAGCCTGTCATAACAACTTTTATAACGCCTTTGTCATCGTCATCGCTATGCCATTCTGGCTTTAGCTTAGTGATAGCGTTATAAAGATCGATGCAGATGCGCCTGCTCATGCACACTATCATTGCCTTGCCATCCATAGCCTCAAGCCGTTTTTCAAAGTGATCAATTAAATCAGCAGCAACAAGACCCAAGCGTTTTTCTGTCCCAACAACTGCTTCAAGCTGGGCCCACTTAGTTTTTAGCTTCTCGCGTTTTTCAATCTCTTCGCTCTCGGTAATCTCTTCAAAATTAGGGTCGATTTTTGGCCGTTCATCCTCATTTAAATCAAGCTTCGCTAAACGCGCTTCATAGTAGATGGGTACAGTTGCTCTATCCTCAACCGCTTGCTGAATATCGTAGATGCTTATATAGTCGCCAAAAACTGCCCGCGTGTTCTTGTCGGCGAGCTCAATTGGCGTGCCGGTAAAGCCAATAAAGGATGCATTGGGCAGCGCATCCCTCATGTGCCTGGCAAATCCATCTATGAAGTCGTACTGACTTCTATGCGCCTCATCTGCAATAACAATGATATTTCGGCGGTCGGATAGAGGATAATTTATATCGCTTCCTAACTTTATTTCGCCACTTTCTTTGTCTGGAAGAAATTTCTGGATTGTCGTAAAAATAACCCCGCCGCTTGCGGTGTGTAAAAGCTCTTTAAGATGAGCTCTGTCTTTAGCTTGAACCGGCGTCTGCCGCAGAAGTTCTTTGCACCGGGCAAAAGTGTCGAAGAGCTGATCATCCAAATCATTTCGGTCGGTTAAAACAACAATTGTGGGATTTTTCATATCAGACTCAAGAATAATTTTCCCCGCATAAAATACCATTGTAAGGCTTTTGCCCGAGCCTTGCGTGTGCCATATCACACCGCAGCGCTTATCGCCTGTTGGCTTCACTGCTTTTAGCGTCGCCTCAACTGCTTTATTTACTGCATGGTATTGATGATAGCCAGCGATCTTTTTGACTATGTGTTCTTTATCTTGCTCAAATACAATAAAGAAACGTAAATAATCAAGAAGCCTTCTCTTTTCAAATACACCTTTGATCAATACTTCAAGCTTAGGCTGTGTTGGCAAAGCAAGGTCGTCTCCATCTATTGTACGCCACGGCATATACCATTCGCTGCCGGCAGTAAGTGAGCCAAGTTTTGCTTCTAACCCATCAGAGATAACCAGAAGTTCGTTATATGCAAAAAACGATGGAAATTCATGCTTGTAGGTTTCAAGTTGCTTATATGCCATCCATATTGTAGCATCTTCATCGGCTGGATTCTTTAGCTCAATTGTCGCTAGAGGAAGCCCGTTTACAAAAACAACAACATCAGGCCGGCGGTGATTTTGTCCTTCTTTTATTGTAAATTGGTTTACAGCAAGCCAATCGTTGTTTTCTGGAGTGTTAAAATCAATAAGCTTAACTATGTCTCCGACAATCCTTCCATCAACCGCTTTATACTCAACGTTTACGCCGTCAATTAGCATTCGATGAAATGAGTGGTTATTTACCACAAGCGAGGGGGAATCTTTAAGAAGCACTTTGCGGATTGCTTCATCCTTTGCCTCTTGCGGGATTGTTGGATTTATTTTATCAATAACATTACGAAGCCTATTTAATAATATTACCTCTTCATATGAATCACGTTCAGCGGCCAACTCACCTGGCGCTATTTCTGGGCCAAAAAGAATTTGGTAGCCCAGCTCACTAAGCCAGGCTAAAGTTGCTTGTTCAACATGGAATTCTGCAATTTGTGTTTTCATTTGAGGAATTACCCCGTGATGGGTGAACTATTGATTCACGCGGATATTTTTTCTTCGCCACGCCCTCTTTTATCTCGTCGCTCTCAGCAACCTCTTCCTGCCTTAAAATTATACTTAGCGTATCTGTTTCAGAATCGAAAATGACTTTCATTAATTCTTTTCCTTTAAAGATGGTATAGTGCTTAATTGCAATATAATACAATATAGCACGCCCTTTTTTAGAGGGCAATTTTTGGTTCGGTATTCAAATACCCTCCTAATAAGCGATTCCGGAATACGCCGTCGCTCTGCCTCAAACTTGCGTGTTTTATAGCCGTCGATCGCAATTCACCCATTGATGAGCTTGGGCAGCAGCGTTTCGCGTAGATGCCGCTCCAGCACCACCTGACCGAAGTCACACTCAGCGAAAAACCTTACGAGGCAATTTCCAGCCCATGCTTCACCCCCAACTGAAGGATTCCAGCCAAGCGAGAGTAGCAGATTCGACGATGGATTTGTTGAGTTCTTCACTAATCATACTGAAACCATAAACTTTAGATCAGAGCACCATCCCTTTTCTTTGAGTACCTTCACGCCTAGGCGGATTTGATCCTGCGAAAATCGCTGTTTACGATCGGCCCAATCATAAAAGCGATCCACGATGCCTTCCTCGGTCGAAGGTGCCTCACGGGTCATAATCCAGTGGACCGTGGCTAAAAGTTCAAGGCCGTACGGTGACTCGAATCCCTCTACAAGTCTTGATACCCGCTCGAAGCGCTCGCGAGTCTTGGGACGTTCTGCAAGTACACGCCGGGCATCTTCGATAGCGCCGGGCACCAATTCGATCACCTTATCCGGCTGATCTCCTCCCACACCGTAGCCCGAAACGAAATATCCATCGATCGCACTGAGAACATGCCGGAGATTATCCGCATATGGCCCGTATGGTCCCTTCGTGAAGCGAAGCTTGAGAGGCTCTCCCGCCTCCTGCATAAAGTACATCAGTTTATGGAGTTCGAGGAGCGAGACAAAAGGATCTAAAAGCCCGCTAAGATAGCGATCCATTAGCCCAACAAGTGCCGCCCGGCCGGGGGTCATCGGCGGGATTTTACCCTTGCGCATACTTGTCGGAAGCTTTTCTGGCTCCGTGCTGGGTTCGAAAATTATGACGTGGACTTGGTCGAGCTGCCCAAGCACTTCTTCAATCCGACGGCGGACTTCTTGCCACTCCAGGCCGCCAAGCCCCGCCCCCAGGGGAGGCAAAGCGATGGAGCGAATTCCTCGTTGCACAATCTCCTGAACCAATGCATGTAAACCAGCTTCAATATCTTCTATTTGCGACTTACCTCGCCAATGACGCTTAGTCGGAAAGTTGATAATGTAACGAGGATTGGTAAGTCGTCCTGTTTCAAAGATAAACATCCGACCAGGCTGCACTTCTTGCCTCTTGCAGGCAGCAGCATAGGACTTGAAATTATCCGGCCACGCTTTCTTGAACTGCAGCGCGATACCGCGCCCCATAACACCAACGCAGTTCACACTGTTAACTAAGGCCTCGACATCTTCTTCGAGGATGTTACCAGTTTTATACTCAATCATACTAGCTCCCCCTTCAATAATACCATTCCGGAAGTATCTCTACTCGTGGTGTCCAGTTCTTACCCAAAAATGCATCTTGCACCTTCTTCTTTGCGTGGGAGTTAAACACACCAATGCGCTCAATAAGATGCAAGGGGCATTTCTCGTAGAGGAGAAACTCTGCTTGCTTCCGTTCTTTGACATCCGGGTCTCGAAAGTCAGTCGCAGAGATCGCATCCCAATCTAGCTCATTAAGATTTTTGATGTTGGAGCGAAATTCTGTGTAATAAGCCCCCGCGTTCGAGAGCGAGAAAGCCCAGCGGGTACCGTTCTGGTCCGCCCACCGCACAACAGCGAGCAGGTCTGCCTCCAGGTGCACAATGAAATCTTGGCCACCGCGGTAAGCGAGTTCTGGATGATTACCACAGTAGATAACATAGAGCATAATAGACCTCGGACAAAAATAGAACGGAACATACTCCCCAACCTTGGTACCCGGATGACAACTAACCTCCAATTCCTCAATGCGTCGGCGCTTGATAGATGCCATCCCGATGACCTGTGCAGGGCCTTTGCATTCGAGGGCTTGTGCATCCGAAAGCAGTCCGCCGGTCGCTATAATACCTGGAAGGTTATCTATGTGCGTGATATGGTAGACTTTTAGATCTGTAGGTAGCTTCATAATCCGCACCTTCTGGATTTACTCAAAACTCCCTTATAAAACCTTTCCTCATTTTTACCAAGATCTGACCGCAGATGAGCTTTACTAAAGTGTATCACACAAGGCAGCGGGAGCACTCCTAATCTTCACAATGTGGCTTAAACCGCAAATGTAAATTAGATTCATCTGCCAGGATTATTAGAATCAAACTTCCATCTGCCTGGCAAACTGTTATCTGTCAATAATGCCATAGTCAACGTGCTACGGGCACTGTTGGGGTTATAATGATGGCTAACATATCGAGCATTAGAATTAGGACTAATCACACCAATCTTAAGCCATTGATTATCAAACAAAAGCCATGAATTGCCGTTTTAACTTTCTGAGGCGAACTTCGCACTTGGTGAGAGACACTTAGCCTGGGCTATCCGCAGCCTCTA
>ENA-ORXB01003391-ORXB01003391.1-sediment-metagenome-genome-assembly--contig:-NODE-3391-length-11184-cov-3.277753_pt1 | contig 11184 bp, 6 predicted proteins | sample MGYA00237863_ERZ511475 | MGnify/ENA primary metagenome ERZ511475 (study PRJEB26305, sample SAMN06343858) | sediment metagenome | isolation source: hot spring sediment | place: Canada: British Columbia...
CTCAAAACAGGAAGGGGCAGGGCGGGAGCCAAACCCCGCCCCGCCCTGCCCGCCAGGCCTTACTGCGCCGAGGCCACCCGGGTCGTTCCGAGCGGCGGGTTGGCCACAGTCGGATCGTCCGAGTCGCCCGTCACCGGAGCCTGGGTGTTGGTGCAGAAGATGTCGTCAGCATCACCAATCGCCTTGTTGGGCCCCGGGCTAGCCAGGATGAACGACAGGTAGTTCTGCCCGGACAGCGGAGCATCGTAGTAATACGGGCTCCCCCACGGGTCTTTGACCGGAGCTGCGGCGTCCGCCCACTTCACCCCGTGCGCCTGCAGGACGCTGGCAATCGTATCCTCGTTGCCGGCACCGGTGTCATTGCTCGGCTCGGGATACGACCCCCTGCCCTCGTCCGCGCAGTAGGCCTCCACGATGCTCCTCATGGTGGCCAGGTCGGACATGGCCCGGCTCGCCCGCGCCTTGGTGGTGTACCCCATCAGCTGGGGCAGGAGCACCGCGGCCAGGATGGCGATGATCGCCACCACCACGAGCAGCTCCACCAGGGTGAAGCCGGCCTGGCCCCGCCTCTTCAGGAACGCCTTCATCCTCTTTCCTCCCTCCTAGAGCATCAGATTTGGCGGGGATCATCCCCACCCGGCCGGCACCCCCGCCGCAGACACCGGCCGGCCCCCAAACAAACCGCCACACTAACCCGCACGCACCACCTCCCTTCAGGACACCCCGCCCGGAGCCGCACGGGACCCGGGCGCGTCCAACCCCGCAAGACTCACTCCCCATCGCCTCAGCAGCCCCGCGCCCCCAGCAGGCCGAGAACCCGCTCCACGCCCGGGGCGTCCAGCACCCCGGGCAGGCGCAGGAGGTCGCGCGCAAGCACCGCCGGGTCGGCATAAACCGGCACCGGGGACCCCGCGCCCCACACCCGGCCACCGGTGAACACCACCGCCGGGCACACGAGCAGCGAGGCGGAAACGCCAGGCACCGACCGCAGGAGCCCAGCCATCAACCGGGCCGCCCGGAGCACCTGGTACGCCGGGCTCCGGCAGGCAACCCAGGAAGAGCCCGAGCGCCGCCACCAGACCTCCCCGGAAACCCAGAAGTCGCCCCGCCACGCCTTCACTTCCACCAAAGCAACACCCGGAGGGCCTACGGCCACCAGGTCCACCTGGGCGTGCCGCCCGCGGAAGGAAACGCAGCAGTCCGGCATGAGAACCCAGGAGCCGGGCAAAAGCCGGGCAAGCCGGGCGCCGACCGCACCCTCGCCCCGGGCGCCCCGACGGGACAGCTCCGCCTGCCCGAGATCCCAGGCCAGGCCGGCAAACGGAGCGGCAAGCGCGCCCAGCACGGGGACGGAACGGCGCACGCCGGCAAGGTACCCGGCACGGGCAGCCGCCACCTTCGCCGCCACGTACCCGCGGTGGGCGGCCTTCAGATCGGGAGACTGCAGGAACACGCGGGCCACGGAAACACCTCCCACAAGCAGAACAGGGCCGGGCGAACCCGGCCCCGCTATGTACGCCCGGGAAACCCCGGGCGTCAGCGTATCAGCCTCACCCCGCACGGGACACCGTAGCGGCCAATCTGAAGCAGCCTCACGCGGTCCACGGCGGGAGTGGCGGCAGGATCGCCGCTCGACAGCAGCACGCGGTAGCACAGGGACGGTCCGGACGGCACGTCCAGGTTCTCAAAAAGCACCACGTCCGTCCAGGTCGAACCCCCGTCAGTGCTGACCTGGAAGAGAAGCCCGCACCCTGAGGGCACCTGGTACTCCGCCTCAAACCTCACCCTGTCCACGGGGACCTGGGCGGGGAAGACCACCGAGCGGTACTCGGCGGAAGGACGGTACCCGCCCGACACCCCGGGCAAAGAACGCGCCAGGTCAAGAGCCCACCCGGAGCCGGACCAGGCAAGGTACCGGGCACCCCAGGAAGTGAGGGCCACGAAATCAAAGCCGCCCCAAAGAGACACCGCACCGCCGCAGCCATCCTCCGGAAGGGTCACGTCCAGCGAGGGCAGCCTCACCGCACCGGAGGGAGAAAAACCATAGCAAAGGACCTGCCGGCCGGAAACCACCCCGTAGCCCAGGCCGTGCTGGACCACGCCCGAGGCGCCCGGTGCAGCCGCGCCGAGAGCGGGGAGCTCCTGGAAGCGGGAGCCGTCGAACCCGAAGCAGCGCACCCGCCCGGCATCCAGCACGGCAAGGACGCCGCGGGGAGCATACCAGGAAGCGGACACCGCACCGGACAAGGGCAGCCGGAACGCACCCACCTCGCGCCAGGACGACCCGTCAAACCCCAGGTAGCGGGCCGAAGAGGAAGCAACGACCCAGAAGTCGGCGCCCCGCGCGGGCTCCAGGGCCACAGCACCGGCAAAGCCGCCCAGCGACGCAACCTGCCTCAGCACACCGCCGGCATCCCGCCCCCAAACGCGAACCTCCCCCGAAGAAGATACCGCAGCGAGGAAGCGGCCGTCCGAAGAAAAGGCCGCGGCAACCACCCCGGGGAAAAAAGCGTCGAGCCTGGGGTCGCGGACCAGCCGGGAACCGTCGAAACCGTAACCCCGGAGCTGGCCCGGCGCCACAGCGACCAGCGACAGCTCGGCAGGGTGAAGCGCAACGCGGCCCCACTCGCGGGGGAGGACGACCAGACCCGGAGGAGACGTGTCGACCAGGGCAGAAGTACGGAGGGAATCGGTCTTCGACAGGTCCAGATAGTGGTCCTCGGCCCAGATGAGAGGCGGCAGCCCCCCCGCCCGGACAAGGGGAAGGGCCGCCGCCAGGACCAGAGCCACCACCAGAAGCACAAGCGCCCGGCGCACGGCCCTCCTCCTCCCCTTACGGCACGAAAATACCCAGCGTCCTCTGCACGAGGTTCCCGGCCTGGTCCCTCACCACCAGCACCACGGTCCGGTAGCCCGAACCGCCCAGGGACACCGGGATCTGGGGCGCATACGCGCGCCAGGTGGCCCCGCCGTCCAGGCTCACCTGCAGGTCCTGCTGCCGGGTGAAGTTATCGCGGGCATCGAGGACCAGGGTCGCCTGACCGCCCGGCGCAACCGTGGCACCACCCAGCCAGCCGGCCTGGACCTCCGGGGGAGTCCGGTCGATGATGAACCTCACCAGGTACACCCGGCCGTCCGGCAGCCTGGCATACACGTCCTTGAGGCCCTCCCAGTCGGGCAGCGAGATCACGCGCTCCGGCACCGCGGGCTCCCGGGGCAGCCAGCGGGCGTTGTCCATGCTGTACTCCACGTACGCCGCACCGGGAGCGTTCAGCCTCAACACCACCGCGCTGCCCGTGACGTACCGCACGCTCACCTGCTGGCCGTTGACGACCGCAGTGCCCGGCACCCCGGAAGGCGACGAGAACACCGCCGGGTCTTCAAGAACCGAGCTCGATGCGGTCTGCAGCACGATCTCCGCCGACGCGCTGGCCGTGTTGCCCGCGGCGTCCTTGGCCTGCACGTGCACCGTCTTGCGGCCATCGCCGGCGGACAGGGTCCAGGCCCTCTCCGGACGGTACGGCTCCCAGGCCGTCCAGTTCACGTAGTCCTCCGAGAACCGGCACGTGATCCCCTCGGGCGGCGTCAGGTCATCCCGCACGCTCACCTGCAGGAGCACGGCCCGCGAGGAGGTGTACCCGGCACCGCCGTTGATCGACAGCCGGACCTCCGGGGCCTGCACGTCCACCATGTAGTAATTGATGTCATCCGAGCACACCGCGGACACGTTGCCGGCGGCATCCATATACTGCGCATATACCGTCTTCTTGCCGAAGGACGACCCGTCCAGCCTCCAGCTGTAGTTCGGGCCAAAGTCCACCCAGGACGACCAGTTCGAGCCGTCGTTCGAGAACCGCCACTTGACGATGCCGGAGGCATCGTCCGACGGGTCCGGAGTCCAGTTCGACACCGGGGGATCACCGGCCCCGTACGGATAGAGCGTGACCAGCGCTGCCCCGGTGACCACCTGGTCGTTGTTTATCACGACGCCCCCAACAGGCGCCGTGGTGTCCGTCCGGCAGGGCAGCACGGGCTCGCAGCCGTTGCCGTACAGGTAGCTCTCCCCGGATTCGCCGTAGGCCGTCAGCCGGAACCAGTACTTGTGCGCGGAGTCGTATGCCGTCCCCGCAGTCTTCCGGTAGAGCTTGTTGGGGCTGTCGCGCAGGTCCACCCCGGAGCCGTCATGCCGGAACAGGTCCGCGGTCGCGGAGTTATCCACCAGACCGTCCAGCACCGACTCGGGCGGGTAGATCTTCGCCTGGCGGGAATCCCAGGCAAAGGTCCCCGAACCCATGTCGAACGAGAACCCGGGGGCCAGCTCGTACATGCCCACCATGTCCACGTACAGGCCAGCGGAAGCCGCCGCCGTGCCATAGGCCTCTATCCTGAGGGCAGCCGAGGTGTTGGAACCGGAATTCCAGGCCCAGCACCGGGTCACGGTCTGCCCCGGCGGGATGTTGTACTGCCTGGCGCCGCCCGAAGACAGCCCGGTGCCGTACAGGTTCACCGGGAGCTCCACGGAAGCATCGTTTCGGAACGTCCCGTACACGAGGTAGGTCCGGTTCGGGGCCACGGGCACACTCCAGGTCACGCCCGACCAGTCCGCAAACCCCGGCCCGCCGATCTTCACGGACCAGAGCCCGTCGCAGCTCCACTCCTGCGTCCTCACCGCCGAGCCCTTCAACGAGAAGCTACCGGCCTCGAAGGAGCGGTCAGACAGGAGCTGCCTCTCCTCCCCGGAGTCAAACGGCCGGTAGGCATACCCGTCGAACACCCACACCCGGTAACCGTTGGCGCCTTCCACCTGGGGCCAGGACAGCCGCACCCAGCCGCGGCCTTCGCGGCTCCAGCCCAGGGGGCCGGAGTCCGCCGACAGCGCCGGCACACCGGGCGCCGCGCGCACGCCCACCCAGGGAGTCCAGGAGGTCCACTGCCCCGCCGCGTCCTTCGCCCGCACCCGGTAGCGGTGGGTCTCCCCCGGCACGGCCAGCCAGTCGGACCAGCCGGAGGCGGTGCCGGAATAAACGGTCGAGCCATCGCGCTGCAGCTCGTACCCGGTCAGACCCGGCTGCGCGGGGAGATTGCCGGAGAGCTCCTCCACCACCACGCCGTCGTAGTCGATGAACACCCCCGCGGGCAGGTCGCGACCGTACAGGTACGTGCTGCCACTCAGGTCGGAGGGCGCCTGGAACACCACCGAGGCCAGGACCCAGCCGTCCGAGGCCTTGAGCCCTGGCCAGGTAAGCTGCGGGTTGAAGGAGCCGGTGTAGATGGCATACCCCGTCAGGGCAAGCGGCGAGGCGCTGTTCGTCCGCGCGTACGCCGACATCCGGTACCAGCAGCCGGCCTTGATCTGCCAGGAAGAGGACACCAGACCCTTCCACCCGGCGGAGCCGTCGTGGTAGAACCGGACGAACCGCCTGCCGTGGGCGCCGTCTCCCTCCACCACGCCTATCTGCGCCGTGTTGTAGTGGGTGGCCGCCCGCCACCCCCCGCCCAGGGACGTGGACACGCCGTTGGAGTCAGAGGCCTTCCCGACGTGCCTCCCGGAGCAGTCCTCAAAGCTGGGGCTGAACGTCTGGCAGGAGCCGATCTGCGCCCCGGGGACAATCCCCTGGTTGGCGTCCATGGCCGTCCAGAAGCCGTCCACGCGGGAATCAAGGAGCCAGGCGCCGGACGAGGACTTCACCGCCAAAAGCACCCCAGCGGGGCCGCCGGCATTGCGCGCCTCAACAGTCAGGACGTGGGAACCCGGCCTCATCCCCCAGGACACCTGGTACGTCGTGCCATACCCGCCCACGGAAAGAACGGGGGCGCCATCCAGGTACACGGTGGCCGAGTCGTCGACTGCCGCGTACACTGTTACGGTGTCATAGCTGGCCAGGTAGAAGTTCCGCGCCAGCACCACGTCGCGGTTAACGTTCGGATCGCCGGGCACCCAGATCCAGCGGGAGTCGGACTTGGGCCAGCCGGAAGGGTTCGACCCCCAGGGGGCGTACCCGTAAGCACCCAGATCCGACACGGGACCCGAGCTCCCCCACCTCACCGCCAGAACCTGCTCGCCCGACGGCACCCCGGAACCCGAAACGCCCGCCCAGACGGGACCCGAGGGCAGGGCAGCCTGGGGAGCTACAGAGGCACTCTGCGGCCCCCAGTAACCCGGGCCTTCGTTGGGCGAACCGGCTTGGAGAAACGCCCGGTACGAGAGGCCCGGGTTGAGCCAGCGCGCTTCGGCGGACAGGCTCCCGGTGGTCGGCCCCGCTGCTGCAACCGGCACGCCCGGACTGTCCGGCACCCAGTTCGTCCCGTACTGCACCCCGTCCTTCACCTTGGGCCAGGAGAAGGACAGCCGGCCGGGCCCCGGGCTCGTAATGGAGGACACGCCAGGCGCAGTCCAGTAGACCGTGGCAGGACCCCAGCCCGAATCAGCCCCCTGGTACACGGCCTTCACATAGAAGGCATAGTACGCGCCCCAGGCGCAGTCGGTAGTGGTGAAGGACGTGGCAGTACCCTGGTAAAGGGTCCTGTCCTCCACCTCCTGGCCGGCAGAATCGTATTTCACCCGCCGGAGGGTGTATTGGGTCCCCGCGGGGTTGGAACCGGCACTCCAGGAAACCGCAACTTGCGGCGCCGACGCCGAAGCCAGGGTGGGCTTGGCTGCATAGGGCAGGGGCCGAATGCCCGTGCCCAGGCTCGACCACCACGCCGGACCACCCTCGGGCAGCACCGGGGAAAGCGCCACGTCGTAGGTGTTCGCGCAGCTCAGGCCCGAGATCGTGGCCGAGAGGTTGGAAGTCGTCCCCCACTCCACCCAGCTCCCGCCGGAGACGCGGTAGTGGACCCGGTACGTGAGCCCGTTCATCACCTTCGACCAGGACAGGTTGATGCAGTTCTGGCCCGGGGAAGCCGAACCCGACGGAGCGGTCCAGTAGGCCGTCTTCGCCGAAAAGCCACTGTACTCCGACCCGGACTTCGCCCTCACCCGGTAGGTGTAGTACTTCCCCTGGGCCTGGTCGGTGGTGGTAAACTCCAGCGCGGTCCCGGAGTAGATGCAGCGGTCGTCCACCACGGCCCCGTCAGGGCTCAGAGTCTCCCGCCAGAGCTCGTACACCGTGCCCGCGGGGTTGCCCCCGCTGGTCCAGGTCACTTTCACGTTCCAGGTGCTCACGCCCGAAGTGTCGCTCGAGAGCTGGGGCTTGCCAGGCGGATACACAGGCACCATGACCTGGACCTCGGGCACGTCGGTGTAGTTCGGGCTCCAGAGGACGCTGCCATCTGTGGTCAGCCGGGTCCTGAGCTTCGTTATCCCGGCGGGGACGTCAACCCAGACGTCGTAGCTGCCGGATCTACGGCTGCCTATCTGCACCCACGAGGAGCCGTTCCAGCCGTACACGTAACCCCAGTCGTAATTGGTCTCACTGTAGCCCACGTGCCTGACCTTAAGAAGCGTCATACCGGCTGGTACCTGCCACTCGGCCGAGTAGCGGTCGCCGTTGTGGGAGTAATACTCGACCCTGAGCACCCCTCCGGTGGAAATGGTCTGCACACCCGCACGGACACGTTCCACAGGCGGAGCCAGGACCCCGGCCAGGACGACCAGGACCGCCAGCAGCGCCAGCACTTTTCTCGAAAGCACTGGTGCACCACCCCCCCTAGCAGTTCTCAAGAGCACTAACACACCACCTCCATCAAACGGGAAATGAGGAGGGGCAGGGCCACCCGCCCTGCATCCCCGCCCCACGCCGTCACGAACTCCGGTGCTGCGGCGGCGCCGTCCGAGCCAAAAAGCGCCGGTCCGGCATCACGACCGCACCACACGCCCGACCCGGGCGGCCACCGCCTCCAGCACCAGCAGACAAACGCCCGGGCAGACCCAGGCTGCACGATGCCAGCTCTCTCACGAGTACCCGGCCACCACCCCCACTACCAGCCCCGCAGCCACGGCGGCGTCCACCAATCCGGCAGCTCTTCGGCAGGAGGCGGAGCAGGGATCTCTTCCAGGCTGCCCTGGGCCGCCGGGAGCACCAGCAGGTCAACCCGCGACCGGAACACCTCGTCAGGGCACCCGGCCTGGGAAAGCACCGCCTCGAACTCAACCCACGCCTCCCCCACCGAGGCCCACGCGGGCACCATGACATAGCCGGAGGTCTCCCCGGGGCCAAGCTCCCAGACCTCCCCCCAGCTCGAGTGGCACCGCACCGCCCCCTTCACCGCCCCGGAGACCTGCAGCACGAAAGGCGCAAGAGACCCCGCGCGGTACTGCGAGCCGTCAAGCTCGACCCGGAAGGAACGGGCATCCACCACGAACTGGGCGGCGGACGTGAACACCGCATCCGGGCAGCCGTCCTGCCCCAGCACCGCCTCGAACGTTACCACGTGGGTCCCTCCCGGCACCCAGTCGGGAATGGGAAGGCTGCCCGAGAACTGCCCGGGCGGAATCTGGATCGACCCGCCCCAGTCACCCCGCACGGTCACCGGAGACTTCTGCACCCCGGACACCGCAACCGATACGGGAACGGACGAGCCGCGCTTCCACCAGGACGCCCCCACCTGGCCCACAAGGGACCTGCCGTCCACCACCACCTGCCTGACGATCTGGTACTTCAGCACCTCCCCCACCACGGTACGGTAGTCGCCCGTGAGCTGGGCCAGGTACCTTCCGGGCGGACAGGCCCTCCCCGAAGAGTCCCTACCATCCCACGACGCCAGGACCGAGGGAAGCCCCGAGCCGGACCAGGACCTCAGCACCGACCAGGAACCCACAGCAGGGCCAACCTCAAGCCTCCAGGAAAGCACCGTCCCCTCGCCGTAAGTGCGCGCCGAAAACACCGTGGCCTGGCCGTCCTGCGGCCGGAAAACCTCCGGGGACGCCTGAAGCACAACGCTCAACATCCGCGAGGCAATCGTCGCCCCCTGCGCCCGCGGAAGCAGCGTGTCGGGCCTGAGGGTCCCGTCGTCATACCCCTTGGCAATGCCCAGCTTTATGCAAAGGGCCATGTCGGCCCGGTACTGGGGATCCGTGCGCCACCCGTCCGGAAAACGGTTCAGCCAGTAATCCACCTCGGACGCGGGCATCATGGCCGCCACCTCGCGCAGCCCCATCGCCCGCACCGCCCACGAGAAACCCTCGTCCCGGCGCAGGTTCCCGTCCTGAAACGTCTGGTACGGTATCAAGCCCTTCGCCAGCATGTCATTGGCATACGGCAGGAACCACCGCCGGCCGTCCCAGTACCAGTCCGTATTGCCAATGCGGTAGCTGTAGTCCTCCAGGGTACCCAGGATCTCCATGTAGGCCATGCCCAACCAGGAACGCTGCGCCGTGTCGTTCGGCCGGAAGTGGTAGCTGCTCCCGTACTTCCAGCCGGACACCACCTTCGCCCGGCGCATGGATTCTACGTATGCGTAGTACCACTGGGAGGACGGACAGTCGGAGTAAACCCCGTCCCCGCTCCAGGTGTAGCGGGCAAGGCAGACCGCCGGAAACGAGACCGCCAGCAGACCGGCGGCAAGCACCAGAACAAGCAGCCGCAGCCTCACTTCTCCACCACCTCCACCTGGCCGGAGGCCACCACGCGCCCCGCCGGGCCCGCCCAGGCCCCGCGCACGAGCACGCCCGCCTTCCGGCACCACAGCGTCCCGGGATCGTACCACACGGTGGCCGAAACCTGCCCGGACGAAGAGCCGGAAGGACCGGCAGCCTCCCAGACCAGCTCCAGGTCCCGCCGCAGGAGACAATCGCCGTCAGCCACGGAAGGCACGGGGCCCCGTACGCGGCCGGACAGCACGAACCCGGCCCCATCCGCCCCGCGGGCCACCTCCACCGGTCCACCCTCACCGGCGTCTCCGGCATCCACCACCTGCGGCCACGGCCCGGCCACAACGGCAGCCAGACCCTCAAGCCACCCCCTCTCAAGCGGCGGCCGTGAAAGAAAAAGAAACAGGGCCTCCGGGTCGGGGACGGAACCCGCGGCATATCTGTGAGTTTACGACTATGCTAATTGTAAATAAATTGAAAGGAAAGTGCAAGCAATATAGCATAATCTCTTGCCTCAGTCAAGAAAATTGGATTGATTTTATCCAAAAAGAATAGATTAATCCGATGATTTGGCTTTATGGGATGTATATAATGAAGTGAAGTCAGGAAAGTGCCTGACTATCCGGCAGCAACACAGCCCCCGCAAGCGGCGGCAGGTGCAAACCGCGCAGCCGCCCTTCCCGCACAGCCGCCCCTCCCTGCCCAATCTCATTCCGGAAAGTCATCCCCTCCGGCAGGTTACCCCCTGCGGAAAGATCGAGGTCAAATGAAGCCGCCGGTGAGCGGTTGATGACCACCACCGCCGCATCCTGCTCCTGCCGGCGCAGGTAAACCAGCACCTGCCCGGCGGCATAGAGCACCTCAAACGATCCCTGCCGCAAAACAGGGTTGCCACGGCGTAATGCGGCCAGCCGCTGGTAAAAGGCGCGCAGGTCGTGATCCCACCGGTTTTCATCCCACGGAAAAGCGCGCCGGCAGTCGGGATCCTTGCCTCCCTCCAGCCCAATCTCATCACCGTAATAGACGCACGGTGCACCGGGGTAGGTGAACAGGAACAGCGCTGCCAGCCGCTGCAAGCGTTTATCGCCTCCGGCAATCGAAAGGAAACGGGATGTGTCGTGGCTGTCCAGCAGGTTTAACTGCGCCTGCACCGCCGGCAGTGGATATTTCTTCAACAGGGCGCTGACATTTTCGGCAAACCGCTCGGCCTGCGGGCTAAAATACTGCGGGCCGTGTTCGTACCAGTGGCCGACCAGTTTCCTGTCCATCCTTTCACCGCCGAAAAAGCCCCAGCAGGCATAGGTGAGCAGATAATTCATCACCCCGTCGAACTGATCCCCCTGCAGCCAGCGTTCGGCATCCCACGGAATTTCACCGGTGATGTAAGCCTGCGGGTTGGCCTGCTTGACCACCTGCCGGAATTCCTGCCAGAAACTGTCATCATCCACACAAAAAGGCACATCCAGCCGCCAGCCGTCAATGCCCTGCTCCAGCCAGTAGCGCGCCACATCAAAGATGAAGCGTCGAACCTGCGGATTTTGGTGGTTGAACTCCGGCAGCGCCGGCAGCCCCCACCAGCAGTCATAATTGGGTTTGCCGTGGTAGGCGTTCAGCGGAAAACCTTTGACGCGAAACCAATCCAGATAGGG
>ENA-ORXB01003395-ORXB01003395.1-sediment-metagenome-genome-assembly--contig:-NODE-3395-length-11155-cov-14.940513_pt1 | contig 11155 bp, 10 predicted proteins | sample MGYA00237863_ERZ511475 | MGnify/ENA primary metagenome ERZ511475 (study PRJEB26305, sample SAMN06343858) | sediment metagenome | isolation source: hot spring sediment | place: Canada: British Columbia...
TCGCTGCTGCACATCCTGCTGGAGCGGTTGCGGGCGCGGTTCGGCGCGTCGGGCGCGGCGATATACCTCACCGACGAGACAGGCACAGTGTTGCAAGCTGCGTGCGCCACAGGCGCGCTCGCGAAGTTTCGAACGACCGCCTTCACGGTGCCCGTGCGTCCGTTCCAAAAACAACCCGATATCCAACCGCTGGTTAACCAGATTCGTGCGGCGGTTCTGGAAATCGAGCGATTGGCGGAAGCGCATCGGGAATCTGCCGAGCGCGCCGATGCAATCGTTGTTCCCCTGGTGGGCGAGGGACGTATTCTGGGCGTGGTCGCGCTCACGGCGCGCGCACAGAATGGGTTCAGTCCCGAAACGCGCGCCCGCGTCCGTGCCCTTGCGCCGCACCTTGCCGCCCTGCTGATGCTGATTGATCAGATGCGCCTGATGAGCATCCGCCTTGCAGAAACCCAGACACTGTACGACTTGGAGAACCTGCTGTTCAGCGTCGAAAGCCCGCGCGCCTTACCCCAACGCGCGCTTGCCGTGTTCAAGTTAGTGCTGCCGTATGAGCATGCGCAGCTGTTGCTGTGTAGCGATAAGAATTTAGAACTCGTGGCGCACGAGGGCGCGATGCCCCCGCTGCACACGGCGCTGCCGAGTCTGAACCAATCCGAGCCGCCCGCGCAGGCGTGCCTCTACGACGCCAACCACGCGCAGGCAGAGGCGTTCGCGCCTGCCTCAAGCGTGATTGTCGCCCCCCTGCGCGGCGGCGTGCGCGTGCACGGGCTAATCGCGCTCGGACGCACAGAGCTGCCTGCGTACAACGAGCTTGACTTGGAACTGCTCCAGACGCTGGCGTTCCAGCTGACCAGCGTGCTGGAGCGCGCCCTGCTGCTCAGCGACTTGGAACGGCTCGCCGTCACCGACGGTCTGACAGGGCTGTATAACTACCGCCACTTCCAAGAGCGGTATCGGGAGGAGGTGAACCTGTGCCGACGCTATCAGCACCCGCTGGCAATTATGCTCATCGACTTGGACGGCTTCAAGCAGGTGAACGACACCTATGGGCATCTGGAGGGCGACTACCTGCTGGTGCAGTTGGCGGATGTGCTGCGCAACACGCTGCGCAACACGGAGCTGATTGCCCGCTACGGGGGCGACGAGTTCGTGGTGTTGATGCCCTCCACGAATTTGCAGGGGGGCGTCGCTGCCGCGAATCGGGTCTTGCACGCCGTGCGCGAGACGCACTTTTTGGACACGATGGGCGCGCCGCGCTTTCGAATTACGCTTAGCATCGGCGTCGCCGCCTACCCCAATAGCACGCAGAACCCCGTCGAATTACTGGAAAAGGCGGATGAGGCGCTCGAAACCGCCAAGCGGGGCGGCAGGAATCGGATCGTCGCCAGCGAAAATATCGCATAAGTACTGAACTCGCCCGCACCGCCGACGAATTATAATAAGGGGTGTCATGGGCGAAAGTGGAGAGCGCGTGATGAAACCTACGACCCTGCAGCAAGCTGAAGCATATTTGCAGCGCGGACGGTTGAAGCAAGCGGCGCGGGTGCTGCGACGCGCCGTGCAGGCGGGCGATGCGCCGTTGGAGTGCTACCTGCGCCTTGCGGAGGTGTGCCGCTTGCAAGAGAACTGGCGCGGCGCAATCGACGCTATCCGAGCCGCGCTCCAGCGTCAGCCCGACTCAATCCCCGCGCGCGAGCGGCTCATCGAACTGCTCATCGAGAGCGGACGCCTCGCGGAAGCCGTCGCCGAGTGCGAACGCTGGCTCAGCGAGGCGCCTGAACACCCGACCCCGCTGGAACACCTGCTGGACGCCCACTGGCACGCGATGGACTACCTGCGCGCCCTGCAAGCCGCGAACCAACTGGTACAGCTGCAGCCCCGCAACGCGCACTATCGCATGCGCCGCGCACGCCTGCTGGACAACCTCGGACGGCACGCCGAAGCGATTAGCGACTACGAGCAGCTCGCGTTCGAAGCAGGCGCGCCGCTGGAGATTATGGTGTGGGCAACGCTCGAACTGGAGCGGCTCGATCGAGTGCAAATGCGCCAGCTCATGCGCCTCTTGATGGAGGACGCGCTGTTCTGGGTGAAGTTCATCCGCGACCCCAAAGGCGCGGCGCGCGAGCGCGGCTTCACCTTCAGTCGCGTCGGCGAAGAGGCGCTGGAGACGATGCCCGACGCGCTCCTGCGCGAGATGCCGCGCCCCCCGCGCCGCTATGCAGGCTATAGCTGAGCGACTGCAGCTGATACGCCACGCGCTCGGCGCACGCACGCTGGTGATGGGCGTGCTGAACACGACGCCCGACAGCTTCTACGACGGCGGCAGGTACGCGGCGTTCGAGCGCGCGCTCGCACGCGCCGAACAGATGCTTGCCGAAGGCGCGGACATCCTCGACATCGGCGGCGAATCGACCCGCCCTGGCGCAGAACCCGTGCCCGAAGACGAAGAGCTGCGCCGCACCATCCCCCTGATTGAAGCCGTGATCGCGCGCTACCCGCAGGCGACCATCTCCATCGACACGACCAAAAGCCGCGTCGCCGAACTTGCGCTACAAACAGGCGCGTGCATCGTCAACGACATCAGCGGGATGACTTTCGACCCGCGCATGGCGGAGGTCGCGGCGCAGGCAGGCGCGCTGGTCGTGCTGATGCACATTCAGGGCACGCCGCGCACGATGCAACTTAGCCCCCACTACGCCGATGTGGTCGCCGAAGTGCGCGAGACGCTCCGCGCCCACGCCCAACGCGCCGAGCAAGCGGGCATCCCGCGCGAGAACATCTGGATAGACCCCGGCATCGGCTTCGGCAAGACGGTGGAACACAACCTGCAACTGCTGCGCTGCCTGCCGACGCTCAGGTCGCTGGGCTACCCTGTGCTGATTGGCGCCTCGCGCAAGTCGTTTATCGGGCACCTGCTGGGCGGGCTGCCGCCCGAAGAGCGGCTGGAGGGCACGCTGGCGACGCTCGCGCTCGCCGTCGCGTGGGGCGCGGACATCGTGCGCGTGCATGATGTGCAGGCTGCCGTGCGCACCGTGCGAATCGCCGACGCGCTTTGCCGACCATGAACCGCTACCTGTTGAGGAATGGACGGTTGCTCGACCCGTCGCAGTCGCTGGATAGGCGCGGCGACCTGCGGTTGCGCGAGGGGCGGATTGCTGAACTCGGCGACGCGCTCGCGCCCGAAGCGGGCGAGACAGTGATTGACTGCACGGGCTGCTGGGTCGCGCCTGGCTTGGTGGACATCCATGTGCATCTGCGCGACTTGGGGCAGAGCCACAAGGAGACGCTGCAGACGGGCGGCGCGGCGGCGGTCGCGGGCGGGTTCACCAGCGTCTGCTGTATGCCGAACACCGAGCCGCCGCTGGACAGCCCGACGCTCGTGCGCGAACTATACGCCCGCGCCGAACGCGAGTCGCCCTGCAGGGTCTATGTGGTTGCCGCGCTCACGCAGGGCATGCGCGGCGAGGTTCCGTGCGACTACCACGCGCTCAAGCAGGCGGGCGCGGTCGCCTGCTCAGACGACGCCTTCCCCGTGCAGTCCGCCGAGGTGATGCGCCGCGCGATGCTCGGTTGCGCCGCCTACGGGCTGCCTGTGGTGACGCACTGCGAGGACAAGTCGCTCAGCGACGGCGCGAGCATGCACGCGGGGTCGGTCAGCGCGCGGCTGGGGCTGAAAGGCGCGCCCGCCTCCGCCGAGACGGTGCAGATTGCCCGCAACGCGCTGCTGGCGCACGAAACGGGCTGCCACCTGCATGTGCAGCACCTCTCGACGGCAATCGGCGTCGCGCTCGTGCGCTTCTTTAAGTCGCTGGGCGTGCGCCTGACGACCGAAGTCGCTCCGCACCACCTGCTGCTGACCGACGAGGCGTGCGCGGGCTTCGACACCGACGCGAAGATGAACCCGCCCCTGCGCACGGACGCCGACCGCGACGCGCTCACGCACGTTGTGCTGGAGGGCGTCATCGACTGCATCGCGACCGACCACGCGCCGCACGCGCCGTTCGAAAAAGCGCAACCGTTCCCCAGCGCGCCGTTTGGCATCCTTGGGCTGGAGACCGCGCTGGGGTGCATCCTCCGCTGGAACCGCCAGTTGCCCCAGCCGCTGGAGCCGCTGCAACTCGTGACCCTGATGAGTACCGCGCCTGCGCGGCTGATGGGGCTGCCTGCAGGCACACTGCAAGTTGGCGCGCCTGCCGATGTGGTGGTGATTGACCCCGACCTGCGCTGGCGGGTGGATGCAACCCAGTTCCGCTCGCGCAGTCGCAACACGCCGTTCGACGGCTGGGAACTGGTGGGCAGGGCGCGTTATACCTTCGTCGGCGGCGCGTTGGTGCATCGCGGGGACTAATCGGGTATACTGCGCCTGGTGATGCGTATGGCGACAATCGCCGCGAAACAGCAACCGACCGAAATCATCTACCCCGACTCGGACGGCAAACCGATGGCAGACAACACCCTGCAAGCGGACGCGATGACCATTATCTACAATAACCTCCGCGCTATCTACGCTGGCGACCCGAATGTGTTCGTTGCGATGGACTTGCTCTGGTACCCTGTGGAGGGCAACCCGCGCATTCGCGTCGCGCCCGATGTGCTGGTCGCGCTCGGACGCCCAAAGGGGCATCGCGGCTCCTACAAGCAGTGGGAGGAAGGGGGCGTCGCGCCGCAGGTGGTGTTTGAGGTGCTGTCGCCGGGCAATCGCAAGGCGGCGATGAACGCGAAGCGTCGGTTTTATGCGCGGTATGGGGTGCAGGAGTATTATGTGTATGACCCTGACACGGGGTTGTGGCAGGGTTGGGCGCGTCGGGGGCGTCGGTTGACGCGGGTGCGTCAGATGGAGGGCTGGCGCAGCCCGCTGCTGGGGATTGTGTTCGGCAAGGGGTTCAAAGAGAACCCAGGCTTGAGCCGTCCTGACGGGAGCGCGTTCATTACTTTTGAGGCGTTGGCGCGTATGGCGGAGCTTGCGGAGCGGCGCGCCGAGCGCGAGCGTCAGATGGCGGAGCGGTTCCGCCAGCAGATGCTGGAGGCGCAACGACGCGCGGAACGCGAGGAGCGGCTCGCACGACAAGAACAGCGCCGCGCCGAGCGATTGGCGCAACGGCTGCGCGAACTGGGGATTGACCCCGACACGCTGGAGTAGTCTCGCCTACTCGCGCTTCTCCATCAGCATCTGCAGCGCGCCGTCGTCGGGGAAGCGTTGCAACCCGCGCCACGCCCAAGTGCGCATCCTGCCCAACTCGCCCAACTTGTAGGCTTTCAGCGCGAGCCAGCGATAGGCGTGCAGCAGCCCCTCCCGCTCGAACGGGTTGCTCGGCGTCCAGTCCGCGCCGTTCTGCACCGCCCGCAGCAGATACCGTTCGCTCAGGTCGTACCGCTCCGTGTAGAGCAGGTGGTAGCGCCCCAGTTCGGTGAAAATCGCGATGCTTTTGGGGTTGTTGCGAGCGCCCTCTTCCAGAAACGCCAACGCCTGCGGGAGGTGTTTGGGGTTGTCGAACAGGATCATCTGCGCGCCCACGAGGTAGCCCGGCACGAAGGTCGGGTCAATCCAGGTCATGAAGCGGTACAGGGGCAGCACCTCGCGCACGGGGCGGTGGAAGTGGTGGCGCACATCGAAGTAGGGCTTCACATTCCGCTCGATGTCGCCCCAGAGCCAGCGCGGGTCGCGTTCGGGTTCGGGGATGACGCCCGTTTCGTCCTCGTGGGTATCCAGTCCGTCCGCGCTGCTGGCGGCGTGCGCTGTGCCGTGCTGTTTCTCGCGGTCGGTCATCGGGCGCATGCGCACGCCCCCATGCGTATACTCGTCGGTCTTCGCCCACAGATAGCTGGCGACGCTGCCGCGAAACTCGCCCATCACCGACGCCAACGCCTTTTTGTCGTAGACGGTCAGCGCGTCGAGCGTCTCCGCGCGTTGCGTGTGATACGGCGTGGCGATTCGCGCCAGCGCGCCGCCTACCGCCAAGCCGATTAGACATCCCGCTGCCCCGATAAGCGTTCCGAGTTGCACGGGGTCAATTATCGGCAGTGTGGGTGTTGCGCCTTACTTAGCGTCGGGTGTGAGAAACTATAGAGACTCACAGGCGTCCGTATATGTACCTGCCTCTGCAGGAGAACTTTTCACAAGGAGGTTCAGTATGCGAATCACTGGTAGATGGGTACTTGGTCTACTCGTGGGTGCAGTTTTGGGGCTGGTTGCAGCGCCTGTCGCGCCTTCGGCGCACGCGGCGTCCAAGCGTGCGGAGCGCAAGGCGTCGCCTGCTGGAAAGCGTGTGAAGTTGCCCCCGCCGAAGCCGAAACCGTCTGTTCCCGCTGCCGCACTGCCAGGGCGTCGGCTGGCGTCCGCTGAGCGCGGCGGCGTTTCGGTGGAGTGGACGCCCAGCCACTTGCCCAGCGAAGCGATTGAGGTAGTGGGCGTCGCGCCGTACCCCGCCCACGCCGAATCGCGCACGCACGCGCGCATGCAGGCGCGTCAGGCGGCGATACTGGACGCCCAGCAGCAATTGGTCGAGCAGTTGCACGGCATTCGCATCAACGCCACACGGCGCAAGAGCAACCAGCGTCTGGACGAGGACATTACTGCCCACACGGAGGGCGTGTTGCGAGGCGCGCGGATTGTCGCCGAGCGCGATCGAGGCGATATGTACGAGGTGCGCTTGCGCTGGACACCGCCCAGCGGGGCGGTCGCGCTCCCTAAGCCCGTGCCGACGCCCGCGCCGCCTGCCCAAACGCCCCCGACACGCCCTGCCCCACACCTCGCGCAGGGCTACACAGGCGTGGTCATCGACGCGCGCGGACTGGGGCTGCAGCCCAGCATGTCGCCGCGCCTGCGCGACACCTACGGCAACACACTCTGGGGCAACCTCGAGATTGCGCCCGAAGTGGTCATCGAGTACGGGCTGGCGGGCTGGGCGCGTATCGAAGCAGAACTCCACCACCCGAACCTTCGGGCGCGCCTCGGCGAGAACCCGCTCTGGCTCCGCGCCGTCGGCGTGCAGGGCGCGGGGCGCAACGAGGTCATTCTCGACGCCGCCGACGCCGAACGCCTGCTGCGCGAGAACGCCGCCAGCGGCTTTCTGGAACGGCTGGCAGTGGTGTTTTTGTACTGAGTGCCTACGCCATGGATGTTCAACACGCAACGACCGCGCCCCCCTCGTAATCTTGGTAGGGGTACATCGATTGGGTTTACTGTGGGCATGGGTACGCGCTTTTTTGTCCTCACCCCAGCCCCTCTCCCGCTCTGTGGGAGAGGGGAGCCGCGCGCCCAACCCTCTGGAGTGCTGAAGCGCAGCTTCAGCCTCAGTGCGGAAGCTCCGCTTCCGCACTCCATAATCCCCCTGTCCCCCAGAACGGGAGAGGGGCTGGAGGTGAGGGCAGATCTGACCTACGCCCGCACCGTCGCCGACTCCAGAATCGTGAGTTTGCCGCGCTCGCTGTCCAGCTCCGCCAGCACGCCGTAGGGCAGCGTGAGCGGGTCTTTGATGTGCCCGAACGGGAAGCCCGCCATCGACGGCTGTGGCAGTCCGCCAAAGTAGTCGTCCAGCAGCTCGTCGGGCGTGAGCGTCTGCTCGCCTTCCTTAACATGCTGCTCCCAGCGGGTGTCCTCGCTGAAGGCGATGCCGCGACATGCCGCCCACTTGCCCGCCAGCGCGAGGTGGTTCAGCATCGCATCGAGTCGGTAGGGCGGCTCGTCGACATCCTCGATGATCACAATCGCGTCGCGCGTGTCCAGTTCGTAGGGCGTGCCGATGGAGTCCGCCATCAGGCACAGGCAGCCGCCCGTGATGCGCCCCTGCGCCTTGCCCGGCACAATCGTGCGGTAGGGCGCGTCCCAAGCGGGCAGCTCGCCCAGCGGTTCGGGAACCTCCAGCGCGCGCCAGAACACCTCCATCGCGTGGTCGGGGATAGGGCGCGTCATGGTAATCGGCATCGGCGCGTACAGCCCGACCAGCCCCACATGACGCAATAGCCACAGGTGCAGCACGGTGATGTCGCTGTAGCCAATCAGCAGCTTCGGGTGGTTGCGGAACACCGCGGGGTCTAAGTAGCGAATGAGCCGCGCCGCGCCGTAGCCCCCGCGCGAACACAGCACGGCGTCCACATCGTCGCGGGCGAACATCGCCATCAGGTCACGGGCGCGCTGCTCGTCTGTGCCTGCCAAGTAGCCGCGCCGCGCCAGCGCGTGCTCGCCCAGCACAAGCTTGTAGCCTCGCTGGTAAAACGGCGCCAGCCCTTTCTCCAGATCGTCTGCCTCAATCGCGCTGGAGGGCGAGACCACCCCCAGCGTCATCCCAGGCGCAATCGCCTTCGGTCGGAGCAACTCCATAGCGACTGGAATACGCCCCGCGCGGCAAAACTCCTGCCCCCCTCTAAAAACCACACGCTCTTGCCAATAATTCAAGCAGGAGGCAGAAGGAGATGCATATTCATGCGAACCTGGCAGAGCAGTTGCATATCAACGAGCAGAACCTGAGACAGCGCAAGCAGTTCCTGCGCCTGAGCCAACACGAGGCGGAGCTACTACGCAAGTACGCCAGTTGGGCGGAACAAATCGCCCCCGCCTACGCCCGCGAGTTCTACGACTTCCAGTTCGACTTCCCTGAGACGCGCGCCTTTTTTGATCGCTACGCGCACAAAAAGGGCGTCTCCCTCGCCCAGTTGCGGACAGGACTGGAGAGCGCACAGGCGGATTACTTGCTGGAAATCTTCCGCGAGGCGCAGCGCGGCGGCGACTTCGGACCTGCGTTTTTCGCGAAGCGACTGCGCATCGGCTATGTGCATAATGTCATCGACCTGCCGATGAAGTGGTACCTCGGCAGCTACGGACTGCACTTGGACCTGCTCAGCCGCTACATCCGCGACAACACCGAGATAACCCCCGAAGAGGCGCGCGACCTGTTCCAAGCCGTGCTGCGCGTCTTCTTCTACGATGTGCAGGCAATCATCGACTCGTTCATCGTGATGTTGCTGCAAGACTTCGGGCTGGACATCAGCACCATCCGCGTGCAGTCTATGACCCAAGACATCACGGACTATCTGGGCGATGTGCGCCGCCTATTCGCCGATGCGATTAACTCCTCGATCAACGCCAGCGACGAGATTCTGGGGGCGTCTTCGAATCTCAAGGAGACGACCGACCAGACGCAGCTGGCGGTCAACCAGATTGCCTCGGCGATTGAGCAGGTGGCGCGCGCGACAACGCACCAAGCGACGCAGATTCACCACGCCGCCGAATCGACGCGCACACTCAGCGAAGGCGTGCAGACCGTCTCGCGCGGAGTTGAAGAGCAGGCGCAAGCCGTGCAGCGCGCTACGCTGGTCATCGACCAAGTGGGCGGCAAAATCCGCACGACCGCCGACAAGGTGCGCGCGATGGGCGAGCATTCGCAGCGCATCGGCGAGATGATCGAGGTGGTCAACCAAATCGCCTTCCAGACGCACCTGCTCGCGCTCAACGCCGCGATCGAAGCGGCGCGCGCGGGCGAGGCGGGACGCGGCTTCGCCGTCGTCGCCAAAGAGGTGCAACAACTCGCCGAACGCTCCGCGCAGTCCGCCAAAGATGTCGGGCAGATGGTGAACCAAATCCGACAGGTGGTCGGCGAGGCGGTCGGCGCGATGGAGCAGTCCACGCAACAGTTCGAGCAGGAGCTGGTTGTCGCCGTGCGCGAGGTGAGCGCGATTGTCGAGCAGTACCGCAGCGTGGCGCGCCAGATGGCGCAGAGCGCAGAGCAGGTGCGCGTCGCGATGGACGAGGTCGCCAGCTCGGGCGAGCAGACCAGCGCCGCCGCGCAAGAGGTCAGCGCGTCCAGCCAAGAGCTTGCCGCGCAAGCGCAAGAGGTCGCCCGCTGGGCGAACGAGCTGTACCAAATCGCTGAGCGGCTCACGCAAGCCCTGAGCACGTTCCACCGACGCGAGACGCACACCACCACCCGCGCGGCGTGAGAATCAATCGCACAACGCTGGGTTCGGTTCCCCTCGCGAAGCGAGGGGAACCGCGAGAGGCACGCCTACTCGGTTCCCCCTGCTCGCAGGGGGAACCTGCAGGAGGGGGTTCGGTCTTTACCCCCTGCAGGTTAGACCCCGCTGCGCGAGGGGAACCGCGCAGGTATCAGGGTTAGGGTGAGGGCAAAACGCAAAATGCGCCCCGAAGAATCGAGGCGCACATTGCTGACTTCACGGAAGTGGGGGGTGTGGAACTCCACACCCCAGCCACAGACTGCAGGTCTTAGTTCGAGCGGCGGCGGCGCAGCGCCAGCAGACCCACCAGACCCGAACCGAGCGCAATCATGCTCGCAGGCTCAGGGACGAAGAAAGTACCTTGAGGAGCGTTGAAGCGCGAGGTGCGAGAGGGCTGCGTCTTTATCAGCTGACCATTTTCACCAGAAAGTCCAACAGCAGCCTCAATAGTGTAGCTCTCTCCAAATCCCAGTCCGTGGAGCCACCAGCGCATTGGGACGAAGTTCCCATATCCGTCATCGCTTCCGAAAAAGTTGCCGGCCAATATGGTATTGTTATTAGGCACATTTCCAAGCCCAAGTTCGACTACGACCTTAGACCCTTGACTCAGCTTCTGGAACGCCGGTGTACCGTTCAGACCTGGTTGAGCCAGAAAGAAAGCGCCAGGCAGACGAGAACCGACTGAACCGTCAGACAGAGCGCTAACATTAAGCCATGTTCCATCCGCCTTCTGAATCTGCAAATCAATCTTCGTTGGGTCGTAAGCGAAGCGCAGTGCAAATGCCGCATATCTGCCAGCACCAGGAGCTGATGCTAAGAAATCCGGGTCAGGTATGAACGTGATAGTGAAGTTCACATACGGATTGCTGGGAGACGCTATGTTGTCACCAAGCGTGAAGGTCGACCGATTAAAACTCTGTGCATACATTCCCGCTGTCAGAGCAGCAGATGCAATCGCCAGTGCAAGTTTACTGAGTCGCATCACACATCCTCCTTTCTGAGGTTGGTTGCGAGGTTCGGGGCGAACCGAACTCGCGTTGCAGCGACTACGCTGCAGGAAAACAGTCGTTTATTCTCTTCGTGTCATGGCAGAGGGAGAGTTGCACTCTCCATCCTGTCCATAGTATACCCCACTTTTGTAGGGTTTGTCAAGGGGGTTCCTCTGGAGTTGCCCCGATGACATGCATAGTATAGCACATTT
>ENA-ORXB01003397-ORXB01003397.1-sediment-metagenome-genome-assembly--contig:-NODE-3397-length-11152-cov-3.532641_pt1 | contig 11152 bp, 16 predicted proteins | sample MGYA00237863_ERZ511475 | MGnify/ENA primary metagenome ERZ511475 (study PRJEB26305, sample SAMN06343858) | sediment metagenome | isolation source: hot spring sediment | place: Canada: British Columbia...
TTCAGCTAAAGTTTATGAATAATTAAGACGTTTTGTTTGGCCTGGTTTAGACCAGGAAATGACTAAACCAGGCCATCTTTTCTTACTCTTTCTTTGCAGAAGGTGTGTGCCCGTGACCGGAAATAGGCATACAACCGCAGCCGCAGGTGGGCTTCGCTTCTTCTTTAGCCTGCAGGTTAACTTGTGGCTGCTCTTTAGCGTCCTTCTTATCCTTGTCCATCTTTCTCACCTCCTTATTAGTTTATGCGTATATACTTAAATACAAAGCAAAAAAAGATGGCAGGGCTTTAACAGCCACAACCATCCTTTTCTTTAATGCCGGCTTCACGATTTAAGCACCCACAGGTGCAAATTCGATTAAGCCTCTGGCGACATATTTCTAATGCCTCCCGGTTTAGTGAATAATAAATCCAATACCCTTGCCGCTCATCACTTACAAGACCCGCGGCCTTAAGGACACGAAGGTGTTGTGATACGGCTGATTGTGTTATGCCCAAGGCCTCGGCTAACGCATTAACACTAAGGGGTTTTTCTTTAAGTAGTTCAATGATTTCTATTCTCTTATCTACAGAGAGAACCTTAAAAAGCTCCGCCGCCTCTTTCATTACAGACACCTCAACTGTTTAAGCATATTAGTAATTACTTATATTATCTCCTTAGCTGGCTCGTGTCAAGATTTTTGCAAAGCAATCCCTAATCTGCGCTATATAACGGCATAACTCTTTAAATAATTAAGAGGGTTTATAAACAGTATGGGGTTGTTAATACAAAATCTTCAAGCTTTTTCGAGAAAATATTAGGCATAATAACTTGAAAGCCGAAGGTTGGATCAAAATTCTAAAGATAAAACCACCCGAAGAATTTAAAGCAGAGTCTCGAAATGTCTTTAGCCGATTGGCAGGCACATATGACCGCATTCTCGTGCTTGAACGCCCTGTCCATAACCGCATTGTTGAAAAGCTAAGTCTTGTCACCTATCACTCCGTCCTGGATGTCGGGTGCGGAACCGGTGCTCTTTTATCCTTAATTGCTAAGAAAAAGCTGATGTCAAGCTTGCAGGAATTGATATTGCCCCTGGGATGATTCGTGTAACGAAAGAAAAACTTGGCGGGCGAGTCGAACTTGTAGTCGGAGATGCTGAGGAATTGCCCTGGAAGGACGATACGTTTGATGCCGTCGTGAGTTCCTTTGCATTCCACCACTTTCCAAGACCTAAGGCAGCCCTAGCTGAGTTAAAGCGGGTATTAAAGCCCGGTGGGGTTCTAATTATCGGAGATATTTGGCTACCGCCACCCCTACGGCAATTATTAAACTTGATCATAAGGTACAGCAAAACCGGTGATGTGCGTAGCTATTCTAAGTCTGAGATCGTCTCCCTTCTGCGTGATGGTGGCTTTAATTCTATCCACTGGGAACTGGTATATATAGTTTTTTCAGTTGTAACCGCGAGAAAGTAGTAATATTCTTTTATCAGGACTGTTTGTTCCGCCCCATATAAGAGAAAGGCGGGCATAAAGCCCGCCGTAACTATAAGTATCGAAGAAAGTTAGCTTGCAAGAGAGCGCTTCTTCTCTTCATATTCTGCTGTGTCAATCTCGCCCTTTGCATACCGCTCTTTTAGGATTTCTAGAGCAGTATTTTTGTTCTCATAATGAACAACAGGGCCTGTATTGCCGCTAAAGGCCCTAACAGCGTAGATGATTCCGAATATTACAAGAGCCCAGAATAGGATCATTGCAAGCATCATAAAGATACCTCCAATGCCGAACATATTTCCCCCGCCCCACATCAGGTGAATTCACCTCTTTTCAATACTTCGGTTTTAATTCAACCGCTTGTTGTTATATACCCTCTTTAATCAAAATGTAAACATTTTACATCTCTCAATCAATGACATGGAACCGCTTTGTATATTGCTTAGCACTAAGAAAGCGTTTACCACAAAAAGTAATGGGTATAACAAGATTAACTTAAAAAAACATGGGGGTTAACTATGAGGTGGCTTTTGGCAACGGCGATTATCCTTATTCTTGTTGGACTTCTAGGTCTTGTCGTCTTTAATTACTTTTCGTTTATACCAAGCCAGCCTGGCAATGTTAGGGCTCCTTTACGTGGACCCGGCACACCACTTAGCTCGGGCAGCTTTGCCAGCAATGGCGAGCAGATATTTTTTACCGGAACCAGCACAAGAGATACGATTACCGCCACAGGTGGCCCGTTCTGGTTTCAGATGCATGGCGGAGGTTGTGCAGATTGCCACGTCCTGATGAGCGCGGCGGCATGGTCGTCATGACGGATAAATTTACAGCTCCAAATATAACAATAAGGAACTAAGGAGGAACCCCTATGTTTTGCCTATTCTGAGGCGATGGCGGTTTTGGAGGAGCGAGGGTGCTCTCCCCTGCCGGACAGCCGACAGCCAACCGCGCACTTGAAATCCTAAACAAACGGTATGCCAAAGGCGAGATTAATAAGGACGAATACGAGCAAAAGAAACGGGAATTGATAGGTAGTTTTGAAAAGCTATCCTGGCTTTGCCGGACCGGACTTGATCAAGCCAAAGGCGGTAGGTTTTTAGCCGGATGCCAAAAAGAGCGGGATCTACCCCGCTCTTTCTTTTAAGTGGTCAGCGTGCGCATTAACACTCTTGTTGTGCCGATTTACTTCTCGTACCTCTTCTTAACATACGGGATCACGATGGGCATGGTAATAATCATACCCAACACAAACACCCAGATAAATCCACCCCACCGGGCAACTGGTGGATAATCCTTTCCAGTCAAGTACGTCGCGGCAACGAAGATTGCCGAAAAGCCCAGAGATAGAGCTATGTAGACCAGTGCACTTACGCGCGCGATCTTATTGCTCATTACACTCGCACCTCCTCACGACGCATTGACGGTATGAATCTCTTCAAGAGCAGCGTGTTTAAGGTTACTGAAACCGAACTCATTGCCATGAAAAACGCCGCCAGCTCAGGGCTTACCAGAAATCCAACGAACGGGTATAGCAGGCCGGCCCCGATAGGAATACCTAAGGTGTTATAGATAAAGGACCAAAAAAGATTTTGCTTAACCTTGCGCATGGTCGCCCGGCCTATCTCAATGGCGGAAACCACATCCCTGATGTCATCCTTAATGAGGACGATTTCACCGGTTTCCTTGGCTACATCGGTTCCACTGCCAATGGCGATACCCACGTTCGCCTGAGCAAGAGCTGGAGCATCATTAATGCCGTCGCCGACCATCGCCACATTTAAGCCCCTCTCCTGAAGCTTCTTAACTTCGTTTGCCTTATCCTGAGGCAATACTTCAGCAAGAACAGTATCGATACCTGCCTGACGTGCAATCGCACTGGCAGTTCGCTGGTTATCTCCCGTAATCATAGCCACCTTGATACCCAATGCTTTAAGCCGCGCTACAGCCGCTTTGGAATTCTCTTTCAAAGTATCTGCAACGGCAATAACACCCGCAGGCTTGCCATCAATTGCCAGGAGCATCGCGGTCTTGCCATCGTTCTCCAGCCTCTCTGCCTCAGCCAACAGGTCACCGAATTCAACGCCACGCTGAGTCATCAGGCGACGATTCCCGATAAGTATTTCTCTACCCGCTGCCCTGACCTCAATACCATAACCTATAATGGCGTTAAAGGCCTCAACATCTGCTAATTCCAAGCCTTCATCCCTTGCACCCCTGACGATAGCCTCGCCCAGAGGATGCTCGGAGTTTCTCTCGGCCATGGCTGCAAATTGCAGTACTTGCCTGCGATCAAATCCTGGTGCTGCTACCACATCGGTCAAGGATGGTTCTCCTTTGGTGAGAGTGCCCGTTTTGTCAAAAACGACTGCTTGAAGCTTGGAGGTTGCCTCCACAGCATCAGCACCTTTAAACAGGATGCCATGTTCTGCGCCTTTGCCTGTTCCCGCCATCATGGCGCTTGGTGTCGCCAACCCCAAAGCACACGGACAAGAAATAATTAAGGTCGTCACGCTGAGAAGCAGCGCAAAACCAAAGACTCCGATACTGCCCAGCGAGTACGGTGAAAGAACAAATCGGCTCTCGGGTGTGAAGAATAGGTCATACCCCATGAAAAACCAGAATGCGAACACTAACAGCGCCAACACATGAACACCTGCTATGAAGTGACCGGCCACGAAATCGGCAAGCTTCTGAATAGGGGCTTTTGAGGCTTGCGCGTCTTCCACCAACTTTATAATCTGTGACAGCGCAGTGTCAGCGCCCACCTTGGTAGCTCTAAACTTAAACACTCCTGTTTTATTAATGGTTGCCCCAATAACCTGATCGCCCACCTTCTTTTCAACCGGCATGCTCTCACCGGTAATCATAGACTCGTCAACCGCTGAATATCCATCGATGATCTCTCCGTCAACCGGTACGCTCTCGCCCGGCTTAACCAGTATGATGTCACCAATCACCACGTCGTCTGCGGCGATCTCCATTTCAAGACCATCCCTGATTACGCGAGCCGTCTTTGCCTTTAGGCTCATAAGCTTGCGAATCGCTTCTGACGTGCGACCCCGGGTGAGCGCTTCAAGGTAACGGCCTAAAACAATAAAGGCTGTAAGTAACGCTGCGGACTCAAAAAACGTCGCCCCTTTACCGCCAAACCCGGCATCCGGCCAGAGCGTATTAATGGTTGCAATCAAATATGCCGCTCCAATACCGGTTGCATACAGAAGGTTCATATCGGTAGCTCCACGGCGCAAGCCGTTAATGCTGTTGACGAAGAACTGCCAGCCAGGGATGAACACCACCGGAGTTGTAAGCGCCCACATCAGATAGGCATTATGCAGCCACATGGGCACAATATCCTTAAAAATCCAGTAGGGCTGAAACATTCCCAGCATGACGACGAGTGAGAGAGGCCAGGCTATCCACATGTTGCGTTTCTGCCGCTTCAGTTCCTTTTCGCGAGCTTGCTTCTCGCGATCCAACGCGGCGTGTCCCTGCGGCTTCTCGGTCGCTTCGTAGCCGAGCTCATTAATTACCTTTTTGATTTCGGCTTTGGTCGTCGTGCCGGGATAAAATTCTACCTTAACGCTCTCCGCCGGCAGGTTTACCACTACGCCGGTAACTCCAGGAAGGCTGCCGACCACCTTTTCTATCTTAGCTACACACGACGCACAGCTCATACCGCTTACGTGCAACATCGCCTCCTCGTGCAAGACCTCGTAGCCAAGGTCCTGTACAGCTTTGACCACATCTGGTATCCCGATCTTGTCCGGCTCATATTCCACGTAGGCTCTGTGGGCCAGAAGATTTACCTTGACATCGATTACACCACTTAAGTTTCTCAGTGCTTTTTCAATTTTTACAACACAAGAAGCACAGGACATGCCTTCCACAGGCAAAATAGCGTGTCTTCTGGATGTTTGTGCCATTACAGCAGATCTTGCCATGCATACTTCTCCTTCCTTTAACGCCGCGCAATAATTACAAGGTCGCAAATACAAATTATCATTTTCTTTAGTAATACATATAATGTCGGCATACTGTCACTGTTTGTTTACGGCATACTGTCTGTTTGTTTAGTAAACTACTTCTTGTCTGCAACTATTAATCAAGAAACAAACGCGGCTCTTTCATAAAAAATAAAAACCTCAATTAAAAAATGGCAGGCTCAAGCCCGCCATTCGATTTAAAGATAATATCGCTAGAGCTTAACTTGCGAGTTCACGCTTCTTGGCCTCGTACTCTTCGGTGCTTATCTCACCTTTTGCATAGCGCTCTTTTAAAATTTCTAAGGCCTTCGGCATCTTTTCCTTTTCCTCTTCACGCTTTCGCCTGCTTAATTCGCTAATCAGATAAACACCGCCACCAATGGCAAGTAGCCAAAAAAACACCATCATTTTTAAAAACCCCCATTATATCTCGATCGATATGTAGCTATGCCGTTCTTCGCTGTTCTTTTGTTGGCTCCGGACTAGCCGGTTCCTCTGCTCCTTTAAAACCTTCTTCCATGAACTTACGGCTTTCCTCCTTAAGCGCTTTTCCGATAGCTTCATGCATAGCCGCTTCGGGTATGGTCTTAGGCAGAAAGCTATCTACAATTCCAAGTGCTTTGTTTGTCTTCTCAATTGACTCTATTCCATTTTGAACAATCCCTGTTAATGATCTAATTGCGTCTATATTTTCAGGTATGGCGATTGCCTCATTGTGCACTTGAAACGTAATATATGCCTCACGATCATCAACTGCTAGAGCGTCTTCCCAAACGGCTACCTCCCACATGTCATTGCGCGGGCGCTTAAGGTCGCGCATAAGCTCGATTACTGAGTTTAATGCTACAAGCCCGTCATTGGCGTGAATAAAGTTAACGCGAGGTTCCTCCCACAGCGCGTGGCGAAGTTCATCAAGGCTTATAGGCCTGGTTGTTTCTACCATAGCATAGTGTATATGGCTCAAGTTATAAGGACCAGCACCAGCTAGCGTTGTAATATCCAGGTCTTTAATAACAGTCTGCGCATCTGGGCCCTGGTGGCTAGGCACCTTTGTTTCGGGGATAAATGTATTTATCATTCCATCTCGATGGCTTTCCCAAGGGTCTGTACCTCGGCGTGCAAGCACCGCCCTAGCTCTTTTTACCCAACCTCGTTTATGCAGAGCGTTCATTACCCGACAAAGACCTGTCGTGTTACAGGAAACCACCCGCACAAACTGTTTATTTAGCGCCTCTTCATAGTTAACCTGAGCAGTAAACGAAATGCCTGCTACCTCATGCTCTTCACCACCTTGAAAAATTGCCTTCACACCTGCTTGCTCATACTTTGGTTTGTTTTTTTCGCCTAATCCTTTTGGAGTGCAATCAACTATTACATCGACTTCTTTCAATAAATCATCCAGTGTTCCAACTACAGGTAGGTTTGCTTCCTCCATCATAGAGCGCTTTTCCGGCATTGATGCATAGATAGGGTATCCTCGCTCAGCCGCCACTCGGATGCGGTAGTCGTATACGATATCAGAGACACCAACCAGTTCCATATCATCTTGCGCTGCGACTGCATCTGCAACACGCTTTCCAATGACTCCATACCCATTCACACCAACGCGTACTTTTTCTCCCATCATGAAAATCAACTCCTTGCCACAATTTAATATTGGTATTCCTTCCCAAGCTGATTGCGGTTAAACTTTATTGATATTTCTGACGATAAAATGTCGAAGAATAGCATGCATAACAAAGGAGACAGATAATGATGAATTGCTGGGAATTTAAAAAATGCGGAAGAGACAAGACCAAAGATTGCCCCGCCTATCCATTTAACGGAAAGAGTTGCTGGCTTACAGCTGGAACAATGTGCGGTGGCAAGATTCAAGGAACATTTGCCCAAAAACTTGGTGATTGCACTAAATGTGACTTTTATCAACTTATGAACGAGAAGCCAAAACAGCGCAGGGCTGCTGCACTTCGTGGTTACTATGGTTTTAAATAGTCCAGCCTTTGTCGAATTGCCTCCAAAAAAGAGTGCTTATTCTTCTAAAACAGCCAACTAATGTTTACTAAATTCACAAATATTTCATGGAAACTTCATATCTTTTTTATATTTTGCACCTAGAATTTTCTTAGAGAAACTACTTTTAATGGTGTGCTCAAGCCCGTAAGGTGTTACGATAATTTTGATTTACTTTCGATAATTCAAAAGGAGGTTTAAGAAGGCCATGTGTGGTCCACTTTTTACTGGAGGTAACTTTTTCTGGTCAGGAGGCATTTCAATGATCTTTATGCTTTTGTTTTGGATTCTCGTTATAGGCGGTATCGTTTTTGCGATTAGAGAGCTAACAAAGGGCCCAGTAGGAACCCGCGAAAACAGAGACAAAGCCCTTGATATCCTAAAAGAACGTTATGCAAAAGGCGAAATTGATACTCAAGAGTTTCAAGAGAAGAAAAAAGCACTTACAAGTTAGGTCCACGTCCTAGCTTCTAAGTAAGCGGGTTTAATGCCCGCTTATTGCTTTTATAAAATATTTTATAAAATATTAAACGATTCTAATTAAGCAAAGCGTGGCAGCTGCTATAAGTGCTGATGCAGGGATAGTAAGTATCCATGCCCAGACAATGCGTGATGCCAAGGGCCATCTTACAGCTCTAAACCTTCTGGTTGACCCAACGCCTACAATTGAGCCTGTAATAGTGTGGGTTGTAGAAACTGGGATACCTAGCGATGAGGCTAAGAACAATGTTGTAGCACCTGCGGTTTCTGCAACAAATCCTCCCACCGGCTTTAACTTGGTAAGTCTTGAGCCCATAGTTTTTACAATTCTAAATCCACCTAAAAGAGTGCCTATTGCAATAGTTGAGTATGATATAAGAATAACCCAGTAAGGGATATAAAACTCGCCTTTTACATAACCAGCTGAAAACAAAAGTGCCGCTATAATGCCTACCGTCTTCTGTGCATCATTTCCGCCATGCCCTAAACTATAAGCCGCAGATGATAAGAGCTGGGCCTTTCGGAAGAATTTATTTGCCTTTTCAGCGTGAACATTTCTTAATGCTGAGAAGGTCAGATTTGTAATAACAACAGCTAAAATAAACCCCAGGAGGGGTGAAAGAATTATAAATAGTAAAGTCTTGTTAATTCCAGAAAATAGTAATGAGCTGGACCTGCTTTAACTAAAGCCGCGCCTATAAGCCCGCCTATAAGAGCGTGTGATGAGCTCGATGGAATACCCTTCCACCACGTAAATATTCCCCATACAACTGCACCTATCAGAGCACTAGCAATAATTGCATTATCTACGATTTCAGGCATAACAATGCCTTTCCCCACAGTCTTAGCTACATGAAGACCAAAAACAAAAACCGCTATAAAATTGAAGAATGCTGCCCAAATTACTGCAAGCCTCGGAGATAACACGCGAGTGGATACAACAGTGGCAATGGAATTAGCTGCATCATGAAAGCCATTAATAAAATCAAATACTAAAGCAACTGCAATTGTTAGAATAACAATCTCAAGACTAGGCATGTTTTAAAATGATTCCTTCGATGGTTAGGGCAGCTTCCCAGCAGAAATCAACCGCATCTTCTAGGTCTTCATATATGTCCTTCCATTTTATAACCTCAAGAACATCTGCCCCATTCGCAAAAAGATCTGCTATAGCCTTTCGGTAGACCTTATCCGCTGCCCTTTCGCTTTCCTTTACATTCTTTAGAAGATTATAATCGCAATTCATCTTTCTAAGGCAGTCGGTTAAACTAGCCAGAAGCTTAGTGGCGTTTGATACCTCCTGCGCTAATTCTGTGGCTGCTCTTGGAACCTGTCTGACATTGTAAAGATGGATTTTTTCTGCTATAGCATCGATCGAATCCAGGATGGAGTCAATTGTATTCTTAAGCTCGTGAATATCTTCTGAATCAAATGGTGTAACGAAGGTTTTTGCAAGCTTTTGGCTAACTTCCGCAACAATTGCATCGCCTTTGTTTTCAAGCTCAGTTATTCTTTTTGAAATATGCGACGCATTTTCGGGGTGTTTGAAAAGCTCATACAGCAGAGAAGCTGCTTCATATAAATTCGCTGCTGCTCTACTGAATAGTTCAAAGTAGATTTCATTCTTTGGGATTATGCTAAACTTCATGCCTTCATAAAAGTATCACACAAGTCCTAAGAGAACAAGATTTTTTATTCTAAAATGGGTTGCATGACAAAAGGAATAAAATAAGCTTCAAGCAAATTATAGATAGGAATGAGCTGAAAAATAATGAGCTTATAATTTTTGCTTTCACTTAGTCACAAACTATATTAGAATTAGATTTGAAAACCTTTTCTACTTGTACAGACGATCTTATATAACACTAGGGAGCTGCTATGGGTTACTCAAAAGAAGAATTAAGCAAAAAACTAAAAGATATATCCTGAAATTAAAGCCCATGCCCTTGATTTAAGTCTTGATTTTAACGATGAGCAGAATGCGTGGGTTATCCACCTTAAAAAGGCAATCATGAACTTTCCGCATTTCTAGATAAAAAAGATGCCGATGAATGTATGAATGGGATTAAATGCGTATACCTTGGCATTAAAATCGGCGATTTTATAGCAAATTTTGAAGAACATGAAGCTAAGATAAAGCCATAAATTTAGGGCTTTTTCAGTCCGTTTTCGGGTTGCAATACCTACAAACGATGCTAAGACGACTACTAATTTACCTTGCCCTATTCTTTTTGAAATCGCTCAATGTTGCAGTTATTTTAATTTTTATCAAACAATCACCAAAGGCAATTTCCTTTACTAGAAGGTGGTTTTCAGTTAATAATTGCACTTATGTTTCACCTTATTACGGCCGACATTTGAAGACAAAGTTAGACAAAATAACCAGGTAAGATGGTAAGAAAAGCGCAGGTTTTCACATGAAATTATTTATTTTACTGCTAATAATCGTCTTGTTGAATTTTCCGTTTGGATACTGGAGGGCGAACGAGAAGCGATTTTCTAGAGGTTGGTTTTTAGCAATCCATTTACCTATACCCATAGTTGTTTTTTTGCGTCTACTATTTGGTTTTGGCTGGTACGTGTTACCCTATACATTTTTAGCTTTTGCTACCGGGCAATACGCTGGTGGTTTAACAAGATCGATTCTCTCAAGATGGCAGCGCCATAATTGAACCTTACAAGACCAAGATATCATCTAAGCGCTAGCTGCTGTTTGTATGTAATCTAATTTAAAGCCTCTTTGCTTAAAAAGAGCTATGCAAGCATCCACTACCTGCGGGTCGTATAAAGTACCTCTATGCATCAAAATTTCATTTAAGGCTTCCTCTACGCCAAGAGCAGCACGGTAAGGTCTATGCGAAGCCATCGCCTCGACTACATCTGCAACAGCTAGAATCCTAGCTTCAAGTAAAATCTCGTTGCCCGACAGACCGAAAGGATATCCTGAACCATCCATTCTCTCGTGATGTTGCATAATAATATCAGCCACCGGCCAAGGAAAATCAATAGCCTTTAGTATATCAAATCCTTCCTGTGAATGCGTTTTAATTATTGAAAATTCTATGTCGTTTAGATGCCGTGGCTTTGTCAGAATTTCTGAAGGGATAGATAGTTTACCAATGTCATGAAGTGTGCTTGCAACGCGTATACCATCGATAATGTCTTCCTCAAGACCCATCTCAGCAGCTATTGAACAAGCAA
>ENA-ORXB01003398-ORXB01003398.1-sediment-metagenome-genome-assembly--contig:-NODE-3398-length-11151-cov-4.443561_pt1 | contig 11151 bp, 9 predicted proteins | sample MGYA00237863_ERZ511475 | MGnify/ENA primary metagenome ERZ511475 (study PRJEB26305, sample SAMN06343858) | sediment metagenome | isolation source: hot spring sediment | place: Canada: British Columbia...
GCCTCCACCTGGCAACTCGCGCACCTCTCAGCCCCTACTTGACAGACTTATGGGTAATGCATAGCGCCGCGGCGGGGCCGGGGCTAGGGGTGGGGGCACTTGTGGAGGAGAGTGCGCGGGCCTCCCCCAAGTTAGCGCCTATCGGGGGAGGGGGTTCCCCGATGAGCCTGCGCAAAGCCGATCCCGATGAGCAGGGCTACCAGCAGCCTGCCTCCGTCTCACGCACGGAACGCGAGTCTGAACACCTACAGGTCAATGCATGTTTGACAGAGCGCCCTTTCGCTGCTACAGTAGCCACGAGTTGAGATCATGAGGGAAGAGGGGGAGCATGTCTTCGAGCACGTTGGTAGACGTTGTCATCCCCGTCTACAACGAGGAAGAGGCTCTCGAGCACAGCATTGCGACCCTGTCGGCCTTTCTGGAGGCAAACTGCCCCTACCGGTGGCGGATCGTTATCGCCGACAACGCCTCGACAGATCGCACGCCCGAGATCGGCCGGCGCCTCGCGGAGCAGAGCGAGCGGGTAGACTACATCCGCCTTGAGCAGAAAGGTCGCGGCCGCGCGCTGCGCTACGCCTGGAGTCACAGCACCGCCGACGTGCTGAGCTACATGGATGTCGACCTGTCCACGGACCTGAGTTGCTTCATGCCCCTCATCGAGCCTCTGGCCAACGGGCGTTACGGAGTGGCTATCGGGTCGCGCCTGGCCCCCGGCGCCAGAGTGAAGCGGGGCCTGAAGCGCGAGGTCATCTCGCGCATCTACAACCTCATGATCCGGATACTCTTCCCCCGGAAGCGCTTCACCGACGCCCAGTGTGGCTTCAAGGCCATCACCCAGAGCGCCGCCAGGGAGCTCCTGCCCCTCGTCAAGGACCAGGCCTGGTTCTTTGACTCGGAGCTCTTGCTCAAGGCCGAGGCCCGCGGCTACCGCATCCACGAGGTGCCGGTGAAATGGATAGATGACCCAGGAACACGCGTCAGAATTGTAAAGACGGCCTGGGAGGACATCAAGGGCCTCTTGCGGGTCCGTTTCGGCGGGTGATCCCCCGTCACCTGGCAGTGGGGGAGCGGGGGAACCCTTCCACGGCTGCCCCCGGCAATGGCAGCCCGCGGGTTTGCATCAGGCGCACTTCCCGGCGGTGCCATCCTCCGAGGCGTCAACCCTCCTATGCGCTTTGCCGCCTCTTCTGTCTTCATGCTATAATTGCAGCAGGTTTTTCCTCTTCCACAGTTCGCCGTTTTGACCTCTGAGGAAGGAAAACGCTGATGAGACGCCGGTGTCTGTGCGTTCTTGCCCTGCTGGTTCTCCTTGCCGTCACAGCCTGCAATGCCCAACCAACCGCGACACCCACCAGTGAGCCAACCCCCCGGCCGGTGTTCACCGAAGTGCCGACGGCCACCAGCACACCCGAGGCAACGCCGACCAACACCCCAGAGCCCACGCCAACACGCAACCCCAACATCAACCCCTTGACGGGCGAGCAGGTATCCGATCCAGAGGTGCTGCGGCACCGGCCGATCCTCATCCGCTACGGGCACGACCGCATTGCCCGTCCCCCTTCGGGCCTCAGCAGTGCGGATGTGGTGTTCGAGGAGGCTGCCGAAGGTGGGTTCATCACCCGCATCACGGGGGTGTTCCTCGACACGTTACCCGAAGTAGCCGGCCCTGTCCGCAGCGCGCGCCCGGCGGTGATCGACATGGTCTGGCAGCTCAACGGGGTCCTCGTCTACGCCGGCGCCTCGGGGGGAACCCAGTGGCTCCTTGTTAACCAGCAGCCATGTCCGCTTTACTGGCACGTGGGCCACGGGGCCGACCTCTTCTTCCGATCGGGCAGCAAGCCGTCGCCGCACAACCTCTACGTCCGTCCTGCTCAGGTGCGCCAGCGCATGATCGAAGAGGGGGTCGACATCCCGCAAGAGCTACGAGGCTGGCCCTTCAGCACGGAGGCACCCGCCGGAACACCCGCGACGCGCATCCATGTGCCGCACCCCTGGATGGCGGTCGCTGACTATACCTATGATGAGGCATCGGGCACCTATTTGCGCTTCGTGGAAAGGGTGCCACACACCGATGCCTTGACCGGAAAGCAGTTGGCGCCATCCAACGTGATCGTCCTCTATGCCGAGTACAAGGTATCGGACATTGTCGAGGACTCACTGGGGAATACGGCCTTTTTCGTGACCCTGATCGGCGAGGGACGCGTGCAGGTCTTCCGCGACGGGGTGATGATCGAGGGGACCTGGCACCGGGATGCCCAGGACCAGATGTTCACCTTCCTGGACAAGGACGGGAAGGAGATCCCCCTCAAGCCCGGGCAGACCTGGATCGACATCCTGCCCCTCGATGCCAAGGCCGAGGTGCAGTAGAGGCGAGTTGTACCAGCGGAGGCTCAGCCCCTCGCCGGGTGTGAATCGGCACGGGCAGCGACGGCCGCTCTCTGCTGCACCAGGGCGTCCACGATGCGCTCGGCCGCACGCCCGTCGCCATACGGGTTCACGGCCCGCGCCATGCGCTGGTACTCTATAGGGTCCTCGAGCAGCCGCTCCGTCTCCGCGACGATGCGAGACTGCTCCGTGCCAACGAGGCGCACGGTTCCCGCCTCGACCGCTTCCGGCCTCTCGGTGACGTCGCGCAGCACAAGGACCGGCTTTCCCAGCCCCGGCGCCTCCTCCTGAATGCCACCGGAGTCGGTCAGCACCAGATGCGCCCGCCGCATGACGTGCACGAGGGGCAGGTAGTCGAGAGGCGGCAGCAGGATGATATTGGGCACCTCGCCGAGGAGCCGGTGCACCGGCCCCCAGACGTTGGGGTTGAGGTGCACGGGGTAGATGATGCGGAGCGCGTCGCCATAACGCGCAGCCAGCTCCCGCAGGGCCAGGCAGATCTTCTCCAGAGGTCGCCCGAGGTTCTCACGCCTGTGTGCCGTGACCAGGATGACCCGGGTATGAGATGGCGCAAGCGTGGAGAGATCCCCACCCGGCAGCTTCCCGTCAGAGGGCAACGAGGCCACCCAATGCAGGGCGTCGATGACCGGATTGCCGGTCACCAGTATCTGCTCTGCCGGTATGCCCTCCCGCAGGAGGTTCTGGCGTGAGCGTTCGGTCGGCGCAAAGTGCAGGTCCGCGACTACGCCCGCGACACGGCGGTTGATCTCCTCCGGAAAGGGCTGCCACTTGTCGTAGGTGCGCAGCCCGGCTTCGACGTGGCCGACCTTCGCGCGGGCGTAAAAGGCGGCCAGCGAGGCAGCGGCCACGGTGGTCGTGTCCCCCTGCACGAGCACCCAGTCGGGCTTGACCTCCCGCAGAACAGGCTCGAGGCGAGCCAGCACGGCTGCCGCGACCCCCGCCAGGGTTTGGTTCTCCTCCATGACCGCCAGGTCATAGTCGGGAGTGATGCCAAAGAGCTGCAGCACCTGATCCAGCATCTCGCGGTGCTGGCCGGTGACACAGACGAGCGACTCGACCCCAGACTGACTGCGACGCTCGAGCTCGCGGATGACGGGGGCCATCTTGATGGCCTCCGGACGGGTCCCAAAGACGCTTAGTATCCTCATCACCATCACACTCGGCCGGCAACTGGGCGGTCACCCGGCGGACTCGGATTATAGTACGACCCGCGCGGCGCGCAAAGGCGCAGGTGGGTTGTGGGTGCAGCCAAGTCCGGGGCAGTTCGCGGCCAGGCACGCCGTCGCCAGTCCCCCTCCAGGCGGACGCCCCGGCGTCCTCCTGGAGAGGAGGGATACCTGAAGTGGGGTGTTTGACAGCGGCGCGCTACACGCGCCCCCGCCGTGGCGCTATTCATTACCCACAAGTGGCCTGGCGCGGGGCGTACGCACCGATGGCCTGTGCAGCCTCCTGCTGAGGGCGCCACCCCCTCCCCTACCCCTCCCCCAGGCAGGCGCCTGGCGCCTGCCTGGGGGAGGGGTAGGGGTGGGGGTAGTTCGGAGTTGCGTTGCATCGCGGCCCCCGCTCGGCGTGGTCCCAACAGCAGTGAGGGCGGCGGATGGTCGCCTCCGACAAGCACCGCAGGGCTGTCTCATGCGCCTGGACGCTCTGCAGTTCGACCTATGGGTAATGCACAGGCGGGCCAGGGACGAGGCACGAGGCCAGCCCCTGCTCTACCGCCCCGGCGTCAAAGCACGGGTTAGCCCCGGGGGGAGGGGGTACTCATGGAAGAGAGCGCGCTGGCGCACCGTAAGCTGGCACCAAAGGCACACCGGGGATGGGTCCTTCGCATCAGCAGAGCAGACAACCCTGCCCGATCGCTGAACTAGACCCGCGGGCAGACCGGCGATTGGGGCACAAGCGCACTTGGGGTATAATCCCCCGCGCAGCAACGTGCTGGAGGACCGATGAACCTGCGTCCTACTGCTCTCATCTCGCTCGGCATGGCCGGCTTCTGCTGGATTGGCATCGGCTATCTCGTCGTGTCGTATCCGCCCGATGCGACGGCCCGCCTGCTCTTTCTGTGCCTGCTCTTCCTGGCGATAACCTTTAGCAGCGCGCCGCTGCTATCGGCCATACACCGACGGGCCTCGGCGACGGCCGAGGCCGCATTGAGCCGGCAGGGCGCGGTGTGGCGCGAGGCGGCGCTTCTGGGGCTGTTCTGTGTGGTCTGTGTGTGGCTGCGGTTCATCCGCGTGCTTCACTGGGTGAACGCTCTGCTCCTCGGCATCGTGCTGGTGCTTACAGAGATCCTCCTGCTCGCGCGCAGCTAGCGGCCGGTGCCGGGCAAGGCTCTGGCCCGGGGTTCGGTGCTGCCCGGGCCGGGTACGGGTGCAAAGGCAAACGCTACTTGGCTACTGTGACGTCGGCGTCTGCGGCCACAAAGAGCCGTGGCCTCGAGCTCAGCTATGAGCGTCTAAACCGTAACATCGTCGAGCTGGCGCTGCCGGCCGTTGCCGAGAACCTCCTGACCAGCCTCGTCTTCTTCGCCGATGGCTTCTTGATCGGGTGGCTGCACGATGCGCATGCACTGGCTGCGGTCGGGCTGAGCAGCACATTGCTGAACACGCTGCAGGCCGTCTTCCAGGCGGTCGCGGTCAGCGCGACCTCAATGGTGGCCCAACTCTATGGGGCCCGTCAGGAAGACCGGGCCGCGCGTGTCGCCGGTCAGGCGACCGGCCTGTCCCTGGCGGCGGCGCTGGCGGCGAGCGCCCTGGCCTGGAGCCTGGCTCCTCGGTACTTCTCGCTCATGGGCGCTTCCCCGGAAACGGCGCGGCTGGGGACGCTGTACATTCGCCTCGTTCTGCTGACCTCTTTCGCCGGATATCCCATGTCGGTCATTGGCGGGGTGATGCGCGGTGCAGGTGACACGCGTACCCCGATGTACATCACCGGTCTGATGAACCTCTGGAACGTCGCGGCAGCCGCAGCGCTGATCTTCGGGATCGGCCCCCTGCCGGCGCTCGGAGTGGCAGGCGCGGGCCTGGCGACGGCCAGCGCCCGGCTGCTCGGCGGGACCCTGAGCTTCACGGTGCTCGTACGGGGACGCAGCCTGATACGCGTGTCGCCGCGGCATCTCCTGCGGTGGGATGGCGGCGTGGTGCGCCGGATTGTGCGCCTGAGCCTTCCCACGGCCGGTGAGGCGGCCATCCGCCAGACCGGCTCTCTCCTCTTCATGCGCATCGTGGCAGCGCTGGGTGACGTGGCCCTCGCGGCGCACCAGATCGCCCTGAACCTGGAGTCACTCTCGTTCATGCCCGGCTCTGGCATGTCGGTTGCGGGGACCACGCTCGTGGGCCAGAGCCTCGGCGCCGACAAGCCCGAGCTCGCACGGAAGAGCGTGGGCAGGACGATCGCCTTCGGCGCGGCGATCATGGGGGCGATTGGCGTGTTGTTTGCCCTCTTTGGCCCGGGCGTGGCAGCGCTCTTTGGCGCCACGCCTGCCGTCGTCGCGGCGGCGGGAAGCGCCATCCGCATCGGTGCCCTCGAGCAGATTCCGCTGGCGATCATGATGACGCTCAGCGGCTGCCTGCGCGGGGCCGGGGACATGAAGAGCCCCATGTACGCCACGCTCGCCGGAGTGGTGCTCTTCCGCGTGCCTGTCGTCTACCTCTTTAGCATCGTCTTTGGCTGGGGGCTCAACGGCGTCTGGCTGGGGACGGCCCTGGACTTTACCGGCAGGGCGCTGCTCCTCTACGCCCTGTACCGCCGTGGCGCGTGGGCCAAGCTGCGGCTGGCGTGAGAGCAGGTGCGCGGACCGGGCGCAACCAGAAAGAAAGAGGGGGAACGCGAACAAGCGTTCCCCCTCTGTGCTGGTGCGTCCCGGCGCTAGCGGATGGCCCGCTCCGTCTGCCGGTCGAAGACATGGATGTTATCCATGTTGAAGTGGACGGTGACGTCGTTGCCGACCTTGGCCGAGGTGCGCGGGTCGACGCGGGCGATGAAGGTCTTGTTGCCGGTGACCAGGTAGAGGAAGACCTCATTGCCCATCAGCTCGGTGACGTCTACGCGGGCCTCGACCGGGGCGGCGGTGATGCCCGGCGGCGAGTACTGCGGGTCATGGATGTCCTCGGGCCGGATGCCGAAGATGATCTCCTTCCCAAGGTACGGAGCCAGGACCTTCGCCCGCTCGGGCGGGACCTTGACGCGGAAGGTGCCGCCGTCGATGTACATCTCGTCGTGGGTGCCGACCAGCGTGGCATCGAAAAAGTTCATGGCCGGGCTGCCGATGAACCCAGCGACGAAGACGTTATCGGGGCGCTGGTACAGGTTCTGGGGCGTGTCGACCTGCTGGAGGATGCCATCCCGGAGCACGGCGATGCGCGTGCCCATGGTCATGGCCTCCATCTGGTCGTGGGTAACGTAGATGAAGGTGGTCTCGAGCCGCTGATGCAGCTTGGACAGCTCGGCGCGGGTCTGCACGCGCAGCTTGGCGTCGAGGTTGGACAGCGGCTCGTCCATCAGGAACACCGCCGGCTCGCGGACGATGGCGCGGCCGAGGGCGACACGCTGGCGCTGACCGCCGGAGAGCTGCTTGGGCTTGCGGTCCAGCAGGTTCTCGATGCCGAGCATGGCCGCGGCCTCGCGCACCCGGCGCTCGATCTCCGCCTTGGGCGTCTTGCGGAGCTTGAGGCCGAAGGCCATGTTATCGTAAACGCTCATGTGCGGGTAGAGGGCGTAGCTCTGGAACACCATGGCGATGTCCCGGTCTTTGGGTGCGACGTCATTGACCAGGCGGTCGCCGATGTAGATGTTGCCCTCGGTCACCTCCTCGAGGCCGGCCAGCAGACGGAGCGAGGTCGTCTTGCCGCAGCCGGAGGGGCCGACGAACACGAGGAACTCTTTGTCGGCGATCTCGATATTCAGGTCGTTGACGGCGACGACATCGCCGAAACGCTTGGTGACATGCTCGTAGGTGACGCTCGCCATCTGAGGTTCTCCTTGCTCTCCAGAGAAGGAAGGGGCGGCCGGGTTCTCCCGGCCATGGCGCCGGAGTGTCTCCACTCCTTCCGATCCCGCTTGGCGCGGGCCTCGCGGCCAGAGGGCGAACCGAACTCTTCGATCGCCGGGTCAGCCCGGCGGGCACAGGGCCGAAATCGCTCCGCCCTCGCCGCATGACAGGGTCTTGCGGACGCGCGTCTGCGCTCGTGAGCTCGTTCCCTACTCGCCTCCTTGCCGGCATGGGGTGCGGGGCCTGGAGGGTGCAGGTGCCCTCCCCTCGCAGGGCGCGAGGGTACGCATCGTCGTGCCGGGCGACCACCTACATTATAGCCGAGATGGCGCAAGTTGTCCAATTCGTGATATCATAGGTGACGAGCGGCCGGCGACCGGGCCCGGCCACAGATGCAGAGGAGGCTGCCATGGGAGCGCGCGATCCGTACGAGAGCCTGGTGAGGTTCTACGAGTTCCAGCTAGGCCGGGTGCCGGCGCGGGCGGAGCTGAAGGAGGCGCTGAAGGCGACGATCAGCGAGCGCGAGCTGCGGATGTTCTTCCTCTTGCCGTTCATGGGCATGACGCCAGAGGAGAAGCTGCTCCGCAAGGCTGCCAGAGCCGGCATCCCGAGGGATGAGGCTCTGGCGCTCGCCCGGCGGCTCATCCCCGAGGGCATGGTCGATTCCTACCTCGGGCCGGCAGGCCGCCTCTACGGGCGTGCCCCCTTCATCGCCCTGCTCGAGTTCCAGGTGCGCCTCAAGGAAGAATCGCCGCTGCGCGCGGTCTGCACCCGGATCATGAACGCCTTCATAGAGGGTGCGGTGGACGTCCTCCCTACCAGGACACCCTACTACCGCGTGCTCCCGGTTGAGCAGACGCTCCGGGCGCCTACGCAGACCCGCGTCGTGCCGGTGAATGTGGCCGTGCCGGACCCGCGTGAGGTCCTGCCCATTGACGTCGTCTCGGAGATGGTCAGGCGCGAGGAGCTGATCGTTGTGGCGGACTGCTACTGCCGCGCCACTAAGCGGCTCGTGGGCGAGGACTGCGGGCACCCACTCGAAACCTGCTTCTACTTCAATGAGCTGGGCATGGTCAAGCTCGAGGCCGGCTACGGCCGCCGCATTGACGTCGCCGAAGCCCTGAACATCCTCCGCGCCTGCGAGGAGGCCGGGCTGGTGCACAACGTCTCCAACTGCGAAGGCAAGATCCAGACGCTCTGCAACTGCTGCGCCTGCTCCTGCGCGGTGATGAAGGCCGTGATCCGCGGCCAGACGAACGTGGGAGCGCCCTCCCGCTACCGGTCGGCCCTGCTTCGCGAGCGCTGTACCCTCTGCCAGGCCTGCGTCGGGGTCTGCCCCGTTAAGGCGATATCGGTGAGCCGGGATGGGCCTGCGCTCGACGCGGCGCGTTGCATCGGCTGCGGGCAGTGCGTCTCCCGCTGCCCGGAGGGCGCGCTGCGCATGGTGCTGCGGGAGCGCCCGCCCAAGATCTATGCGGACAACGACGCCCTGTTCCGCCGGATCAACATGGAGGCGATGCTCGGGCTTGCGGCTCGCAAGCTTCTTGGCCGGTAATGTCGGGACGGGCGCCCCTCAGGAGAGGCGAGGCTGTGCTCGAGGCCTGATCGTGTGTCAGCCCGGCCTCGCCATCACCGACCCAGGGCGCGGCGGATGCGGCCCCAGAGGCGCCCCGCAAGGCCGGAGCCTTCGCCGCGCCTCGCCGCTGCCAGCCGCTCGCGGATGCGCGTGGCCCGGGGAAGGTCGCCCCGCTCGGCGTATCGCTCGGCCAGCCACTCGGCCAGGCGACAGTCAAAGCCCCGGGCCAGCCGTTCTTCCACCAGGGCCATGACCGCCGGCGCCTGGGCCCGTGCCCCCGGCGAGCTGACAAAGCGCAGCAGGCGCTCCGCGTCGCCAAGCTCGCGCCGGGCGAGGATCAGGGCTTCCCCGATGCGGTCGAGGTCAAGCAGCTTTTCGGCGACCAGGTCGGCAAACCCGGCTGCGCGGCACTCGTCCAGGAGCGCCCGGGAGCTGCCCGGATCGACGACCTCCAGGTCGAGCAGCAGGCGCCAGTAGTCCCCGGCGGCGGAAGAGTCGGCGGCAGGCAGGTCCCGGCGGGCCCAGGCGGCCAACTGTCGCCGCTCCTCAGGGCTGGTGTGGGATAGCATCACAAAGAGCAGCTCCTCGCGGAGCTCGCCGCCCTCGTGCCCGACGGTTCCCTGAAAGGCCGCAAAGAGCGCTTCGAGCGCCCGCTGCCGCGGCCGAGCCTCCTTCAGGGCCTCCAGACAGAGCCCGAGTCCGCGCACGGCCTCCCGCAGCGCCTCGTCCCGCCCACGAGCGGTGGACGTGCCGCCGGGCATAAGCACGCGGACCACGCGGCCGAGGCTCTCGACGGCGGATGCAGGGTCGCCCTGCCGGAGGAGCCGGAGGCCTTCGCCGCATAGCGCGGCGGCATCGCGCCTCTGGCCGCTCCGCCCTCCATCCACGGTAGTGCTCTCCACAGCACATCACCTTTCTAGTGGGCCAGGGTCACGCAAGGGTGCGGGGACGGTGCGCGGGTCGCAAGGCGAACGGGCCCAGACCCTGGCAATCCGGCACTCAGTGCCCATTATAGTTCGGACAGGAGCCGGTGTAACCAGGCCGGATCTGCCACCACTCGTTGCAGGAGCGCGGGTCCATAAAGCTCCCGGTATCCTGCACCGCTACGACGACCTCGGTGCCCCGGGCCGTGCCGATGGGTTGCCCGGCCGGCAGCGCCGGGAGATTGTAGCCCGACCAGCCGCGGTAGTGGAACTCGTAGCGCTTGCAGCAATCCAGCGAGCGGTACAGCGTCAGCAGGTTGGGGTCGGTGCAGATGTTGTCCAGGTGCACAGTATAGCCCTGTGACCCCGATGAATCCTCGCGGGTGTAGCGCAGGGCGATGGTATCCTCGTCGGCGTAGAGGATGAGCACCTCCATCCCTCCGCCGATGTCATAGGCCGAGACCGGTACGCGCAGTACCTCGCCGGGAGTCGTGCGCAACCCCAATGCGGTGACCGGCCAGGTCGTGAGCGGCGCGCCGCGCGTCCCTGGATTCGGGGAAGGGGCCCAGTTCCAGCTGTACACCCGGTAGAAGCCGGTGAGCTGCGGCACCCGGTACGGGCTAAAGAGTGTGGCGAACTGCGGCGGCTGGTTCGGATCGTCGGTGCCATAGTTCACCAGACTGCGCACGAGCGCCGGGTCGGTGCTCGGCGTGTAGCCGCGCAAGTCCAGGTTCTTGTCGGCGTGCTGCTCCGCGGGGCGGACGGGGTTGTCCTGGTCGTACTGCATGGCGGGGCCGCTGGTGCACTGATTGGAGGAGCTTGTCGGGCAGACCGATGCGGGCGCCTTGGCGACGAAAGGCAGGTAGGTTCGGTACTGGGTGGCCGCGTGCGCCGGCGATGTCGGGGTGCCGGCATACGGGCTTCCAACTGAAACGGCGAGGATCGCTACGGCCACGATGCCGACAAACCTGCCGCGCATAGGTCCCCTTTCCAGGCTCGGAGGCGAACAAAGGTATCGAGAAGATCGGAGAATGGTTTCTGGATTGTAACCTGATTGTGGCAGGTTGGCAAAATGGGTGTCTGTGGATAGCTGTTCAGACTTGCGTTCAGCGCATGGCACCGAGGTAGGCTGCTGGCAGCCCTGGCCATGCGGATCGGCTTTGCGCCGGTTCGTCGGGGCCCCTCCCCCTGTCCCCCTCCCCCAGGCGGACGCCGCGGCGTCCGCCTGGGGGAGGGGGAAGACGATTAAGGGTGTC
>ENA-ORXB01003402-ORXB01003402.1-sediment-metagenome-genome-assembly--contig:-NODE-3402-length-11143-cov-2.951744_pt1 | contig 11143 bp, 7 predicted proteins | sample MGYA00237863_ERZ511475 | MGnify/ENA primary metagenome ERZ511475 (study PRJEB26305, sample SAMN06343858) | sediment metagenome | isolation source: hot spring sediment | place: Canada: British Columbia...
TCAGTTTCCTGTCCGGCGCGTTCCAGTTGTGGCATCTGTATCTGGTCTCGGCGCTGCAGGCTGCCTTCTCCATGTTCCAGGGGCCGGCGTTCTCGGCCTCGGTGACCATGCTCGTGCCGGACAATCACCGCGACCGTGCCAACGCCGTGCAGCAGATGCGCGGGGCGGCGGCGCGCCTGGTCGCCCCCACGCTGGCCGGAGCGCTTTTCGCCCTGGTGGATGCGCCGGGCGTGATGGCGATTGACCTGTTCACGTTTGCGGTGGCGATTGTCGTGGTGGGGCTGGTGCGTATTCCCCGCCCGCCGCAGTCGGCAGAAGGGCGCGCCACGCAGGGCAGCCTGTGGCGCGAGGCGTCGGTCGGCTTCCGCTATCTGTGGCGGCGTCGCCCCTTGTTCTTGCTGGTGTTCACGGCGACCGCGGTCAACTTCTTCTTCGCCGTGATCGGCGTGTTGATGACGCCCTACATCCTCAGCCGGACGGGCAGCGAAGCCACGCTGGGCGTGCTGCTCAGCCTGTTCAGCGCGGGCGCGCTGGTGGGTGGCCTGATCATGAGCACCTGGGGTGGCACACGCCCGCGTACCCGCACCATCTTCCCCGGTGTTCTCTTCGCCGGGCTGATGTTCGCCGGGCTGGGCGTGGCCCGCTCGCCGGTCGCGCTGGGGGTGATCGCCTTCGCCATGATGATCCCCCTGCCCATCGTCAACGCTGCTTTCGACGCCATCCTGCAGATCAAAGTCCCACCCGACCTGCAGGGCCGCGTCTTCGCCGCGGTGATGCAACTGTCCATGCTGCTCATGCCCGTGGCGTATCTGCTGTCTGGTGTGCTGGCCGACGGCGTCTTCGAGCCAGCGGTGCGCAGTGAAGGCTGGACGCTGGTTGCGCCGCTGGTGGGGGAACAGGCTGGATCGGGCATCGGACTGATGACGGTAATGGCCGGGCTGCTGGTGATGTTCATCACCATCGTCGCGTACCTCAGACCAGACGTGCGCCGTATAGAAGCGATCTTGCCGGATTACGTGGCGGTGCCTGACGAACTATCCGCAGTCTCACCAGTCGGCGAGCACTCACCCGTGCCAGAGGGATCGGCCTGAGTGGTGCCCGTTGGCGTTCACGCCTGCGCCGGAGCCGGGCGGCAGTAGCGCAGCAGCACCAGCAATGCGCCGCCCAGGGCGGCCAGAGCCGCCGCAAAAGCAGCTTCGTAGCCGAAGCTCTGCACCAGACTCCCACCCAGCAGCGGCGCGATCAGCAGGCCAGCCGCCGAGAGCGTGTTGAACAGTCCGGCGTAGACGGGGCGCTGTTCCGGCGAGGCGTAGACGATGACCCAGTTGAGGAAGCTGATACCCAGGCTACCGGCGGCGACCCCACCGCTCAGAAAAGCCAGATAGAGCGGCCCTGGCCCCAGGGCGCTGGCAAGCAGGGCCAGCAGGGGTTGCGCGCAGGCAAAGACCAGTGCGATGCGGGTGAAGCGCATAGTACGGTCGTGCCCGTAGCGCGAGAAGACCAGCGCTCCGGCCACGCTGCCCAGCGTCTGCATCAGCAGCAGGCGGCTGACAGCCACATCGCTCGACAGCCCCAACTTCTCCGTGGCCAGACCAATGTAGAACGGCGCGGCCATGGTCGCCAGGGTGGTCAGCAGGCGGGCGCTCACCACGGCGCGGAAGGGCAGGTCGCGGCGCAGCACCGTCATCAGCCCTGGCAGAAACTCGCGCAGGGGCGGGATCGTCTCCAGCGGTTTGGCAGAGGGCAGCTCGCGGATGGGCAGGATGGGCGGCAGCGTCAGCAGAAACAGCACGCCGGAGACCGCGAACAGCAGGGCGTAGTTGTTGGGGAAATCCGGCCCTCCCTCGCCGAGAATGTAACCGGCCAGTGGAGCCAGACCCAGGATGGTGATGCCCACGGCGGCGTTGCCCAGCCCGAACAGCCGCGCGCGTCGCCGGTCGTCCAGGCTGCTGCCGACCAGGTCCATCCAGGGCACGCCCACCAGCCCGTCGCCCAGCGCGGCCAGCCCGTAGAAGATCAGAAAGGCGACCAGGATCGCGCCGGGGCGTTCTGGGCCGAGCAGCACGATCACCCAGCTGAAGATCAGAATCAGGGTGCGCACAGGGATATTCGGCCCCACAAACCACCACTTTTTGTGAGCGACGCGCACCAGTCGCCGCGCCACCAGCAACTGCGGCAGCAGCCAGCCGATCTCGAACATCTGGCTGGAGATGGCGATGAGAATCTCCGAGTCGGTGAGCTTGCGCACGAAGTCGGGGATGACCGTCGTCGGGCCGATCAGGTTGAGCGCGATGGAGAAGATGGTGTAATCGGCCAGGAAGAAGATGAAATTGCGGCGGTAGATACGCTCGCGTTCCTCCGCCGTCAGGGGTGGGGCTGCCGGGTTGACCATAGCTGGCTCGTCCTGGAGATGGGTGGCAACACTCCGCTATTCTATGCGAAGGGCGCGGCGCTGTCCAGCGTGCGTGCTGCGGCGGGTGTATTCGAGAGTTTTGGGGCAGTAGTCTTGAGCCGCCGAGGGCAAAGAGGGAGGAGATAGAGGGCCTCTAATGTGCTTCTCTGCGGTCTCGGCGTCTCCGCCCCAGAGACCAGATCAACCGCCGGGCGGGGCGAGCCTCGAAAGAAAAGCCCCCTCATGGGGGGCGAGGGGGCTTGTAGCTATGCGGTTGTCAACGGCAGGCGTTATTCGGCGCTTTCGCCGTAGCCGGTCTTGATCGTGCCGTCGAGCAGGCCCTTGGTGATCTCCTCCAGTTCGGCCTTGACTTCGTCGGGTACGTAGTCGGCCAGATCATGGAAGTCGGCCAGGGCGGCTTCGCCGAAGAAGTTGCCCGGCTCCAGCGTGCCGTCCACGTAGGCCATGATGATATCCGCCACGCCCTTGTCCAGCAGCTTCATCGCGCTCGACACCAGGCAGGGATGCGCTTCGGGGACGGTGTTCCACTGATCGGTGTCCACGCCGATGCAGAACGGCGGCGGGCCATCGGGGCCAACGGCGTTGGCGACCTCGATCAGGCCACCGTTGCCTGTCTTGCCGCCCGCGGCAAAGATCACGTCGGCGTTCTGGTCGAGCGCCTGACGGGCCGTGGTCGCGCCCCATTCGGGGTCGGTGAAGGCCTGGTCAATTGCGCCGGGGTGATAGGTGGAGATGATCTTGATATCCGGGTTGACGTAGCGCGCGCCCGCCTCATAGCCTTCCTTGAAGGCCACCACGGGCGGCACCTGGTCGGTGCCCAGCACGGCGGCGATGGTGCCGGTCTTGGTCAGCCGCGCCGCCAGCACGCCCGCCAGGAAGCCGGACTGATCTTCGTGGAATACCAGACCGACCACGTTGTCCACCGGCTCAACCTGGAACTGATCCACGCCGATGAACAGCACATCCGGATAGAGCTTGGCAGCTTCCAGGGTGGCCGGACCCAGCGCAAAGCCGACGGTGACGATGATGTCGTAGTCGGCTTCGGCGAACTCGGCAATGTTGTCAGCATAGTCTGCGGCGTTCTGAGTCTCAATGTAGTTCACCGTCGCGCCGCAGGCTTCGGCTGCCAGCACGCCTTCCCACGAGCTTTGGTTGAAGCTCTTGTCGTCAATTTCTCCCACGTCTGTCACCAGGCCGATGCGCAGGTCGCTGAGATCGTACTCGTCGCAGGGGATGAGTTCCTTCACCGTGAACTCCTCGCCCTCCTGCGCGACGGCAACCTGAGCCGCCATCAGCACGAGCACCACCACCAGCAGTGACGTCAGCAGTCGCTTCATAGCAGGTAATCTCCTTGTAACTCTCTAGGCGAAATACACGGTCCGCAGACCGTTTTTAAGTATAGCGGATTTCGTGCAGTTTGCGAAAAGCGCAGTATGTGCAGATAGGCCAAATCTTTATACACCCTGTCCCCTGCCGACGGATGTGACGACCGCCCGACAGGCCCAGGCGACCGGCAGACCACCAGGGGGCTTGTCGTTCAAGCCCCCTGGCAGCGGGCGCGGCGCAGCGCTACTCGTCTGCGTGTGGGTTATGGGGTACGGAGGGGCTGTCGCTGCCCTTCCAGCCCGCGGGCGGTTTGACCGTGCGGTTGTTCTCGCCGCGGATGAACGCCTCCACGCTGTTGCGGGCGATGTCGTCGGGCATCTGCACCGGCGGAGACTTCATGAAGTAGGCCGCGGGCGCTTCCAGTGTGCCGCTCAGACCACGATCCAGCCCAATCTTGGCGCAGCGCACCGCGTCAATGATCACGCCGGCGCTGTTGGGGCTATCCCACACCTCCAGCTTGCACTCGATGGAGAGCGGCACGTCGCCGAAGGCCGAACCCTCCAGGCGAATGTACGCCCATTTGCGATCCCTGAGCCAGGGGACGTAGTCGCTGGGGCCGATGTAGACGTTCTCCGGATCGATTTCGTAGGGCAGTTGGCTGGTGACGGCGTTGGTCTTGGAGATCTTCTTGCTCTCCAGACGCTCGCGCTCCAGCATGTTGAAGAAGTCCATGTTGCCGCCCACATTGAGCTGACTGGTGCGTTCCAGGCGCAGCCCGCGATCGTTGAACAGATTGGTCAGCACGCGGTGCAGGATCGTCGCGCCGACCTGGGACTTGATGTCGTCGCCGATGAGTGGCAGGCCGCGCTCGGCAAAACGCTGCTGCCAGTAGGGTTCGCGGGCGATGAAGACCGGAATGGCGTTGACGAAGGCGCAACCTGCGTTGAGCACCTGCTCCACATACCATTTGGTGGCCTGCTCGCTGCCCACCGGCAGGTAGTTGACCACCACGTCGGTGCCGGTGTCTTTGAGAATCTGCACGATGTCGGCGGTGGGGCCGGGGGCCTTGGTGATCTTCTGCTTGAGATATTTGCCCAGGCCATCGTGCGTCATGCCGCGATGCACAGGGACGCCCAGGCGCGGCACATCGGCGAACTTGATGGTGTTGTTCTGCCCGCTCCAGATGGCCTCGCTGAGGTCTTTGCCCACCTTTTCCACGTCAATATCGAAGGCGGCGCTGAACTCGATGTCGCGCACGTGATAGCCGCCCAGCACCACGTGCATCAGACCAGGGACGTGCTGATCCGGATGCGCGTCGCGGTAGTAGTGCACGCCCTGGACCAGCGAGTTGGCGCAGTTGCCCACGCCGATAATGGCGACACGAACCTTATCGGACACAGAAACCTCCTATGTTCCTGAATGGATTGATCACGGCCCGCCCAGGGAGGGCAGGCGCAGGCTGGCACATATGGACGTTGCGCTGTCCCTCGCCGGCACGCGAGGTGACGAGCCGTCCACTCAAGCGCCAAAGTGTACCCTTAGCGGCGTCAAATGCCCAATTTCGAGCACAGATCAAGACTTACGAAGTCGTGCAGACCTCGGGGGTCTTGTTCCGGTCGGGCTGAGGACAGAGGAAAAGAAGACCTGAGCCGCCCAAGGGCGCGTTATGCACTCTTTCGCCCTCCTGTGCTGCGGGTGAAGGAGAGCGCCTGTACGAGAGACAGCAAATCCCCTCGCCCTGCGACGCAATCGCGAGGGAGAGGGGATTTAGGGGTGAGGGAAAGACACTCCCCGAAAGTTCATGACAGCCTCTATGGCACGCCCGTCATACGCCAGGTGCCGCCCAGGCAATCGCCGCGAATATCCTGCTCGAAGAACGAGATGCTCTCGTTGTAGAGCGTGGTCAGGCGGTGTTCGCCGGGGCCAGGGAAGTACTGATTGTCCTGCACGTAGCCTCCGGCGATATAGGTGTAGTTGCTGGTCAGCTCGAACTCCGGCGTGATGGCCCACCCCAGCGCGCTCTTCAGTTCGGGACGATTGCGCCACAGCTTGCCGAAGCCGCGCCGCGGCTGATACGTCCCTTCCGGCGGCACCAGCGACGGGTCAATCTCCGGCTCGCCTTCCACGAAGGTGTCGTTGTAGCAGAACCAGTCACCGCCCGGCGCGTCCGGCGGCACGTTGACCATCACCCAGATTTGCCGCGTATGGCGAATCCAGAACATGCGCCCGTGCTCGAAAACCTGCTCGGCGATCTGCACCTGCGCCACGGTATGGGTAGGGAGGATCTCCGGGCGCGGGGTAGCGGAGGCGGGCAGCGGCGTGGGGGTGATGGTGGGCGTGGGGGTGGGGGTGGGCAGCGCCGGGGCCAGCGTCACGGCCTTGCTGAGAGGTACTTCTACCAGCAGGGCCGCGTTGAGCGGCGGCACCCAGCGGAACGCGCCGACGACCGGCGTGCCTGCCACGTCGTTGTATGTGCCGGTGCCGTTCTCTCCGGCCAGCGCCCGTGCGATGCCAGCACTATCCAGGCGTGGTAGGGCGCTCAGTTCCGCCGGAGCCAGCGCTGTGTGCGTGGCCCCGGAGACCAGGTAATCGGTCGCTTCCAGGGTAACGCCCAGCAGAGACGCCAGGCGGCCCTCGAATTCCGTGGGGGCGGCGAACAGCGCGGCCAGGGTATTCAGGTCAACCAGGCCCGCCAGCACACCGACGGTCTGACCGCTGTCGGCGAAGATGGGGCGGGTGACGATCATCACCAATTCGCCGCTGCTCGCGCCGAGCGCAGGCGGTTGTGTGAGCGGTCCCTGCAGGCTGGCGCGAAAATAAGGCTGATCGGCGACGCTGGCGAGCGCCGGAGCACCCTCGGTAGAGGCCAGCACGCGCCCCTCTATGTCGTAGACGAACAGCGCGCGGAAGCGATCCTGTCCCGCCAGCAGCGAGGGCAACAGGCTGGTCAGCGCTGCGCTATCTGCCGTCGCCAGCTCGTTGGCGGTGAGCATCACTTCGAGCGTCACCTGGTTTTCGCCCAGCCAGCGGGTGATGGCCTGCGCCCGCTCGTCGGCGACGGCGTTCAGGGCGGCCAGCACACCGGGCATGGTCTGGCCCAGGGCTTCGGCAGTGGCTGTTGCCAGGGGAGCAGCGGTGGCGGTGAGCGCCTGATTGAAGGCGGCGTCTACCGTGGCGACGAAGGCGGCGGTCAGAGTGGGAGCCAAGAGCGTCGCCGCTTCGGCGGTCTGCGTCATGCCCAGTTGCTGCTGGACGGCGGCGGTCTGCGTGAAGCGCTCGGCAATGATGGCATCTATAGTCTGTTGTTGCTGCGTGGGATCGATCTGCGCCCCAGGCCCGTTTTCCCAGGCGAAGGGGACAGCGCCCAGCGCCAACACGCTCGCCAGAATCAACAGGGCCGGTAGGCCGATCGTGCGTCGTCTGCTCATAGGCTGCCTTCCTGTCGCTCGGTTTCTCACCAGGTTATACGGGAATCGCCCATCAGGACACCACTGTCCGCGCCAGTTGCTGAATGCTGCGGGCGAAGGCGCTGTCCGGTTTGGTGCTCACCAGGGGCACGCCACGCCGCACAGCGATCGGTTGCCCTGGCTCATAAGGCACGTCCACCGAAATGGGGCGTTTGAGCGCTTTCTGGATCGCGTCGGCGGGCACATCGAAGGTAGGCCGCACATGGTTGAGCACCACGCGGATACGCCCCATCTCTACCCCCATGCCGGCCAGCACGCCCAGCAACTGACTGGTGGACTGCACAGCGGCGGGATCATCGGTCATCACCACCACCACCGAACTGGAGACCTGCAGCGCGCCTTTCGTCGCTGGATCGAGTTGGCGGCTGTCCACCACCACGGGGGCATAGGTCGCCGTGAGAGCGCGCAGCACGCTGTGAGTGGCGGGGGTGGAGAGCGTCTCATCCAGTGGGCGCGACGGCGCGGCCAGCACTGCCAGGCCGGAGGCAGTATGCGGTGTGAGCAGGCCGGGCAACTCCGCGACGGCGGGCGTGTCGCCCTGGGCCAGCAGGTCTTGCCACGAATGCTGAGGCTTGAGGTGCAGGTAGAGCGCCACATGCCCGCCCGCAACGCTGAAATCGGCCAGGCACACGCGCCGGGCATCACCTGCCAGCGCGGCGGCCAGGTTGATGGCGATGGTGGTACACCCCGTGCCCCCACGCAGACTGATCACCGTGGTGACGGGCAGGCGCGGCGGCGGTTTGGGGGACGTGCGGGTGGTTTCAGCGGTGCTCGTCGGTTGCGCGGCAGCACCGGACGCAGGCGGAGTCGGTGTCTGGCGCGGCGGGGTCAGCGGGCCTGTGGCCGGGCGACCTGCCGGGCGGCCCAGCCGCGAGGGGATGGGTTCGGTGAGCAGGCCAGTGTGCACGCGGTAATTGACGCCCGCTCGAATCACCGCTTCCACGCGCTCGGTCAATTCGTGCGCCGTGACCGGCTTGGACATGAAGGCGTTGGCTCCCGCCTCCAGCGCCATTTCTTTGTCCATGGGCTGACTGCGCGCGGTCAGAATGAGGATGGGGATGCGCGCGGTGCGTGGGTCCTGGCGCATCTTGCGCACCACATCATACCCGCTGAGGCCAGGCATCATCACATCAATGATGGCCAGGTCGGGTTGGTGCTCGGCGGCCATCTGAATACCCTGCATCCCCTCCTTGGCCGTTTCGACCTGATGCCCGACGCGCTCCAGCATCAGCTTGACCATCTGCAGCAGGTTGACATCGTCATCAATGACCAGTATGCGAGACATGGATGAGTCCTTGAGTCCTTCATGAACGAACGCACTGCTAAAAAACGCCTAGAGCGTGTTATGCATTTTTTCGCCCTCACCCCCCGGCCCCTTCGCCCGCCACGGGCGAAAGGGAGCACTCGTGCGAGAGACAGCAAGTCCTCTTGCCTCGCGACACCGTCGCGAGGGGGGATTTAGGGGTGAGGGAAAGACTCTCCGCGAAAGTTCATAACAACCTCTAATCTTTGAGCATGGCAAAGACTTCGATGTGGCTCCGGTTGACCAGGATCGCACCGCCTTTGAAGACAATGCTACGGCGGGCGGTGAGTGTCGCCTTGGCGTCGAAGATGGGAATGAACTGTTCGGGCGTGGTGCGTACGAAGTTGGGCACGTTCACCGATTTGTGCAGGCGGATCGCCCCCTCGACCTCGAAGCCAGACACCACCACGAACACTTCCCGGTCTACGTGATCCGGCCCCACGTAGCGCCCCTCGCGCAGTGGCAGACCGTCGCGCCACTGACTGAGCACCACCAGCCCCAGCGTGTCTTTGCGCACCTCGCCCTGCTCGAAGTTGCCGGTCAGCACGGCGGGGTCGAGCAGCGGCGAGATGAACATGCGCTCCAGGTGCAGAAAGAGCGCGTTGAGGTCGTTGAGCTGATCCAGGATGGGGGTGCCCTTCGCCTCCACCTCTCCGCTGATGCGGTAGGTGCGCGTCATGAATTCGCCCGCCACATAGCCCTGTCGGATGCTCGCCTGTCCTTGCATCGTCCAGCCACCCCTTTCTTACCTGAAACACTCCCAAACCCTGCAGCCGACGCTCATCCCGCCGCCAACCGCGCGACGGCCTGCTGCACGGCCACGTCCAGCGTCGAGAGATCGGGCGTAGTGGGAATATCTGCGTCCCAGTCGTTGGCGCGGGTGATAGTCGCCTGGGCGCGCAGATCGTCCACCCACAGCTCGAAGTACCCCTGCTGCGCCTCCTGATACTGTTCTTCGGTGAGCGCCTGTACACGCCGGTCGAGCACCTCGATCAGATGCAGACCGTATTCAGTCTCCACCGGCCCGACGATGGTATTGAGATCGGCGGTGCGGGCAGCGTTGGCATAGGCTTCGGTCAGGTGGCTGAGCAGCACCCAGCCCAGGTCGCCTCCTCTGGCTGCGCTGTTGCGGTCGTCGGAGAGCGCGGCGGCCACGTCGGCGAACGGTTCGCCCGTCGCCAGGCGCGCCTGCGCGGAGCGAATACATTGCCGGGCCGCTTCGCGTTCGTCTTCGGTAGGAGGAGCGGTGTTGTCTGGCTGACCGGGGTGAAAGCTGCACAGGATATGGCGTGAGCGCACCGCCGGTTCTTCGGCGGGCACGCTGGCAGCCACAAAGTCATACAGACGGGCGCGCAACGCTTCGGTGGCGAAGAGGGTCAGGATGTCGTCGCGCCCCAGCCCCGACGCGGCCTGTGCTCCGGCATACCAGTCGCTGATGAACGCCTGCGCTTCGGCGTTGCCGGGCAGCTCGCTGACGGGCACGTTCGTCCACAGGCTGAAGAAAGCTGCCTCGCGCGCGGCGGCGTCCTCGGCAGTAGGCGTCAGTCCCTGTGCCTCGCCTGCCTGCCACAACAGGCGCTCGGTCTCCATCTCGGAGAGCACGGCGTCGGCCAGCGCCCGCGGATCGCTGAGACTGGCGGCGAGCCGACCGGCGTGTGTGGCTACCAGCGCCAGATTGCCGCCGGTCAGTTCGTAGAGCGTGCTCAGTTCCTTGAGGTACTGCCAGCGCACCAGTTGTACGCGGGCGTGGAACTCGGCGCGGGAAATGGGATCGCCGTTGACGGTGCTGACGATCTCCCCCTCCTGGGCCAGGACAGGCACCGTCAGCGTCAGGGCCAGCGCGGCCATCAGCAGCGCCCATAGCGCGCGTCGGGGGAACTGAGACACTCGTCGCATGGCGTACCTTTCGCCTTCGTCGCAGACACCGCGCCCCTATGATAGCGGATTCCGGCCTTCGGCGACAATCGCCCGTTGGGGCTAGCGCTTGAACCGCTGAGGGGCGGAGGGTGCGGAGGAGAACGCAGAAGGGCGTTGGTCTTGCTCCGTGTGCCCTCGGCGTCTTCGCGGTGAAGCCTGCCGCGACGGTGTTGTCTTCAGACGTGAAAGCGCGCGACCGGACGGCTGAGCTATCCGGTCGCGCTACACCATGAGGGGGATCACAGTGCGAAGCTGTCTGAAGCGAGACGGGCCTATTCCAGATAGTCGGCCAGGCCGTACTCCTGCTGCATCTGCCGCAGTTTGCTGAGCGCCGCGTGCTGCAGTTGACGGATCCGCTCACGGCTATAGCCCATCAGTTGCCCGATCTGCGACATGCTGTGCGCATCGCCGTTTTCCAGACCGAAGCGCAGGCGGATGATGCGCGCCTCGCGCGGGGGCAGCGCACCCAGCAGGAAGCTGATCGACTCTACCAGCAGTTGCCGGGCAGTTGCTTCCTCCGGCAACTCGCTCTCCTGGTCGGCGACCAGATCGGCGCGGGGGCGATTTTCTTCGTCGCCCACCAGCTCGTCGAGCTGCACCGGTTCGCGGGCGGCCAGCAAGGTGGTCTCCACCTGTTCGGGGGTCAGGCTGGCTTCTTCGGCCAGTTCTTCGGTGGTCGGTTCACGGCCCAGTTCCTGGGCCAGGCGTTCGCTCATG
>ENA-ORXB01003404-ORXB01003404.1-sediment-metagenome-genome-assembly--contig:-NODE-3404-length-11139-cov-2.842976_pt1 | contig 11139 bp, 6 predicted proteins | sample MGYA00237863_ERZ511475 | MGnify/ENA primary metagenome ERZ511475 (study PRJEB26305, sample SAMN06343858) | sediment metagenome | isolation source: hot spring sediment | place: Canada: British Columbia...
CGGGTTTCGGTTCCGCATCCGGCTTGGGGGGCACATCGGGATTGGAGGCGTCCGGCTTGGATGACGTTTCCGGCCTGGATGTGGTATCAGGCTTCGACGAGGTATCGGGCTTGGATGACGTATCGGGCTTGGATGACGTATCGGGCTTGGATGACGTATCGGGTTGCGCAGGTACCGGCTGCGGCTTGGTGGCATCTGGCTGTTGGCCCTTGGCCGGAGGTTTCTCCTCGGGCAACTGCGGCCGGAGCTTCTCCAGCGCTTTTCTTATTTCGGCTTCCTGCTGTTCTGCCTTGCGCTTGGCTTCTGCTTCCAGCCGTTGGTAATTCAGCGGGTCGCGCTGGAACTCCTGGAGAATCTCTTCCTCGCTGACGGCTCGCAGCGCGAAACGGATGCGGTCGGCCCGGAAATAGCGGACATTGGCCCTGTACGGCTCGTGGAAACCGGGCATGGGGGAGTCGGCCCGCGCGTCCTTATCCCTGTACTCCTCAAAGAACTTGCGCAACGTAGTTTCGCTTGGCTCGGGTATGCGATCGACATAGTTGGCTACCGGGATGGCCACCAACTCGACGGTTGCCCGCTGGTTGAGCCGTTTGTAATAATCCCATCGCTGGGCAGGGGTCGTGCCGTAGTTGCCCAACCCCAAAAACGTCAAATGCAAATGCAGGGCTTGCAACTCTCGCTGCACGGCGCCGATGAAGCGAAGCTCGGAGAAGTCGTGCCGCTTCAGTATCGCCAACAGGTCTTGTCTGCCAAGCTGGCCGCCGTGCAACTGTTCGATTGCCGCAGCGGCCGTCTCTCTGGTACAGACCAACCCTAACTCTTCCGCGCGCCGGGAAAGCAGCCAGGCGTCCACAACGGCTTCCTCGTCGGGCGTGTACAGCCAGTCTAACCAGATCCTGATCCTGTCCCACTGCGCCTGCGATTTGGGCAACGTGAACTGGGCGATGTCTCTGAACACGTCGCGCAGCCGCAATCGTTCGGCCACAAGACGCCGCAGATGGTCTTCTTTGATGTCGCCGTACTTCTTCGTACGCACGGCCGGCGTCTCCACCCCAGCCATGGTACCAAGCATATCCATGATCGGGGGTAGAATCACAAATGCGACGATCACCGCGACCCCCAGCAAGGCCAAAAAGACCTTTTGATGCCGCCGAAACTTCCTGAAAGGACTAGCCATGAGTAAACCATCCTGAAGTTGGGTGTTGCGCGCCAAAAAATTGGAATTAAAGGCACGCGCTTTTGGCCACCGCTACTCGGGTACCGCACAGGTCGCCCGTAATTAGCCAATTCTAAACGCCATTGGTGGCAATGCAATGCCAGTGGCCTGCACAAGCGAGACTGCTGCCCTGGCGGCAAGAGTTGCCGCTTGTGCCGCAAGTGGTTGCCAGGTTGCAAGTTACTGAGTTTCCAGGTTGGCCATCCGCTGCGGACCACTATACCGGTATCCCCACGCGCGATAGTTTAGGTAAACAGGCTGAATTGGGGCATTGATGAGGATTCTGCAATTGATTCACTGTAAAGGAATTGGCTAGAATTTCGCGGCTTGGCCTATGAACTTTCCGATTGCAAAGCGTATTATCCCTAATGGATGGCTGTAGTTGGCCGCCCACGGCATTTATGCCGCCCTGGGGTGGAAAAAACTCCACGGCGTAGTACGCAGTATTGCCCGGGGCAAGCGGCTTGAAACCCGAAGCATGCAAGCGATCATCAGTGGTTAACGGGCAGGCGAATACCTCAAGGCGGTTGGTCGTTGTCGACGGGCGACAGCAAGGCGCACGACGCGACACGACAAACAGCCAAGCAGGCAAGTACGGTTTTCCGCATACCTTAACGGTGCCCGGGCGGCGCAGTGGAAGTATCGCAGAACTCTTTGTTCAGAGCGGGTAAGGTTGCCCGGCAAGCACCTACTGGCCTAAAAGGCCGTGGACGTGTGTTATCCTTTAGCAGTCGGGCAAGCCGCCAGCGGCTGGACGATCGGGTGGACCGACTAGTCGGTTGACCTTGTCGCTACTTCGGATGGGCTGAGCGACCACGGCCACGACTACATCCGGAAAACAACGGTTGCTATGGCCAAAAAGAAAACCAACAACGGTACATCGCTGGTTATCGTCGAGTCGCCGGCGAAGGCGCGAACCATCAGCCGGTTCCTCGGCCCGGAGTATGTAATCGAGGCCAGCATCGGGCACATCCGCGACCTGCCGGAAAACGCCCGGGAAATACCCAAGCAGTACAAAGGGGAAGATTGGGCATACCTGGGCGTGAACATTCACAACCAGTTCGAGCCGATTTATGTGATTCCCAAAGATAAGCTTTCGCAGGTCCGCAAGCTCAAGGTGCTGCTGAAGAAGGCCAAGCAGTTGTACCTGGCTACCGACGAAGACCGCGAGGGCGAGGCCATCAGTTGGCACCTGTGCGAGGTGTTGCAGCCGCAGGTTCCTGTGCGGCGCCTGGTGTTCCACGAAATAACCGAAGAGGCCATCCGCGAAGCCCTCAGCAACCCACGACAGATCGACGAAGCGCTAGTCCGCGCTCAAGAGACCAGGCGTATCATCGACCGATTGTACGGCTACGATGTTTCGCCGCTGTTGTGGCGTAAAATACGCCCACGGCTTTCGGCCGGACGTGTGCAAAGCGTGGCGGTGCGGCTGATCGTGGAACGCGAGCGGCAGCGGCGCAGTTTCGTAGCGGCGACCTACTGGGACCTGATGGGCATCTTTGCTACCAGGCAGGGCCAGTGTTTCCAGGCCGAGTTGGTTTCGGTCGACGGACGGCCGATTCCTTCCGGGCGCGATTTCGACCCCAGCACGGGCCGGCCGAAAGACCCGAACTTATTGTTGCTCGATGAGCAGCAGGCCCGCCAGTTAGTCGAGCGGTTGCGCCAGGCATCCTGTCGAGTAGCGGAAGCCGAAAATCGTCCCGATGTGCTGCGGCCTTATCCACCTTTCACCACCAGCACTTTGCAGCAGGAAGCCAACCGCAAGTACGGTTTCACCGCCCGGCAAACAATGCAGGTTGCCCAAAGCCTGTACGAAACCGGCTACATCACCTACGTGCGGACCGATTCGACCAGCCTTGCCGCGGTGGCCATCGAGGCGGCCAGGCGGTTGATCGCCGCGCAGTTCGGGCCGGAGTATCTGCCGCCGCAGCCCCGGGTATATCAGACCAAGGTCAAGAACGCCCAAGAGGCCCACGAGGCGATACGTCCGGCGGGCCACGATATGCGTCCGCCGGAAAGCCTTCGCGATCAACTGACCGACGAGCAGTTCAAGCTCTATGATCTGATCTGGAAGCGGACCATCGCCTGCCAGATGGCCGATGCGCGTATCCGGCGGATCGCCATAAAGGTCGATCTGGGCGGCGCACTGTTCCAGGCCGCCGGCAGGGTGATTGAGTTTCCGGGGTATTTGCGGGCTTACGTGGAAGGCTCAGACGATCCTGAAGCCGAGTTGGCTCAGCACGACCAATCGTTGCCGGCCGTGGAGACCGGTGAACCGCTGGCCTGCCAGTCGCTGGAACCGAGAAGTCACACCACGCAGCCGCCCAGCCGCTACAGCGAGGCATCGCTGACGCGGGCCCTGGAAGAGATGGGCATCGGCAGGCCTAGCACATACGCTTCGATCATCGATACCATCTTGGCGCGCGACTACGTCTTCAAACTCAAACGGGGCAATGTGCTGGTGCCCACATGGACCGCTTTCGCCGTCTGCCAGTTGATGGAATGGCACTTCGAGCACCTGATCGACTACAAGTTCACCGCTGAAATGGAGGACCAGCTCGACGCCATCAGCCGCGGAGAACTGGGACATCTGGAATACCTGCGGCGGTTCTATTACGGCGACGGGCATCCGGGCTTAAAACCGCAACTGGACCAGAAAGCCAGCCAGATCGATGCCCGCGAAGTCAACCGCATCCGGATCGGCACTCCGTCGGACGGACCGCCGGTGTATGTGCGAATCGGCCGTTACGGGCCGTATTTGGAGCAGGGACGACGCCGGGCCAGCATCCCCGATCGGATGCCCCCGGACGAGCTGACCCTGCCAGTCGCCCTCCAGATGCTTGATAAAGCCTCGGCAGGGCAAGAGCCACTGGGCATTTGCCCACAGACGAACAAGCCGGTTTATCTCAAAGTGGGTCGATATGGTCCGTACGTGCAGCGCGGCGATCAAAGCGATGGCCAGAAGCCGCACAGCGTCGGATTGCTCAAAGGCATGCGCCCGGAAGACATAACCCTGGAAGTAGCGCTGAAGCTGCTATCTATGCCTCGGACGCTGGGTACCGACAGCACAGGTCAGCCGGTGGTCGTGTACAACGGGCGCTTCGGGCCGTACATCAAGTGCGGCGAGCAGACCCGCTCACTGCCCGACGGTATTTCGCCATTGGACATCACTCTGGAACAAGCGCTGGAGCTTCTGGCCCAGCCGCCGACACGACGCAGCACCCGGCGTGCACAGACGCTGCGGGTATTCGAGCCCTCGCCTGTCACACAACAACCGGTCCGCTTGATGGAAGGCCGATATGGACCTTACGTGACCGATGGCGTAACGAATGCCTCTTTGCCCAAGAGCGTATCGGTGGAAGAAGTGGATTTCGATATGGCGGTAGGTCTGCTTCAGGCCCGGGCCGAAAAGGGGACAGCGCCTGGCCGTGGACGTCGTCGGGCCGGCCAGAAAGTTGTTGCGGGCAAGAAAACCAAAGCGGCCCGGAAAGCCCGTAGCGCGGGCAAGCCCTCGACCGATATCCCATCTGACGGCGTCTCTGCCGACGAAGTATCTGGCCCGGCACATACCGACTCGGCCACCTCTGCCGCTGCTGGCAAAGCGCGGAAGTCGGGCAAGCCCCGATCGGCGACCAAGCGCAAGAAGGCACGCTCAACACGTGCATCTGGCAAAGCCGCTGCGAAACCGTCTGCCGCTTCAGCCGGTTAGCATTGCGCCTACAGCCAGTCGGTTGCCCGCACCGCGCACAGGCAGCGGTGGAGCACTTTCGTCGAAAGTCGTCTCAGTACAGCCCTCGCAAAGTGCAGCGTTAGTTCCTTACGACGTAATTTGTGCGCGTTTTGCGCGCATCTTTTCAACTGATCTCGCGCATGTTTTCATGTGATCTGGAGGGCCACGCTCCGTCGTGGCCGTGTGCCCAGTGCCGAGGGACGCGACGGAGCGCGTCCCTCCATCTGGCCCAAGCGCGTCCCTCCAGCGACCTCCATTTGGTTGCGGCCGCAGGCGGCTTTGGGGCGGTCAATTGCCCGGATGCCGGAATTCGACCTGCACCTCCGGCAATAGTTCGGCCAGTCGCTTGACTCCCTGAGCGGTTACGCAGGTGTGGTGCAGATGCAAGTGGCGCAGTTCCTTCAGACCCGACAGCAGTGGTATGTCCTCGTCTGTGAAGTTGGTGCGCGACAGATTCAACCACTGCAAATTGGGTAGTTCTTTCAGGCATTGCAATTGTTTGGCCGTGAGCTTGGCACCGCTGAGATTCAGTCCGGGCAGGTTTCTGATCTCTTGCAGATGCTCCAGCCCATCTCCTGCGTAAGGAATCGTCTCGTGTCCTGGCCGGCAAGACCAGACTTTGCCGTCAGCGAACTTCAGGCGACAGACACCCACGGCGTGGTCTCCGCCCAGCTCTGCGAACAGGCGCACCAGCACTGCATCTTTGCTGTCATGGAGCACCAAGACTGCGTATCCGTTGGGCAGGCGGTACGGCGTGACTTGCTTGCTGGCGACGTCGCCGAAGACCAGCGTAGCGCCGGGGCGCCGATCTGCGATGTGATACTCCACTTCGCCGAAGGTGCGCGAACCATCTTTTTTGCAATACACCCAGACGGGGCCTGAATCCCAGTCGGCGCAAAATGCCGGCGCAGGTGCATCAAAGGCGGCTGAAATACCCCCGAGCAACAGCGATCCGTACAGCACAGGGCCGCAGAGAAGAGACATTGCCGTAGCCTCCCCATCAGGCAACGAACGGCCAAAAGACGAGTGCGTCGATCCCGCCGACCGACGCCCAGGCCGCTTCCCCGCCCCGCAGAATCTGCCCGCTTCTCTGCCGGTAGCTGTTCAAAATGCAGCAATCAACCTGAATATAACTAAGCGCAAATAATATGCAAGCGTTTTGCTAATACTCCGTTAGCCAGGCGGCGCCAGGTCTCGAAAACCGAGTCACAGTCCCTGCCGAAGCGATGATGGCCCAGCATACTTTGGCAATGCGGACACGTAGCGGCGGCGTGCCGAATAAGTATGGCCGGGTGTTTACCCACATTTGGTCGGACATAGGGCCAAAGCACGCTGGTGTCAGCCGATTGGGTTTTTCACAATACCTGTTCCAGGCTGTGGCGCTGAGGCGTCGCTTGAGCGATGCCCCCGAAGGGACGCCGCCGGAGGCGCGTTACTGGCAATGAGCGGCTTCCAGCGGCAGGACGAATATTTTGCCGTCGCCCATACGTCCGGTTCGGGCGGCAGCAACGATCGCGCGGATCAGCTCTTCGACGTACCCGTGCTCAAGCCAGACGGTAATCTGCACCTTGGGCAGATAAGCCAGCGAGTACTCGCTTCCCCGGTATTCGTCCAGATAGCTTTTCTGTCGGCCGTAACCTTTGACTTCGCAAACCTGGCAGCCTTCGATGGGCAGAGCGGTGACGGCCTGAAGGACCTTTTCGGCCACGAATGGTCGGACGATAGCTATAACCTGTTTCACGCCTTTACGCTACCATGTAGTTTATCGTCTGTGAAGTCGGTCGGCGGCGATTCGCTGTGAAGCCGCCGGCTGCCTGTTGCCAACGTCGAACTGTGACAGTCACTGGCGGTTGCAATCGCCAGATAGAAGAAGTGTACAACACCGCGCAAACGCGACCCACTGCCGGCGGCCGGTCTCAAAGCACGCCCAGCCGATATGTCGTCGGCTGCGACCTGGGCACAACTAACTCGGCCGTGTGTTTCGTCGACACCGCCGAACAACCTTGGCAAGTGCGGACTTTTTTGGTTCCCCAGGTGGTTGCGCCGGGCCAGGTCGAATCGCTGGAAACTCTCCCCTCTTTCCTCTACCAGCCGGCCGAGGGCGAGACCGCCCGGGGCGCTTTGGAATGCCCGTGGCAAACGGAAGACCCGGAATACGTGGTGGGCGCCTTTGCCCGCGATCACGGCTCGCTGGTTCCGGGCCGGATGATAAGCTCGGCCAAGTCGTGGTTGTGCCATTCGGGGGTCGATCGGCTCTCCCCGATCCTGCCGTGGCACGGCGCAACGGACCTGAAGCGTTTGTCGCCGGTGGAGGCTTCGGCCCGCGTATTGGCCCATATCCGCCAGGCGTGGAACGCCCGCTTCCCCCAATATCCTCTGGAACAGCAGGACTTCGTGCTCACGCTGCCGGCCTCGTTCGACGAGGTTGCCCGGGAGCTGACCGTCAAAGCCGCCGCCTTGGCCGGTTTGCCCAGGGTGTTTCTCATCGAAGAGCCTCAAGCCGCATTTTATGCGTGGATCTACGCCCATCGGCATGATTGGCAACAGTTGGTCAGTCCCGGGCAAAAGATTCTGGTTATCGACATTGGCGGGGGCACTTCGGACTTCACTCTTATTCGTGTCCGCGCTGGGCAGGCAGGGAAGATTCAATTCCACCGGGTAGCAGTGGGCGAGCATCTGATTCTCGGCGGCGACAACTTCGATCTGGCCCTGGCCCAGTACATCGAACAGAAGCTGGCGCGGCAACAAGCGCATCAGCAACAGCACCAGTCAGATGGGCTTAGCGCCGAAGCCTCGGAAGAACATGCAACTGACGGCGCAGAGCTTTTTCTGGATACTGTGCAAGCTCATCGGACCGAATCAAATGCCGACAAACCCCGCTATCGACTCGATGCTCGCCAATGGGCGATTCTGGTCAATCGCTGTCGGCAACTGAAAGAGGTTCTTCTGGGAGAAAACCCACCCGATCGCGTAACAGTTAATCTGCCCGCTGCGGGACGCCGCTTGATCGGCGGCGGCATCCAGATCGATCTGACGCGGCAGGAAGCGGCCGAAGTGATCCTGGATGGCTTTTTCCCGTATGTGAGGCTCGACGAGCGCCCGGCTCGACGTCGGTCGGGTTTTCAAGAGTTCGGTCTGCCATACGCAGCCGATGCGGCCATTACCCGCTACCTGGCAGCATTTCTGACCGCCCATCGGTTCGCCGGCGAGCAAGAGATGTCCGCGGGGCCTGGCGGCCAGTGGTCGGGCGGCGCCGACGACCCGGCCAAACCCGACGTAGTGCTGTTCAACGGCGGCGTGTTCAACGCTCCGGCAATCCGGCGCCGCGTGCTGGATGTGCTTTGCCATTGGTTCGGCACTTCAAGCAGCCAGCGCGATGCTCCGACGGCAGCCAAGGCCGCCGGACACCCACAAGCGGAGCAAACGCTGACATATGGATCGACAGCAGGGCAATCTCCGCAGTCGGCACCAACACAGTTGTCCGTTGGTGAAAACCGCCAATGGCAGCCCATCGTGCTGGACAACGACCGGCTGGACCTGGCAGTCGCGCGGGGGGCTGCATACTACGGGATGGTTCGCCGCGGCGAGGGCGTTCGGATCGCTGCCGGGCTGGCGCGGACATACTACATCGGTGTGGAAAGCCGCCTTGAACGCGTGCCGGAAACCCTGTTTTCCCCGCAGCCGGAAACCCTGCTTGCCGATCAGCCGCAAACCCAATGTGTGCAACAACAGGAGGGACAGGTTGCCGGGCGGCAGGAAATCGCTACTTTGTCGCAGTCTGAATCGGAATCTGCTTTTACTGAATCGCAAGCTGCTCTTGCACAGTCATCGCCGGCAATTGCAGTGTGTCTGGTTCCAGCCGGCGTGGAACCCGGGCAGACCATCGAGCTTTCCCAGCGGCGGTTCAGCCTGCGGGTCTCCGAGCCTGTGGAGTTTCCGCTTTATGTTTCCAGTACCCGACTGACCGACAAGCCGGGCGAGCTGGTCCCGGTCGACCGCGAGCAGATGACCCCCTTGCCGCCGATACGCACCGTGTTGCAGACGCGCAAACGCAGCTCGGGGGAGACTGTCGATGTGCATTTGCATGCACGATTGACCGAGATCGGCACGCTGGAACTGTGGTGCAGCCAACTGGAAGGCAAGCAAAGCTGGCGGCTACAGTTCGACGTCCGCTGCGCGACGCAGACCGACGTGGCGCCCCATCAATCGGCCGCCGAAGCCGAAGGGTTCATCGACGAGCAGACCTGGCAACAGTGCCACGCGGTGATCGCCGCCACCTTCGGGCCTGAAGCAACCGAAAAGCCCGAGGCCGTAGTCAAGCAACTGACGGCCGCTGCCGGCATGCACCGCAATGCCTGGCCGACATCTTTCTGTCGGCGGATTTGGGAAGCACTGATGGACTTCCAGGAAGGGCGTCGCCGCAGCCCGATGCACGAGGCACGATGGCTCAATCTGGTGGGATTTGCCTTGCGTCCTGGGTACGGCCTGGCGGTTGACGACTGGCGGGTGGCGGAAACCTGGCGCGTGGTGCAAGGCAAACTCATCCATCCGACAGCAATGTGCCGGCAGGAGGGATGGATTCTCTGGCGGCGAATCGCCGGCGGCCTGCTGGCCGGACAGCAACAGGCAGTAGCCGAACCGCTGCTGGGCCCGGTCCGCAATCTGCATCGCCAGCTTGTCGGCGGCAAAGGCCGCGGCGAGTTCGGCTTCAAAGTGCCAGAAACGGCCGAAATATGGCGACTGCTCGGCTCGTTGGAACTGCTGCCGGTGGTGCTGAAGATCGAACTGGGCAACATGATGTTGGATCTGCTGTCCAAGCCGCGGATGGCGCCGGTTCGCGCAGCGATGGTCTGGGCGATTGGCCGCTTGGGTGCGCGGGTACCGCTTTATGGTCCGCTGAACACAGTGTTGCCAGCCGAGGAGGCTGCCCAATGGTGCAAAAGGTTAATGGACTTGGCGCATGGCGAGCCTGCCGAGTGGCTGGCCCTCATGCAGTTGGCGCGTCGTACCGACGATCGCTACCGAGAGCTTCCCGAAAAGACGCGCCAGGCGGCCGTTGCGTGGCTACAGCGGCAACAGGCGCCGGAGCACTTCGTCACGCTGGTGCGCCAGGGCGGAAGGCTCGATCAAGAGGAGCAAGGGCTTGTGTTTGGCGAATCGCTGCCAAAGGGATTGAGCATCGGGTGAGTACCATCGGTACCAAGTTGGGATGGCGGCGGTGCTTCGTGGTGTAAACCTGCGCTGTCTGGGAAATATGCGCAGACTGTTCGCGATCAATCGCGCTGTGTTGCTGTAAATCTTGGGTAAATCGCCACTCAACTCGGCCTGTTTGTACACCCCGCCGCTTGTCTATCTTCGTAAAAAATGCTATCGGTCGAAAAGTATCTGGATGTTATAACGCTGCAATTGCCACGCGGATTAACACGGAGAGCATCAGTTCGAGGTGGGACAGTGGCCGCCGACATAACCACAGGGAAGACCCGCGTGGCCCCATCCGGCGGCCATGCGCACGCGCCGGACGCCGCCGAGCATCTTCATCACCATGCGACTGATGGCGTCGCGGAACTGCGTTTCGATCTGGTGCATGCCCGCACGACACAAGTAGCGCGATTCCCTCACCGGCTGTCGGAACCCGAGTACTACACCATCGCCTATCCGGTGATGTACCTTGCGCGCCGGTTGGACGAAATGCTGCTGGAACTGTTCCGCAAGGGGTACGTCAAGGGCACCGTCGCGCTGGGAACCGGCAACGAAGCAGTAGCCGTGGCCATGGCCATGCCTTTGCGGCCGGGCGTGGATATCGTAGCCCTGATGCATCGCGACCTGGCCGCGCATCTGTTGCTGGGCGCTACGCCGTATCGGCTTTTCTGCCAGTATATGGCCAACGCCGAAAGCCCCACTCATGGCGCCGAAGGGAACGTCCACCACGGCGACGCGGCCAGCCGACGCTTCCCCATGTTGAGTCACCTGGGCAAAATGCCCAGCCTGGTCGTGGGCGGTGTTTGGGCCGCCCGCCGAAATGGCGAAGACGTGTTCGGCCTGGCAGTGTTGGGCGATGGGGCCAGCAGCACCGGGGAGTTCCACGAGGCGTTGAATCTGGCCTCGGTTAGCAAGACGCCGGTGAGATCGGAAGAGCGTCGTGTAGGGAAAGAGTGTAGATCTCGGTGGTCGCCGTATCATTAAAAAAAAAAAA
>ENA-ORXB01003406-ORXB01003406.1-sediment-metagenome-genome-assembly--contig:-NODE-3406-length-11135-cov-4.521975_pt1 | contig 11135 bp, 11 predicted proteins | sample MGYA00237863_ERZ511475 | MGnify/ENA primary metagenome ERZ511475 (study PRJEB26305, sample SAMN06343858) | sediment metagenome | isolation source: hot spring sediment | place: Canada: British Columbia...
CCCCCTCACGCCCACAAGGGAATGTGCGGTAGGGTCCTGGTGGTGGCGGGCTCGGAAGGGCTAACCGGGGCCGCCGCTCTGTGCTCGCGATCCGCCTTGCGCGCGGGGGCGGGCGTGGTCACCTTGGGTATAGCGGCGGGCTTGAATGCCATCATGGAGGTAAAGCTAACCGAGGTGATGACCCTGCCGCTTCCCGATCACCGGGGCAGGTGCTTGGGCAAAGGGGCGGCGGAGGCGGTGTTGGAGGCGCTGGATTCCTATGACGTTCTGGCCCTGGGGCCGGGATTGGGCACCTCACCCGAAACGAGGGGCGAGGTCGTAAGGTTGCTTAAGGAGGCGGAGAAGCCGGTGATCCTGGACGCCGACGGCATAAACTGCGCCGCCGGCGAGCCGGGGTGCCTCGAGGAACGACCCTACCCGACGGTGATAACCCCCCACCCCGGCGAGTTGGGACGATTGTTTTCCCTTTCGGCGCGGGAAGTACAGGATGCGAGGCTGGAATGGGCGGCGCGGGCGGCGGAGAGGTTCTCCTGCGTGGTGGTGCTGAAAGGGGCCAACACGCTGATCGCCGAGGCCGGGGGCAAGGTGTTCATCAACCCACTGACCCTTCCCGGCCTGGCCACGGCGGGGAGCGGGGATGTGCTCACCGGCTGCATAGCGGCTCTATGCTCGCAAGGTTTGCCGGCGCTGCAGGCGGCGGTATGCGGGGTCTTCCTGCACGGCAAGGCGGCGGAGCTGTCGACCCATCTGGTGGCGCCGATAGGCATGGTGGCGGGGGACGTCGTAGCCCATATTCCCTTGGCGCTGAGCGGCCTATTGCGGGAGAAGGAAGGAGGTAAGGTTTTTTGAAAGCGGCACGCGATATAATGAGCCCTCATCCGATAACCGTGGGCCCGGAGGCGACGGTGAAGGAGATGGCCCAGCTCATGTTGGAGAAGCGCATTCGCTGCCTACCGGTGTTGGATGAGGAGGGCAAGCTGCTGGGGGTGGTGGACGAACAGGATCTGGTGCATCAGGACGCCAGGGTACATTTTCCCACTTTCGCCCATTTTCTGGAAAGCTACCTCATGCTGCCTTCTTCCCTCAAGCGTTTCGAGAAGGAACTGCGGCAGGCGGTGGGCTCCAAGGCCGTCGATCTCATGGAGGATAATTACCACACTGTGGATCCCCTAGACAGCGTGGAGGACGTGGCCACTCTCATGGCGGATAAAGACCTCGAGTACGTGCTGGTTATGGAGGAGGGCAAGCTACTCGGGGTGATCACCCGTGCGGATATCCTGCGGACCCTGGTAGAGGGTTGATGGGGCATGGGCGAGAACAAAACCTGGCGCCCCACCCGCGTCGAGGTGGATCTGGGCAATATACGGCACAACGTGGGCCTTTACGTTGATCTCGTGGGACCGTCCTGCCAGGTGATGGCGGTGGTCAAGGCCGACGGCTACGGGCACGGCGACGTGGAGACGGCGCGCGCCGCCCTGCAGGCGGGCGCCGTCCGCTTAGGGGTCGCCCTGGTGGAGGAGGGGGAAAAGCTGCGCCAAGCCGGCCTGGAAGCGCCCGTTCACCTGCTTTTCGAACCGCCGCCGGAAGCGGCGGAGAGGGTGGTGGAGCTGGGACTGGTTCCCACCGTCTACAGCATGGAATACGCGCAGGCCCTTTCCGGCGCCGCCTCGCGGAAGCAAGCAAAAGTTCCGGTGCATATCAAGCTGGATACGGGGATGCACCGGGTGGGCATGGACCCGGAAAGGGCCTTGTCCGAGGCCCCCGAGATATCCCGCCTTCCCGGCCTTGAGGTGGAGGGAATATACACCCACCTGGCCATGGCCTCCGAACCCGGCCATCCCTTCACCGCCGGGCAGTGGGAGGTCTTCATGCGCACCCTCGAGGAACTGGAGCGGCGTGGCTTGAAGGCGCCGTTGCGCCATGTGGACGCCTCCGGCGCGGCTCTTTCTCTCCCGCAGGCGCGGCTGGAGATGATCAGGTTGGGCATCGCCATGTACGGGCTTCTTCCCGGCGGCGCCTACCATGGAGAGCTCGACTTGCGGCCCGCTCTTTCCCTGAAGACGCGTATCAGCCACCTTTTCCGGGCGCGGGCGGGTGAGGGGGTTAGCTATGGCCTCACTTACACCTTCTCCCGGGACAGCTGGGTGGCGGTTCTCCCGGTGGGATACGCGGACGGGCTTTCGCGAAGCCTTTCCAACCGCTGGGAGGTGCTCATATCCGGAAAGCGCTATCCTCAGGTGGGAACCATCTGCATGGACCTTTGCATGGTGGACCTCGGGGATGACTATCATGCCCCGGGGGAGGAAGTAACGGTTATAGGAGGATACGGCGAGGAGGAGGTCGGCGTGGAGCGCATGGCGGACCTGCTTCAGACCATCAACTACGAAATCGTTTGCGGCCTGGGAAAACGCGTCCCTCGCCTTTACCTCAACCGCCTTTGACGGTTTAAGTGAACGCGGTCGGGGTAGTATATTATAGTCACCCCGGACGCCGGTGGCGGATGCGGAGTGAGGGCGCGAAAGCGGATGGTGCGACCCCCCGTAAGGGGGCGAGGCTTGTACGGAGGGTCATGCCCAATAACATTCTTGTTACGGGGAAACCCGGCAGCGGCAAGACAACCCTGCTGGTCAAGCTGGCCGATATGATTGGCATGCGCGGATTCAAGACGGGCGGGTTCGTGACCGAGGAAATAAGAGAGGGAAAAAATCGCGTAGGTTTCGAGGTTCGCGATTTGGGGGGAGACGCGGCGGTTCTGGCGCATATCGATTACAAGGAGAAGCCGCGAGTGGGAAAGTTTGGGGTTGACGTAAAAGCCTTTGAGCGCGTTGGCCTGCGGGCGCTGGAAATAGGTAAAAAGGAAGCCGATCTGCTGGTTGTGGACGAGATAGGCCGCATGGAGATGATCTCCGCCCCCTTCCGCCATGCTTTACTCGAGTTGTTGTCCTTGCCTGTGCCCCTACTGGCCTCCATCCATGTGGGTTCGGACGAATTCACCGCCACCTTGCTGGATCGCGGCGACGTGGTGGTTCATCATTTGAGCCCCTCGGGGCGGGACGGCTTACTGGAGGTGATAGATGATTCGCTGCATGCCATCTTAAAGGAAAGGAAGGGTTTCCGAGATGCCTGAAGGAGGAAAACGACCATGAAAATCTGTCCTTCCTGCTATGCCGTTTGTACCGACCAGAAGTGGGAGTTCGACGAGAAGACGAGGCAGAAAGCCATGAAGGGCAACGGATGGGAAAAACATCTCTGCCCGGGGTGCGAGAGAGTAGCAAGGGGACAGGTGGACGGCGTGGTGTACCTCAGGGGGGACTTTCTAAATAAGCATCGCAAAGAGGCGAAAAACCTCATACGCAGCGTGGCGCAAAAGAAGCTGCACAAGAATATCGCGGCGCGCATCTACCACATAGAGGAGAAAAAGGACGAGATTATCATAGAAACCACCGATCGCACGCTGGCGGAGCGCCTGGGGAAGGAATTCGAGAAGGCCTTTTCCGGGCATCTGGACATTCAGTGGCAGCATCACTCCGATTTCGCCCGCGTATACTGGACGAGAGACTGAAAACCTCCAGCGCGTCAAGCTATAAGCTATAATGTTGGCGCGGGGACAAGCTTGCGTCGCCACGAAGGAGAGAGGTTGAGGTCCCTACCCAACGTCCTTGATCTGGAGGAGATAAATCGGGCCGATCCTTTTATGGGATCCCTCCTGCCCTACTTGGCTTCCCTAGGGATGGGCGAGATCTTCCTGGTGGGAGGCTATCTCCGTGACTATTTCCTGGGAGGAATTGCGGCGGACGTCGATTTCATAACCGGTTCCGATCCCGAAGCCCTAGCCGCGGTGGTGGCCTCGTGGTGCGAGGGCAAGATGTTTCTTCTCTCCGAAGACGACAGAACCTACCGGGTGGCGGTGGGGGGCGGGGAGATGAGACGGACGCTGGACTTCTCGCCCATAAAGGGCGCCAGCGTGGAGGAGGATATCTCCTACCGAGACTTCACCGTCAACGCCATGGCCGTGGATGTCGAGAGGCTGGTCGGGGAGGGGACCTTGAGGCTGCCCCGCGATCTGATAGACAAACATTACGGCTGGCGCGATCTTTCGCGGGAGATCCTCCGCGAGTGCCACAACGAGTCCTTTCTTATGGATCCCGTGCGGCTGGTCAGGGCGCTGCGTTTCCGGCATCTCTTGGGGCTTGATTTCGAGGAACGGACCTTGAACCACATGAAAAAGTACGCGCCTCTTATCACCAAGGTGCCGGGGGAAAGGATCGCCGTGGAGCTGATGGAAACCTTGCTCTTCCCCGAGACCGCCGAGGTTTTCCGCGAGCTGGAGGAAACCGGGCTCCTGCAGTACCTCTTTCCCGACCTTGTCGCCATCGTGGGAATGGAGCAGAACGCCTATCACCACCTGGACGTATGGTCGCATACCCTCTTGACCCTGGAGGAGCTGGATCGCCTGCTGGACGATCCGGAGGAGTTGTATCCCGACCACGCGGAGCGTATCCGCGAGAGGATGGCCCAACCCCTCCATGACCTCTACCCACGCCGCTCTTTCCTGCGGCTGGCCGCCCTTTATCACGACGCGGGCAAGGCCGACACCTTTTCCATGGACGGCAATGGGCGCATCCATTTCTATTCTCACCAGAATTTCAGCCGGGAGGCGGCGGAAAACCTGGCGGCAAGGCTGCGATTTTCCAGGAGGGCACGCGACTACCTAGTAAACACGGTGGGAAAGCATATGGATATCGCGCTATCCCTCTCGGATCGCGTCACCTCCCGGCAGATCATGAGGCTGGTCCGTAAACTGGGGGACGAACTGGTGGACGTGGTCCTTCTGTCCACCGCCGACCGCTTCGCCACCCGAGGCCCCATGGCCAGCGAGGAAGGCCTGACGAGATACGTGGAGTTCTGCCGCCTTTTGCTGGATGAGCATTACAGGGAGAAGGAGATACCTCCTCTGATTAAAGGCAGGGATCTCCTCGAGGAGCTGGGTCTGCCGCCGGGGCCGATGATCGGGGAGATCCTCGGAGAGGTGCGCAAGGCCCAGATGGAAGGGGCCCTGGGAAGCAAGGAGGAAGCCCTGCGGTTCGCCCGCAGATTAGCCGGAGGCAAGGCTCCAAGCCTTGAATAGGATACCGCAAATCGGTATTTTAGGCATGAGGCTCATAAGAGGGGTATAAACGGCGCTTACGCATACGGCACACATTCGCGTTGGTTGGTATGGGATAAAATCGCGTTGGTTGGTATGGGATAAAAGGGGTGATGGCGTATGGCGATCAGATCGGCCATAGGAGGCCTCGCTAAGGGGGTCCTTCTGGGGAGCGTCGGGATGTACGCGGCGGCGGAAGCGGTCAGGCAGGTGGATTACCGGAGAAGCAAGGCCGAGGCGCGCAGCTTCCCGAGCCTGCCGCGCGGGGAAGGCAGGGAGGACATACGTTCCCAGGACGGCACCCCCCTCTACGTGGATTATTGCGGCGAGGGGCCCACCGTTTTCCTGGTGCACGGATTGGCGTGCAACAATACCATCTGGCGCTACCAGAAAGCCTTTTTAAGCGAGAACTACCGGGTGGTCGCCCCGGACCTGCGCGGCCACGGGAAGTCGGGGGTGCCCGAGAGCAGGGATCACAGCACGGAGCGCCTGGCGGAGGACCTACAGGCGGTGTTGGAGGCCTTCGATCCCCAGGAGTTCGTGATCGTGGGGCACAGCATGGGCGGCTTCACCACCTTCAAGTGGTACGAGCGCTTCGGGGAAAATTACCGCGGCCGCCTGAAGGGAATCGTATTCGTCGATTCTTCCGGCGTGGACGTGGCGGAGGGGATCGTGATGGGAAACCTGGTCAAGCGCTTCTACCCGGATCCGCTGGCCAAAGTCCTCACCTACTGGAAGGAAGACAACCGCCTCGCCCAGAAGATCATGGATATTTATGGAAAGTCCGCCCTGGGATATCTCTTCGCGCGTTACGTGGCCTTCGGCAAGAGGCCGCCCGCCGAGGAGGTGGAGTTCCAGCGGGAGCTGATGTTTGCAACCCGCTTGCCTTGCTTCGCCCTGGCGAGCAAGGCCTGCCTGGATTACCATATGGATCCGGCCAGCCTGTCCAGCATGGACGTTCCGGTGCTTATCCTGGTGGGAAGCGAGGACCGTCTCACGGCGCAAAGGTCCAGCGAGCGTACCTGCGAGATGTTGCCGCGGGCCAGGCTCAAGGTTTACGAGGGGCGCGGCCACGATACCATGCTGGAGTGCCCCGAGGAAGTCAACCGCGAAATCGGCGGCTTCTTGAAAGAGTGCTTCGCCTGACGCCTATCTGGCGGATAGGCCCAGGCGGATGACGCGCGGTGGCATGGCGGCATCCGGAGGGCAGCGGACGGCGCCGTGAGCAGCGTAGCTTAGAGGCGATAAGGCGATGATGTCGGCGCGGGTGTGCCCTGAGGTGAGAACATGGGAAGCTTTAGAATCGAGGGCTTGAAAGTCGGCCACGCCCAAGACGAGGAGGGCTTGACCGGTTGCACGGTGGTGCTACTCCCGCCGGGGAGCAAAGGGGGGTGCGAGGTGAGGGGAGGGGCCCCCGGGACGCGCGAGACCGACCTCTTGAGGCCGGTCAACATGGTGGAGGAAGTGCACGCTTTCGTGCTCAGCGGCGGGAGCGCCTTCGGGCTTGAGGCCGCCACCGGGGTGATGCGCTACCTGGAAGAAAAAGGAATCGGCTTCGATACCGGGACGGCGAAGGTCCCCATCGTGCCCGCCGGCGTCATCTACGACCTGGGGGTCGGGGATGCCGGGGCGAGGCCTGACGCCGAAATGGGCTACCGAGCTTGCCTGGACGCCGAACGTGCCGGCGAGGAGCTCGACCGGCAGGGTAACGTGGGCGCGGGCACGGGGGCGACGGTGGGCAAGGTAATGGGCCATACCGCTTGTACCAAGAGTGGACTGGGGACGGCGCACCTTCTGAGGCCGGACGGGTTGAAGGTGTATACCCTGGTGGTGGTGAACGCCTTCGGCGATATCGTCGACGGCGACGGCAAGGTTCTGGCCGGCGCCCGGACCGCGGAGGGAGGTTTCCTGGACACGGAAAGTTTCCTGGCCGGGGAGACCGGCTTCGGCGAGGCGACGACCCCAGGCGCCAACACCACCTTGGGGGTAATAGTGACCAACGCCCGCCTCTCCAAAACGGACGTCAACTGGGTGGCGCAGAGGGGCCATAACGGTTTGGCCCGGTCCATAATCCCCAGCCATACCAAACTCGACGGCGACCTCATCTTCGCCGCCGCCACGGGCGAGGTGGAGACCTCGGCGGACCTGGTGGGCATTGTGGGGGCGAGGCTGATGGCGCAGGCGGTGCGCAACGCGGCCCGCGCCGCCGTCTCCGTGGCCGGCATTCCGGCCTGCCGCGACTTGTTGCCATGAGGGGGTGATTCGCCCTGAACCTGTTCGAAGCAATTAGGAAACGCCACAGCGTGCGCTCCTTCGACCCTTCCGGGGAAGTGTCGCCGGAGGCGGTGGAGGAGCTCCTGCGCTGCGCCAGCCTGGCTCCCTCGGCGGGCAACGTGCAGCCGTGGAGGTTCTACGTGGTGCGTGACCCCGAGGTGAAGCGGGCCCTGGCCACAGCCGCCCTGGGGCAGGATTTCGTGGCCCAGGCCCCCGTGGTCATCGTGGTCTGCGCCGACCTGGCCGCCCATGCCTCCAGCTACGGTCGGCGCGGAGTGGAACTTTATTCCATCCAGGACACGGCGGCGGCCATTCAGAACCTGCTCCTGGCGGCCACCGCCATGGGGCTTGGCGCCTGCTGGGTGGGGGCGTTCCGGGAAGAAGACGCGGCGAGAGCCCTGGGCTTGCCGCGGGATCTGCGCCCCCTGGCCATCATCCCCGTCGGCTACGCCAGCCGGGAAGGCTCCCAGCCCCGCAAACTGGACCCCACCCGCCTCACCACCTATATCTGAAGAGAACCTTAGAAGACAGAAATCACCCTCCTACAAAGAAACATCTTCTTATTACATGAAAATAAATACAAAATAGATCGCTTACCCAACACAGGTTTCAACCTCCTGAAAGGAGATTTTTCTTTTTCTACTCCTTTCTCTCGGGAGCAGTTTACCACTTAAGCACCTGTCCAGTTTTCCCCAGCCAGCTCTAGGAAACCGGGTGCGGTACACCATTTATTAAATTTGAGCTGCATTCCAGGATGTAGAATCCTAATGCGGCTAAAGGATTGTTCTTCTAGGCTAAGAGACCTCAGGAACAAGTTCTCCCATAATGTTTCAAGACTGGCGTCGGCGATCATGGATATCATGACATCAAGGATTTCTATGCCTGCTCCTCACCCTGTATGCTCTAAGCGCGCAGTTTACAGCCTTTATAATCTCTGATGTTTCCGTTACGATCATCACAGTTTTTCTATAACTGAGGCAGCTTTACTATTACCGCATCTCCTAATACCGGTGAAAATTTAACGCTTAGTCCTGTGGTTTGTGTTTGTGGGATTTCGAATGGTACTAACCCTCGAACCTTTTCCCCAGGGAGAATATTTCCTTCCGGAAGCGTCATAAGCTCTGGGGCAAAAGCAGGGTCGTATTCACGACCAGAGTTGTCTTTGATTGACAACTCCATCAGGCTGGATATAGCCTCTGTTTCATTGCCCGTATTTGTGAATTCCATATCTACTACCAGGAAGTAGTTACCCTCCTTGGGCTTAAAATACTTTTCTCCAGATGATTTTGAAGCACCATGGATAAGCAAGGTTAAGTCTTTACCGCAAGGCAGTGTCTCGCCAATCTTTCCCTCTCTGGTTTTGGTGTTAATCAGCCCTTCTTCTTCAGCGGTTTCAACCACCTTATGCACCCCGACTCCCACGACAACGAAGATCAAGATTAACAGCAAGACAAACCCCAACACTAACCCTAACAGTATGTAAGGCCATTTCTTTTTCTTGGCTTGGGGTGGAGGCGGCAATGGTGGTGAAGGCGGCGCGGTGGGTGGCCCCGGTGGGATAGGTGCTTGCTCGGTCACAGCGATCAGCTCCTTCCATAAGACTAGCTCTACCAATGCATATTTTACCATCTTTCCGAAAGGATACCGAACCTATGTAGTGTAAAATATTTGTGTCTCGGTGGCTCTGGACAAGAACCAGAGCAATCAAATAGCCTTCCTCCTGTAAGGCGAGCAACCAAACAAGGAGGAAGGCTATGGCGAAACGTGATGAGCACGCTTCAAGGGAAATGGTCACACAGATAAGGGAAGAGGTCAAGCAGAGGGAAAAGGCCATCATGCAAAGGCTCATGACCGAGGAGAGGGAGCTCTTCCTGGAGGAGCACCCCGAGGACAAGGGCAACGGGTACTACGAGCGTTCCCTGCTCACCTTGGGTGGGAACATAGAGGACCTCCGGGTCCCCCGCACCCGCTCCTCCGAGTTCTACCCGGCCCTCCTACCGGGCAAGAGGAGGGCTTCCGTGGATCTGGGCGACCTCGTCCTGGTCATGTTCTCCTGCGGCGTGAACACCAGGAAGATCCAGCAGGTGATAGAGACTATTTACGGGGCCTTCTACTCCCACGCCTCGTGAGCCAAGCTGGCCCGGGTGGCGGAGGAGGAGATAGAGGCCTTAAAGGATGCGACCCCTAAAGGAAGCCTACTTCTCGGTGGTGATAGATGCCTGCTTCCTCTCCCTGCGCCGCGGCTCCTACAAGAAGGAGCCCGTCTACATAGCCCTGGGCACCGATCACGAGGGAAGAAGGGAGATCCTGGGCTTCTGGGTCATGGGAAGTGAGGGGGAGAGCGCTCTCACCTGGCGGGAGATCTTCTACGAGCTCAAAGAAAGGGGCGCCGAACGCATAGGCATCGTGGTCTCCGACGATCTTGCGGGCATAGAGGAGGCCACAAGGGCGGCGTTTCCGGGCGCCGACCACCAGCTCTGCTGCGTGCACGCCATGCGCAACTCCCAGAGGAAGGTGAGAAGGAAGGACTGGGAGGAGGTATCTCAAGACCTCAAGGCCATCTATCGGGCCCCGAGCCAAAAAGAAGCGGAACTTTCCCTCTTTTCCTTCGCGGAACGATGGAAGAAGCACTACCCGGGCCTGGTGCGCTACTGGCGGGAGAACTTCCCCCACCTTGTGGCGTTCATGAAATACCCCGAGGAGGTGCGTCCCTATATCTACACCACCAACCAGCTGGAGAGGATCAACAAGGAGGTGAAGAGGCGGACCAAGACCATAGAGGTCTTCTCCTCCGAGGAGAGCCTCATCTCCGTTCTCTATCTTATCCTCAAGAACGAGAACGAAAGGCTTGGGCAGAGGAGGCTCCGGGGTTTTGCGAAATCGAGGTTGGAGGAGGAAGGCTAGGTGGCGGACACAAATTTCTTGACGCTATCTATTGCCCTAACTGACTCGCGAACGCCCCGATCTCAAGGAGTCAAAGATCTTTTAACTGGCGCTCATGCAGCTCAAAGTAATCTTGCCCCTGCCTCTGCCTGAGGGGTAGAAGAAGACGCGGCGCGGGCCCTGGGCTTGCCGCGGGATCTGCGCCCCCTGGCCATCATCCCCATCGGCTACGCCAGCCGGGAAGGTTCCCAACCCCACAAAATGGACCCCACCCGCCTTACCACCTACGTTTAATTTGCGTAAGCGAAGAAGTCCCTGACCGCCTCTATGACCTGGTCGATTTCCTCTTCCCTCATCTGGGGGTAGAGGGGCAGGGAAAGCACCTTTCGGGCCGCCCTCTCCGCCGCCGGGCAGGGCGCCGGCGAGGCCTGCACCTCCCGCAAGGGCGGCTGCAGGTGCAGGGGCAGGGGATAGTGCACCGCGCTTTCTATGCCTCTTTTTTCCAGGTGACGTCGCAGGCCCTCCCGGTCCTCGCATTCCACCACGAAGAGGTGAAAGCAGTGGCTCTCGGAGCCGTCCCAGAGGGGCAGCTTGAGGGGAAGGCCTTCCAAACCTTCGAGGTAACGCCGCGCCAGGTTCCGTCGGCGCTGGTTCCAGGCGGGCAGAAACAGAAGTTTGACGCGCAGCAGGGCGGCCTGCAGCTCGTCCAGGCGGCTGTTCATGCCTATTTCCACCAGGCGGTCGCGATCGACCTTGCCGTAGTTGCGCAGGGAGCGCAGGCGTTCCGCAAGGGCGGCGTCGTCGGTCACCACCATGCCGGCGTCGCCGTAGG
>ENA-ORXB01003407-ORXB01003407.1-sediment-metagenome-genome-assembly--contig:-NODE-3407-length-11133-cov-3.718433_pt1 | contig 11133 bp, 12 predicted proteins | sample MGYA00237863_ERZ511475 | MGnify/ENA primary metagenome ERZ511475 (study PRJEB26305, sample SAMN06343858) | sediment metagenome | isolation source: hot spring sediment | place: Canada: British Columbia...
TGCTCTTTAAAGCGTATATCCATGCGTTTTTCAAGCTGCTCTCCCTGCTCTTTAAAGCGTATATCCATGCGTTTTTCAAGCTGCTCTCCCTGCTCTTTAAAGCGTATATCCATGCGTTTTTCGAGCTGCTCAACTTGTTTGTCTAGCAGTTCTTCAATTGCTTTTTTATCCGTTTCGTTCATGAAAGCATCATAGCTTTTTGGGCAACTTATGTCAATAACAATAATTTCTAACTCATGGGGTATTACCTGCAGTTATTTCATTAGAAAAAGGTTTAGTAGGCCCGGTGCCATAGGCCCGGTAGGCCCGGTGCCAGGCACCTGCCAACTCCTCTACCAGCACTGATAAGCTAAAAACTTTGAGAATTTGTGCATCAAGCAGCTATGTATATAGATGAAAGCAATGATAACTGTGAACAGATGAAAAGAGATGTTGCATTGATTTGCATGTAATCACAATTCCCTATAGCAGATGGAGTAAGTGTAGCAGATGGGGTAATCTTACAACATATGAAGTAGGCTATTAGTTGGAATATATTGCGCCATCAGAAAGCACATATTCACAATGTTTTAATATTAAAGTGCCTGCTAAAAGAGTTGCATGGTGCCTGGCACCGGCTGTTTATCACTTTTATCTGCGGCAAAGTGGACCAGCCCCTGATGATGGTTTAAATACGATAGAGTATAACAATATGCCAAATACCAGGTAGAACCCTGCCGAGATAGCAAGGCATTGCAGGCAAACCTTGTCAGCAAAGTATGCTTGACTTATTTGGAGAAACGACGCAAATCCTGCAAAACTTCCGGATAAAAGCAGTGTTACATATTTGTGCCTATTCTTGAAATATAGCAGATAGCAAAGAACTGCCAATATTAAAGAAGCAATCAACCCAGCTATAGATATCATTACATCGCTTACTGTTAGCAACGCAACATAATGACATACATGACAATCAACACTAAATGCCCTTTGCCAGCTGGCATACCCGAGCAGAATAGAATTGGCAATAGAAATTCCCCCTGCTAAATAAAACAGATCTAAATATCTAAGCCTTCCAAGACGCATCTTCTTACACCACCATCTTATTCCGATAGCTTTATCCTTATTGTGAATTAGTCAAACGCTAAAACAGGCATCCATAAACCTGATCAAAAATAACAACTTGATAACAATGCTTATCTAGGCTAATTTCTGCTTTGCGACTACTCGTTTATAGTAAGACCCTTTTTAAGTTCATCTACTATCTCTGGAGGTCTAGTCATCATAGTAGAGCGTCCCCGGGTGCGATGCTCTAAAAGCATGCCATCTTCCTTTAGAGAATGCGGGTCTATAAATACTCGTAACCGGATATACTCATCAAGATTTTTGGGAGTCGGATCATACCTAAAATCAACCGCAAGTCTTGCGCTTCGATCAACATAAGTTAGGACTTCAGGGTAAGTTTTTATAAACAACCTGGCCTCAGATGTTTCCTTCGCTACTTTAATAAGTTTAGCATCAGGAACTTCTTGAACATCAGGAACATCCTTAGTGCAAGCCAAGCATAGGATGATAATTGCTAGGCAACATATTATAACAAAGGCGTGATAGAGATTTCTTTGCTCCATCTAACCCCCATCAATAATTATTCCCATTAGTAATATATATAATGCTTATAACCGCAAGTTAAAAGATAGGAGAAGCCCTATCTTGTATGAGACTTCTCCTACGTATTTCCTAACGCCTAGCAGAAATCCGAATGCCACCATCTAACATAGCCACCCCACCACCAGGCAGGCCAAACATATGAGAAAATCTCTGGATTTGGCTCCGGTTCCTGCGTCCAATATGTCCATTGGGTTCCACTCTGATAGATTATCGCCTGTTTGCGAAACGGGCCGTTGTTACAGTTGTAAGCAGCAACGACTTTAGAGTAATCGTTTGGGCTGTCGCCACATGCATAGCCCGCTGTTTTGTGATACCCCATATATAGTAGCCGTGCTACCACGTTGTCACGAGAACTAGTGTAGAAGCCGGAGTTTAGCCTGGGTGGACAGGGATGCGGATTATCTGAGCTACCTCCACATGCTTCGGCTAATATAGAAATATCCCCTGACGCAGGAATATCTCCAAGGCCTTTGGTTGCAACTCTTTTGAAGAAGGGTCCAAAGCGATCGAATATCTCCTTGTCAACACTTGTGGTTGATTTGCCCTGAGCAAGCTCCTTTATGCTCTTATTCTGCAGCCCAACATAATCTTTGATTAGGTCGATGGATGCTTTATCTAGTCCACCTCTCTGCGCCTCGCCAACATTAAAGCTTACCGTTCTATCCTCTAACATTGTGATATACGGCGTGGCTGCCTTGAAAGCCTTAGCCATCATATCGCCCTCTGAATTTTTCATAGCAGCACTGCTAGCGAGCGCAATGTTAGCAGCAAGGGCAATGGTGAAAGGTAAGACCGACATAGCCATGATGAGAACATATCGGCGCACTCTTATCTTGGCATTAGCTGACAATCGGAAACGGCAAAACATAACTTTCGCCTCCTTGTTTTATGGGAATTAATGGGTTCTTCATCAAGGGATTAAAAAACACACTATACCCTAAGATAAGAACTTCTTGCTTAATGATCATTTCTTTTGGCTTGATATATGGTAAACTATATTTGCCACTCCCCTTTCATTGCCTCTTTAAGCTTGATAGCTTAAAGCTTCCAGGGGGTGGCTTTTAATTTATGAAGTGTTAACGACATGGCTATCTACTCTCAATTTAACCACCCCTTAAAAGCTAACTAGCACAGGAGAATAAGAGAATTAACTGTTTTTCGATCTTTAAGAATTGCCAATATCTTGATAGTAAGTATTTACAACGCATTGGTATTTCCGGTTTACAAGCTACTGTTTGCAAAGCTAGCAAAAAAAAAAATAGTAGGTGTCAAGAGTTTTTGTAAATAATTTTTGGAAGTTATAATACTCCTCTAAAATATACAGAGCAATTAAGAGAAAAGGAAAGGCTTTTATGAAACAAAGACCCATAAGAGACACGGTACCAGATGCCGGTCAATAATAAGCAGTTTGAACCCTCCCAGAATTCAATAGTCCCAGTGCCAGGCACCATGCAAAAGCCAGTGCTAGGCACCTGCCAACTCCTCTACAGGCCCAGTGCCTGGCACCGCTTCTTGCGGCACCGGCTTTTGGCTTTTAAGCCTCTTGTTACTTTACTGCACTAATATTAAGTCTTAGTTTCCTTGGTCCTAGGATTTCAAGCTTGCCTTCTCTTTTCCAGGACTCAAGCCGAGCCCTGTCAAGCTGGAGCAACAACCTCCTCTCCTCCACATCTCTAATGCGTGAGGAGGATATTCGTTTAAAACCAAGGCTGGCTTTCGTTTTTAAAAAACTAGCTCTTTTTGACTTGTAACTGTTCCAATTTACTTTTCTCATACTAATTAGAGCTCCTTATCTCATCCCTTATCTCATCAAGGGCAGCTTTGACATGCTCTTCTTTAGCTCTTTTCTCTAAATAATCCCAATCAATTTCCCTAGAGTGTAATACCGCAAGCTCTTTTGCCCAAATCCCATCGTCGCTGGACTTCCAATGAACATAAGCATTTAGTCTATCGATAATCAGATCCTCAATCCCCAAGATATAGACTTTGAGATTATCAATTTCAACCTCGTATAGTTTTTCATGCTGCTCCTTTTTATCTAAAGCAAATGCAGGAGCCTCTATAATGATGTCTAGCTCCTCGTTTATCCAATGCCTGCCCACCTTTTCAAAGCCCCAATTTCTTAAAATCTTGTCTAAAGGCTCGCTTGGAGCCACCACATCAATATCGTAAGTTGCATAGCCACCAGCGGTATAAAACTCAACTGCGTTTCCGCCAACAATAATTGGTCTGATGTCCTCTGACTTAAGCTCTCTGGTCAAAAGACCCACAAACAACAACCTTTTTGTAAGGGGATCGTCTATCTTTTTTATTCGCTGCAAGACTTCTGGCAGCTTTTCTTTTTCTTTTGCTTTTGATTCCCCACGAAGCCATTCTTCGATTTTTTCTTGACTAAACCGATATCGTCTGCCTGCTTTAACATACGGAATTTCACCGCGTTTGATCATGCCATAGATTGTCCGCTCGCTTAAACCTAAGTATTTAGCAACATCCTTAACCGTCATTAATGATTGATAAGACTCTGGCATATTATCTTCCCGATTCATAGTTTATCTCATTATCGGTGAATCAATATGAAAATTCAAGAAAATACATGAAAATATTCAGGGGATTGTGGGGATGGTGAAACTGGATGGGCAACGGGACTCAAACCCGCGGCCCTTAGCTTGGAAAGCTGATGCTCTACCAATTGAGCTATGCCCGCAAAATCGGATACCTAAACCAAGACGAGAAATCAAACTTGGCCTAGAGGCCCTTCAGAATCCAGAAACTCTAAAAACATGGGCAACAGCAAAAAGGTGCAGTGCCAGGCACCAGTCAAACTCACTACCAGCTAATTTGCGCGGGATAGCAAAGAAAAGTGTGCGATTGTGAAACCGAAGGTTCGAATTCTTCCTGCTCTTAATTTTTCCCCAATTAAAAAATGGCTCACCAGAGCCATTTTCTGGGGGTCAAAATTTTGCTGGGGTGGAAGGATTCGAACCTTCGAATGCGGGTTCCAAAGACCCGTGCCTTACCGCTTGGCTACACCCCATTAAAAACCTTCTGCTCAAAAAGCTCTACTAAAATAGCGCGTTAAAAAACTTTATCACTTCAGCTTACTATTTTACGGCACAGACTGATTAAACTCAAACATACTCTGCAATCGAGAATATAGCACGAGGTGGATAAAAAATCCGCCTCGTGTATTAGTTCAATTCTTTGTTTAAATGCTAGCTCGACCCATCGCTTAAATGCTACTTACTTTCTTGGCTACCCATCGATTCGAGAGCCAGCACCAGCTGCAGCGCCTTAGATGCAATGCGGACCTGGTCGTCATCGGGCTCTTTCGTTGTCACAAACTTCTGCAACTGCTGCCCGCCGAAAAGCACCATCTTGCTCAGGATAAATTTCGGAAACCGCATCATCTGACGGAACAGCTCAATTGATATTACCATTGCAAAAACTGCGTAAAGCCCTGAAAAAACAAGATTTAAGAAGGCCTGCGGATAAGGCAGATATAGAGCCATAACAATTAGGAGCAGGAACACTAGATTGGTCCCACATCTTTGATGCACTCTTGAACAACTTTGAATTGCTGCAACGTCATTAAGGTCTTTACCCTCCTCAAAAGCATTAACGGCCTTATGCTCCGCGCCGTGGTATGACCAGATTTTTCCGGTCATTCCCTTGCTTATTACCCATATAGCTCCGAAGAAGCTAAAGAATTGAAATATTGCGTTAAACAGCAGGCCATTGCCTACCCACGATTTAAAGAGCAATGATAATGGCAGCATGACGGCCATATAAATACCAATCCACAGTGCAAGACGTCGGCTTACAACAGCAGGATTTTTCCTGAACGTCTGCATGCTAAACTTGATCATCTCAATGAATGTGACGACTGACCGAATAAAAAAGACGTTCCAGCGAGGATGATGGTCAAGCCAGGATGTTAAAGAACCAAACTCTGTGGAACCATCTTCTTTAACCAATGCCCAATATTTTTTTGACCTCATCAAGACGCCATCGCCGAAGGCTTGGCCGCCGACTTTAATCTTGCTCAACTATATCACCTGTTGATTTAAGAAAACTTTCCACCTAAGTATAGCTGCATATTTTAGCAGCGACAAGCTTCAATCGATTGCCTATTAACCAGCATCAATTTTCAATCGGTCGACCATTAGCCAACACTGATTTTTCAATCGCTCAGCCCAGCCAGCAACAAGCTTTGATAGTTGCACAGCAAAGCTAGATTTTTAACTCATCTGCTAGTCATCAGGAAATAGAAATCAGGTTTGCAGACCGGCTTTTAGCTGCATAACATAAATGAGATTTGGCAGGGCAAACTTTTTGGATAGCAAAGTTAAATGTCTTAACCGACCAAATACCTTGCAAAAAGATAGGTTAACCATGGCTAGAAAGGAACCTTTTAGGCGGAGATTAAAATCTCTGGAGCCAAGAATAATATTCGGTTTTGAACGAAAGGATAAGACTCTGTTTGTTAAGCTTGCCGGCGAGGCTGACATGCTTGGCAGCTCAAAACTAAGAAGCGTTTTGGTGCGAAAATTAAATGGGATAACAAAAGTCATCTTTGATATTAGCGATCTTGAATTTGCCGATAGCTATTTCTTGCGCCTACTGCTCAAATTAAGAAAACGCCTGGGTGGAGTTTCGTCGGTTAAAGTAAAAAATCCCAGACCAAACGTCAAGAAACTCTTCGAGATTACTGGCTTAGATAAGCTTTTCTTGTGAATTAGCCAACCTATAGAAAAACAACCGATAATAATTTTTTCGCTAAGTGTAAAATTTTTCGCTAGGTGTAAAAACCTATGTTTGGCAGGTTTACCTACAAAACTTTAAGGGAAAAATTTTGACAAACAATCATTCGATCAGGAAAACCAGTTTCAACGCAGGAAGGATTGATTGAAATGAAAGGATCAATTATTCGCGGGATATCGTTAAGTGAACTTAATGGAAAAACTCTTGAAGAAATACTAGCTGGTCCAAAACGAGTTGAAAGAGTTGCGTATTGCGACCGCTGCGGGTGTAAGCTATCGCAATACAGAAGCCCAGAAGAAACGCTTTGCTGCAGCTGCCAGAGAGCATTAAATCCAATGTTTAAACGCCCAGCTTAATAAGTCTGTTAATAGGCCTATAATCTTAGTAAGTCTATAATCTTATAAGTCTATACCTAAGTTTTACACCGATCCTTTGACCAAAAAGTTAATTCTTTCTGCTACCGTCACGCAATGATCTGCTATTCTTTCGAGGAAGCGACCAATAAAGGCTGACTTGATTGCCGATCGGAGGTCATGCCCGCTTTCACATCTAAAGAGCTGCTCAAAAAGCTCCTCATACATGCGATCTATCCTCTCATCATGTTCTTCAATAGTTTCGGCAATGCTTGCATCCCATTTTGTAAAGGCTTGAAGGGATTCTGCAATCATCTCTGTAACAGCATTTCCCATCCTAATAAGGATATCAGAGGCAACCAAAGATTGATAATCATTCGAGGCTGGAGAAGACTTTACAATATTGATTGCCAAGTCTCCCATTCTTTCCAAGTCGCTTATAATTCTAATACAGCAAGCAATCAATCGCAGATCTCTGGCTACTGGTTGCTGCATTGCAAGCATCATAAAGCAGCTGGTTTCGACTTGGTCAAAGATGTGGTCAATCTGATCATCGCCAAGAATAACCTTTTCTATTAGTTCAGGGCTTGGGTCACTAATCGAGATAACGGCATTCCTAACCGCCTCCTCAACAAGACAACCCATCTTAATAACAGATTGATGAAGGCAATTTAGCTCTTCATGAAAACGTCTCACTTGGCAAATAACCCCTTAGCCAAAGCGCCCTGTTATATAATCCTCTGTTTTCTTATTCGCTGGCCTAGTAAATATAGTAGGCGTATCGGAAAATTCAACAAGCCTACCGGGTGCCCCAGTCTCTTCGACCAGGAAAAAGGCTGTATAATCAGATACGCGAGCTGCTTGTTGCATATTGTGAGTTACTATAACAATGGTATAGTCTTTCTTCAATGCATCGATTAAGTCCTCTATTTTTTGAGTTGATATTGGATCAAGTGCTGAACAAGGCTCATCCATGAGAAGAACTTCTGGCTTGATTGTTAACGCACGTGCAATACATAAGCGCTGCTGCTGGCCGCCAGACAGTTGAATTGCTGATTTATGAAGATTATTCTTAACCTCATCCCATAGAGCTGCTTTCTTAAGGCTTTCCTCTACTATATCATCAAGCTCGCTTTTCTTTTTTACCCCGTGGATTTTTGGGCCCAGTGCAAGATTTTCATAGACGCTTTTTGGAAAGGGATTTGGTTTTTGAAATACCATACCAACACGCTTCCGCAGAAGAACAGGGTCATGCCCGTTCTCGTAAATGTTTACGCCGTCAATCAAAACTTCGCCTTCCAGACTGGTATTTAGCGCTATCTCATTTGTCCTGTTGATGATGCGCAAAACTGTTGACTTGCCACAGCCGGACGGGCCTATGAATGCAGTTACACGGTTTTTAGGTAGCTGAAATGAAACATTATCAATAGCCTTAAACTTTCCGTAATAAAATGAAACGTTCTTAAATTCAACTTTGACTTCCTCTGGCTTAAACTGAATGGTTTCCATCTCCATCCCTTGCATAACCTATTTTTAACACGCTGCACTGCAATTTTAACCTCATGGAGCTTACTTTGTGCGATCTTGCTCTAGAGCTATTTGAACTTATTGTAAACAACTCTCACCCATTTTGCCACGAGGCCGCCTAAAGCGCAATAAATGCGATTTATCTTAAGAAAATAACCATCTTAGAAGAACCGCAAGCGCAAAGTTCGATAATATTTGTAAAAACAGCGGAAATAACTTAGTATAGAGCCAAAAGTGAGTGAAAAACCTGCATGAGCCAAATTCTAGTTATTGAGGACGACCCATTAATTAGAGAAACTCTTGAATATAGTTTAAGAGGTGCTGGGTTTGACGTAACAACGGCTGAAACTGGCAAACAAGGCTTAACAGATTTAAAAGCGATAAACCCAGACCTTGTCTTGCTTGACCTGCTTTTACCGGAGATTGATGGATTTGAGGTTTGCAAGCAAATCCGCCAATTTGATGAAAACGTGCCGGTCATTATGATTACTGCGCTTGAAGATCAGCGAAGTAAACTTAAAGGTTTTAGTGTCGGCGCTGATGACTATATTACAAAGCCATTTAGCATCGAGGAATTGCTTGCACGTATCAGAGCAAATCTAAAGCGCACAACCAAAAACGCCGCAAAACCTTCGATAATTGAGATAGGCGACTTAAAGCTTGATCTAAAAAAACACGCCATTGAAGTAAATGGAAAAGAGGTCCACCTTCGTGTAAAAGAGTTTCAACTCTTAAGTGTGCTTGCCTCAGAACCTGGTGTTCTTTTCACTAGGCAGGACTTAGCAGAGCGTGTATGGGGATACGAAATTTACACGTCAAGCCGCACAATTGACGTTCATATAAGACGAATTCGCAACAGCATTGAGGAACATTCCAACTATACCTATATCCGAACAATCCACGGTCTTGGTTATAAATTCCAGGCTGAGGAGAAGGTCTAATGCGAATAGGTAAAAAACTTATTTTAAGCTATGCTTTAATTGCAACAATAGTGCTTCTTATTGCAATACTTTCCCTAGGAGCTTTTGTTAAATCCTTCTATATCAACAGCCTTACCCATCAGCTTGAATCCCAAGCAAACACAGTCAGAGTAGCCATGAATGAGCTTGAGGGCTGGGGCCTCAAGGACCTCAACAGCCCAGATGCCCGAGCTCTCATAAATAAACTTGGTTCCTCAATGCAGAGCCGCATCACCCTAATCAGGAAAGATGGTGCGGTGTTAGCAGATACCAATGCAAATCCAGAAACGATGGATAATCATGCCAGCAGACCGGAAGTAAAAGCTGCGCTAGCAGGTAAGGTGGGTAGAAGCGAGCGTTTCAGCGCAAATACAAGGCAAGTAATGCTCTATGTGGCCGTCCCTTACAAAACTTATGATAACCAGATCAAAGGCGTCATACGTGTCGCTATACCGGTTTCTGAAATTAACAAATCGTTGAATCAAATTGTTGGTGTCGTGCTAATTATTGTCATTCTAACCACTATAGTTATGGTTATCGCCAGTGGAGTCTTGGCCAATCCTATTGTGAAGCCGATTCGGCGCATGATGAAAATGGTTGAGGGTATGGCAAATGATGACCTTGAGCAAAGGCTTCCGGTTAATCAAAATGATGAGATTGGAGAATTATCAAAGTTGCTAAACAACCTTGCGGTCAACATGCGGGATAAGATTGACGAACTAAAATCCGAAAAAGCCAAGGTTGAGCTTATCCTTAATAGCATGGCCGAGGGAATCCTGCTTGTCAACAAAAGCGGCGAAGTCGTGCTTACCAATCCTGCAATTGAGAGAATATTTAAAGTCAAGGCTAACGATATAATTGGTAGGCCGGTGATTCACTCGATTAGAAGCTATGACCTAGACCGTGCTGTGCATGAGTCACTGTCTTTAGAAAGAGAGGTAGTTGATGAAATCGAGCTGCAATCGCCCTTTAGAAGTTTACGGTTAAGAGTAATGCCAGTTGTAAACAGTCTTGGAGAAAAGCAAGCACTTGCCGTAATTAGGGATATTACCAGGCAAAAGCAGGTAGAGCGCTTAAGAAAAGACTTCATAGTAAACGTTTCGCACGAGCTAAAAACTCCACTTACGGGGCTTAAGTTACTATCAGATACACTGCTTAGGAGCATTGATACCGATCCGAAATCCAGCAAAATATTCATTAAGAGGCTAGACAAGGAACTAAGTACCCTTATTAATATGGTGCGCGAATTAATCGATTTATCCAAGCTTGAATCGCCTCAGCAAAGTATTGAAAAAGAGCCTGTTGATTTAGGTGAGGTTGTAAGCGAGGTAGGCTCGAGCTTTACACAGCTTGCGTCTGGAAGGGGGCTATCGCTTTCAGTAAATATTCCTGAAAGCATCCCAACAATCTTAGGCGATCGGGATCAATTATTGACGCTAACCCGAAACCTCGTCGATAATGCTATTCGATATACGCCAGCAGGTGGCAAAATCGACATCAAGCTGGAGGAAAATAATAATCACATCAATCTTATAGTTAAGGACAATGGCATAGGTATAGCAAAACGCGAGATACCCAGGATTTTTGAGCGTTTCTACCGCGTTGACAAAGCCAGAGGTAGGGAAACTGGTGGAACTGGCCTTGGACTATCCATCGTCAAACATATTGCCGAAAATCACAGAGCGACAATCAGCGTAGACAGTGCACTTGGTATGGGCAGCACGTTTACTATAAGTTTTCCCATCGCTGATACCCCGCCAATTAAAGCAATGAAGCAATAGAAAGAGATAGCTTTTACCATTTTTTTTACAAAATGGTTACAACTTTTTCACCACATGGCTATTGCTTCACTCTATTCTCCAATTAGGCACAGTCTCAAGGTGAGC
>ENA-ORXB01003408-ORXB01003408.1-sediment-metagenome-genome-assembly--contig:-NODE-3408-length-11132-cov-4.790502_pt1 | contig 11132 bp, 6 predicted proteins | sample MGYA00237863_ERZ511475 | MGnify/ENA primary metagenome ERZ511475 (study PRJEB26305, sample SAMN06343858) | sediment metagenome | isolation source: hot spring sediment | place: Canada: British Columbia...
GGGGGTTCAGGGGCGGACAGGCGCCCCTTGTTTGCCGCTAGCAGGAGCGCAACGACTGGCGGGAAGCTCGTGCCCAGCCCCCGAAGGGGGCTTGGCTCTTTTCAGCCCGAGGCTTAAGCCTCGGGCGGCAGGCGGCTGACTCGCCAGGGGCACCGCGCGGGGCTGAAAGCCCCGCGCTGAAAGGGGGCGAAGCCCCTTCGGGGCTGGGTGCGGGCTCAGGCAGGCGCTGTCTGGCGGCCCGACCGCAGGAGGCGGATCGATGCAATGGCTGATCGCACGGCACCTTCCCGTTCGCGGGGTATTGTGCCGGGGGATTGCGCCCCGCACGCAACCGCCTGTCCGCCCCTGAAGCTTCGGGGGGGGACGGTGGGGGGTCAGGCCCGTCGGGGCGCTGGAAAACGCGTGGCGTTTGTGGTATATTAACCTTGACAGGATGAGACTCAACCTTGGGCGCAAGAGCAGATCGGCTTGCGCGTTCTGGCCGATCGCCTATCGTACTGGTTGTGGCGCGCATTGTAGAGAGGTAGTGGATTAGATGATGCGTTTCGATCGTTTCACAGAGCGGGCGCAGGAAGCGGCGGCCCGCGCGTTTGAGATCATGCAGCGCATGAACCACGCACAGCTCGACGTGGAGCACATCGTGCTGGCGCTGCTTGAGCAGCCGGATGGAGTGGTTCCTGCCATCCTGGAAAAGCTTGGCGTGGACCCGGAGACGGTGCAGCACGAGGTCGAGCGGGCGCTCGAATCCGGTCCGCGGAGCTACGGCCCGGCTCTGGCCGGGGGGCAGGTCTATATCACGCCGCGGGTGCAGCGCGTGCTGACGCGTGCTAACGACGAGGCCCAGCGGCTCAAGGACGAGTTCATCTCCACGGAGCACCTGCTGCTGGCCATCGTCGGGGAGCGCGACGGGCCGGCCGCGCGGACCCTCAACGATCACGGTGTGACGCACGATGCGATCCTGCGGGTGCTGCCGGAGATTCGGGGGGGCCAGCGGGTCACGAGCCCGCAGGCCGAGAGTCGCTACCGCACCCTGGAGAAGTATAGCCGCGACCTGACCGAGCTGGCCCGACAGGGCAAGCTCGACCCGGTAATCGGCCGGGATGAGGAGATCATGCGCGTGCTGCGCGTCCTCTCGCGCCGCACCAAGAACAACCCGGTGCTCATCGGCGAGGCCGGAGTCGGCAAGACGGCCATCGTCGAAGGCCTCGCGCAAAAGATCGCGGCCGGAGACGTGCCCGAGCCGCTGCTGGGCAAGCGCGTTGTGTCGCTGGACCTCGCCGGCATGGTCGCCGGGTCCCGGTTCCGGGGCGAGTTCGAGGAGCGCCTGAAGGCCGCCCTCGAGGAGATCCAGCGCGCGCAGGGTGAGATTATCCTCTTCATCGACGAGCTGCACACGGTCGTCGGCGCGGGCGCGGCGCAGGGCGCCATCGATGCCTCCAACATGATGAAGCCGGCCCTCGCACGGGGTGAGCTGCGCTGCATCGGCGCGACCACGCTGGACGAGTACCGGCAGCACATCGAGCGCGATCCTGCCCTCGAGCGTCGCTTTGCACCGATCTTTGTCGATGAGCCGACGGTCGAGGAGACCATCGCCATGCTGCGCGGCCTGCGGGACCGCTACGAGAGCCACCACAAGGTGCGCATCACCGATGAGGCGCTGGTTGCCGCGAGCCGCCTGTCGGACCGGTATGTCAAGGACCGGCACCTCCCGGACAAGGCCATCGACCTCATCGACGAGGCGGCAGCCAAGCTGCGCATCACCATCTATGGGCTGACGCCCGAGCTGCGCCGGCAAAAGCTGGAGCTGCAGCGCCTGAACGCTGAGGAGGAGAAGGCCTGGCAGGCGCGGGACTATGAGCTGGCGGCCCGCTACAAGAGCGAGCGCCTCAAGCTTGAGGCCCAGTTCGAGGCCGGCAAGAATCAGTGGATGAAGGAGCAGAACCTCGACGAGGTCGTCGACGTCGAGGACGTTGCACAGGTCGTGGCGAGCTGGACCGGCATCCCGGTCGCTGCCATGCTCGAGGCCGAGACGCAAAAGCTCCTGCACATGGAGGAGCGCCTCAAGGAGCGGATCATCGGGCAGGATGAGGCGATTGCGGCCGTGTCCGACGCCATCCGCCGGGCGCGCGCCGGGCTCAAGAACCCGCGTCGCCCCATCGGCTCCTTCATCTTCCTGGGGTCGACCGGTGTCGGCAAAACGGAGCTCGCCAAGGCGTTGGCAGGGTTCCTCTTTGACGATGACGACGCGCTCTTGCGCATCGACATGAGCGAGTACGGCGAGCGGCATACCGTGTCGCGTCTGATGGGTGCGCCACCCGGCTATGTCGGCTACGACGAAGGCGGGCAGCTCACCGAGGCGGTGCGGCGACGGCCCTACCAGGTGATCCTGTTCGACGAGATCGAGAAGGCGCACCCGGACGTCTGGAACGCGCTGCTGCAGATACTCGAGGATGGCCGCCTGACCGATGGGCAGGGCCATGTCGTGGACTTTCGTAACACCGTCATCATCATGACCTCGAACATCGGCACGCAGTACGTGAGCCGGGGCGGACCTCTGGGCTTCCGCGTGCCGGCGGACGAGGACACGAGCGCCGAGGCCGGGCAGCGCCGCGAGTTCGAGGAGGGACTGCGCCGAACCTTCCGGCCCGAGTTCCTGAACCGGATCGACGAGGTGATCATCTTCCGCACGCTGAGCAAGGCCGACATGGTTCGCATCGTCGACCTGCAGCTGCGCGAGATCGCCGAGCGCATGGCCGAGCAGGGGCTCACCGTCAGCCTGACCGACGCCGCCCGTGAGTGGCTGGCCGAGCGCGGATACGACCCGTCGTTCGGAGCGCGGCCTCTGCGGCGCGTCATGCAGCGGGAGGTCGAGAACCCCTTGGCCAAGCGCCTGCTTGCCGGTGAGTTCGCTGCCGGCGACCACATCGTCATCGACGTAGAGGAAGGCAGGCTCGTCTTCCACAAGCAGGGCCAGGCGCCGAGCCCGACCCCTGCGCCGGCCGAGCTGACCCTGGCCTAGCCGCTGAGGCGGGCCGGGTCTGCCCGGCGAGGGAGGCGTACCTTCCTCGCGAGGTATCTCCCGGCGGGGCTGTTGGCGGGTACCACGACCCGCCAACAGCCCCGAGCCCGATACTCTTCAACCGACAGGTAGCACTATTCTCCTCGCCCGCCTAGTTCTTTTGCCCTACCACGCCGTAGGACAATCGCCTCTCGCTCGTTTTCGCGGCCTTGTGCTATAATGGGGCCATGCTCCCGGTGACCCCCGCGACGATAAGGGCGGCTGCCGATTACATGAGAGAGCGCCAATGAGTACGCGTCTGGCCGGCAACGACTGGCTTGTGGAGCGCCCGAACGAGCAGGAGATGCCTTCCGCCCTCGGCCGCATCATCATGCGGTACTATGGGTGGTTCTTCTCGGCTGGAATCAGCGTGACAGGGCTCGCGCTGACGGTCCTTGGCGATGATGCTGCCGGTCGGCGCGTGTTGTGGGCCTCCGCAGCGCTCTTCGGCTTCCAAGTCCTCATGGAGGTCCTGCGTCACTACCGGCCTCGCTTCTACGACTCGGTCGGGGTCTCCCGCTTCCGCGCCGAGGCGTACATTGTGGCGGCGGCCGCGCTCGTCCTGCTCGTGGGCGGGGTGCGCAGTCCCTTCTGGTTGCTCTTTGTGCTCCCCATCGCGCTGACGGCCGTGTACGGCGAGCGCAGCGCCCTGTTCAAGTACTCCGTGCTGGCTCAGATCCTTGCCGTTGACGCCTTTGCCGTGTACCAGACGGGCTGGCAGCCCGCAGCCGTGGTGCAGGGCATGGTGTACGCCGCCGTCTTTGTGGCGTTGTTGGAGTCGGCGACGTGGCTCTACGTGCTGGCGCAGTTCCGGCAAGAGGAGCGGCTGCTGCACCTGCAGCTCCTGAAGGATGCCGCGCAGCGGCTGATCCCGCGCCGTCCCCCCGCCGACCTCGCCCACGAGGCGCTCGACATGGCCCTGACCCTCGCCAACACCCGGCAGGGGTTCCTCCTTATCAATCAGCGGGATTCCGGCCGGCTGCTCGCCCATGCGGTGCGGGGGCTCTCCCTGAGCCCGGGCACGACCATCCGCGAGCTCTCGGAGCGCTGCCGCCAGATGGCGCAGCGAGACGGGCAGGGGGGCCGGGTCGTCCGCTATCAGCATGGTGCGCAATCGCACTATGGGCGCTGCTTCCATGAGAAGATCGAGTCGGCGCTCGTTGTGCCGATCGCCAGCGCGCGCGGCGGCTGGGCGGCAACCCTGCACGTGACCTCGGACAAGGCCGGGTATTTCCCAACACCGGTGCAGCCTCTGCTCGAGGTGTTCGCCAACCAGCTTGCTACCGCCCTGGACAATGCCTTCTCCTGGGAGGAACAGGACCGCATGCTCCAGCACTACCGCTCGCTCATCGAGCTCGGGCAGCGGTTGCTGGAGCGGCTGGAGCCGCGGCCGATCCTGGAGCAGGTCGTGCAGTACGTGCGTGGCGCGCTGCCGCACGTTTCCGGTGCCTACGTCTTCCTCGCGGATGGCAACTCTGGCCTGTACACACAGGTCGCCAGTGCCGGGCCGGACCTTGGCCTTCCATCGGGGGCGGCGGTACCGCTGCTCGAGGTGCTGGTCGACGCCGGCAAGGTGCCGCCGGAGCAGATCGTGATGCCCGTGCCCGACTCGGCTGTGGTTCCCTGGGCGGCGATTGGGGCGGTCAACCCGCCTTTCGGGTCGCTGCTGGTCGCCCAGTTGCGGGTCGGCGCCAAGCTGATGGGCTTGCTTCTGCTCGGTGCGGCGGAGCCGCGTGCCTTTTCGCCGGTAGACGAAGTGTTCCTCGGCAACCTGGCGGGGCAGGTCTCGTTGGCCTACCGCAACGCCGAGCTGCACCATCAGCAGCAGACCAACCGGGCGAGGCTGGCGCGCATCCTGCGGGAGCGCACGACCTGGCGCCTCGATCAGACGCTCGATGCCCTGCTCAAGCAGATGGTCCAGTCGGCGGTGCGGGTCTCGGGCTTTGGCGCCGCTGCGATCGACCTGTACGATCCGGAGAAGGGTGGCTACACAACCCGGGCCACAGCCAACCTCCCGGCAAGCCTCGAAGCCGCCCTCCGCCTGCGGTTGATCGGCCAGGACCGGGTTGCGAGCGCCCTGCGGCCCGAGCTGCAGGTGGGCGACTCGAACGTCTACTTCCTCCCCGGCGAGTACTATATGCCGGAGCTGGAGTGGGCTCGCTACCGCCAGGCTCCGGGACCGGACGGCGCAGCCGGTGTCCAGCGGCGGGCTGAAGACGTCCTCCTTGTGCCCCTGCGCCGCCGCGACGGTGTGCGGGTCGGGCTCTTGGCGCTGATCAACACCAGCGGCCGCAAGCGCCCGACCGACGACGACGGGCACGTGTTCGAGAACCTGGCCGATCAGCTCGTGGCAACGATCGAGCAATGGCGGCAGAACAGCAAGCTGCGGCAGCTCAGCGAGGTGCTGGCCGGCATGATCGAACAGACCGAGGCCAGCGCCCTCTATCGGTTCATCGTGGAGGCGGGTGCCCGGTTGCTGGAGGCCGAGGATTGCTCGCTCTTCCTCAACAACGAGCGCAGCGGCATGGTGGAGTACGAGGCCTCGTCCCGCATACCCAGCGAGCTGTTCGAGCGCAAAGAGATGCCGATCTCGGCAGCCGAAGGTGCGGGGTTGACGGCCTATGTGGCGGCCACCGGTACCCCACTCTCCTTCGTGGGCGAGGAGTACAAGAACCACCCGGCGTGGGAAGGCCGCTTCACCGAACACCTGGACTACCTTCCCTCCCGGGCCTGCCGGTCGCTCGCCCTGGTGGCGCTCCGTAACCCCGGTGGGCGGATCACCGGCGTCCTCAAAGTTGAGAACAAGCAGGGGCTCGACGCGGACCTCGGCTTTGGCGAGTTCGACCGCGAGATCCTGCTGCCCAACCTAGCGAGCGCGGCCGCCATTGCCATCGAGCGTGCCGACCTGTACTGGAGGACGAGCGAGATACTGGTTCAGAAGGAACGGGACCGACTGGCCGGGGAACTGCACGACCTGGCGAACGTCTTCCATATGGGCATCATGCTCCGCATCGAAAAGCTCTGGGAGCAGCTCGGCACCGTACCACAGCACGAGTCCGCCCAGGCGCTGCGGCGGCTCTGGCGTGCTTCCCGCTACGTCTTTGGCGAGCTGGTCAAGATGCAGGAGGAGACCAGACATCCAATCCTCGTCCGCGAGGGCCTGATCGAGGCGCTGCGCAACTACACAGAGACGATCAGCCTCTCCGGTGTCGAGTTCCGGAGCAGTATCGATGGCCAGCTTCCGGTCGATGTCGAGCATGCCCTCTACCGGGTGGCCCAGGAGGCGCTAAGCAACGCCAAGAAGCATTTTGCCGGGATCAGCAACAGAGATATCCACGTCGTCGTCACCCTGCGGCAGGAGAGCCAGGGGACGATCCTCGAGGTCTCGGACAACGGCCCGGGCTTTGATGTCGAGAGCGAGCTCAAGAAGCCCGAGTCCTTCGGCCTCACGCGCATGCTGGAGATCGCCGAAGGGATCCGTGGCCGCTGCGAGATCACGTCGGAGCTGGGGAAGGGCACGACCGTGCGGGTGATTGTGCCCACGCCGGAGAAAGAGGAAGCGCTTTCGCTCCGTCGATAGCCCGAGCGCCGGGTTCGGCTGAGGCCCACATGCCGCTGCGGACTTGTTCAGCCCTCTTGGGGGCGCGTTAGCGTTGCAGAGGTGAGGAAGGATGAGCTCGGCAGGCAATGATGTCATCACCGTGTTGATCGCCGATGATACCCTCATCGCCCGCGAGGGGCTGAAGAGCATCCTCGAAGGGGTGCGGGGTATCCAGGTGATCGGCGAGGCATCCAGCGCACAGGAGGCGGTGCAGCTGGCGCTGGAGCGGCAGCCGGATGTCGTCCTGATGGACCTGCTCTGGCACGGCGACGACACGGCGGGGATCGAGGCCACGCGGCAGATCACCCGCAACAGGCCGGAGACCAAGGTGCTCCTGGTGACCGTCTATCCGCAGCTCATCTCAAAGGCGCGAGAGGCGGGCGCGACAGCAGCGCTGGAGAAGGGCTTTTCCAAGGACGACCTGGTGAACCTGATCCGGCACGTGCATCGCACGCAGCGATTCACGGTCGCCCGCTTTGGCGATGACGTGGCCAACACCATCGGACTGCCGCCACAGGAGGCGCTCACTCCGAGGGAGGAGCAGGTGCTCCAGCTCCTCGTGGAGGGCAAGGCAGTGCGGGAGATTGCCCTCGCCCTGTCGATTGCGCCGAGCACGGTGAAAAACCACGTGCAGTCCATCTACGGCAAGCTGCAAGTTTCCAACCGGGCTGAGGCAGTGCGCAAGGCGATGCGTGCGGGCATCGTGCGCTGACCGGGGTCCGGGGCTGTCATACTGCGACCGGCACCGGGGCGACTCGGTTGTGACCGCCTGAGAGCGGGTGCCCCGGCCGGTCGAAAAGGAGGTGAGAGCTCATCGACCTACCGTGAGGGGGTCTCGCCCGTCCGATCCAGCCGCCAGCTCTGGGGCAGGCTCTTCTGCACCGGAGACCGTACCGCGGGCTAGAGAACCATCCGAGGCGGTGGAAACCCTGGCTGTGGCCCCAGTCCACAGCGACCTCTGATACCCCAGGTAGGGCTTGACCATCGGCTGTGGCTTGCGGAAGCGACAGCGTACGGCTTGTTTTCGGGTATGGAGGGAAAGATGGACCCCGCTGCCAGTCTGCGGTTCAAGGTTCTGCTGGAGCGCGAGCGTGACCGCGCCAAGGCGCAGATCTCACGGCCGCTGCCTACCGCGATGACCTCGCCTCAGGCGGACGCCCTCGACTGTGCTGCCGACCTCTCCCTGTGGACGGTGGCTCAGGCGACGTACCTGGTGGCCCGACGGCGCCTGGCCGAGGCCGAAGTGGCCCTCGCCCGCCTGAAGGCCGGCATCTATGGCATCTGCCAGAGCTGCAGCCGGGAGATCGACCCGGCGCGACTGGAGGTCCTGCCAACGGCTACGCTCTGCGTAGAATGCCAGAAGAAGGCCGAAAAAGCCCAGAGCTAGAGCCACTACCCCCTGCTTCCTTGAGACAAAGGCCTCCCGGGTGCTCTCGAGTAGTGCGGCGCGACAGGCGGACTCGTCTCCCCCTGCCGTGCGCCGATATGAGCGTCGGCGCGGTTTCGCCACCCCGGGAGAGAACAGTTCATCTGCCGGCCGGGGCTCGTGCCCCGCAGGTGCGTGTGCAGGGCGCACGACCTGATGGGAGAGCCGGGTTGGCCGGCGGCCTGCCGGAATACCCGGCCACCCTGCCCTGTGGGCTGCGCCCGATACGGGCGCGGCGCAGGAGCAAAGGCGCTCCCCACGGGGTGGGATGGCCGGGTTTCCGCGTCTCTGCTCGCGCCGCCGCGTTCAGCGCGGCGGGAGGTAGTCGAGAGGGTTAATGATCCCGCCCTGGTAGGTGAGGATCAGATGCAGGTGGGGGCCGGTCGAGTGCCCGGTGGTACCCATCCGACCGATCTCATCGCCCTTGGCCACCGCCTGCCCGACCTGCACCGAGATCGAGTCGAGGTGCGCATAGACCGTGGCAAAACCATCGCCGTGGTCGATCTGGATGGCGTTGCCAAGGCCGCCCGACCAGCCGGCAAAGGTCACCGTGCCCGCGTCGGCCGCGACGACCGGCGTGCCGAGCTTGTTGGCGATGTCAATGGCACCGTGCCAGCGGCCGTAGCCCTGGGTGATGATCCCCTCCGTGGGCCAGATGAAGCGGCCGGGTTGCGCAGGCGCCTCAACCGGCACGGCAGGTGCGCCTGCCGGGATCATCAGGCGCGCACCGTTCGACGCCGGGGCTGGCTGTGCGGCGGCTTTGGGGGCTGCGGTCGGCCGGGGCGGAGGCGGCTTGATCCCGCCCGGTATCATCAGCCTCTGGCCGGCCTTGAGCGACGCGGGGTCGGTGATCCCGTTAGGTGCATAGGCGAGGATCTGCTGGACGTCCACCTGATAGCGCCGGGCGATGGCAGCGAGCGTCTCGCCGGCTGTGACGGTGTGCAGCACACCGTCGATGGGCGGGATGGCGAGTTCCTGCCCGATCTTGAGTTGGTCTGGGTCGCTCTCGATCTCGGGGTTGGCCCAGACGAGTGTATCCTGATCGAGGTTGAAGCGCTGGGCGATCAGCCAGAGGTTATCCCCGGGCTGGACCTGGTAGGTGATCACCTCGGTACGCGGCGGAGTGGGTGTGGGCGTGGGCGGCTCGGCCGTTGCCGGGGTTTCCGTCGCAGTCGCAGCCGGCCCTTCGGTCGGCTGCGGGATGGCAAACGCCCCAAAGCGGGCCGGCGTTGGCCCGGGCGTCGCCGGCCAGACTACTCTGGCGACCTCAAAGCCCGCGCCGCGCGCCCTCTCACCAAGGGTGCTGCCGCGCGCGCTGGCGGCGATGCGGGTGCCACGAGCGACGGGAACAATCGATGGTGTCGTTGGTGTCATAGTCCTGGCTATTGCCAGGTAGATGAGCGCCAGGCCTGCTCCGGCCAGGGCAACTGCTGCTGCGCGCCGACCCCCTGACCGGCTGGGTGCCTGTGTGCGATGCATGGATGTCAGCCCCCTGAGGCGTGTTTGACGCCCGGCAGCCTCCCGGCAGCCCGGACGCCCCGGTAGGGCGAACCGGGACTGGCCTGAGACGCTGCCCGTCGGCACGTCATCGGGGAGGATGCGGTAGATGCGGAGTGTGTCCCCTCCCGGCTGGTGCTCGCCGCGACGGCACTGGCACGGAGTGCACCGCGTGCCATTGTATTGCGATTGCGCCCTTTTGGCAAAGTGCATTGGGTCTTGAAATCGGGCCGTCCGGAGGCGCTGCCGCCGGCTTCAGGCCGCAGATGATGCTCGCGAAGCTCGCGACGTTTGCTCGTCGATGACGGCGAGGAGGCGGCTCAGGCTGAAGGGCTTGGGCAGCGAGCCCTGCGCACCGGCCTCCCGGGCGTAGGCCGGGCCGCTCCGCCCTCCCGTCAGAACGATGATCGGGGCGTGAGGCCCCGGCGACTGCCGGTAGGTGCGCACGAACTCCCAGCCGTCCATGATCGGCATCTGAATGTCGAGGAGGATGAGGTCCGGCACGCTCCGCCCGATTAACTCGAGCGCCTCTTCACCGCTGGCTGCAAAAACGACCTTTATGTTTTGTTCTTCCAGATACCGCCCCATTACCTTTCGCTGAACCTGGCTGTCTTCCACGATAAGGACCGTTTGACGTTTGTCTTCCGACTTCTCCGGCAGGATCCCAACCTCACCCTCCAGCCGTCCCAGCTTTACCAGGGAATTCAGCCGGGCAGAAAGCTCCGCCTGATTAACCGGCCTGGTAAGCAACTCGTCAAAGGAATACTCCGTTTTATCCAGGAACCTCTTGCTGTCTCCCTCACCAACCAAAAGGAGCACAGGCACACGGATCTTTTTTTCCGCCAGAAAGATTTCCAGCAACCCCGATGCCGTCGTCTCTTCCGGAGGCTCAAAAAGCAAGACGTCCGCCATACCAGCCTGCAGGTAATAGACGGCGTCGGCCTGACGGCGGGTGGCAAGAAGGTTATACCTCCTGTAATCCAGGCACTTCGCCACATCCGCAACTGTTTCCGAAAAGAAAGCGGAAAACAGGACGAGCGGTGTGGAAGCCTGGGCCCTCACCAGAATGTTCGCCTTTTCATATTGCATGGATTTTCAAACGGTCCCTCCTTTCAAAAAATTCCTTCATTTTTACCTTGTTTTGATTTATTTTAAGAGCACATTCCAACTGAATCAAGCATTTTTTAGCCAGGCCGGGATCGGGACCTCATCTGTTTCGTCAAAATGAACAGGCTTAAATCTTCAAGGAAGGCTGAATATTAACCGGAAAACAATGAAAAACTAAGCATATATCCCCTTAAATAAATTTCGGGGAGGAATCTTTTTTGACGGGGAGATCGGTAAATTTAATATTACTGGCGATCCTGGCAGTTTTTTCTGCAGCCCTGCTCTCATGGGGGGGACAGGACGCGGCCCGGGCCCAGGACCGCACCCTCTACTGGGGGCTCTCCGGAGACGACGTTTACCGCCTGCAGCAGCAGCTGAGCGCCTGGGGGTATTACGACGGCCCGCTCGACGCCCATTACGGCAGCAGAACCCGGCAGGCGGTG
>ENA-ORXB01003414-ORXB01003414.1-sediment-metagenome-genome-assembly--contig:-NODE-3414-length-11113-cov-3.099583_pt1 | contig 11113 bp, 11 predicted proteins | sample MGYA00237863_ERZ511475 | MGnify/ENA primary metagenome ERZ511475 (study PRJEB26305, sample SAMN06343858) | sediment metagenome | isolation source: hot spring sediment | place: Canada: British Columbia...
CAGGAGCTTCTTCTGAGTCGCTCAGAGAGTTGAACGCTGGCGGGTGCATGTCTGGGTCTGTGGAAGGGAGGGTGTTTGATCAGGAACAGTCTCACATATCGAGCAAAAACCCTGCGTCCGTTTTTTCAGTGTGAGTGAGGGAGAAAGATGCGCAAGAAAGGTCTTAGCCTGCTTATCATCGCCGCTCTGTTGTTCGTCGCCCTTGGATCGGTGACCGCCGCAGCCCCCAAACGTCAGTTTGAGGGAGTGACAGTGGTGGTGGCAAACAACGCGGGCGGCAACTCCGACTACTTCGCCCAGGCTGCCAAACCCTGGGAGGAGATGACCGGGGGCAAAGTCGAAATGAACCCGATCCCCTTCGGAGATATCAAGGACAAGGTCCTGGCCGCGATGTCCACGGGCACCTTCATCGCCGATGTCCTGGTCGTGCCGTCAGGTATTTCGGGCGACCTGATGGGGGGAGGCTATGTCATCCCTGTGCCGGAAGAGTCCAAAGAGCGTATCCGGGTTGACGACCTGATCCCCGGCTACCTCGACCTGAACCTGACCTGGGCCGGTGTGCAATATGCGTGGCCATGGGACGGTGACGTACATACGCTCAACTACCGCGCCGACATCATCAACAACCCCGACTACCAGGCCGCTTTCGAGGCCAAATTCGGCTATCCGCTGGCTGTGCCCAAGACCTGGAAAGAATACAAGGATGTTGCACAGTTCATGATGGAAGACGCGGGGCTGCCCTATGGCTGGGCGGAGGTGGCAGGCCGCCGCAATGGCAGTTTCCACGCTTTCTCCGACCGGGCGGTCGGTTATGCCAAGCACCCCGATGACCCGGCCTTCTACTTCGACCCGGTCACGATGGACGCCCGCATCAACAACCCCGGTTTTGTCCGGGCGCTTGAGGACTGGGTAGCCTCGCTGCCCTACGCGCCTCCTGGTGTAGCAACCTACGGCTTCTCCGAGTGCAAGCTCGACTTCATCACCGGCGTGGTCGGTCTGGCAGTCAACTGGACTGATGTGGGCGTGGCGGCCAACAGTCCCATAGAGTCGATCCTGGAACCAGGGCAGGCCAGCTATGCCATCCTGCCCGGCAGCACCGAGGTCTGGAATAGCCTGACGGGCCAATGGGAAACCTTCGAGGAGCCGAATCAGCCGGGTTACGCGGCCTTCGGCGGCTGGATCATCATGATCCCCACCAACGCCAAGAATATGGAAGCGGCCATCAGCCTGGCGGATTTCATGGCCAGCCCGGAGACCATGACCATCGCCTCTCAGACACCGCTGTCGGGCGTCAACCCGGCGCGCATCTCGACGCTGCAGGACGTTCAAGGCTGGATCGAGCGCGCCGGTTTCCCGTCCGAGGAAAATGCCCAGGCCTATGTGGACTCGATCCTGAACAGCCTGCTGGCCGACAACGTGGTATTCCAGCTTCGCATCCCCGGCTACAACCAGTATGAGGACGCCCTGGAACTGGCCATCTCCGAAGCCCTGACCGGGCAGAAGAGTCCTCAGGAAGCGCTGGACGATGCGGCAGCCGCCTGGAACGAAATCACCGATCGCCTGGGGCGTGAAGCTCAGTTGAAGGCTTACCGTGACTCGTTGAGCCTGCCGCCGTTGGAGTGACAGGCCATAGCTGGCAGGGCCGGGGTTCTGGCCGAACTCCGGCTCTGCTGCCCTGAGTCTCGATCGTTGCATCGTTCGCGATAGCCAGCCTTAGGAAGCCATCATGATAGCCTCGCAAAACAGATTTTGGTCGCGCATTTTCCTGGGCCCCGCCGCGCTGATCGTGTTGGCCTTCAGCCTTTTCCCCCTCGCCTATTCCCTGGCCATGACCTTCACCAACAAGCGTCTGGCGCGGGCCGAGACGCGCTTTATCGGCCTGGACAACTGGGCGCGGCTCTTTGATGATGAGCGCTTTCTGACCACCTTGCAGAACACCGTTGTCTTTGTGGTGTGCGCCATCCTGCTGCAGTATCTGCTCGGTTCTTTCCTGGCCGTGCTGCTGAACCAGCGCTTTCGCGGGCGCTGGTTCTTCCGGCTCAGCTTCCTGATGCCCATGATGATGAGTCCGGTGGCCGTGAGTTTTATGATCGGTCGGCTTATCCTGCACGAGGTACGCGGTCCCCTCGCGATCTACCTGATGAACCACGACGTGCCGCAGTTGCTCGGTGAGCTATTGATGACCGACGCGCGTGGCCGCCTGAGCTGGACGACACACAGCACACGGGCCATGATCGTGGTGATCCTGATTGACACCTGGCAATGGACGCCCTTTTTCCTGCTAGTCATGCTGGCCGGGCTACAGAACATTCCGGTAGAAATCGAGGAAGCAGCACGGGTTGACGGAGCCAATGCCTGGCAACGCTTCTGGCGCATCACCTTTCCCATGTTGCTGCCCCTCAGCAGCGTCGCCGTCCTTATACGCGGCCTGGAAGCCTTCAAGGTCATTGACATCATTCGGGTGGCTACAGCAGGAGGGCCAGGCAACGCCACCGAGTCGGTGACCCTGTACGCCTACGATATGGGCGTCAAGAATGGCGAGATCGCCTATGCCACGACCATGGCCTACGCTCTGCTGATCCTGATAACCATCACTGCCACGCTGTATATCGCTGCGACCCAGCGTCTGACGCGCTGGCGTCGGGACAACTGAAAAGTGAGACGACGTATGTCAGTCATCGCACAAGGGCTAACGAGCACATTGATGAGGATGCGAGCCGGAAGAGCGCGCATCCGGTGGGGGCATCTGCTTTCTCGCCTTGGCATGTGGGCCGTGTTGCTTTTCTGGACGTTTGTCGTCTACTTCCCGATTTACTACATCCTGATCACCTCGTTCAAAGAACCTGTGGATGTGGCCAAGGGATCGCTGGTGCCCTGGCGAGATTTCACCCCTACGCTCAAGTGGTGGAATGATGTGTTGTTCGGCACACAGAGTGAAGCGGTCAAGAAAGCCTACTCAAACAGCCTGATGGTGGGGTTTGGGGGCGCTTTCTTCTCCGTGTTTTTCGGCGCAATGGCAGGGTATGGCCTGGCCCGCTTTCGCTACAAGATCGGCCCTATGCGCAACGACAACCTGGCGTTCTGGTTTGTTTCGCAGCGTATGCTGCCGCCGGTGGCGGTAGTTCTGGCCTACCTGCTGCTCTATCGCGACCTGAAGCTGTTGGACACACAGATCGGCCTGGCGCTGGCCTACATCATGTTCAATCTGCCTCTGGTTGTGTGGATCATGCGCGACTTCTTCACCCAGGTGCCCCTGGAGATCGAAGAGAGCGCAGCCATTGACGGGGCATCTCCCTGGCTGATCTACTGGCGGATCGCGCTACCGCTGGCAGTGCCTGGCCTGGTGGCATCTTTCCTGCTGTCGCTCATTTTCAACTTCAACGAGTACCTGTTTGCGGTCATCCTCACGGCCACCCGCAGCACCATGTTCCCCATCATGCTGGCGTCGCAGTTCACCGGAGATAGCATCCGCTTCTGGATCCTGTCGGTGCTGGCCTTGATGAATATCCTGCCGGCGATTGCCATCTCTTTGGTGCTGGAACGTTATCTGGTGCAGGGCCTGTTCGCCGGGGCTGTCAAGACGTGACCTGTTCTGGAGGAGCGATTATGTCTGATCAAGGGGCCAAAGTCTGGTTTATCAGCGATGGGTATCTGGTAACGCCCATCGGCAATGATATGACCTACAAGAATCACGAAGCGGTGTGCGTCATCAATGCCACTACCGCAGACGCACACCTGGAGTTTGACTTCTACTTTGCCGATCGCGAACCGATCAAGGGGGTGCAGATCGTTGTTCCGGCGGAACGCTGCTATCACATCCGGCTAGATGTTCCCGAACAGGTAGGCGGCTATCAGATTCCCTTCGACACCCCCTATGGCCTGCGCATCCGCTCAGACGTGCCGGTCGTGGTGCAATACACACGCATGTACCACACCACGCACAACATCAGCCTGATGACGACCATGGCGCATCCGCTGGCGGATTGACCTGGACCGGGCGGTCATGCACCGCTACTATGATTTTCTGGTGCGCTATGAAGAGGTGCTCTCGCAGAAACGCCGCCTGACTCTCACCTCACTCGCCCACGAACGCCTCTGAGAAGTGCACGTAGGGGAAACACTCTGGCCGATGCGTATCGGCCACGCCATGTCTGCTCCACACCCAGGCCGGATGAGGCTGGATCTCCGCCCCGTTGGCCGAGAGTTTTTCGAACCGCCCGAAGAAGATGCGCCAGGTATCGCCCGGTTGAGGCGGCAGCGACCGCCCGTTGGCCAGCCACTTCATGCCCTCCCAGGGAAACGCCAGCTCGACTGTCCAGCCCCGGTCAATGGTGGAGGAGTCGTTGAGGACGCCATCCACATGCACCGCGGCCCGCAAACCGGGGAAATCCCAGTCCAGAAAGGCCCACCGGCAGCCCCGCGGGTGAGTGCCCCACCAGAACGTGTGCGGGTCGCGGTCGTAGTTCCCCCCAAAGGAAAGGGCCTTGCGGCTCAGCAGATCGAATTCCGGCACGTCGAAGCGGCTGCCTCTGGTATAGGCGTCCTGCCAGATGAAGAAGACCTCGTAGATCGTGCCCAGGGCGTTGATCTCGAACTCGTAATAACAATCGCCCCCGTCAATGAAGACTTCCACATCGCTTTCATTGAAGATGAGCGAGTCGCGTTCGGTGAGGTGTGCCTCCACAAAGGGTTCTTCGATCCAGAAGCCAATGTAAAGGTGCTGATCATCCCACAGCGCCGCCGCCCGTGTATCGAAGAAACCGGGAGCGCCCGTGACCATATCCACGAAACGAGGCGATCTGGGTGCCTTCTGCCAGGCAGGTTCGTCCAGCAGGCCGTCAATGCGTAAAGATTCGCGAGTTCGGTAGCAGGTGTAGTGGGCGATATCAGACTCTGGGCAGGGAGAAGGAGCGCTCATCGGATTCTTCCACCATTGGTAATACGCGGCTCAGTGCCACTTCTCAAGGCGTTTGAGGATCGCCTGTTGCTCTTCTTCGTCTTCCGTGCCGATCCACAGGAAAATCCCTCGCGGCTCCACGGCCTCCAGGAACGGTTCGAGTTCGTCCGGTTGCAGGTCTACGATGACGCCCTTGCCCGCCGCCTGAATCTTCTTGATCAGTGGCACCCACTGCATGATAGGCCGGGCCTCGCCCATTTCTTGCACCCACTGAATGCCGTTGATCTGCGGCACGGCCAGGATGTGATCCAGGTGCCGGGCAACACCCCGCCCGTCCACATGATAGACCACGTGCGTCATGGGCTGTATTTCATGCAACAGTGCCGGCAGGCTGAACTCCACGAAATGCTCGGTCGAAATCATCGCCGAAAAGTCGCAACTGGGCACATGAAAACGCCCGAAGGATGGCAACCCGATCCAGCACACCGAGGGCAAATGATGGCTCTTGAGGATGTTGTCGAAGTGATTGTAGATGGTGTGAAAATCGCGATAGGCGATCTCGATCAGTTCTTTGGCCCTGTTCGGCGCTTCGTAGAGATCGAGGCAAAACTGCTCTGTCCCACGCCAGGACATGGCGCAATCAACGCTGGGGTGCAGGTCGGTGTACCCCACCAGCGCCTTGCCCGCGCAGCGCTCGATGGCACAGAGCATGAGCGCTTCGATGGTTTTGAAGTACTCATTGTTCGTGTCGAGCTTCAGACGGTACATGTCGTCCCAGTCGTGCACGATGGGGTGTGACCAGGATGTCACCTCGCCGAAGGTCAGCTCTGCCCCGTAGAAGGCCGCGTAGACATCCGGCCCCAGGTTCGGGTCGAAGACGGGGAACGTCTCGCCCAGGAAACGCTTGCCCTCGATCGAGCGCACATACTCTTCGACGCGGCGCTCAACGTCGAACCAGCGCTTCTTCTGCTCTTCGGGCGGACGCTTCCCCTCCACATCGCCCAGGTTGAAGGCGGCATTATGCGCCATGAAACGCACCGGCACGCGATCCAGGATTTCCCCTTCGTACCAGGCGTAGACGCGCTGCATGGCCTGCTCGAAATCGGGCTTGCCCTCCAGTTCGACAGGCCACCAACCGGTCGTGTCCACCATACTCACCCCCTCGGCGCGCAGCCTACCCCTTCACTGCGCCGGCCATCAACCCCTTGACCAGGAAACGCTGCAGGCCGATGAACAGGATGACCGTCGGCAGCGTCACCAGGGCTGAGCCAGCGAACATGTCCGACCACTTATACTGGAATTCGCCCACGTAGGTGAGGAGAAAACCGGGGGGAATCGTGCGCATCTCCAGGCGCGTGGTCAGGCTCAGCGCGAAGAGCAGGTTGTTCCAGGCGTTCAGGAACGAGAACAGCCCCACGGCGACCAGCCCTGGTTTGATCAGCGGAATGACAATCCGCCACAGAATGCCCAGCCGGCTGCAGCCGTCCACAAACGCGGCCTCTTCGATTTCTTCCGGCACGCTTTCGCAGAAGCCGCGCAGCATCCACACCGAGAAAGGAATGCTGAAGCTGGTGAAGGCCAGGATGAGGCCCTGATAGGTATCGAGAATCTTGATCTCGCGGTAGAGCGAATAGAGCGTGATCACAATGATCACGGCGGGGAACATCTGCGACGCCAGGATGATCAACAACAGGGTGCGCTTGCCCCGAAAACGCAGGCGTGCAAAAGCATACCCCGCCGGCATAGACACCAGGATCGAGACCAGCGCCGTACCCGCCGAGACCACGACGCCATTGCGGAAATAGTTGCGGAACCCGCTGCGGTCGTTGATCTGTGTCTCGTAGTTCTTCAGGGTCACCTGCTGGGGAATCCAGTGCGGAGGCACGGCGAACGCATCTTCATTGGGCTTCAGGCTGGTAGATAGCATCCAGAAGGTGGGGAAGAAGATGAACACCATCAAGAGCAGCAGCAGGATGATGGTGGCGCTGCGTTTGAAGCGCGGATACTGGTCGAGATCGAGATCGAGGGACAGCATCGCCTAGCCCTCCATCGCGCGGATGTAGAAGTAGGAAAACGCCAGCAGCCCCAGCAACCACAGCACCGCAATCGCGCTGGCATAGCCGGTGTTGAAGCTCACAAAAGCCTGACGGTAGGTGTACACCGAAAGCACCATGGTGGCATTGACCGGGCCACCCTGAGTCGTTGTCCAGATCAGATCGAAATTGTTGAAATTCCAGATCACCATCAGGGCAGTGATGATCATGATGACTTTGGACAGATGAGGCAGAGTGATATGCCGGAAGCGCGCCCAGGAGCCCGCGCCATCTATCTTGGCCGCCTCCATCAATTCGTCCGGGCGCGTCTGCAGACCGGCCAGCAGCATGAGCATATAGAAGGGCGTCTGATTCCAGATGTTGGCGATGATCACCGCCAGCATCGCATGATCCAGGCTGCCAAACCAGGGGATGAATTCCTCGATGAGTCCTACCGACTTTAGGGTATAGTTGATGATCCCCACTTCCCCATTGAACATGTAAAGGGTCATCAGGGCCACGATCACGCCGGGAATCACCCAGGGAATCAGGGCTGCCCCGCGCAGCACGTTGCGCAGGGGGATATTCTCATTAAGCAGCAAGGCCAGCGCAAAGCCCAGCGCAAAACCGCCCATCACCGAAAAGAAGGTGAAGACCAACGTGTTCTTGACGGCGGTTCTGAAGATCGCATCCTGATTGAGCAGGTAATCGAAATTCTCCAAACCGATGTACTCTTCGCGGTTCGGAAAGAGCAGGCTGGCGTTGGTCACGCTGTAGGAGAGCACGCGCACCAGCGGGTAGAAGATGACGATCGTCAGGATAACCAGGACAGGGGCCAGAAAGAACAAGGCGTAGAGGTTGTCGCTGAGCCGCCCCTGCCGGGAAAAAAGCAGTCCGCGCAACCGCCTGCCGGACGAATGAGCGTTTGAAAATGCCATATGTTGCATGGCGCGCTCCTTGAACAGGATGTGGAGAAAAGCGGGGAGGGATGCACCCTGGCATCCCTCCCACCGGGCTGAAACTACTGCCGATAGAGAATCTTCAGATTCTGCGTCAGGTTCTGCAGCGCTGTCTCCACCGGAGCACCGGCGACAGCCACTTCCTGCATGGCCTGGATGATGAACTGCGCCGCCGCGCCGTACTGCGGATCGTAGGGGCCGCCGATCATCGAGGGCAGAATCTCGTTGAGATAGGCCTGGCTCACCGGGTCGCTCAGCAGATCGGCGTACTTTTCAGCGGCGCTCTTCAGCGGCGGGATCATGCCCATGGGCACGATGTACTCGCGGACGGCGATGTCGCTGCTGCAGAAGAACTCGATGAACTTCCAGGCAATGTCCGGATGTTCCGTCTGCGAAGAGATGCCGATCTGATGCAGGTCAGCCAGCGTGACCGGTTCACCGTTGCCGCCGACAGGTACCGTGGTCACCGCGAAGGTGTCATAGAATGCCTGACCCTCCAGGGCCGGATTCAGACTGCGCAGAATGCCCACGAAGTACGGTCCGTCGAGCTTCATGGCGATGCGATCCTTGGCCATCAGTTCACGTTCTTCTTTGATCTGCTGGCCAAGAGGCGTGTAGCCCTCTTTGGCTACCATTTGCAGCCACTTGAACGCTTCCACGACCTCCGGCTTGGTGAAATCGTAATCGCCATTGTACATCGGGCGCGCGCCCGTGGTGAGGATCCAGGGCCAGAAGCCGGTCAGCGCATAGTCGATCTTGGTGGTGTCAATGCCAATGGCATAGACATCTTCGGGCAGGTTGGCCTTCAGCGTGGCCATGACCTGGTTCAGTTCTTCCATGGTGCGCGGCGGCTTGTTGGGATCGAGACCGGCCTGCTCGAAGAGCTTCTTGTTCCACCACAGACCATGCGGGGTCATGCCCTGCGGCACCGCGTAGAGCTTGCCCTCGTAGGTGCCCGCCTGCAGACCGCCTTCCCAGTTATCGGCCAGGTATTCGGGCGGGGCGACAGTGTTCAGGTCGAGCAGCGCCCCCATCCCGCCCAGTTCATAGGGCCAGGCTCCGTTCAGCAGCATGATGTCAGGCGGGTTACCGCCCGCGGACATGGTGATGAGCTGTTGCCGAACCTGGTCGAAGGGGATGGGGATGTTCTCGATAGTGACACCGGGGTTCTCGGCCTGGAAGGCATCAATCACTTTCTGGACGCGCGCGCGGCTGGCTTCCTCGGCGGAGACCCAGTTGGCGAAGCGCAAGACGATCTGCTCCTGCGCCTGCACACGGACCGGCAGCGCCTGGCTGCCCATCGCAACCAGGAGCAGCACGATGATCACGCTGCTAGCCACAAACTTGAAGCGATACATGAGCTACAAACTCCTTTCGATCTCGGATAGCCTTCTAACTTGTCGTGCACGACTTTAGTTTAGAACGCGATATTGAGATGGATTCCTCCTTCACTGTGAGCGTGATACAGGCACGGTTAACGCGGGCGGTGACATGCGTTCAAACGTGGGGGCAATGGAAGCTGCGTTGAACGGGGCCAACTCTCCCCATTTTCAATTGTGCGCCCTTCGGACAGGGCAAAACAATGGCAGAAATGACCATCTCCTAGACTATCTTATGATTGCTCAGGTCTCCAATCTCCAGGATCGCGTGCGAGTGCGTGCGACTCTGCTCTTCGCGATAACGGCGGGGAGACACGCCGATCACTTTTTTAAATATGCGAGAAAAATAATAGGGATCGTCGTAGCCAATTTCCCAGGCGATCTCCCGAATAGTCTTGCGGGTGACGGACAGTAACATACAGGCATGTTGCATCTTAAGATGGATAAAATAGTCAACTGGAGAGTAGCCGGTTTGCTCTTTGAAAAGGCGGATAAAGTGAGATTTGGAAAGGCGGGCATGAGCGGCCATCTCGTCCAGGGTCAGGCGGCTGTGCAGATTCTGGCGCAGGAAATTGCGGGTTTCTTCCAGGTTGTGGAAGCGGCTGGTGCGCAGCGTTGGCGAAAAGGCCCGATTGTTGAAGAACAGCGTCCCCAGCAGATGATGCAGGGTCTGCGAGATATAGATCATGCGCTGGAGCACAAAGCTGCCCAGGAAAGACTCGTAACATTCGCGGAACAGGCTCACCACCATTTGCGTTGCGTGCGGGTCTACGGACATCGTGTAGACGTCCTCTGGTAGCAGGCTGGCGTAGTAATCGGCCACGACGCCGACCACATGCACCCAGTGAATCGTCCAGGGTATGTTCTCGTCCGCCCCGTAGACGTGAGGCGTATATTTGGGAATGAGCACCGCGCGATTGGCCGTCAGCACGTGACGACTGTCGCCAATCTGACACCAGCCTGCGCCATCCACGCACACGATCAGGATATGCTCCGGGGCGCCTTCCGGACGGGCACAGTAGTGATAACGAGCCTGAGGGAAAAAGCCAATATCCGTGGGAACAAGCTGGTAAAGCAAGGGGTGCTGCCGCAACCGCTCCAGAATCGGGCGCGGCACCACATAAAGAATCTGGTCACGGAACCCCTCGCGAATGCGGATCGCCCCGCTCATTTATGTCCACCTCTTGTTGGAAATTATGTCTCAGACAGCCCGGCACAGACCATAACATAGTCTATCATATCATTATTTTTCCTATTGTGTACGCCCTCTGCCCATGCTAGATTGCAGACAAAGCATCCAAGGAGGGCACCGTGAACGAGCGCCGTGACCAGGTCCTGGCCTGGGTTGAGACCGTCATCATCCCCACCTATGGTGTCGGACAACCGGACAAAAACCCGATGTTCCTGGAAAAACGGGTTTACCAGGGCAGTAGCGGTGTGGTGTACCCGCACCCCGTCATCGAGCGAGTCTTCGACTACAGAGAAGACAGACCGTATACCGCCGTCTTCCTGGAAAATCGCTACCTGAAAATCATGTTGTTGCCAGAACTGGGCGGGCGCGTGCAAATGGCCCTGGACAAGACCAACGGCTATCACTTCGTGTACTACAACCGCGTGATCAAGCCCGCCCTGGTAGGTCTTGCCGGGCCGTGGGTATCGGGCGGCATCGAGTTCAACTGGCCTCAGCATCACCGCCCCAGCACTTTTCAGCCGGTAGACTATTCCATCGAGGAAGGAGCAGACGGCAGCAAGACAGTGTGGTTCAGCGAGATCGAGCGCATGTTCCACACCAAGGGCCTGGCCGGTTTCACCCTGTACCCCGACCACGCCTATCTGGAAGTGAAG
>ENA-ORXB01003415-ORXB01003415.1-sediment-metagenome-genome-assembly--contig:-NODE-3415-length-11110-cov-2.839572_pt1 | contig 11110 bp, 11 predicted proteins | sample MGYA00237863_ERZ511475 | MGnify/ENA primary metagenome ERZ511475 (study PRJEB26305, sample SAMN06343858) | sediment metagenome | isolation source: hot spring sediment | place: Canada: British Columbia...
TCTTCGGTATTTTTACAAAATTCACGTCACTTTAGACATTAACAGCAACCTTAAACATACGTGATCTATTGAACATTTACAGGGACTGAAACGCAGCCTGGAGGATCCGATAATCGTTAGTGGCTGTAGCCGAGAACAAAAACGGGAGGTACGGAAAATGGTACAAAAAGATTCAAGGCGGCGGTTGTTCCGGGTGTGCGGTCTGGCACTGGCAGCGGTGCTCACCGTGGCGTTCTTCTTCAGCGGGTGCGGCAAGAGCCCGGAAGTAAAACCGGAGGCGGGAAGACCAAAGTCTAACCTGGAGAGTGCCAGACCGGAAATCAGCGCCCAGCCCACAGAGACCAAAGTAAAGGTAACCCTTTATTTTGGCGACAAACAGGCGATGTACCTGGAGCCGGAAGAACGGAAAGTGACCAGGGGAAACAGGGCACTGGAAGAAGTGGTCATAAACGAACTGATTAAGGGCCCGCAAAACCCGAAACTGACGAAGACGGTCCCTCAAGGAACGAAGCTGCTTTCGGTACAGGTGGTAGACGGTACCGCCTACGTAAATTTCTCCAAGGAATTTCAGAGGAATCACTGGGGCGGTTCCACGGGCGAAATCTTCACCATCTATTCGGTGGTGAGCTCCCTGGCCAGGCTGGACGGCATTCAAAAAGTACAGTTCCTGCTGGAAGGCAAAAAGATGGAGACCCTCGCCGGGCATATGGACCTCACCGGACCGCTTGCGCCGCGGTGGGATATGGTCAAAGGGGAGCAGCGGTAGGCCGCCGGGTAGCAGACCGGAACGGTGGAACGGATTGCCGGGTGCAAGCTTGAATCCCCCTAAAAGCGGGGGAAAGACTTCAGCCGGCATTTCTTTTATGGAAGAACTTGAAGAGGTCACTCCCGGGGACGGTGTAGCGGAAAAAGGATAACCTCCCTGATTGAGGAAACATTTGCCAGGAGCATCACCAGGCGGTCCACGCCGATGCCCAAACCTCCCGCAGGCGGCATCCCGTACTCGAGCGCAGCAAGAAAATCTTCGTCGAACATATGCGCCTCCTCATCCCCGGCCTGCCGCTTGTCTAACTGCTTCAAAAACCGCTCCCGCTGGTCAAGCGGGTCGTTGAGTTCGGAGAAGGCGTTGGCGATCTCCCGGCCGACAATAAAGAGCTCGAAGCGGTAGGTTAGCCGCGGGTCTTCCTTCTTCCGCTTGGCCAGCGGGGAGATATCCACGGGGTAGTCCAGCACAAAGGTGGGCTGGACGAGCTCCGGCTCCACCAGTTCTTCGAAGACGGCGTTGACCGCTTCGCCCCAGAGGATGTTCTCCTCCACCTCCACCCCTAAACGCCGCGCCGCTTCCCGGGCTTCCTGCGCACTTAGCCGGCCAAAGTCAATGCCCGTCTTTTGCTGCACCGCACCAAGGAACGAAAGCCGCGGCCAGGGTGGGCGAAGATTGATTCTCGTGCCGGCATAATCCACCTCTTGCCTTCCCAGCACCTCTTCTGCAACCTTGCTGACGAGTTCCTCGGTAAGCGCCATCATATCGGTGTAATCCGCGTAGGCTTGGTAAATCTCGAGCATCGTGAACTCGGGGTTGTGCTTCGTGGAGATTCCCTCGTTCCGGAAGTTCCGGTTTATCTCGTAAACCTTCTCGAAACCGCCGACCAAAAGCCGTTTTAAATAAAGCTCCGGAGCGATCCGCAGGTAAAGCTTCAGGTCGAGCGCGTTGTGGTAGGTGATGAAAGGACGCGCCGCCGCCCCGCCGGCAACCGGCTGCATCATCGGGGTCTCCACTTCAAGGAAACCGCGGCCGTCCAGGAACCGCCGAATCGCCCGGACAATCTTGCTCCGGAGGATAAAGGTCTCTTTGACCTCGGGATTGACGATAAGGTCAAGATAGCGTTGGCGGAAACGCAGCTCTACATCCCTGAGACCGTGCCACTTTTCGGGAAGGGGGCGTAGAGACTTGGCCAGCAACGTAAGCGTTTTTACCCCTACGGTAACTTCCCCTGTTTTGGTCCGGAAAACCGTACCGGAGACGCCGAGGATGTCGCCGAGATCAATCCTTTTGAAAACCTGGTAGGTCTCCGGCCCGACCTCGTCTTGGCGGACGTGAATCTGGATGCGACCAGAAAAATCCTGGAGATCACCGAAGGCCGCCTTTCCGTGCCCCCGCTTGGCCACCAACCTTCCGGCAATGCTCACCTCTTTGCCTTCCAGTTCAGGAAAGCCGGTATGGATTTCAAGTGCGGTGTGGGTGCGCTCGTATCGCCCCCCGAAAGGTTCGACTCCCCGTTCTTTTAGCTCTTGGAGTTTCGAGCGGCGCGTTAAAAGTAGTTCGTCTAACTCCCCTTCAGGCTCGTGCATAATCAGCTCCTGTAACGCACCAGAATTATTGCGTGACAATATCGCGGACCATCAATTTCCGCTTCCCGTCCGGTACTTCAACCTCGATGACCGCTCCCTTGGGCTGCCCCAAGACGGCCCGGCCGACCGGCGATTCGTTTGAAATCTTCATCGCCCCCGGGTCTGCTTCCGCCGAACCGACGATGGTGTACCTGTATTCCGTTCCCTCGGCAAGATCCTCGAGCAACACGGTCGAGCCGACGCTCACCACATCGGTCCCGATCTCGGCCGCATCAATTACCCTGGCGTTACGGAGCATCTTTTCCAGGGTAAGAATCTGCCCCTCTAAAAAGGCCTGCTCGTTTTTGGCGTCTTCATACTCCGAGTTCTCGGTCAGGTCGCCAAACTCAACCGCCTGCTTGATCCGCTCCGCCACCTCACGGCGCCGGACGGATTTCAACTTTTCCAGTTCTTCTTCCAACTTCCGCAATCCCTCGGTCGTAAGGATAACCTCTTTTTCCTTCATCGCCCACTTCTCCTTACCCAACGGTTTCGCCAAACCCCGATATATATATGCATCGTTTCTCCTGCTATTCAAGCAAAAACCGTAATCGGGTTAAAAAATAACTTTAGCACTGCCCCAACCCCGAAAAGGGGGCAGTGCCCCTGTCAACCTTTGGCCACCATTATAAAAAGCCGCCTAGTCCCTGTCAAGCCCGGTTTTCTGCCGTGCCGCTTCCTTTACACGCTCAATTGCAGCCGCATCAACCGCTTTTTCGAAGCTGCGGAAGCCGGCGATTTTAAAGCCGTGCTTCTTTGCCAGGGCCGCAATTTCCTCTACTTTTTCGGTAGTAAGTTCCCGGCCGAGCGTGAAGCACTCGTAGCGCCGTTCGAGAGCAAGAATCATCGTTTCGGCCATACATGCGTAAGCGGTCCCGGGAGGAAAACCGAAATTGAGGTTAAAATTCACGTCGCCGGGAACCTCCACCACACCCCCTTCGATCACTAGCACATCCGGCCGTTTGACCGCCACCAGACGGGAAACATCCCGCGGCCGCGCCACGTCACAAACCACCGCCCCGGGCTTCAAATCCTCGGGCTCAATGACGGTATCCACCGCACTGGTTACGGTAATAACTATATCGGCTTTCTGTAAAGTTTCCTTGATACCCGTAGAAATCCTGGCCGCCAACCCGCTCCGGTAAAGAAGACGATCGGCTAAAAGTTTGAGTTTCTGGAGGTCCCGCCCCACCAAAGTCAGGTTCCGGACTTCGCGGCTCAGAAGTTCCGCGCAAACCCCCCCGATCGCTCCCGTGGCTCCAACTATAGCCACCGCTGCCTCGCGAAGGTTGTGCCCCATAAGCCGCGCCGCTTCCTTTGCCCCCTCTACCGCCGTGGCCACGGTATAGCTGTTTCCGGTCGTCACCGGGATGCTGAGCTTTTTCGCAAGGCTGATCCCGGCGTCGCCGACCACTTTCGTAAACGCTCCCAAGCCTAAGATTTTTGCACCCAACTGCTCGGCCACCCGGCCCGCCTGGACGATCTTCCCTAAAACATAATCCTCCGGCAGGCTCATCATCTGCCGGGCGGTCAAGGGACAGGAGACAAACCACCCCTCGGCTTCAGCGTATGCTGACCGCACACCGGTAATGTGCGCCACCTCCATCGGCGGCAAGAGTTTAAGCGCACCCTCTACTACCCTTGCCGGAAGAAAGCGGGTAAAAGGATATTTCCGCGCTACATCCTTCGCGTCGAGCGGATGGATTACAAAAGCGAAGCGTTCCATTCATTTTTACCTCCAGGCCAAAGATAGGCAGCCTTTAAACCTGCTGGTTGCGTTCGTAGATCAAGCGGAGGCCGGTCAAAGTAAGGAAGGGGTCCACCCGCTGAATGGTTTTGCTCTCCCGGGCGATCAACTCCGCCAAGCCGCCGGTGGCCACCACCGGCGTTTCTCCCCCGAGTTCGGCCCTCATCCGGCGCACGACTTCGTCTACCAAACCAGCGAAGCCGAAAATGATCCCCGATTGCATCCCGTGTACCGTATTCCGTCCGATAACGGACGGCGGCGGTACCAGGTCCACCCGCGGCAGCCGGGCCGCCCGGGAAAAAAGCGCCTCGCAGGCGATCCCCACGCCGGGTGCAATCGCCCCGCCAAGGTACTCTCCCCTGGCGGAGACCACGTCAAAGGTAATAGCGGTACCAAAATCAACGATAATCAGCGGCCCTCCATAGAGCACATATCCGGCGGCGGCATTGACCACCCGGTCCGCGCCCACCTCCCGGGGGTTCTCGGTCTTCACCGGCACCCCGGTTCGGGTTCCCGGGCCGATAAAAAATACCGGCCGCCCGAAATAACGCCCGGCCATCTCTTCAACCACCGTGTTCAGGGGAGGAACAACCGAACAGGCAACCACGTCTTGTACCGCTTCGACCTCCAGCTCTGCCTCCCGCAGGAACTGGCGGAGGACCAGCCCCAACTCGTCCGCCGTCTGTTTCCGCCGGGTCGCCAGCCGCCAGGCAACAAGAAGCTTCTGCTCTCGGAAAACCCCGGCGGTAATATTGGTGTTACCGACATCCAGCACTAGAAGCAACGGCGTTTCCCTCCTTCACCGTTACCTCGCCGCCGCTGAGCCACCGGCTTTCGCCGCCGCGTATAGACAAAAGCAGCCGGCCCGCAGCATCCACATCCGCGGCAAGACCGCTCAAAACCTCTCCGGCGGTTTCCACCACCACTTCCTTCCCCAGGCAGATGCACCGCTCCTTATACCTTTCCCGGAAAGGCGCAAATCCCGCCCGGCACCAGCATATGTAATCCTTTTCCACAGCCTCAAGGAGCCCTCCGAGCAGCCGCGCCCGGCAGATCTCGCTCCCGCTCCCTGCCCTAAGAGAAGTGGCCGTTGCTTCGAGCTCCGGAGGAAAGGTGGTGAAGTTAACGTTCAAACCGATACCGGCGACAACGTAATGCACCTGTTCCGTCTCGGCGCCGATTTCGGTGAGGATACCGCCCACTTTCCGTCCTCCCAAAAGGATATCGTTCGGCCACTTCAAATCCAGGCGGAGGCCGAGATATCCTTCCACACCCCGGACCACGGCCAGCGCAAGAAAAAGGGGAAGCGTCTGGACTTCCGCCGGAGATACGCGGGGCCGCAAAAGGAGTGAAAACCACAGCCCTCCCGGCGGGGAATACCACCAGCGCCCGCGCCTCCCCCGTCCGCCGGTCTGCTGCTCGGCTACAACAACGGTTCCTTCCGGCGCCCCGGAAAGGGCCAGTTCCTTAGCCCGGTCGTTGGTGGAAGAGGTGGCAGGAAAGTAATGGTACGGCCTTCCGAAACCACCGGTCAAAACCGGAAGGACGGCCAGAGGAGAAAGCATCTCCGGAACCCTCTCGAGGCGGTAACCCCGGCGGGGGCTTCCGGAAATGACGAATCCTTCCCGTCGCAGCGCCCGGATATGCTTCCAGACCGCCCCCCGGGAAATCCCGAGATTCCGGCTTATTTCTGTTCCCGAAACAAACCCCTGGTTATTCAAAAGCCGGAACAACTGCTCCCGCAAAGAACCCCTTCCCGGACCGCCACCAACTGTGTTTGCAGGCAGCAGGGAATCAACGGTCAAGCGTCAAAAGCCCCCTGTCCACGCTACTTTCGGTAATCTCTAACGAAATATCGAGGGCACTCACCGAATGAGTAAGGGCCCCCGCAGAAATCAGATCCACTCCTGTAGCCGCTACCGCCCGAATATTTTCTTCCGTGATCCTCCCCGAAGCCTCAACCAGCGCCCGTCCGGCGACCAACCGCACCGCTTCGCGCATCATCGCCACCGGCATATTATCGAGCATAATGATATCCACCCCCGCCGCCAGTGCTTCTTCGACCTCCGCAAGGCTCCCGGTCTCGACCTCAACCCTAAGCGTATGCGGGGCGCTCTCCCGCACCAGCCGCACCGCCTCTTTCACACTCCCGGCAATCCGGATGTGGTTGTCCTTGATCAGCACCCCGTCATAAAGGCCGAAGCGGTGGTTTTTCCCCCCGCCGACGCGCACCGCGTATTTCTCTAAAGCCCGCAAACCCGGCGTTGTCTTCCGGGTATCCACCACCACCGCCCGCAAACCCTTTATTAAATCCACCATCCGCGCCGTCCGGGTAGCAATCCCGGAGAGGTGCCTTAAGAAATTCAAAGCCACCCGTTCGCCGCTGAGGATGGCTCTCGCCCGACCAACCGCCTCCGCCAGGACCGTACCGGCAGCGACCCTCGCCCCTTCTTTAACCCGATGCCTGAACTCGACCTCCGGGTCGAGCCGCTTCAAAACCCTTGCCGCTACCGGTAAACCCGCCACCACCCCCTCTTCCTTAACTAAAAAGACGCACCGGGCAAAAATATTCGCCGGGACGACACTTAGGGTGGTGAGGTCGCCGGTACCGATGTCTTCCTGCAGCGCCCGCTCAATAATTTCGTTCAGTCCCAAAGAGAGTTCTCCCGCCACTCAATCCACCTGCCGCCGAAGGATGATATGCTTCCTCCACCGCTCCCGGCTCTCCGGATAGTCGGCCCGGTAGTGGGCGCCCCGGGACTCGGTGCGCATCAGCGCCGTTTCCGCAATCAACTCGGCCACGTCAAACATGTTCCGGAACTCCATCATCTCCGGGGTGGTGGCTTCTTTCCGCCGCAGATGCTCCCATTCCTCAAAACGCTTCAGGGCAGCCGCAAGCCCTTCCGCCGTACGCACCGGTCCCACCCGTTCCTGCATAAGCGACTGGAGTTCCTCCTTGAGTTGCGCCACCTCTAACCCCGGAGCGGGATCGAGTCCTTCACTTACGGCAACGGTTTCTACGTCTTCGGGAAGAAAGAACCGCGCGTGCTCCACGATCTTCCCCCCGAAAACGAGGCCGTCGAGGAGGGAATTCGAGGCCAAACGGTTGGCACCGTGTATCCCGGCACAAGCCGTTTCCCCGCAGGCATAGAGTCCCCTGATATTTGTTTCTCCATAAAGCCCTGTTTTTACCCCGCCCATAAAATAGTGGGCCGCCGGGGCTACCGGGATGGGGTTGGTTGCCAGATCCAAACCGTAGGTGCTCAACTGCTGCGTGATTGTGGGAAAGCGTTCCCGGACCTTCTGCGGTTCGAGATGGGCGAGGCTCAGGTAAACAACCTCTTCACCGCTCGCCGCCAGTTCCTTCAGAATTGCCCGCACTACCACGTCCCGGGGGGCAAGCTCCGCTAAAGGATGATACCGGAGCATAAAACGTTCCCCCCTGGAATTTATAAGCACCCCTCCTTCGCCCCGTACCGCTTCCGAAATCAAAAAGCGCGGCGCGCCTTTTAACGCAAGCGCCGTGGGGTGAAACTGCACGAACTCCATATCCATCACCTCGGCGGCAGCCCGGTAGGCCACAGCAATCCCATCACCGGTAACCACCCGCGGATTGGTGGTATCCCGGTAAACCTGCCCGGCGCCCCCGGTCGCCAGAACAACAATCCGGGAACGGAAGACCCTTAGTTTCTCCTGAACCGCATCCCAGGCGAGAACGCCCCAGCAAACACCCTTCGTCGTTAATAGATCTACCACAAAATGGTTTTCTAAAACACTGATCCGTGGATTTTCCCGGACAGCCGAAGAAAGCACCCGCTGGATCTCGGCACCGGTTGCGTCACCAGATGCATGCAAGATGCGCCGCCGGGTGTGCGCCCCCTCCCTGGTAAGGTCCAGACGTCCGTCAGCCCGGTCGAACCGTGCCCCGAGCCTGATTAACTCCTCCACCCGAGCCGGGCCCTCCGTAACCAGGATCCGGGCCGCCGCAGGGTCACAAAGGCCCGCTCCCGCCATAAGCGTATCTTCGTAGTGGAGCACCGGGGAGTCGCGCGGACCCACGGCGGCCGCAATTCCTCCCTGGGCCCTTTCCGTAGCCGTATCGTCAATCCCCCGTTTGGTTAAAACGACCACGTCACTCCAGAACCGGCTCGCTGTATGCGCGGTATAAAGCCCGGCAATACCGCTCCCTAAAATGAGAAAAGCGGCTTCGCTCGCTTCCAATTCCCGGCTATCGAAGTTAACGAGGTAGCGCCCCATTAACCCCCACCCCTTAACTTATGGCCAGCATCCGTTCTACTGCCCGCACCGCCCGCTCCCGAACCGGTTCAGGCACTTCAACCCGCGGTTCAAGGTCGGAAAGAGAGCGGTAAACCTTGGCGAGGGTAATCCGCTTCATATCCGGACAGACCAATCGCGGTGAAGCTAAATAAAAATCTTTATCCGGACACTCTTTCCGGAGCTGGTGTAAAAGCCCTTCCTCCGTAACGATGATGAACTCCCGCGCCTCACTTTCCCGGGCAAAACGAATGATCCCCGAGGTGCTTGCTACCTTGTCCGCCAGCGCCAGAACCTCCGGACGGCACTCCGGGTGCGCCAGCACCAGTGCCGCAGGATGTTCTTCCTTCGCCTTGCGGATATCCGCCGCCCGGATCTGGTCGTGTACGTAGCAGTACCCGTCCCACAGCACCATCCGCCGACCGGGGTTTTGTGAAGCTACATACTGCCCTAAGTTCCGGTCGGGAACGAACAAAACCTCCTGCTCCGGAGGCAGGCTCCGCACTACCCTTGCGGCATTGGCCGAAGTACAAACGATGTCGCTCTCCGCCTTAACCGCCGCCGTGGTGTTGACGTAGGAAATCACCGCGGCTCCCGGCAACTGCTCCTTTCGGGCCCGCAGGGCTTCCGGCGTCGCCATTGCCGCGAGCGGGCAGCCGGCTTCCAGGTCGGGAATCACTACAACCTTTTCCGGCGAAAGAATGGCCGCCGTTTCCGCCATAAAGTGCACGCCGCAGAAAACCAGCACCTGCGCGGACGTTGCTGCCGCCCGGCGGGACAGTTCCAGGGAATCACCGATAAAATCGGCAATATCCTGGACCTCCGGGCGCTGGTAGTAATGGCTGAGGATAAGCGCCGCGCGTTCTTCCTTCAGGCGCCTGATCCCGGCAATCAGTTCGTCCGTTTCATCCGGCATTTTGTTTCTCCAAAAAATAAATTAGCCACTAAGTGTTAAGCTTAATTCTAACGGCGGTGCCGGTGGCTGTCAATAGAACTCAAGAGAGTCGTTATGACGATATCAGCGTCGCCACCGGGGATGAAAATGCGTGCAGCGGGAGGCGGCGCAAACAGCCGCCAGCGTTGGTAATAATGGGTCATTTTCAGAGGAAAATTCAGAGCTGTTAGAAGAAGAATTGCTTATGCAAGAGGCTGGAGGTTAGCGGCAGGAGGTCGGATTCTAACTTCTGTCAATAAGGCGAAGTTTCCCGTGCGGTCTCTTCGGTCGTCCCGTAGCTGTCTCCTCGCCGCACCTCCACCGGTTTATTCTTCTCATCCACTACCACTATCCGCGGCCGGAAACCCCGCGCCTCCTGATAAGGAACAAACGCGTAGGCGATAACGATCACCTTATCCCCTGGTTGCGCCAGCCGGGCTGCCGGCCCGTTGAGACAAACAACCCCGCTGTCCCGCGTACCGGAGAGCGTATAGGTTTCAAAACGCTCACCGTTGTTGAGATTGAACACCTGGACCCGCTCCCCGGGCAAAATATCTGCCGCTTCCAGAAGCGCCTCGTCAACGGTGATACTACCTACATACTCTAAATTGGTTCCGGTAACGGTTGCCCGGTGAATCTTCCCCCGCAACATCGCCAAGAACATTCACGCCTTCACCTCTACCAAAAGGTTATCAATCAGCCGCGCCCGGCCGAAATAGGCCGCCACCGCCAAAAGCACCTCTCCCGGCTGGAGACTCTCTATCGGCTTTAAATCCGGCCAACTCACCACCTCGGCGTAATCAAGCCGCGCCAGTGGCTCGGCGGTAATCGTTTCTTCTATAAACTGCTTCAGCCGCGCCGCGTCTCGTTCTCCCCGCGCTATCGCCTCTCCGGCTAACTTCAGGCTCCGGTAAAGCACCGTCGCCGCCTGCCTTTCCTCAGGACCCAGGTAAACATTCCGCGAACTTACGGCCAAGCCGTCCTCCTCCCGCACCGTCGGGTGCACCTTGACCTTAACCGGAAAGTTAAGGTCCGCCACCATCCGCCGGATCACCACCACCTGCTGGGCGTCCTTAATACCAAAATAAGCAGAATCCGGCTGGACGATGTTGAAAAGCTTCGCCACCACCGTCGCCACCCCCCGGAAGTGACCGGGGCGCGAGCGCCCGCAAAGGATGTCGGTCACTCCCGTAACCTCAACGTGCGTGGCAAACCCTTCCGGATACATCTCTTCCACCGCCGGCACGAAAAGGGCGTCCGTCCCGCCGCTAAGACACAGTTCTTTGTCCCGCTCGAGGTCCCGCGGGTAGTCGCGGTAGTCTTCCCGGGGACCAAACTGCAGCGGGTTGACAAAGATACTCACCACCACCCGGTCCACCTCGTCGTCCTCCCTGGCACAACGGATCAGTGCCAGGTGTCCCTTATGAAGGAAACCCATCGTGGGGACAAACCCGATCCGTTCGCCCCTCGCCTTTGCTTCCGCGAGGTACGCCTGCATGTCCGCAATCTTTTCGAAGAGCTCCACGTTCTCCCCCTCCGTATACCAGATACTGCCGACTAACAAAGCGCCCGTCCGATCGGTCGCCACCGGACCGGCTTCTGCAGCCTCCGTTCCTATTCCTTCAAGAACTCCGCCAGTTCCTCCGCCGGCATCGAAAAACTGTGCTCCGGGCCGGGAAACTCCCGCCCCAGCACCTCTGCCCGGAAAGCTTCCAGCGCCCGCTTGATTTCCTCGACCAGGTTGGCGTAGCGCTTCGCAAACT
>ENA-ORXB01003419-ORXB01003419.1-sediment-metagenome-genome-assembly--contig:-NODE-3419-length-11091-cov-3.501907_pt1 | contig 11091 bp, 10 predicted proteins | sample MGYA00237863_ERZ511475 | MGnify/ENA primary metagenome ERZ511475 (study PRJEB26305, sample SAMN06343858) | sediment metagenome | isolation source: hot spring sediment | place: Canada: British Columbia...
TGGCCAGCCCCAAGGACATAGACACAGCCATGATCCTGGGGGCTGGGTGGCCCTTTTTCCTCGGAGGTATCACCATGCACCTGGATCAGGCCGGAGTGAGCAAGAAGGTCCTGGGCAAAAACTTCCATGTCCTTGTCCGGCACAGCCGTGCCGATTGTACGCCTTACTCTATTGAGGAGTGCCCCATTATCCACGCGTTTAAAGCTGGCCGTGGCATTCGTCGTAAAGATGATGTTTTCTGGAGAAAAGATGGAACTCCTTTTCCCGTGGAGTACTCATCCAGCCCGTTTATTGAAGATGGAGTTGTTAAAGGGGCTGTCGTGAGCTTTACGGACATCACAGAGCGAAAAAGAGCAGAGGAAGAGCTTAAAGAAAGTGAACGACGCTTCCGCGAGATGCTTGAGAAAGCCGAGCTTGCTGCTGTCATGCTGAACGCCCAGGACAAAATAACATTCATAAATGATTACTTACTTGACTTAACCGGCTGGCAAAGGGACGAGGTTATCAGCGAACGCAAAAAGACCGAGGATGAATACAAAAGAAAAGATGAGCTAAATAAAGAGATTATTGAGAGGAATTTTGAATACTATGACCGGCGCATGGCTCATGGCAGTTCGCTTTGCCCAAGTATCTATGGTCTTGTAGCAGCTAGGTTTGGCTTAATAGATACTGCCATGCATTATTTTCATAAGGCTGGTCAGATTGATCTGGCAAACAACATGGGTAACGCTTCGGGTGGGGTCCTGGAGTTTGCTCTAAGTGTGAATGCGAAGACGATTGTAATGTCGAGCCACGGCATAACGTATAACCCAAAGCATCTACTTGGTGGTACAGCAATGGGCATAATGCAGAATGTCACCATTCCGGTCATGGTTATTCGACCGGGGATAAAGAATCTACCGGATGCTAGATAGAGGCCAGCTAAAACGTTGGTTCCTTTAGATGGGTCTCCTGAGACGGCCAGTGCTATGGACGAGGTATTTAGCTTGGCGAAGGCTATGGGGATTAATATTGATATATTGCACATCGCTGTAGTTGGCAAGAAACGTCCACCAAAAGCCGGAACGCTAACCAGCCCAGAGTTCCCAGCGCGGCGGCACGCAAACGAGCCAGAGATCTATTAACCGAACTAGGGCTAAGAGAAAGGCTAGAACATTAATAGGGTGCTCTGGCTTGAGGATGGCCGGTTAAAGGAAGCCACTACTATTTTGACACACTGAAATGCCTTAAGCAGTTCAAAGAGAATCCAAAGGCATATATGGGTAAAAGTCATCCGAGGTGAATTAATATGCATCAGCATGCCCGTCCACGCAAAGAACAAAAGACAGTTCAAATAAAAATCGAGATGATACCCGATTATCCTGAGTATGCTTCTTTTCTTGAGGATAGGCTTGCCAGAAATCCCAGTGTTTCGAGCGCTCGTGTTGATTTGAAGAAACAGATAGCAACGATCACTTTCGATCCATCTGGTATTACCGAAGAGCAGTTGAGGGAGGTTATGAATCAAACATGCCACGAAGTTTGTCATCGGATGCATGGTCATATACGGCCGGCAAGCGCAGAAATAGAAAAGCAGGCGGCACCAGAAAGTCTTCAACATCAAGCCCATGAGCGTGTAGCACCTGCATGGCAATCAGAATACGGTCTTGAAACCGAGCATGCTGCCCATGGTCCGGAGATGGTAAGAACGCTTAGAAACGCTTTTATAGTAACAGCAATTTTAACGTTGATTATAGTTGCTACATCACCAATTGCGGAAACGATCTTTGGACAAAGCATTCCAACGCCAATCGACCGAAATCTTTTCCATTTCTTAATAGCAACGCCAGCTGTTTTTTATGGAGGTTGGTTCTTTTACGCTGGCGCATGGCGAGCTTTAAGATTTAGAACAACCAATATGGCAGTGCTGGTATCTGTTGCTGTTCTTGCAGCCTATCTTTACAGTGTTGCCGCAACGTTCATTTTTACTGGTGATACATTCTATGAAGCAGCCACGATGTTATTAACATTTGTCCTTCTCGGCCACTGGCTAGAGATGGCAGCAAGGGGTCGTACCAATGAGGCTATTCAAGCCCTGCTGAACCTTGTTCCACAGACCGCAAATCTAATAACCAATGGGGAGATTCGAGAGATACCTGTTGAGCAAGTGAAAAAGGGTGATATACTCCTAGTTCGACCAGGCGAGAAAATACCGGTTGATGGTGTCATTGTGGAAGGCCAGACATCGGTAGATCAATCTGCAATTACAGGAGAATCGCTTCCTATTCCAAAAGCTCCGGGCGATGAGGTAATAGGAGCTACTGTAAATCAAGAAGGGGCTATAAGGATGCGGGCAACAAAAGTGGGCAAGGATACCACACTTAACCAGATCGTTGCTCTAGTTGAGTCTGCACAAAGAACAAGAGCTCCTGTGCAAAGAATTATTGATCGGGTAGCCGCATATCTGGTTCCAGTGGCAATAGGCGGCGGTTTTGCCGCATTTTTAGTCTGGCTTTTTTTTGCGGGCCAAGGAACTGTTTTTGCATTGACGGCAGGGATAGCAACGGTTGTAATTGCCTGTCCTGATGCTCTAGCTCTTGCAACACCTATAGCTATTGTTGTGGGCACAGGGGTTGGTGCAAGAAACGGAATTCTTGCTAAAAATGCGTTAGCGCTAGAAAGGTCAGCGCGAATTGATACCGTTCTTTTTGACAAGACGGGGACTCTGACAGAAGGAAAACCAGCTGTAACAGATATAATCGCGGTTGAGGATATGCCGCATAACGAACTATTGCGTCTCGTGTCAGGTCTTGAGGTAGGTTCAGAACACGTAATTGCTAAAGCGATTGTGGCAGTTGCTAAAGACAGGGGGATAATGGAGATTCCAACCGTATTGGATTACCGGGCTATACCAGGCCGTGGCGCCATCGGCACAATCGAGGGACGAGAGGTAATGGCAGGAAACCTGACGCTCATGAAGGAAGAAAATATAGATATCAGCATAGTTGAGCAGGAGGTATTAAGACTTGAGAAAGAGCATAAAACTATAATTTTTACCGTTGTTGATAGAAGCATAAAAGGAGTAATTGGACTTGCCGACCGTGTAAAGCCAGAATCAAAAGAGGCCGTAAGGGAACTGCACAATATGGGAATTGAAGTTGCCTTGATAACAGGTGATAACCAAGCGACCGCCCAGGCAGTTGCAAACGAATTGGGTATAGATACGGTTTTTGCCGAAGTTCTACCCGCTGATAAGGCTGAGAAAGTAAAAGAACTTCAGAGACAAGGGCGGGTTGTTGCAATGGTTGGCGATGGTATTAATGATGCGCCTGCTCTTGTTCAGGCTGATCTAGGTATCGCAATTGGGGCTGGTACTGATGTGGCGATTGAGTCTGGTACGATAGTTCTCATGAAAAACGATCCTCGAGATGTGGTTAAAGCTATTCACCTTGGCCACCTTGTTCTAAGGAAGATAAAGCAGAATATAGCCTGGGCGATTGGCTACAATGCTATTGCACTACCAATAGCAGCAGGTATACTATATCCAACCTTTGGCCTTCTTTTAAGCCCTCAAATTGCCGCAATTGCCATGTCAGCAAGCACAATAACAGTCACCCTAAACTCGCTTCTCTTAAGCAGGGAAGCCAAGGCGCTCTAACCTCCGGTCAGAATTCGTTTTCTTTCTTCATATTCTTCCTTGCTAATTTCCCCTCTGGCGTACCTTTCATTAAGAGTTTCAAGGGCGCGGTCGGACGGAGTCGGACCGGGAGGACCATATCTTCCTAGACTGACCTGACGAACTATCCACCAGATTAAAAAACCTAGCCCAACCAACAAAATGATAGTAAAGAGCAGGTTAAAGAAAAAACCAATGCCTCCACCAAATCCGCCACCTGGGCAAAAAGGACACGGCATCCATATCCCTCCTTAAGGATCAAGGGTCTTTAAATAAGTTATTACATCATTCAGATCGCTATTTGACATCTGCCAGCGAGGCATATTCCGGCTTAGGTGCTCACCATTAGAATCTATGCCGCGTGTGATCGCACGTTTAATAAGATCATCGGTATAAGGTCTCCCGTTCCCATGTTCTTGACTGGTTAAGGTTTTATAGGTTATATCTGGCGCCCTGAACGAGCCCATCATAACCACTTGGCCGCCACGACCGTCAGGGCCATGGCATGTTGCACAACCACCGCCATGCATCTGGAACCAAACTGGGCCACCAGTTGTTGTGACTGTATCCCGAGAACTAGTTCCTGTAAAAAATATTTGTTCTCCATTACTCGTGAAACTACCGGAAGGGCGTGGGGTGCCGGGCCCGCGAACTGGCACACGCGTAACACCCGGTTGAGCGGGCACAAATGCATAGAAATTGATAACACCAAGACCGACAATCCCGATTATGATAAGGATAATTGCAACCGTTAAAAGCCATCTCATAAGTGATCCTTTCAACAGTAACAGTCTTGATGTACCCATTCCTGGCACTAGTAAACAACCGGCGACCGCCGTTGAAATGCCCGATAAACAGGCAGCAACAATTAAATAAAAGATGGTTTTGCCGGTCTCCCGTTCCTCTTCTCCAGTCTACTTTTATAGCAGGATAAGTTTTAAATATAGACAAAGAGATGGAATATGTCTAGCGATAGATATCTTTTGTCTGCAGTGCCCGGTCTCTTAAAGTGGCGGTTGGATATTCGAAAATAAATAACCAGAGGCCAAATCGTTTATCAAAGCTAAGCATGCTGTTAAAAGAAGACGATAATTAGGATTGACAACATACCTTGTGGGGTATAACATATACCTCTAGAGGTATATTGGTATACCAATCGGCAGCTTACCCTGTGGTTTTATATAAGTTTACATAAACAACAAGCCTTAAACGATAGGCTAGCTCAGGTTCTTTTGGCAAAAAGGGGCGATGGGTATGAAATTTGCAGTGTTAGTTCAGGAAGGGCCTTATCAACATCAATCATCGGATAGTGCCTATCATTTTGTGAAGGCAGCTTTAGAGAAAGGTCATGAAATTATGGGTGTGTTTTTCTATAACGATGGAGTTCTTAATGCAAACAAGCTTATAGACCCCCAGCAAGATGATCGCAATGTTCAAAAAAGATGGAGCGATCTTGCCGAGAAAGGCGTGGAATTGGTAGTATGCATAGCTACCGCTAAGCGCAGAGGTATAAACGATGATATTTTAGCTCCAGGCTTTAAAATATCTGGGCTTGGACAACTAACTGAGATGGCTATAGAATCTGACAGGCTTGTCACCTTTGGGGCTTAAAAGAAAGGCGTGAAATTTCATGGGCAAATCGAAGAAAATCATGTTTATTATGCGAAAAGCGCCATATGGAACAATCTACCCCTTTGAAGGACTTGAGAGCGTTCTAATTATGGGAGCCTACGAACAGGATATAAGCCTTCTTTTTATTGATGATGGTGTATATACGTTAAGAAAAGGTATGGATACATCAGCTTTAGGGATTAAAAATTTTTCTCCAACTTTTAAAGCGCTTGAGGGATATGACATTAACAAGCTATACATTGATAAAGATTCTCTTGATATAAGGGGAATGACATTAGATGATTTAGTAGTCCAGCCAGAGCTTGTAGATGAGGAAATGATACCAGAACTAATCGAAGAGCAGGATGTCGTTATCCCATTTTAGCATAAAGGAGTGGGAAATGAGAAATATGCTTCATATAATAAACAAGTCGCCTTTCTATACAAAAACTGTCGATACAGTCTTAAAGTTCTCAAAAAAGGGTTCGCCAATTCTTCTAATTGAGGATGCAACAGCAGCGGCGGCAGCAGGCAGCGCTCTGTGCGAGGCAAAGCTAGGCAATATAATGAGGGACCATCCGATTTATGTACTTAAAGAAGATTTGGAAGCAAAGGGAGTGCATAAAGTCATAGAAGGAATAAAAGTCATAGATTATGCAGGCTTTGTTGAACTTGTTGAGAAGTACAATACGTGCAGTTGGGCTTGATGGCTAGGGGGAATGACGATCATCGAAAAACAGCATGCCATCAATCCTATCTCTTAGCCAAATTAAGCAAGGGTAGCAATATCTCATCCGCCTTATCGATAATTATCTTAAAATAACCCCCAAAACTTTTCGAATTTGAGAAGAGCTCTTCCCTTAAAGACCTTATATTTTCATCGGTTATCTCAAGCGGGCTAATGGGCCCGCTAGATAGGGCTTTGTGCTCTAAAGCTAAAAGGTGTTTAGCTTTATCAAAGAACGGGATACTTAGTTCTTTAAGCTCGACCAACTTAGCGTATAAATCTACTTCACCAATATCTTCAATGATTTTGGAAAGGCTAGCAATTCTCTTGAACATAGAATAGATGGTGCAATACTCAATACCTCTAACACCACGTTGCCAATGGATAATCCATTGGTTTCTCCAAAACCATAAAGAATAATGTTCCCCAAATGAGATAAGGTCATGAGCATATCTTTCAAGCTCACCAGCAATGATTGCGCACCTTCTAGTCGTTTCTGAATTTTTAAGCGGATTGGTTTTGTAAACATTAACTTCGACGTCTTTGCTTGCAGATACGGGCCTTACTCTGCCATCTGTCAAATAGTCAAATATGTTAAGCAGCACTTTATGACCATAAGTATCTTCAGGGGTTTCGAAATGAAGATAGGAAAGGAAAACCTTGCCTTTACCAAATGTAGATTCAAGGATTGCAGGCTCATTTTTAATACGGCAAGGATTTAGATTGGTGTTATATCTGCGCTCTAATTCATCCCAATCTATATTCGGGCTAATTTTCAAATCTGCAACGTAAGACCCATCTTCAGGAGCCCCATAGGTTGCAATGATATTGACTTTATCATCATTAAGAATAGCAAATTGGCCGGGCCACCAAGCATGGAAAGCAATGTCATCTGGGACTTCCTTCCAAATTGGATGGTCTTTGATCCCTCGATGAAGCTTTATTTTGCCGCTGAAACTTGGCAATCTTACTTTAGATGGCTTTCTTGATACTGGAACGAGGGAAAGTCCATCTTTATGTTCGAGAGCAAGACCTGCACCACCGCAAAAACCAATATAGCTACCGCCCCTCTTAACAAAATCCTTGATACGAATTTGACCTTCCTTACCCAGTGCTTTAATTTTGTTGCTAACCCAACCACCCGGAACAAATATGGCATCATATTCCCTAAGCGCGCCTGTTTGTATGTCAGATGAGGTAAGAAGGTCAAAATCAAGTCCGAGCTGTAAGAATACATCAAAAGCTATGAGACCCCAAAGAAATGATTCATCCCAAAAAAGAGCTATTTTTCCTGTTCTTGAAAGACGGTTGGAAGCGCTTACAGCTTTGTTTTTTTGAGCTTTATTTACGAACGTTTGTTTTTTATCCAAGGTGTACCTCTTAGCGGTGTGTTCTTAATTGAGATAAAACGACTTATTACGAAGCTACTTTCTATAATTACCACGTTGTGTACAACGTGTGCAATCGGGGAGTTAATAAGAATCAGATACGGGAAATAGAAGATAAAATAAGAAAGCACTTTATATCAATAAGTTGATTGGTTGTGTAAAATTAGAACAAAGAGGTTGTAATTGTAGGCAAATTCTGCTATTTACCAGTAATGAATCAATTGTTAAAAATTCATTTGAAAGGGGGGATGTAAATGTCGGATATAAAGGCAGACGAGGTCTTGGATTGTCGCGGTGATGTGTGCCCAATGCCCATCCTTAAGACAAAAAAAGCAATGGATAAACTAGCATCAGGGCAAATCTTAAAGATGCAGAGCACTGATCCAGGATCAAGCAAAGACCTTTTATCGTGGTGTGAGCGCACAGGCAACGAATTGCTAAAACAAGAGCAAGCTGATGGTTGCTTTATCTACTATGTGAAGAAGAAATAAACGACATGCGTAAGATTCGAAGTCCAGGTAAGGCTCGCATTTCAAGAGCTGGTTCCCGGGCTTGGGCTTCGAACTTACAAGCTTAGGGTCCTCAATATTCCGCATATTACTGTTACAATGCTCGTGTGCGTCTTTATGGAACCAATCTTTAGCAAGATAACCTGTATCTAGTATCGTTGCCTTTAACCATTTGAACGAAATTTTATTTGATAGGCTCTTGACAAAGACCGAAGGTGTTGATATTATCGACGTAACAATTGGCAGGATTGTCGGTTGTAACACTCTTTCCGGAAATTCTGAAATAAGTTAGGCGATGGCTGCAGGATGCCAACGTATCTATGTAGGCAACCGCGTTTAAAGTCCTCAAAAAAATAATGCCGATCGTAGTCTAATCGAATATATGGCATGGGAAGCTTGATGGGGGCTACTTTTGTTATGTGTATCGTGGTGTTTTCACGTGTGCACAAGTAAGAATGGCGAGAAAGGGGGTCTGTTTCAAGGATAATTAATTAAAGGTGATTTTTAAAGAGTTTAAGGCTTGCGTATTAAGATTACCTAAGAGAAAGCTCCAATTTCTGTACAACATCGTAGGGAGGTAAGATATGCCCAGTTTTGTAATGAATGAGAAGTGCGACGGTTGCAAGGGTCAGGACAAAACAGCTTGCATGTACATCTGCCCGAACGACCTCATGATTCTCGACAAAGAGAGAATGAAGGCCTACAACCAAGAGCCAGAGCAGTGCTGGGAGTGCTACAACTGCGTAAAAATTTGCCCGCAGCAAGCTATTGAGGTTAGGACTTATGCAGACTTTGCTCCTCTTGGCGCAAGCACAATTCCGATGAGGGGAACCGACTCCATCATGTGGACAATTAAGTTTAGAAATGGCGTCATCAAAAGGTTTAAATTCCCAATCAGGCTAACACCGGAGGGTTCAATTAATCCGTATGCCGGGAAGCCAGAGCCTAATTATGACGACATAAAGAAACCCGGTCTGTTTACCCAGACGGCTGATCAATTAGTAGTAAAGTAAGGGGGAGACCATGGAGAAAGAAGTAAACAACTTCCAATATGTTGCAAAGCCAGAAGTTGTAGAGATTGATACCGATATCCTAATTATCGGTGGAGGCATGGCCGGTTGCGGTACTGCTTTTGAAGCCTGCCGCTGGGCAAATCCAAAAGGCCTCAAGGTCGTTATGCTTGATAAGGCTGCGGTCGATAGAAGCGGTTCCGTTGCCATGGGCCTCTCAGCGATCAATACATACGTTGGCGAGAACAGCATCGAAGATTATGTAAGGTACGTTAGAAGTGACCTGATGGGTATCATCAGGGAGGACCTGGTTTATGACCTCGGAAGAATTGTTGATGATTCGGTACACCTCTTCGAGGAATGGGGTCTCCCAATATGGAAGAAAGGCGACGACGGCTTTTCTTTGGATGGTTTCCAGGCACGCGATGCCGGAAAACCATTGTTAAAAGACGGAGGAGAGCCAGTTAGGTCAGGTAAATGGCAGATAATGATCAACGGTGAGTCCTACAAGGTTATCGTTGCAGAAGCTGCAAAGGCTGCGCTAGAGACCAACCGACAGGCAACCGGCATGGACCAAAATCTCTATGAAAGGGTTTTTGTTACAAGGCTTCTTCTCGATGCAAACGAGCCAAACAGGGTTGCTGGAGCAATTGGCTTTAGCGTAAGAGAGAACAAAGTATATGTTGTTAGGTGCAATGCAGCAGTTATTGCAACCGGTGGTGCTGTTAACGTATTTAGGCCAAGGTCAGTTGGTGAAGGCCTAGGCCGTACATGGTTTGGTGTATGGAATGCCGGATCAGGCTACGCAATGGGTACGCAGGCTGGTGCAGAGCTAACTCTCATGGAGAACCGTTTCGTCCCAATGAGGTTTAAAGATGGCTATGGCCCAGTTGGTGCGTGGTTCCTATTCTTTAAAGCAAAAGCTACAAATGCCATTGGCGAAGATTACTGCGTAAAGTATGCAGATAACTGCAAGGAGATGTATGCACCATATCATGAGCCAATGACAACCGCTCTAAGAAACCACTGTGCAATGATGGACCTAAAAGCAGGATTTGGTCCAATTTTGATGCATACCGATGAGGCAATGGCAGAGCTTGCTAAAACAATGGATCCAAAGAGAATCAAGCATCTAGAAGCAGAAGCGTGGGAAGACTTCCTCGATATGAGTATCTCTCAGGCAGCGCTATGGGCTGCAAACAATATCGAGCCGGATAAGAAACCATCCGAGATTATGCCTTCTGAGCCTTATCTACTTGGCTCGCATGCTGGTTGTGCAGGCTTCTGGGTAAGTGGCCCTGGAGATATTCCGGGTACACCTGCTGAGTGGTCTTGGGGTTACAACAGGATGTCAACTGTAAACGGTCTATTCATGGCTGGCGATAATGTAGGTGCGTCTGGTCATAAATTCTCCTCAGGATCGCATGCTGAGGGCAGGATTGCAGGAAAATCAATGGTTGCATGGTGCCTGGATCATCCAGACTACAAGCCAGCAATAAAGGAGAGCATTGATGAGCTCGTAGCTGAGATATATGCCCCAAGAGAGCTCTACGAGAAGTATCATGGATACACAACCGCGCCTCATGAAGTTGATATTAACCCGCATTACATTGGACCAAGGATGCTGCAATTCAGGCTAATGAAGATTGCAGATGAGTATGTTGGCGGTGTTTCAACCTGGTACACAACCAGCAAGACAATGCTTGAGGCAGGTCTTGAGAAGCTAGCAATGCTTAAAGAGGATGCGGCAAGAATGGCTGCAAAAGATCTCCATGAGCTGCTGCGTTGCTGGGAGAACTACCACAGGATTTGGGCATTGGAAGCTCACGCACGCCACATCCTATTTAGGGAAGAAACCAGATATCCTGGTTACTACTACAGGGGCGATTTCCCGAAGATCAACGATGCCGAGTGGAAGTGCTTCAACAATTCGAAGTACAATCCAGAGACAGGCGAGTGGGTCAACTTCAAGAGGGATTACGTCCAAATTATACCGTAATGGTTCAAGGCAAAACTCCAGGCGCCACAAGGCGCCTGGAGATATTTTTTTAAGGGTAGCTTTTTCAGAAGCGGCTATCGACCACTGACCGCTACCAAAGACAGGACCCAGGGTCAAAATAATTCAAAATGCAAAATTAAGCACTAGCACTCTTTTAAGTAAAAGCAATAACTGGTAGTAGATAAACAGTTA
>ENA-ORXB01003422-ORXB01003422.1-sediment-metagenome-genome-assembly--contig:-NODE-3422-length-11079-cov-4.342574_pt1 | contig 11079 bp, 9 predicted proteins | sample MGYA00237863_ERZ511475 | MGnify/ENA primary metagenome ERZ511475 (study PRJEB26305, sample SAMN06343858) | sediment metagenome | isolation source: hot spring sediment | place: Canada: British Columbia...
TTCAGCTTCAGGGTGCGACGGGAAAGCGGCGGCACCTCCATGGTCTGGCGCTGCGTGCCGCCGGGGGTCAAAAGCTCCAGGTCCACCCTTGCCGCCTCCGCTTGGGGATTGAAGACCAACAGGTAGGTATAATAGCCCGGGCCGGTGTAACCCTCCGCGAAATACCATGTATTGGAAGCCGGGCAACCTCTCGAGGTATGCCCCCCTCTTATCCCCTGGTAATCGAAGTACATGGACCGCTGGGCAACCAGGCTCGAGCCTTCCGGGACGGCGACGCGCACCGCCACCTCACCTGCCGGGGCCAAGTCGTTGAGGCGGAGGGTGAGGCGCGCCTGCGCCCCTATCCCCACCTCTTTAGCGCCGCAAGGTCCCTGAGAGCCGAAGAGCTCCAAGCGGGCGGCCGTGGTGGTAGTGCTAGGATTTTCCAACAATATATAGGTGTCGAAGCCGGGACCGGTATATCCCTCCGCGAAATACCAGCCGCCTCCTCCGGCTTCAAGATTGTTCTGGGTAGATTCCTCCAAGCCCAGCGCCTTGTCGGCCTGTAGCAAACCCCAGCCGTAATCGGTGTCATAACCCGCAGACCCCAGATCGCGGGCCGTGGATAGAATTCTACGCTCCGCTTCCGCCGTCCCCAGGCCGGGGTTGCGCGAGAGGAGAAGCGCCAATGCCCCCGATACCTGCGGGGCGGCCATAGAAGTGCCGCTCTTGTAGGCGTAACCGCCGCCGGGTATATCGGAATAGATGGAGATTCCCGGCGCCACGAGGTCCAGCCCCTGGCCACGGTTGGTAAATGTTGTTAAACGATCTTGGTTGTCCGTCGCGCCCACGCCGATAACTCCCTCGCACGCCGCTGGATAGGACAGCGTTCCCAGAGCCTCGTTGCCGGCCGCCGCCACCACCGCCGCTCCCCGGGAACGGGCATAATCCACGGCCTCCTGGAGCGCACGCGATTCCGCGCCGCCGCCCAAGCTAAGGTTGATCACCGCGGCCCCCCTGTCGGCGGCGTAACGGATGCCCGATATGATGTCGGAGTATCTGCCGTTGCCCTGGTCGTCTAGGACCTTTACCGGTAGGATGTTCACCCTCCAGGCCAAGCCCGCCACTCCCACGCCGTTCTCTCCCGAGGCGGCGATGATCCCGGCCACATGGGTGCCGTGACCGTAAACGTCCGAAACGTCCGTGTCGCCGTCCACGGCATTGTACCCTTCCAGGACCCGGCCGGCGAGATCGGGATGGGAGGCGTCCACGCCGGTGTCCAGCACCGCCACCACCAGGCTTCCGCTGCCGCGCTCGACCTCCCAGGCTTTATCCACCCCCACATGGGGAAGAAACCACTGGCGGTCATAATACGGATCCGCCGTGACCATGTCCGCTCTGGCGCGGTAATCGGGCTCTACGTAATTCACCCCGGGAAGGGAGGAGATGGCTTTCACGGTCTGATCGAGGGACATTCCGGGAGGCAGACTCAAGGCCTGGACATGCGGCGCGGGCCACTCGCCCGCATCGAGTGACTCCGCCCATTCCCGTAGGTCATCCTTAAGCGATTCTTGCGACGCTTTTTCGCTTGCGGAGTTTCCTCTCGACGCCTCTTCCAGCGCTTCCAAAACCGCTTGCGGGTCTTTTCCCCGCTCGTCCCAACCTACGATAATGCCATCCGCACCGTCGCCGTCCGCGACATTCATCACAGGCTGGTTATCGCCCACTCCGGCCAGGGCCGCCTGACCTGCCCCCCACACCGGTAAGGCACCGAGAATAGCCATAATGAAAATAGCCGCCACGGTTAATGTTTTAAAGTTTTGCGTCCTTCCCGCGGCGGCCATTTATGATCCATCCCTTTCCCGAGTTGATGCTTTTAACTCGGTGAAAAGGGAAGGGGTGACTATAAGTCCGATGTTGTATAACCGCTCAACAAAAGGGTGATTATATTATGGTGGTATTATAGTGGGGTCAGGTCTTGAATCCTGATACCCTAGGGGGCATCAGAAGTGCGCTTTTGTCTGCAAACTTGCAATAATCAAGACCTGACCCCCAATTCATATCAGCCTAGAAGGTGGCGGGCGATGACCACCCGCTGTACCTGGTTGGTGCCCTCGTAGATCTGGGTGATCTTGGCGTCGCGCATCATGCGCTCCAGGGGATACTCGGTCATGTAGCCGTAGCCGCCCAGCACCTGCACCGCGTCCACGGTGACCCTCATGGCCACGTCGGAGGCGAAGCACTTGGCCATGGCGGAGACGGCCGAGGCCTCGCGGCCCGCCCTCTCCACCAGGGCGGCGGAATAGTAAACCAGTTGCCGGGCCGCCTCCACCTGCATGGCCATGTCCGCCAGCATGAACTGGATGCCCTGCAGGCGGGCGATGGGGGCTCCGAACTGCACCCTCTCCTTGGCGTAGGCCACGGCGTGGTCCAGGGCTCCCTGGGCGATGCCCAGGGCCTGGGCGCCGATGGAGGGGCGGGTGCGGTCCAGGGTCATCATGGCGATCTTGAAGCCCTCTCCCTCCTTGCCCAGGAGGTTCTCCGCGGGCACCTCCATGTCCGTGAAGATGAGCTCGGTGGTCTGGGAGCCCCGGATGCCCATCTTGTGCTCGATCTTGCCTACCTCGAAGCCGGGAAAGTCCTTCTCCACGATGAAGGCGGAGATGCCCTTGACCCCCGCGCTCTCGTCGGTCTTGGCGAAGATGGAATAGGTCTCGGCTATGCCGCCGTTGGTGATGAAGCATTTCTGGCCGTTCATCACGTAGACGTCGCCTTTTTTCACCGCCCGGGTGCTCATGGCCGCGGCGTCCGAGCCCGCTCCCGGCTCGGTGAGCCCGAAGGCGCATTGCTTGTCTCCCCTGGCCAGGGGAGGGATATACTTCTTCTTCTGCTCCTCCGTTCCCGCCAGCATGATGGGTTGGGAGCCGAGCTTGCACACTCCGAGAATCAGAGAGGTGTTCGCGCACACCTTGGCCAGCTCCTCGATGGCGATGCACACGCTGAGAAGGTCCGCCCCCGCCCCGTCCAGCTCCTCCGGGAAGCACAGGGCAAAAAGCTCGTTCTCCTTCAGCAGCTCGAACATGTCCCAGGGGTACTCTCCCGTGGCGTCGATCTCCGCCGCCCGGGGCTCCACCTTCTCCTTGGCCAGCTGCCGCACCGTCTGCTGCAGCATCTTCTGTTCTTGGGTAAGCTCGTACATGTCGTCCTCCTATCCGACTCGAATGACCATGCCGTCGCCCTGGCCCCCGCCGCCGCAGATGCCCGCGGCTCCGTAGCCGCCGCCGCGCCGCCTCAGCTCGTAGGCCAGGGTGGTTACGACACGGATGCCGCTCACTCCGATGGGATGGCCGAAGGCGATGGCGCCGCCGTTGACGTTGACGTTATCCATCTTCTCCGGGTCCAGCCCCAGGAGCTTGACGGAATGCCAGACTACGCTGGAAAAGGCCTCGTTAATTTCCAGCAATTTCAAATCCTTCACCTCCAGGCCCGCCTTCTTCAGGGCGCTCTGGATGGCCAGGGCGGGATGAGGATGCAGGTCGGCGAACTCGCCGGCGCTGCAGCCGTAGGATATGACCTGGCAAAGCGGCTCCAGGCCCATCTCCGCCGCCTTGTCCGCGCTCATGACCACCGCCGCGCAGGCGCCGTCGTTGATCTGGGAAGCGTTGCCGGCGGTTATGGCCCCTTCCTTGTCGAAGGCCGGCTTCAGTTTGGCCAGCACCTCCACGGTGGTGTCCGGCCTGATGCCCTCGTCTTTTTCGAAGAGCACGGGGTCCCCCTTCTTCTGGGGAATTTCCACGGCGATGATCTCCTCTTTGAGAAGGCCCTTTTCCGTGGCCTCCGCGGCCCGCTGGTGGCTGCGCGCGCCCACCAAATCCATCTGCTCCCTGGTGATGCCGTACTTCTTGGCCCAGATGTCCGAGCCCCTCCCCATGTGCATGTCCTCGAAAGCGTCCCAGAGCCCGTCGTGGATCATCCCGTCCACCAGAACCCCGTTGCCCATGCGGTAACCCATGCGCGCCTTGCTCACGAAATAGGGGGCGTTGGTCATGGATTCCTGCCCGCCCACCACGATCACCTCGGCTTGGCCGAGCCTGATCATCTGGTCGGCCATCTCCAAGGCGGACATGGAGGAGATGCACACCTTGTTCACGTTCAGGGCCCATACCTCCTTGGGAATTCCGCCCTTGACGGCGGCCTGCCGGGCCGGTATCTGTCCCTGTCCGCCGGTAAGCACCTGTCCCACGATCACGCAGTCCACCTGCGCGGGGTCCATGCCCGACCGCCTCAAGGCCTCGGCGATGGCAATTCCTCCCAGATCCTGGGCAGTGAAATCCTTGAGCGCGCCAGCCAGCCTGCCGAAAGGTGTCCTCGCGGAGCTTACGATCACCGTTTCCTTCATCTTCCTCCTCCTGCTTGCCGTCCCTAGCTTATACTACGATCCTTTTGCCTACTTAGCTTCTCTCGCCCGTGATCCGTCCCTGCGCCGATCACGCAACCACCGGCTCCCGTCAACTCGAGCTGCCGTTTACCTCGCTTCCCTCAACCCGAGCTCGCGGGCGATAACCAGGCGCTGGACCTCGGAAGTGCCCTCCGCGATCTCCAGTATTTTGGCGTCCCGGAAAAAACGGGATACCGGGTACTCTTCCATGTAACCGTAGCCGCCGAAGATCTGCACCGCCTGGGTGGTGGCCCGCATACACATCTCGGAAGCGAAGAGCTTGGCCATGGACGCCTCCTTGGTGTGGGGCAAGCCGGCGTCGCGCATGGCCGCCGCCTTATAGGTAAAGTTCCTGGCCAGCTCGATATCCGTGGCCATATCCGCCAGCTTCCACTGAATGGCTTGAAACTGCCCGATGGGCTTCCCGAACTGCACGCGCTCCTTGGCGTAGCCCAGGCTTTCCTCGAACGCGCCCTGAGCCGTCCCCACCGCCAGGGCGGCGACGGCGACGCGCCCCCCGTCGAGCAGCCCCATGAATTGCCTGAAACCCTCTCCCCTTGCGCCGATAAGGTTCCCCGCCGGCACCCGGCAGTCGTCGAAATTAAGCTCCCGGGTGTCGGAAGCGTGCCAGCCCATTTTCTTGTATTTGGGAGCGATGTTGTACCCAGGAGTGCCCTTGGGAACGTAGATATTGGAGATCTCCTTGCGTCCCTCTGGAGTGGTCCCGGTAACGGCGGTTATGGTCACCACGCCGCTGATATCCGTGCCCGCGCTGGTAATGAAGCACTTGGTGCCGTTGATGACCCACTCCTCGCCCACCAGCTCCGCCCTGGTCTGGGTATTGGAGGCGTCGGAGCCCGCCTCGGGCTCGGTAAGGCCGAACGACCCCAATATCTTTCCCTGGGCCAGGGGGACCAGCCATTCCCGTTTCTGCTCCTCGCTGCCGTGGTAATAGAATATTCCCGCCCCCAGAGAAGTGTGCGCCTCCACGGTGATGGCGCAAGCCCCGTCCACGCGCGCGATCTCCTCCACGGCGATGGCGTACGCCAGGTAATCGCCTCCCGCTCCGCCGTATTCCTCGGGAAAAGGTATTCCCAGTAGGCCCAGATCGCCCATCTGCCTAACCATTTCATAGGGGAAATCGCCCGTTTCCCACAGATGATCCACCTGGGGCCGGATAACCCGTTCGCAGAAGTCCCTCACCGAGCTGCGAAATAGGCTCTTTTCCTCGTCCAACTGGTACAACAAAGGACTCGCCTGCCTTGATCCTCCCGCCTTTTCTCCTCCCCGAGCGCGGTAACGGGCAAAATAGTCTTCCAGGAAAACCGCGGAGTCGTGCTTCCTAAGGGATTATATAGTAAACCCACCTCTTATCCAAACACCGCTGAGCACCATGGTTCCCAGATCGAACCTTTGGGAGATCACCCCTTTCCTCTTGTCCAATTTGCTTGTTTTGCCAGGATAATAGGTTGGTCTCTCAATCAATTTCAACCCTGAAAGCGCCTACCGAAACGATTCGGCATCGAGAGGCGGTGGGATGCTCTACTCATTTTCCCGCTTGAGGCGCCCGGACCCAAAAACATGGCGTCCAGATTAAGATCATGGCGTCCCGCCCGGGTTCAGAAGCATAGTGCCCAAGTTCAGAAGCAAAGTGGAAAATCTTGAACAAATGTATTATAATTCGTATTAACGCGCTTTTGGGCATAACGATGGGAGACGGCAAACAAAACTCACTCGAGGAGGCGTAGGTAATGGAAGCAAAGGGAGACTGCGAATTCTTTCCCACCTGCCCCATCTTCACGCAGTTCACCATGAAGAGCCTGACCAATATTTGGATTGCCCTTTATTGCAAAGGCTCAAAGCAGTCCCAGTGCGCCAGGAAACGGCTGCGTGAAAAGGGAGAGGATGTCCCGGTGACTCTCCTTCCCAGCGGGCAGTACCTTATGCCCCCAAACGAAAAACGTGACAGCGCCTGAAATGCCCCTTTGCCTTGCGGGCGGGCGATAAGGCGCGGCGACTCGCTTTTCCGCAAGCCGCACAACCGCCATGGCGTGGGCGGTAGGCCACCGCGTAAAATCTCGCTATGCCGGCTCGAAGTGCATGAGAAGCATGGGGTGTGATACCGGCTCTTCGGCGTAGGCCACCTTAACCGGCATCCCCGTCTTTATGGCCTCGGTGGAATCCCCGTAGTTCCTCAATTGATGCGTGAAGAGGGTATCCGCGCCGTCCAGCTTGACCATGGCCAGTACGTAGGGCGTCTCCACCTTCATGAAGGCGGGCACGAAATGGGATACGGAGTAGCTCTCCAGCCTGCCGGTCCCCGGCAATTCCTTCCAGCGGGTAATGCCCAGGCAGTCGGCGCAAAGGGGGCGCGGGATGGCCCATACCTTGCCGCAGTTCTTGCACTGCGTGGCCAGGAACCTGCGGTTGGCCAGCTCCATGAAGAATTTGGAGTATTTGCCCAGCACGTGCTTGTAGGTGAAGTCCATTTTCCACTCTATGCGCATCACCTCGCGGAAGTCCGCCCAGGGGTCACCCTCGGGATGCTCGAAGGGCATGGGATCCTCGGCGGTGAAGACCTCCAGGAGGTTGCTTATCAGTTCCAAGCCCATGACTAATCCCTCCTCTCGAAGATATTGATCACGCAGAAGGTGCCCGTCCCCCCATGGGAGTCCATGCCGCCGCGTTTGGCGCTCAACTCCACCTGCCGCTTGGGGTGCGCTTCCTGGCGAAGCTGGCGCAGAACCTCCACACCCTGAGCGATGCCGGTGGCGCCCACGGGATGCCCGAAACCTATGAGACCTCCCGAGGTGTTGGTGGGAAGCTCCCCTCCCAGGTCGAAGACGCCCTTCTCCATGAGGGGGCCGCTCTCCCCCTCCTTGCAGAAGCCCAGGTCTTCGTAACTGACCAGCTCGACGCCGGAGTAGGCGTCGTGGACCTCGAAGCAGTCGAAGTCCTTGAGCGGATCCTTGACGCCGGCCATCCTGTAGGCCTGCTCGGCCGCGGTGCGCTTGCCCCGGAAATGGGTTATGCCTGGGTAGGGAAAAGGCCGGTCGGCCAGGCGCATGAAATCGGTGCCGCAACCGGTCCCGGTGAACTCGATGGTAGGCTTGGCGCCCCAGGTGGCGCAGTGCTTCTCGGCCCACTCCTCGGTGGCGAAGATCAGGCAGGCCGCCCCGTCGGAGAGGAGACAGTTGTCCAGCAGCTTGTAAGGATAAGTGATCATCCTGGATTTCATGACCTCCTCGACGCCTATGTCCATGGGATAATGCGCCTTGGGGTTGTACATGGCGTTGCGGTGGTTCTTCACGCTGACCAGTGCGAACTGCTCCTCTTTCGTGCCATATTTTTCCATGTGGCTGACCATCATCATGGCATAATAAGCGATATAAAAGCCGGCTACCTGGACCTCCCAGTCGGTGTCGGAGGCCAGGGCTATGAACTGCTGCGCCACGTCCGAGGGGACCTGCCGGCCCATGTTCTCGGCCCCGAAAACGACCATGGAATCGCATAAGCCGGACATGATATAGGCGTAAGCGTTGCGGATGGCCAGCCCCCCGGTTCCCCCGCCTCCCTCCACCCGCACGTTGGGCTTGGGGCACATGCCGATGTTGTCGTGAAAGATGGCCCCCGCCTTCAACTGCTTGTTGAAGTGGTCGCTGAAATAGCTGGTGGTGCTGTGCTCGATGTCCTCTATGCGCACCCCCGCGTCATCCAAGGCCTCCAGGACCGCCTCGTTTATCCAGTCGCGCATATTCCCGTCGACCCGCTCCGCGGCGAACTTGGATATACCGCCCCCCAACACGTACACCCTGCGTTTCCTGTTCAACACCTCCATGCCCCATGCACCTCCTCAGGCCGACAGTTACGCGGACCCACCCGGCATATGCGGTCGCGCGTATTCGAAGTAGGCGGTGGCCATGTCCCGCAGCCTCTGCTCGTTTTCCGGAGGCAACTCCTTGGTGATCTTGGCGGGAACCCCCACTACCATGGAGTGAGGCGGGATGTTCATGCCCTGGGGAACCACCGCGCCAGCGGCGATGACGCTGCCGTGCCCTACCACCGCTCCGTCCAGCACCACGGCGTTCATGCCGATAACGCAATTGTCCTCCACAGTGGCACCGTGCAGTATGGCCCCATGCCCCACGGTGACGTGGCTCCCTACCCGTACCGGGCCATGCAACACGCAGCAGTCCTGGATGCTGGAGTATTCGCCCACCGCGATCTCGCCGCGATCGGCGCGAAGCACGGCGTTATACCAGATGCTGGCGTTGGAATCCACCCGCACGTTACCGATGAGCATGGCCCCCTCGGCCAGGAAAGCCTGAGGGGAAACCCGCGGCACGCTGTCTTTATGGGGAACAAGCATCGAAGGACCTCCCTGCTCTCAAGGTCGCGGCCTTCTCCATACCCTCTCGGAGCTTCGCGACCCGTCGCATACCACGAAACGATTTCATATTATAGCACTGCGGTATTCCCGCCCGGCTTTCTTCCCCGGCGGGGAGAAGTGACCGTCTCCCGATCCTTCCCAGCCGGCTTCCCCTCCGCGCAGCACGGCGAGAAGCCCGCTTCCCCATGGATGTTTTAGGCACATCGACCGCCGCGATCCCGCCCGGGCATGCCTTCTCAAGTGAAATTGGGCCGAGGACGATAAGACATTTGTGATTACCTTCGGTAGGGAAACCATTTCCCACCGAGAGGCCCACCTTGAACGAAAAGAATGATCCGGAGGATCTGGGAGGAGGGAGAGTGGCTAAGAGGTCGTACTGCCCCAAATGTCAAAGCCCGGGGGATCCCCAAGGCGAATTCTGCACTTCCTGCGGCACCAAGCTCATCTCCGTCATGCGTATCGTCATCATGCCTTTCGTGGAGGGGGAACAGAACCCCCATTCGTTGGGAGAGTTGCGGCAATGGGCCGAGAGGGAGGGGGAGCTGCAGCCTGGCCAGGCCGTCGGCTGCCACATGTACATGTCCAATGACCTTGAACATGCCCGCCTGATCATCACCCAAAAAGAAAATTATCTGGCCAGAGCCGTTCATATGCTCCCCATACTGGTCAAGAGAACCCTGGATCCCATGGGCTTTTACGAAATCCCCGACCCCCAGGAAGTGGATCGCGTCACCGAACAGGCCATCGATATGCCCACGGAGCTATTCGTGCTCATCCAGAACCATTACGACCCGGAATACCTCTTTCTTCCCGAGATAAACTATTTTTTCTTCCGCTATCCCCGCCTGCACACCCAAGGGACGGGCATGGACAGCGGATTCGGTCTGGTGCAGATCAGCGCTTATCTTCTCGATAACCGGGAAAACCGCATCGTGAGCAGGGGATCCGGGATGGGGCTGCAAACCTTCGATGCCAGCGGGGCCACCCTGGACGAGAATTTCTCCATCCCCTTTGAAGGCCAGATGGAGACCATGCTCCAGGCCGGCGCGAAAGCCGTGGAGTCCCTGCTCAAGACGATGAAGATGATTCGTTAGCGCCCACTAGCCCCCGTTTAGCTTACTTATCGGGGCATACTCCAGGAGCAACAGTTTCTCGCCCTTGCCGGGGAAATTGACGGTGATCTCGGGCCCGCTGCGGCTGTTGGAGAGGGCGGTTACCAGACCTTCTCCCCATTTTTCGTGCCTTACCCTGTCCCCCACTTTGAAGGACGCGGCCAGCATATCCAGCCTGCGCGCTTCACGCTCGTCCCGCGGCGTCACGCGCATGTCGGGGCGCTGCGAGGACACGACCTCTAGGTATTGCGGGGGTATGTCCCGTATAAAGCGCGATTCCGGCCCCATCCTGAGGTTGCCGTACTGGGAGCGATAGACTGCTCCGGTAAGGTAAAGCAGGTCGCGGGCCCTGGTCACCCCCACGTAGAACAGCCGACGCTCCTCTTGCATGCTCTCCATGCTCCCCATGCAGCGCAGGTGGGGAAGCACCCCGTCCTCCATGCCCACCATGAACACCACCGGGAACTCCAACCCCTTGGCGTTATGCAGGGTCATCAGGGTTACCGCCCCCTCCTCCTCGTCGTAAAGGTCTATCTCCGCCACCAGGGAGACGCGTTCCAGAAACTCCTCCACCCCCGCCCCCGGATTTGCGGCGCTGAACTCCATGGCGGCGTTCCTCAACTCCTCCAGGTTCTCCAAACGGCCCTGGGCCTCGAAGCTGTCTTCCCTGGCCATGGCCTCCAGGTAGCCGGAGCGCTCCAGCACCGCCTGCAGGAACTCGGGGAGGGACATCCGCTCCATTTCTCTTCCCAAACCCTCCATCAAACGGGCGAATTCGCTTATTTTCCTCGAGGCCGAAGTGGAGAGGTTGGGGACCTCCTCCGCTCGCCTTGCCGCCTCCCACAGACTGATGCCCTGCGATCTGGCATAACTTTCCAGATGCGAGAGGCTGGTCTGGCCGATGCCCCGCTTGGGCTCGTTGATGATACGGCGCAGGCTGACGGAGTCGTCTGGGTTCAGGAGAAACTTGAGATAGGCCAGGGCGTCTTTGACTTCCTTGCGCTCGTAGAACTTGAAACCCCCCACTATCTTATAAGGGATGCCGAAGCGCAGGAGGATCTCCTCGAAGTAGCGCGACTAGACGTTGGTGCGGTAGAAAATGGCCACATCGCGATGGGCATAGCCTTCCTCTTCCAGGAGGCGGTTTATCTCCATGGCCA
>ENA-ORXB01003423-ORXB01003423.1-sediment-metagenome-genome-assembly--contig:-NODE-3423-length-11078-cov-3.310426_pt1 | contig 11078 bp, 6 predicted proteins | sample MGYA00237863_ERZ511475 | MGnify/ENA primary metagenome ERZ511475 (study PRJEB26305, sample SAMN06343858) | sediment metagenome | isolation source: hot spring sediment | place: Canada: British Columbia...
GAGGAAGGAAAAGAAAAAGAAGAAGGTGGTGAAGAAGAAAATCTTGATGACTTATTAAAGATTTAATAAAAATATACTATAAATAAAAAAAAAAGAAAAAATTATGAAAGATGTAATTTCGCTTTTAGAACATAAACTAATAATGTTAAAAAGAAAATATAGAGATAGAGGTCCAGTTTATTCTGCAAATTATGCACCTATTCGTGAAAGTGTTTTAAATTTTATTAATTCAAAAGGTCGTGTATCTTATGATGAATTAAAAGAATTTATCCAAAGATTTAATGAATCAGAAGGAAGAAACACTTCAATTAGAAGTTTTTTAAGAACTAATGGAAAATACATTATAGAATCAGAAAAAAATGGTGAAAGATATTTTAAACTTTCAGAATATGGTAAAAGATTTTTAGATAAAAAACTTATTATAGAAACTGAAAAAGAAAAAGATATTGATAAAGAAGATTTAATAAAAGAAGATGATGTTAAAATTATAAGAGAAAAAAGTTATATAATTAGTTTAAAAGATAAAGTAAAATTCAAATCAAATATTGCAACAGAATATAATGAAATTAAAAGAGAACTTGAAGAAGAACTTGAATTAACTGCAAATACAAAATCTGCAAGAAATACGTGGTTTATGGCAGATAATTTAACAAAAGATATTTATGGTGACGAATTTGATGTATTAGATGTTATTTTAACTGCAGCATTTCAAAATAATTTAGATTCACAAATTATTTCACATATTGAAAACCTTTTAATTAAAGAAGCAGAAGAATATTCTAAAAATAAATCTACTTATGAAAGTATTTTAAAACTTAAAGATATATTAGTTTCAGGAGAATTTGCTACTGCAATTAAAACTGCAGTAAAGAATTTGAATGCAAAATATGAATAAAAAAAAATAGAAAATTATGGCAGGTTTACCACACTATAAAAACTCAACCGCATCAATGAATAATTTTGAACCATTGTATAAATCAATGTTTGAAATACAAATTATTCCACCACCTTCGGTTGGGGATTTTAAATTAGTTATAGAAAATGTTAAAAAAGTAACAATGGAAGATATTTATAAACTTCCCGAACCAGTTCAACAAAAATACAAATTTGCAACAAGAACGTATGCAGGTGGTTCATTTGATAAAACTTCGTTTGAAGTTTCAATTTCATTTGAGGTTAACTTAAATGATAATAATTCTGCGTATGTTTTTAAAGCATTAAGAAAATGGACTGATTTAATTTATGATCCATTAACTGGAAGAATGGGTCTTAAAAAGGATTATATTGGCGGACCAATGATTATTTCATTCTTTAATAAGAATTTTGATATTTATCAACAAATTAAATGTCCAGTTGTTTTCCCTGTAACTCCATTAAAAGCAATGGAAGGTGATTATTCTTCTAATGAAATTTATGTTATAGAAGATTTCAAATTTGTAGTTGATTACTTTGAAGAAGTGATTATTTAAGGTTTTGGTCTTACTTTAAGAAAATTAAAAGGGGGATGTTTAGTTCCCCCTTTTTTTATTTAATTATATTTTTATTTATTTTATTATTGCAAAACTTTTTGCGCCAATAATTTTACCACTTGAATCACGAATTGCTTCATCTGGGATTAAAAGGTCGTCTCTTTTATCTCTTTCTGCTTCTGCAACTACACGGGAAACAATATAAAAAGTATTTGGTTTAGGTGAAGGTAAATCAACAACATTACCTAAAGTAACTACATTAACTGCGATTCCATTTATTTCTCCTATCTTTTTTCTTTGCTCTGATACACGAGCAATTTTACCAGAGGGAGGAATTTCACCGTATCCTTCTATATTTACAGGATGCGGAGTTAAATTAATTAATTCAACATTTGTATAATTAAAATTTTCAGTAATAATATTATTTTTTGATATTTCTGTATCAGTATTTAATAAACTTTTTAATCTTTCTAATCTATTCATAAATTTATTTTTTTTTATTTATTTATATTTTAAAAAGTATTTAAATTTCTTCAACATCAACTTTAAAATAAAATGTTTTAGGAAGTAATGATTTATCTTCAATAATTATTTTTAAATTTAATCCATCAATATTTGTTTTAAATGTTTTCCATTCTATTGCATCAATTGGTTTTTCATTAAAATCAAATTGGTAATCATTAGAAACTTTATAATAAACAAATACTTCTTTTATTTTAAAAAGTTCTAAAATGTTTTCTTTAATATAATTTTTACCAATTTCTTCGGGATTTGCATTTTGTATATTTAATTCAGTAAATATATTTTTCCAATAATCTAATCCATTATTATCTGTTATATTTTTTAAAATTTCAGAATTAATATCAATTGTAATTTCAAATACTTTAGTTCCTTTTACAAATGGAGTAAATATAGAATAATAATTAAATTTATTTAAAATGTATTTTTTAGGTATATTGTAAAGTTTACCCATAAAAATCGTTGGTAATTCTTTTTGGTAAAAGATTAAAGAATTTATTGGATTTACAGTATTACTTGTATTATTTATATAGTAACCAAAATCATAATTTGTGTTAAAAATATTATAATTTCTGGTATTTAAAGTATAGTATTTTGTATTTGGAATATCTGAAATTATTTGTGTAATTCCATTTTTAGTTATAGATTTAAATTTAATAACTCCGTATTTTAAATAAAATAAATTTTGTATAGTTCCAAAATTAGAATTAAAATAAAAACTTGTATTTAATTTAAATAAATTTATTTTATAATAATCGGAAACTGCACCATCTATTAGTTTGTATTCAAACATATCTTTAAATTTTGCTTCATAAAATCCACTTTTTCTTAACAAATTTATTTTAATATTTGTTTGTGAACTTTTAATACGTTTTTCTCCATCATTCATTATATTATTATATTCAATTGTTTCTGCATATAATGTTTTAGAATTTATAGATATAATTTCATCTTCATTTATTTTTAAAACAAAATCATTATATGTTTTATTACCATTTTCATTTAATGTTATAAACTCAAAATTTAGTGTGTTAATTAAATCTGTATTAAAATTATTATAAATTAAATTTAACTTTGTTTTAAATGCAGAATAACTTATGTTTGTAATTATATTTTTTAAAGTATCAAATCCGTTGTATAAAGAATATAAATTTTTATTTTTATTTTGACTAATTAATAAAAAATTATTAATATCAAAAACTGGAAATTTATACAATATGTTTATATTTGAATAGTATGTATTATAATTTTGAAAATTAAGTTTTATTGTTTTATTTCCAATATTAATATCTTCAATAGGTTGATTTTTAGAATCATCTAATTTTATATTAACACAATAATCATTTTTAGCACTTTGAATAAAAGAAGTGTATTTAATTGGATGACCTGTTAAATCTTTTAATAAATCATATCTTAATTTTAATGTCGGTAAATAAAAGAATATATTTTCATAATCCAAAGAATATAAAATATTTTTATTTTTTAAATTTTCATTACTTATATACTTAAAAGTATATGGTGATGAAATTCCATACGGAACTCCAGTAAAATCAAAAATAAATGGATTTTGTGTATGACCAAGTGTAGGAGTATAACATCCATCCGTTGTATTAATAGATTTTTCAAATTCTATAAAGTGTGGAAAATAAAATGATGAATATGTATAATCTAATTGTGGTAAATTATTATATTGACTTATAAAATTGTATAAATTTTTAAAGTAGTAAAAATTATCATACGAAATACCATATAAAAATCTTGAGTCTTGTAAATCTATTTTTAATACAATTAAAATTAAAATTGTTTTATATTTTTTATTACGAATTATTTTATATGTAACTTTGCCAATTTCATCATCATTTGTTGTATATTCAATATGAAGCAATGAAGAAATTTTATATTCTTTAATATCAAATGGTGTTATTTTTTCTTTGTTTTCATTGATTTCATAAAAACTATATTTAACACCTTTAAATATAGAATAATTTAAATCTTTTAATGTTTCAAAATAAGAATAATTTTCATAAATATTATTTTTAATTAAATCAGTTTGGTTTAATTCTGTTCCATACCCTTTATTAAAAATAATAGAAAACCAATCTTTATTTAAATCATTTTCTAAACAATCTAAATATGTTTTATTATTATATGCAATATCATTTAAATTTATTCCAATATGTTCACGTATATCAGAAAAATCAGAAATATAATTTGGAATATTTTCTAACAAAAACCATTCGTATTCAAATGAATTTTCTTTTTTATCTTGGGTTTCAGTTGGAGCAAAATTGGAATTATTAAATGATTCAGATAAATTTAATGAATAATTATTACCTCTACAATCTGTTCCTGGACTCGCAAATCGTGTTATAAATGGTGCAACTCTGCTTAAATATGCATAATCTTTATTTTTTAATTCTTCTAAACGTTTGTATTCTGTATCTAAAAATCCAAAATAAAATTTTTCTGTTTTTTCTTGTTGTATAAATGTTTCTACTTTTTTAATTGTTTCTAATGTTTCAAAATCTTTTAATCCATATAATCCTCTAAATTGTAAATATTCATTATCATATTTTAAATGTATATTATTAACTACTGCGACTGCACCACTAATATTCTTAATTTTAAATTTTGTATATTTTTTATACAAAACAAAATTATTGTATTGATAGTTAAAATCAGTTGTAGGTGTATAACCGTCTTGTGTAGTGTTATAAACTTTTGAAATATTTTTATTTGGTAATGTAATATCTTCTATAAAATTAAATGTATAAGAATTTTCATAAGTATTAAAATAATTGTAAGATTTAAGTGGTGGTGATGGAATTAAAAATGAAGGAAGATTTGCTAAAAAAGTAGAAGAAATTTTTGTAGTATCAAAATACCCAATAGATGTAGGAGTAATATAATCTCTTGGATATGTTTGGATATATTCCCAAGTATTTGTTACAGAATTTAATCCGTATAATTCTACTTCACCCTCTGTTATTTCATAACCACAATTATTTAATAATTCACTTTCTTCTCCTGGATTTAAAGTTATTGTTTTATGCTTCCATTTATTAAGTATTAATTTATATGGAATATAAGAATATTCTGAAAATAATAAATCATAACTAAAATCTTTTAATCTGTAAAATGAAAATAAACTTAAAATAGGACGGTGAACTGAATACCCGGTTAATATTTTTTCAGTTGATTTTAAAAATAAAGCATCGTTTTTTAATTGTATTATTCTATAATCATCATCAAAATCATTTAATCCTAAAACTTTATATTCATTACCATTTATTAAAAATGAATGTTCTTTTATTTGCTCTAATTTATTTTTTTGTTTTTTAAAGTAAATATCCGAATTCTTTATTAAATCAAAACTTTCTTTTTTAATTTTTACAGAGTTTAATGGATGTTTTGAAAATCCGATAAAATTTGTTTCAAGTATTTCAGAATGTTTAAATATTAAAGTATCATTTAAATTAAAAAAGTTAGAACCTGCAAATTTTACAAATAAAGTTATTTTAGGATTATTATTTACTTTTATTTTATACAAAGTATATACTGGAGTTGTTTCAATTATTTCTGCATTTACCCAAACAGATTGATATGTAAATCCACCATTTATATAAAAATTACATTTAATAAGATTAGTTCCAATAACTCCAATTATTTCAATTTTAAATTCTTTAAAAATTTTATCTTCATTTAGACCATCTAATTCTAAATAACTTTCTAAAATATTTGTATTGGTAGAATTTAATAAATTAACATTTTTTCCATATTGGTATTTTATAGTATCAAAAAATGTAATTAAGTTTAAATCCGAATCTGTAACCAATCCTCTTTTAAATTTTAATTCAACATTTGTCCTATTTAAATAAATTATAATTTTATTAAATGTTAATTTTTTAACTTTAAAATAACTTTGAACTTCTTGGAATTTATCTAAACATTTTACAAGTGCATCTATTTGTTTATAAATACTTCCTCTTACACTAAAATAATTTCGGTATGTATTTGAAGACGCATCGTAGTTTATAAAGTCAAAACAATCACCTTCGTCTATTTGACTGCCCAATGCAATACATTCGTATTTAATTATATTAGAAGAAAAATTATCTTTGTATTCTATAACAAATTTTTCATTGTTTTGAATTGATGATGTTTCATCAAATGAAATTATAAGTTGGGAATATACTTGAGAATCTAAATATTCACATCTTTCTTGAAATATAACATTTTTAATCCCTGTAAAATCTGAAATATTAATTTTATTTTTATCTAAAACAACCGATTCAAAACTTTTTAATATTTCAAATTTTTTATATTTTTTAATTTTATTAATTTTATGTAAGTTATTCTTTTTATCTTTTACTGCAAAAATACGTTCACCATTTATAAAATCTTCTAATGGTAAATTTGTTAAAGAAGTTCTAATTGCAGTTCCAGATTCTTCATAAAATGCAATTGGTAACTCTATATTTTCATCATTTGATTGTATAAATTCAACATCAGAATCAAAATCATAATTGTATCCTATAATAGGTTTAGGTTCATTTTTAATATCTTTGAATCCATCAAAATCAATTTGAAGTTCACCAAAATCTAATGTGTCTAAATATAACCCAAAATACCCATTCATTTCATAATCATTTGAAATATTGTCATCAAATAAAAATTCAATGTTTATTATATTTGCATTTAATAATCCGTATTTTTCAAAACTTTCTACAAAAAAATTATTGAATTCTAAAACTAATTTTTCATTTGTAAAATAATCTAATGGATTAAATATTTTAGATGTTAAAACACCATTTTTGTAATCTATTCCAAAAATTAAATTATTATCTTTAAATCCAATATAGTATGGGTAATTAAAACTTTCATTTAATTTTGTTAAATGTTTTTCTAAAATAATACCTAAATCTGAATTTTTAATATCATATACTTTTATAATGGAACTGTTTAGTATAATATCTTGAATATTAACTTTATTAACATCATTAAATTTATATGTATCTTTTGAAAATCCATCTTTAAATTTAAAAATAACAAAATAGTTTGGAATTCTATCTTTTAAATACAATGGTGCAAAATAACTAAAAGATTCATCATACAATCGTGTTTTAAGATACCTTGGACCACTTGCATACGTGAAATCATATTGTTTAGTATGGTCTAATGTAGATGTATTATAATTTTCATTTTTTTCATAGAAATAAAATAAATCTGATGGTTCTAATGTTTTAAATGCTCTTTTAATATTTTGTGCCAAATCTAAATCTGGAAATACTCTTATTTTTTTTAATTTTTCATTTGTTAATGATTCTTTTACATCAAATGTATCTAAATATACATTTTCATTAGAATCCATTACTAACTTTATATTTCCAGCAAGTTTTGGATTGGTTCGTAATAATTGAAAAGATGTTTTTTTATCCTTTGTAAATTCATCAAATTTATTTTCATATTCAAAATAAGAAATATTCTTTTTATATGGATTTTCTTTTTTTACCGAATTACAAAATATAAAAAGATTTTTATAATCAATATAAGGCGAATTTGGGTCTGAATCTGAATTAAAAAGTCCTAATGTATGAAGTGCTTTTATACCTGGACTTAAAAATTCAATAAGTTCAGTACTTGAACTAAATGTTAGTCCACCTTTAATATCAAAGGTGGATGCTGAAATATCAAAAATAATATCACCGTTTGAAAAAGAACTCGGGGTTGTAAAATATATTTTTGGGAAGTTATTCCAAAAAGTAGTATAACCACCTGAAACTATATTTGGTGGATTTATAGTTATTAAAAATGAAATTCTAATTACAACATCTTTTTTACCAGTATATTTAATTTTAAATGTTACAGAGTCATTATATTTTAATTTAGTGTAAAATGGACTTCCAGTTATAGTATTAAAAATATGAAAAATTTGATCCACTGGAAATCTTAGTCCTAAAAATCCAAAATCTGGTGGGGATGCAGTTGAATAATTGTTAATAGGAAATCCAAAAATATTAAATATTCTATTAGAAGATGCATCACTTGGGTTAGAGTATGCGGTAGGAGTTTCACTAAAATAATCATCAAAATTTAATTGTGTATCTTTTAATAATTTGTTAATATCCCAACAATCAGTTTCATTAAAATAAAAAACATCTTTATAATTTGTATCGGTTGGGTTAACATTTAAATATTCAATAATTGGTAAAATATAAATATCCGCAGGTAATGGTGATGGATTTAAATTATTTGCATCTAAATATGTAACATTTATAAAATTTATTTGTTTTCCATTTAAAATAATTTCATTTGAAACATTAAAGGTAACTGAGTTTGTAAGTATCACTTTTTATATTTTTATTTTATTTATATTTTTATAAATAATCTCCTCTAAACTTTTCTGGTATTCGGTTAGGATACTTCTCTAATAAAGAAAATGATGCAAAATTATCCCAATTTTTTGCATTAGATACATTCCACTTACTTAAATCTGCATTAAAAGATTCACATCCATAAAACATTGCGTGAAAATATTCACCATTAGAAACATCCCATTTAGATAAATTAGAATTAAATGATTTACAATGCGTAAACATCCAACTAAAAAATTTCCCATTAGAAACATTCCATTCAGAAATGTCTCCATTAAATTTATTACAATCAAAAAACATATTTTCAAATGTATTTCCACTTGATACATCCCATTCAGAAACATCCCCTTCAAAATAATTTTTGTATATAAAAATACTATTAAAATATACTATATCTGAAACATCTATATTGTTTAGGTCAACTTGGTTACCATATTGTTGTATTAAATTATTAACTAATTGTTTTAATTCAGTTGTATCTTTAACTTTTATATCTGTTTTAGTTATTCCTTTAAAGTTAAAATTTAAGTTCATAAAATAATTAACTTATTTTCACATTTCCAGTATATTGGGCAATTATATTGGAAAAGTAATTTGATGCATATTCACTTGCATTTTCAAAAAATGTATCAAAATTTGAATTTACAATTGCATCTTTTATTTTTTCTTTTAAAGAAATATTTTCATATACTCTTACATCTTCTGTGTTTATGGAATAATTAAAGTTATGTATTAAGTATTTATTGAAAAATTCAAAATCAGATTTGTATTCAAATACAAATTTTTCAATACCAATGTTTCTTTTAAATATTTCATTCAAAATAAAATCTATATTAAATGTATCTAAATAAATAATTTCTTTTATATTTTTATTTTGTTTTTTAATTGTTTCTAAAATACTTTTATTTAAATCAGAAACAATTAAAAATTTATTGGATATTTTATTTTCATTATCAAAAACAAAGAAATAAATATCTTTATTTTTATATGTCTCTTTTATTAGTTTATCAAAATTTTTATCAACTATATTAAATCCACCTATAAAAACTACACAATTTTTTTCCTTTTTTAAATCTAATTCTTTTTTTGTTATTTTTTTAATTATAGTTTGTAATTTATTATAACTTTTTTGTAATTTTTCTTTTTCTTTATCGTCTATTTTTATTGCACCACCTTCTATTTTTATTTCATAAGTTGGAGGAGTAGGAGTAGTTTCTGGGTTTTCTTGAAGGTTTATTTCAATATTTTCATTTTCAAATAATAAAGTATCAACGTAACTTATAAAATTATTTAAGACATTGGTATAGTATTCTGTTAAAATAAAATTAGGTTTCTTTTTTGTTTTTAATTGGTTTAATAAAAATTTAAAAAATTCTAAATTTTTAATATCAGATTCAATTAAAATTTTTGTTACTTCATTTGAAATAAATTCTGTATTAATATACCCTATATCTTTCCATAAAAATTGCGAAACAAAATACTTATAATCTTCCACTTCATCTAATCCATATTTGTCCATATAAATATTAAATATATTTGAAACAATATCAATATATTGAAGTTCTTTTAATTTTGAAGTATCAACACTTTCTAAAATTTCATTTAAATTTGAATTTATGATTTCAGCAATATTTTTTAATAAAAATGAACGAATATGTTTAGAAAATTCTTCATTTTTATGTTCTAAAATTAGTTCGGTAGAATTTATATTTTTAATATAATCAATTGGTTTATTATCAGTTTTTATATAAATTCCTTTAATATAATTTAAATCGGCAGAAGGGATAAAACTTAAAATAAAATCTTTAAAAGTTATTTTATTTTGCTTTAAATCTTCAACTAAACTTAAAATAAATTCATCGTTTTCATTTTTAAATAAAAACGACCTTTTAGAAATATTAAAATATTTCATTAAATCTGTATCTGTATTAAATACATTTTTATCAATATCATATAAAATTACATCATTTCCATTGTAAAAAAATTTAAATTCAACCTTAGAAGGAAGTTGGTTTAAGTTCATCCAAGATTCTATTAATGGATTATAAAAACTTGTAACAAAAATATCTATTATGCTTACTTTATTGTGTGAAGATTTAATTCCATTTTTATAAACATCAAAATCATTTCCATACCCTGAATAAATAAATTTTGGGTAATTATAATCTGCATATATTGAAACCATAGTTTTATTTTATTTATTTTTTTATTTATATAGAAAAATTATTTTTTTTTGTAACAATTTTAAAGTTTTTTTAACATAGCACTTTTGGGGAATAAATCCCCAAAAGTGAATGTGCATCGGACTATGTCCGATGCACATCTTAGGATACATAAAATATTTATTTTTTATTTTTAATTTATTATAATATTTTTAAAAAAACATCTTAAAAGTATCATTAAAATAAAAGATGTTAAATATTATTATATATATCTTCCCTAATATTGTAGGTAATTTTTTTCTTCCTTTATAATCTTGTAGCATTCTTTAAAAGTATCTTAAAAATGTCTTTAAACAAATCTTTAAAAGTATCATTAAAAGTATTTAGTAAATTATTTAAATATTATTATATATCTTCCCTAATATTGTAGGTAATTTTTTTCTTCCTTTAATATTTTAATAATATTTTACACAAAATGCAATACTGTTTCTATATAAATAAAAAAAAAGAATTTATCTTTATGGAAATAATTAATTTTATAAAAAATATTATAT
>ENA-ORXB01003427-ORXB01003427.1-sediment-metagenome-genome-assembly--contig:-NODE-3427-length-11070-cov-2.521514_pt1 | contig 11070 bp, 9 predicted proteins | sample MGYA00237863_ERZ511475 | MGnify/ENA primary metagenome ERZ511475 (study PRJEB26305, sample SAMN06343858) | sediment metagenome | isolation source: hot spring sediment | place: Canada: British Columbia...
TCGGGGACCTTAGCCGGTGATCTGGGCTGTTTCCCTTTAGACGGCGGAGCTCCCCCCCGCCGTCGCACTGCCGGGCTTGGCGTGGCGGCATTCGGAGTTCGGCCGGCGCGGGCCGGCCGGTGCTCTACCGCCGCCACGGAACACCCGACGCTGCGCAGTACGCAGTTCGGGGAGAACCAGCTATCTCCGGGTTCGATTGGCGTTTCGCTGCTTCCCACAGCTCCTCCCACGCGATTGCACCCACGATGGGTTCGGGCCTCCCTCCCGAGCGGAGCGGGAGTTCGCCCTGGCCATGGGAAGATCACCCGGTTTCGGGTCCGCTCCCGCAGACGTTTCCGCCCCGGGCCGACCGGGGCGGGGGCGCCCTGTTCGGACTCGGTTTCCCTGCGGCTCCGCCGGATCGCGGCTTAACCCGCCTGCGAGAGCGACTCGCCGGCTCTTGCTACACGAAGCACGCCGTCATCCCGAGCACGCTCGGGACAACGACACTCTGTGGGCGCGCGGTTTCAGGTTCTCTTTCACTCCCCTTCCGGGGTGCTTTTCACCTTTCCCTCACGGTACTGGTGCGCTATCGGTCGCCAGGAGTATTTAGCCTTGGAGGGTGGTCCCCCCAGCTTCCCCCAGGGTTCCACGTGTCCCGGGGTACTCGGGTGCCTTCGCGGAGCCGCCCCTCCGTCCCCTACCGGACTGTCACCGTCTCTGGTCCCGCGTTCCAACGGGGTTCGAGTGGAGGGGCGGTGGATCACTCCGTGGCGGGTCTGCTGCCCCGCCGGGAAGGTCCCACAACCCCGTTGCCGCAACGCCAGCAGGCTTCTTCACGGCAACGGTTTGGGCTGTTCCCCGTTCGCTCGCCACTACTTGGGGAATCTCGGTTGATTTCTCCTCCTCGGGGTAGTGAGATGTTTCCGTTCCCCCGGTTCCCTCCTCGGCGCGAGGCCGAGGTACCCGGGCATGACCCCGGGTGGGTTGCCCCATTCGGAGATCCCCGGATCACAGCCGTCCCGGCGGCTCCCCGGGGCTTATCGCAGCCGGGCACGTCCTTCATCGGCTCTGGCCGCCCAGGCATCCGCCGCGCGCCCTCGCTGACCCATGCCGGATGCGTGCCGGATTCGATTGTCAAGGTGCGGCCCGCCGCCGGCGGTCGCCGGGCAGGCCCTGAAAGCCGGGTGGAGCCACGGCACCGCCGCGAAGGAGATGGGGCGGGGATCGATGGAGCTGGCCCCACCTTCCGGTAGGGCGTTCTTTGCCCCACGCACCTCCTCCGCGTCGGGCGCCGTCTGACGCGGGTTTTGCCCGTCGAAGTCCGGGCATACCCCGCGCTTCGAGCGGCGCCACCTGGGAGGAGGCCGTTGGCCATTTGAACGGCGCCTGGGAACGGATTCACCGCCGTATGGCTGACCGGCGGTTACTAGCGACTCCGGCTTCACGCAGGCGGGTTGCAGCCTGCGATCGGAACCACGACCGGGATTTTGCGATTGCCTCCCCCTCGCGGGTTGGGAACGCTTTGCTCCGGCCACTGTAACACGGGTGCGGCCCAGGGCATGAGGGCCGTACGGATCGAAAGTCGCCCTCTCCTTCCTCCCGGTTACCCGGCGGTTCCCCGTGAGTGCCCGGCGCGCCGCGGCCCGAACCGGCGCTCAACCAGCGCCGACCGGGACCGCAGCGTCCGCTGGCAACACGGGGTGAGGGTTGCGCCCGTTACGGGGAGTGAACCCCACGCCTCACGGTACGGGCTGACAATGACCACGCTGCACCGGTGCCGCCTCGCCGCTCCGACTCGGAGCGGCACCGCTGCGGTTTCCCGCAGGGATGCGGCGGCATGTCAAGCCCTGGTAAGGTTCTGGGGAGCCGTCCCATTAAGCCCCGTGTTCCGCCGCTTGTGCAGGCGCTCGCCAATTCCGTTGGATTTCAGCCTTGCGGCCGTACTCCCCAGGCGGGAGACTTGTCGCGTGAGCTGCGCCCCCGAGCCGATCGCGCCGCCCGCGCGCGGCCCGAGGGCTAGTCTCCAGCTTCTAGGGCCAGGACTAACGGGGTCTCCAATCCCGCTCGCTCCCCTGGCTTTCGCACCTCAGCGTCAGGGGCGGCCCAGGGAACTGCCTTCGCCTTCGGTGTTCCTCCCGATATCTACGCATTTCACCGCTCCACCCGGAATTCCACTCCCCTCTACCGCCCTCAAGCCCGGCGGTTTCCGGCGCCGTTCCCGGGTTGAGCCCGGGGCTTTGACGCCGGACGGACCGGGCCGCCTCGGTTGCCCTTGACGCCCAGTGGTACCGGACAACGCTTGCGCCCGGCGTGTTCTCGCGGCTGCTGACACGCCCGTTGGCCGGCGCTTCCTCTGAGGGTACCGTCGACCGGAGCGGGCGGCACGCGCCGGGGGGACCCACCGGCGGCGCGACCGCTCCGGCTTCTTCCCCTCCGACAGGGGTTTACAACCCGAAGGCTGTCTCCCCCACGCGGCGTCGCTCCCTCTCGCTTTCGCGAATTGGGGAAGATTCCGCACTGCTCGACCCCCCATCCTGGGGGATGGGGCCCTTAATCTCAGTGCCCCCCTCGATGGCCGTCCTCCCAGACCACCTACCCGTCGTCGGCCTGGTGAGCCGTTACCCCACCAGCTACCTGATAGGACGCGGGCCGCTCCGAAAGCGCCCCCGGGGGGGCCGGGGACTTTAGCACGCCGGGCATGCGCCCGACGTGCCACATCGCGGATTACCCCCGCTTTTGGCGGGGCTATCCGCGGCTTCCGGGCACGTTGCCCACGCGTTACTGAGTTGTTTGCCGCTTCCCCGATCGGCTCGGGGTCGCCCGACTAGCATGTGTCAGGCACGCCGCTAGCGTTCGTCCGTGGCCGGGATCACACCGACCGAAATCCACGGCGGTTGCTCGGCATCCACCCGGTTTTCAAGGTCCGCGCGCTTCGTCATGGCTATACCCTGCGGCGATTCGTGAAAACTCGCGCCGCCGCACGAGGATGCCCGCCGCACCGCCGCCCGCCCGCCGGCTGGGCGAAGCGTCCCCACGCGCGGGAAGGGGCCGGCTGCCGCCGTAGCGAACGTGGGGGCAGGCTCCGGCACGACGATCCCAGGTCACCCGCTCGAACGGGAGGCGCCCGCCGGCCCGGCGGCGCCGAGTCGGAGGGGAGCCACACCGCCGCCAGCCATGCCACCGCCTGACGACGCTGCGGGAGAGCCTGCGATGACGCGACGCGACCGGATGCACGCCGCCGCCGCTGCCGCCGCCCCTGGCGCGGCGCCCCACCGGCCGACGGGGTTCGGCAAGCCGTTCCTGATGCACCTCGGCACCCAGCATGGCGATTCCGACGAGGTGCTTCGCGTCCTCGCCGCCTTCGGGGTGACCCAAATCTGCAGCCGGCTCCCCTCCCGTCGGCTCGACGAGAACTGGTCGGTCGACAGCCTCCGCCGCCTGCGCGATCGCGTCGAGTCGTTCGGGATTCGGCTGGCGATGGTGCCGCTGCCGATGAGCTCCTCCCCGATCGAGCGGGCCGAATATCCCCACATCTTGCTGGGGAAGGATCCCGAGCGCGACCGCGAGATCGCCGACATCTGCCAGATCATCGAGAATTGCGCCCGTGCCGGCATCCCCGCGGTGAAGTACAACCTGACCTTCCTCGGCGTCCCCCGCACCGAACCGACGCGCGGGCGCGGCGGCGCGCGCTACAGCACCTTCGATCGCTCCCGCGTCCCGGCGGATGCGCCGCTCACCGCCGCGGGCGAGGTGGACGAGGAGACCTACTGGGAGCGAATCACCTACTTTCTCGAGCGGGTCGTCCCCTGCGCCGAGGCGAACCGCGTCCGGCTCGCCTGCCATCCCCAAGATCCCGGCTTTCCGCGGGGGACGCGTTTCCGCGGCATCCAGCCGGTGCTCGGCTGCGTGGAGGGGCTGAAGCGGTTCATCGAAATCTGCCCCAGCCCCTATCACGGCCTCAACTTCTGCCAGGGGACGATCTGCGAGATGCTCGAGAACCCGCGGGTGGAAATCCTCGACATCATCCGCTACTTCGGCACGCGCAACAAGATCTTCAACGTCCACTTCCGCAACATCAAGGGGCGCGTCGGCCACTTCCAGGAAACCTTTCCCGACGACGGCGACGTGGACATGATCGAGTGCCTGCGCACCTACAAGGAGGTCGGCTACGACGGCATGGTGATGCCCGACCACGTGCCCCGTATCGAGGGGGACGAGGGGGCGCGCCAGGCATTCGCGTTCGCCTTCGGTTACATCCAGGCCGCGTTCCAGGTCGTGCGTGCGGAAGGATAGCCGATCCGACGCGCGATCGCTGCCATCAGCAGGAGGGGGCGGCGCGCGTCGCTAACTTGCTGGCGGAGAGGAAGGAGGAGATCTCGATGCCACCGACGACTTCCCGCCGCGAGCTGATCAAGACCGGCGCCCTCGCCGGCGTCGGCTTCTGGGTGGGGCTGCCCCTCGCGTCGCGCACCGTGCGCGCTCAGGGAACGACCGCCAACGATCGGTTGAACATCGGCATCATCGGCGCGTCCGGGCGCGGGGAGGGCAACCTCTCCGCCGTCGCCAGCGAGAACATCGTCGCCCTCTGCGACGTGGACGAAGAGCGGCTCAACCGGGTGGCGCAGCGCTTCCCGCACGCGGCGAAATATCGCGACTATCGCAAGCTGCTCGAGCGAAACGATCTCGATGCGGTGGTGGTCAGCACGCCCGATCACTCGCACGCGCTGCCCGCGGTCATGGCGATGCGCCAGGGGCTGCACGTCTACTGCGAGAAGCCGCTCACCCACTCGATCTACGAGGCGCGGGTGATGAGCGAATGCGCCGCGCGCTACGGCGTTGCCACGCAGATGGGGAACCAGGGCCACTCCAACAGCGGGGCGCGCCGCACCGTCGAGCTGATCCGTGCGGGCGTGATCGGCCCGATCCGCGAGGTCCACGCCTGGACCGATCGCCCGATTTGGCCGCAAGGGATCGACCGACCGACCGAGATGCCCCCGGTGCCGGCCACGCTCGATTGGGATCTCTGGCTGGGGCCGGCGCCGCAGCGCCCCTATCACAGCGCCTACCATCCGTTCCGGTGGCGAGGATGGTGGGACTTCGGCACCGGTGCGCTCGGCGACATGGCGTGCCACGTGCTCGACGTCGCCTTCTGGGCGCTCGATCTGCGCGATCCGCTCGCCGTCGAGGCGGAAGGTCCGCCTCCCCACCCCGAGACGGCGCCGCAGTGGACGATCATCCGCTACGAATTCGCGGAGCGAACGACGCCCTACGGCGTGCTCCCGCCCTGCCGCCTCACCTGGTACGACGGTGGCAAGCGGCCGCCGACCGAGCTGTTCGACGGCGAGCGTGTCGCGGACAACGGGACCCTCTTCATCGGCGAGAAGGGGAAGATCTACGTTCCCGACGCCTACGGGGCGCGCTACGTGCTACTGCCGCGCTCCCAATTCGAGGGATTCCAGCCGCCCCCGCCGTCGATCCCGAACTCGCCGGGCCACCACGCCGAGTGGCTGCTCGCCTGCAAGACGGGATCGCCCACGGGGAGCAACTTCGCCTACGCTAGCGCGCTGACCGAGACGGTGCTCCTCGGGATCGTCGCCTACCGCGTGGGCAAAAAGATCGAGTGGGATCCCCGCCGGATGTGCTGCACCAACGCCCCCGAGGCGTCGCGCTACCTCCGCCGCGAATATCGCAAGGGGTGGGAGCTCTAGCCCGCGCCGCAGCGACCCTCCGCGCCGCACCGGCCGATGCAGCGAACGGCGGTACTGAACGTGGTCGGCCTGACCCCCCGCGGGCTCGGGCCGGCCACGCCGCGTCTCTCCGCCTGGGCGGCGCGCGCGCGATGGGCCACCGTGCACCCGGTGCTCCCCGCGGTCACCTGCCCCGTCCAGGCGACCTACCTCACCGGCGCCCTCCCGCGGGAGCACGGGATCGTTGCCAACGGCTGGTATTTCCGCGACGAGTGCGAAATCCGCTTCTGGCGGCAGTCCAACCGTCTCGTTACTGCACCCAAAATCTGGGAGGTGGCGCGCGCTCGCGATCCGGCGTTCACCTGCGCCAACCTCTTCTGGTGGTTCAACATGTATTCGTCCGTGGATGTGGCGGTCACGCCCCGCCCGATGTATCCCGCGGACGGGCGCAAAATCCCCGATCTCTACACCCAGCCGGCGGCGCTGCGCCACGAGCTGCAGGCGGAACTGGGGCAGTTCCCCCTCTTCGAGTTTTGGGGACCGGCCGCCTCGATCCGCTCCAGCCAATGGATCGCCGCGGCGGCGCGACGCGTCGAGGAGCGCTTCGCTTCCACGCTGACGCTCGTCTACCTGCCCCATCTCGATTACAATCTCCAGCGCCTCGGGCCGGACGATCCCCGCACCGAGCGGGACTGGCGCGAGATCGACGCCGTCGCCGGCGAGCTGATCGACTTTTACGAGGGCCGGGGTGCCCGGGTCGTGATCCTCTCGGAGTACGGGATCACGCCGGTACGGCGGCCGGTGGCGCTCAACCGCATCCTGCGCGAGCACGGGCTGCTGGCGGTGCGCGACGAGCTGGGGCGCGAGCTGCTCGATCCGGGGGCCAGCGTCGCCTTCGCCGTGGCGGATCACCAGGTCGCCCACGTCTACGTCAACGATCCCGATCGAGTCGATGAAGTCCGGGCGCTCGTCGAGGCGACCCCGGGGGTGGCGGCGGTCTACGGCGAGGCGGAGAAGGCCGCCGTGGGTCTGGATCACCCGCGCAGCGGCGAACTCGTCGCCGTAGCGGCGTCCGATGCCTGGTTCACCTACGTTTACTGGCTCGACGATCGCCGCGCGCCCGACTTCGCCCGCACCGTCGACATCCACCGCAAACCGGGTTACGACCCCGTCGAGCTCTTCCTCGATCCGGCGCTCCGGTTCCCGCGGCTGACGATCGCCTGGACGCTGCTCAAGCGCCGGCTCGGCTTCCGGAGCCTGCTGTCGGTGATCCCGCTCGATCCGACCCTGGTGCGCGGCTCGCACGGGCGCCTGCCCGACGATCCGCGCGATGGACCGCTGCTCCTCACCCGCCAGGGCGATCTGCTCCCCGGCGACGCGATCGAAGCGACCGACGTGATGAGGGTGCTCCTCCGCCACCTGGAGCTGGGGGATTGAACCGCTCGATTCCCCGGGCGACCGAGAGGGAGGCGGACGCGGACGGCGAAATGGAAAAATGATTCACTCGACGGCAGGTCACCCAACCCAGCGAGGCGGGCGCGACCGCTCGCCCGAGGAGGTCGCATGCGCAGGCGAGGCTTTACCCTGATCGAGCTGCTCGTCGTGATCGCGATCATCGCTATCCTGGCCGCGATCCTCTTCCCGGTCTTCGCTCAGGCGCGCGAGAAGGCGCGGCAGACGATGTGTCTCAGCAATGCGCGCCAGATCGCCACCGGCATCGCGATGTATACCCAGGACTACGACGAGGTCCTCCCCGTCGGGGGGCACGGCGGCGCGCAGCCGAACCGATGGGACGCGATGATCATGCCCTACGTGCGCAGTGGTCAGATCGGGAGCAGTCCGCGCGGCCGGTCGGGATTGTTCACCTGTCCGAGCCGAACGACCTTTCCGCGCGGGATGCCCGATGCCCGCGGCTTCGGGTGCAACGTCAACCTGATGGGCTGGGGCGGCGATGGCATCCGTCCACCGGCGGGGATGCCGTCGCGCAGCCTGGCGGAGATTCCCAACCCGGCGGGCACCTTCGCGGTGGCCGAAGGGAGCTCGATCGAGGTGGCGGTGGCGACGCCAGGCCACCCTCACAATCTCGTCCCCGAGCAGTGGGTGCGCTACGAGGATCGGCGCTCTGACTGGCAGATCGTCCCGCCGGGCGGCTGGGCGAACAACAACGTCGTCAACTACCTCCGGCAGCCGGATGCCTCGTGCAACAGTTGCCGCCGGCCGGTGGGCCGCCACAACAACGGGCTCAACGTCGTCTACGTCGATGGCCACGCCAAGTGGAGCCAGATCAACGACTTCCTCGGCGTGACGCCGCAGAATCCGCGTGGCTGGCCCTACGGGCATCCGAAGAACAGCTGGGACAATCAGTAGGGGTCCGGCCCGAGGATCGTGCGGGGAGGAGCGCGCTCGGCGAAGGCGGACACGCTCCTCCCCGGCGACGCGCGTCGGCTACTCGGGCCGGGCGCCACGCCCGGGGCCGCCCGGCCCACGCCCCGGCCCGCCGGGCCCGCGTCCGCCGCCGAAGCGCCCCCGCCGCTGCTGGAGCATCTGATCGTACTTCCGCTGCTGCTCGGGAGTGAGGTGGCGGCGAATTTCTCGCGCCGTCGACTCGCGCAGCGCGCGCATCCGCTCGAAGCGCTGTTCCATGGGGAGCTGCTGGTTCTGGAACAGGGCCTGCATCTCGCGCGATTGCTTCTCGAGGATCGGCTTGATCTTCCGCTGCTGATCGGCGGTGAGTTTGAGCTCCGCGGTCAGGCGCTTGAGCATTTCGTCGGGCGTGAAGCGGCCTCGCCCCCGGCCTCCGGGTCCGCCCGGTCCGCGCCCGCGACCCGGCCCCTGAGCGAGGACGGGCGCCGCGATCCCGAGCGCTCCGGCAGCGAGCGCGAGGAGGTGGCGTCGATTGATGGCCATGGGATCTCCTTTCACGAGGGGTGCAGTGGCGCGCCGCCCACGCGAGGAGGCGGCGGCTCACCGCTCCCTTTGACGACGCGGCAACGGCGCGGGACGGGGACTTTAAGCCGTGTCGGCGGGTAGTAGGTGGCGCTCGTAGTAGGCGATGCCGCCGAGTTCCACCGGCACGTGGATGAAGGTGACCTCGTCGCGGTTCAGAGCACCCTCGATCGCAGGGCCGAGCGGCTCACCCCGTTCGATGGCGACGCCCCGCGCCCCGAGCGCCTCCGCCACGCGGTCGAACCGGATCCCGCCGAGGAGCGTGCCGCCGCGCTCGGGCTCGGGGCGCGCGTCCGCCTCGATCCCCCACGCCTGGTCGTCCGCCACGACGGCGACGTACGGCGTGCCGAACCGGATCGCGGTCTCGATCTCGGCGAGGGTGAAGCCGGCGGAACCATCTCCGCTGAGGAGCAGGACGGGATGATCGGGTCGGCAGAGTTTGGCCGCCACGGCGCCCGGCAGGCCCCAGCCGACGACGCCGCTCGCCCCGCACGTGAGCCAGTGCTCGGGATGGCGGTTCCAGAGCTGCTGGTGCGCCCACCGTCCGATGTTGCCCCCGTCGAGCAGGAAGGTCACCTCTCGATCGAGGAACGGCTGCAGCGCCCGCACCAGCTGCAGCGAGGGGAGGGGGAAGCGATCTCCTCGTCCCCGCTTCTCCCACCGATCGAGGTACTCCTGGCGCGCCGATCGCACCCGATCGAGCCAGGCCGTATGCCGTCGGCCCTGCCTCCGGACGTAGAAGTCTTGCAACCGATCGAGCGCAGAGCGGGGATCGGCGACGAGGGCGAGATCCGCCGGCCGGTAGCGGTTCACCTCGTGCGGATCGGCGTCGATCCGGAGCCAGCGAGCGTCGGCAGCGACCGTCGGAGGCTCGCCGTATCCCAGCCGGTAGTCGACGCGGGCGCCGACGGTGACGATGAGGTCCGCCTCCGCGATGCACCGTGCCGCGCCGTTGACCTCGGAGCTCGTCGGCCCCGCGTATTGCCGCCAGGCGGTGGCGACGACCCCTCGGTCCCACAGCGGGGTGAACACCGGCACGTCGGCGGTGGCGACCAGCACATGGAGCGCTTCCCCGGCATCGGCGTAGAAGCAGCCCGTGCCCGCGATGACGACCGGGCGTTCGGCGCGATCGAGCCATTCCGCCGCCTCGTGCACGAGCGCGTCGTCCGGCGGCTGGCACGGGGCGACCTTGGCCGGTCGCTCCGGCGGAAGCGGCGCCGCGCACGGTGCGGTGAGCACGTCAGCGGGCAGCGAGAGGTGCACGGGACCCGGGCGGCCATGGATCGCGGCGGCGACGGCTTCGCTGGCGGCGGTGGGGAGCCACTCGGGGCGCATGACGGCGCGGGCGTACTTGCAGATCGGCGCGACCATCTCGACCTGGGGCAGCTCCTGGAAGTGGCCGCGGCCTCGCGTGGCGGCGGCGCTCATCCCGGCGAGGTGCAGCACCGGCGCACCGTCCCAGAAGCTGTTCGCCAGGCCGGTGATCGCGTTCGTGTGGCCGGGGCCGGCACTCGTCGCCACCACGGCGAGGCGCCGCGTCAGCCGCGCTTCGACATCCGCCATGTAGGCAGCGGACTGCTCGTTGCGGACGTCGACCATCGGCAACCGTTCCGCCAGGCAGGCGTCCATCAGCGGGCGCAAGCCGTTGCCGCACAGCAGGTAGAGACGCGGAACACCCCACCGTTGGAGCGCCCGGACCAGCCAGGTGGCGCCATTCATCGTTCACCTCCGCGCGGGGGAGGGATTCGCTGCCTCGCGCCGACGAGGGCGCAATCCCTCGCGCGCCGGCACTTTCCGCGCGCGGAGACCGCGGTCCTGCCTTCCCGACCGGGAGAGGAGGGAGGCGAGAGGCTCGCGAAGCTACCACTGGGAGCGAGGGACGGGCAGCTCGCGGCGACCGGAAGCCGCCTCTGCGGGCGAGAGGCGCGGGAGGGAGAGCATGCGCTTCGCGATGCACAACTGGATGCGCGTCGAGCCGATCGACGTCACCATCCGTCGCCTGGCGCGCTTCGGCTACGACGCGATCGAGATCAGCGGCGAACCGGCCCAATATGACTGGCACGCGGTCCGCCGCCTGCTCGACGAGCACGGCATCCGCTGCTGGGGCGCCGTCACCCTGATGACCGAAGGGCGCGACCTCGTCGCCGACGATCCCGCGGTGCGCCGCGCCACCGTCGCCTACCTCAAAGAGACGATCCGAATGATCGCCGCGCTCGGCGGCGAAATCTTCTGCGTAGTGCCCTCCACCGTCGGCAAGATCGTGCCCTCCGCCTCGCCCGAGGAGGAATGGGAGTGGTGCGTCGCCGGCCTCCGCGAGGCGGCGGACCTCGCCGGCGAGCACGGAATCCGAATCGGCATCGAGCCGCTCAACCGATTCGAGACCTACTTCATCAACCGACACGATCAGGCGCTCGCCCTCGCACGAGACGTCGCGCGGCCGAACGTCGGCGTCACC
>ENA-ORXB01003434-ORXB01003434.1-sediment-metagenome-genome-assembly--contig:-NODE-3434-length-11025-cov-4.408933_pt1 | contig 11025 bp, 9 predicted proteins | sample MGYA00237863_ERZ511475 | MGnify/ENA primary metagenome ERZ511475 (study PRJEB26305, sample SAMN06343858) | sediment metagenome | isolation source: hot spring sediment | place: Canada: British Columbia...
CCGGTCTTCGATCTCTCGCCCTTCTTCAGTATACTCGACCGGCTGGCGGCGGTTCATCTGTTCCGTCGGAGCGGATCGGCCGCCGATCTCTCTCGATTGCTTCGGGAGATTCAAGCCGAAGCCTGGCAGGAGCGTTCTGCTGCAGGGCTACCAAAGGCACTTCAAAAGATAGGCGCGCGGGTGGAAGAACTCTCTCAAGCTCTGCTCTTCATTCGCCCACTGGAAGTCATGGAGAAATCTCAGGAGCTGGCTCGCCCGTTCACGGATGCGGCATTGGATGAAGCTGTTCGATGGGCCAAACCGTTTGCGCTGATTGCGCCCGCCCTTCGGCAGGAACTCGTGCAGTTTGCCGCGCCGTCGGACGTGAAGAATCTCGACACTCAGCGCCGCATGATCGCGTGGTATGTCGAGCGGGGGCTTGCGGTTCAAGCGCTGACGCTTGCGCGCGAGCTACTGGTGACGCGCGTTTGTTTGCTTCTGGGTCTCGAAAATGCGCTTCGGCGAGAGCCGCGCGGACGAGCCGAGCACTTGCTCAACTACCTAGCCTGGAGCAAACAGCCGGAAGACAGAAAACGCTCGGATCAGTGGATCGGTCCTGAACCGGATGCAGCGGATGTGGAGAAATTCCGCACGCAAGATCAGGCGGACTCGCTCCTTGCCCTCTGGAGTTTGATCCGCGACGCGCGAAACGATGTGGATCACGTGGGGATGAACGAGCAGCCCTCGAGAGCCGGTGCGCTGGTTGCGCGCGTGAGAGAGATAAGCGAGAAGCTCGATCGCATTTTCGGAGGCGAGCATGCGATGACTATCTAACCCAATATCGTGTTGACACAGAATCAGTCCCTTTTGCTCTTTCTCTACAGCCATGTCCTGGAGCGCGAGGTCGGTAACCTTGGACGCTGATCAGCTGCTTTTATTCACGAAGTTTGTTGATCGATATTCGAGGGCAATGGTTACGCGGCGTCGATCGAAGTAGGAGCTCGAGGCGGAGAGTTTTAACTAATTATCGAAGAGGTTTCCTTGAGATGTCGGGCGTCTGAAGGTGCCGGTTCGTTGTCGGACTTCGTTTCTATCGTTGAATCCATATTTACGACAGTAGAGTTCGAATAGTTTTTCGATCATTTGCCAATGCTCTGTGATGCCTCGCATTCTCGCTCCAAATTCACTTTTGTAGAGTTTTCCTTCTCTTTCTTGCCTTATGTGGTTCAATATTCGTTCAGCGCGATTCGGGAGGCGTTCGCGCAGTCGCATTTCGAAGTATCTAGCTACGCTTCCTGGTAATCTAAGCAGTGTTATCCAAGCCGTTTTAGCTCCCGCTTCTTTAGCTAAGCGTAGCAATTCCGGTATGTCGGAATCATTTAGGCTAGGGATGATCGGAGCTATTCCGATGCCGACTGGAACGCCCGCTTCGGCCAATTCTTTCATGGCGCGAAAACGGGATTCTGGGGGTGCTGTGTAAGGTTCGAGTGCTCTCGAGATTTCACGATTTAGAAATGGGATCGAGAAATGGACCGAGCAATCTGCAACCTCAGTTAATTGTCGTAGCAATTCTTTATCACGTCTGATCAAGGCTGATTTAGTAACGATTCTGACGGGTTGTCTGTATTCAAGGCATACTTCTAAACATTTTCTGGTGAGCTTGTAATGCGCCTCCAACGGTAAATATGGATCAGAAGTAAAGGAGAATACTAATGGATCCCCACGCCAGGATGGATCGTCTAGCTCAGCCCTGAGAATTTCAGGGGCTCTGACCTTTGCTACTATTTTGGTTTCAAAATCAGTGCCAGCACCGAAACCTAAATATTCGTGTTTCGGACGAGAAAAACAATAAGTGCAAGCATGCGTGCATCCGCGATAGCAATTTACTGAATAATCGAAGCCTATATCAGGGCTATTATTTTTGTAAATCAAGCTTTTAGTGTCAGTCTCCTCGTAAACTTCGAGTTGCACCTCGGGCGGTTCTCCAATCCATTCGACGCTTTCGCTGAGCCAGGGATTTGGGGGATTCTTTACATAACGCATAAAAACCTCGCGAGAAAACTACTTTTTTCGACAATAAGCTTCATCTACTGTGCTTTATGCTTTACTAGCCATGTCGAGTGTACAATATTTGGTAACTAACTTTTATCTTGTGATTCAAAAAACAAACATCGCTTGATTTGTGATATATAATACAGTGTTTCATACATAAAACGCAATTGACTTCGATCAATTTAAAACTGTTCAGAGCTTTTTCTGAGCGCGGCATTGAATATCAGAGTGATTTTTGAAAGGTCTGGTGTTTGAAAGCTCTCAGGAACAGAAATTCTAACTAAGTAGAAAATGGAGAAGCATTAGTTTGCATACTTGGCTCGATCTGATACTTGGCAATTCACGTTAAATTACATTGATTTTGGATTTGGCCATGCGATCTTATCCTGGTTCCTTAGGTGTTCAGAGTTTTAAATTTAAGATCAAAGCTGAATCATTTGGCGTTTTACGAATTTATGCAGCTTATTTTTAGATTTTTCTCGGATGCAATCCGGTTTTTGTGTGGCTGCTCGAGACTTGTAGTCTAGTGATCTTATCTAAAAGCCCTGATTTGCTGTATCTGAAACTATACTAGTTTTTTTGAATATGTTAAAAAAGATTGTTGATTTGTAGTTACAAATGGATCGATCGGGAATGAGTTTAGTAAATATAAATCAAGTGCGGGCGGAGCTATCGTGTCATGCAAACGAGCTGTGATGATTCAACAAAAGTGCATGTGAGTTTTCGGGAAGCGGTTCTAACATGGGTAAAGATAGGTTTTTTGAGCTTTGGTGGTCCAGCTGCGTAGATTGCATTGATGCATAGAATGATTGTAGACGAGAAGAAATGGATCGATGAAGATAGGTTTCTGCATGCCCTGAATTACTGCATGTTACTCCCTGGTCCTGAAGCCCAGCAGCTTGCTACTTATATTGGTTGGCTATTGCATGGTGTGAAAGGGGGATTTGTGGCTGGGCTTCTCTTTGTTTTACCCGGAGCTATAGCGATTTTCTTGCTTTCTTGTTTATATGTTTTCGTGGGGCACTTGGAGATAACTGCAGGTATCTTCTTTGGACTTAAAGCTGCGGTTTTAGCGATTGTATCTCGAGCCTTGATTCAGATTGCTACTCGAACGCTTAAAGGCGTTTTTAAACCAGTGCTTGCAATTCTCGGATTTTTAGCGCTTTTCATTTTCGATATCTCGTTTCCGATTGTCATACTCGCAGCTGGAATGATTGGTTATATTTTTGCCATCGTTGTAAAGCGGGGAACTAATCATGATGTGATTTCTGCTGGAGAAGAGTTAAATGCTCAAACGATATCAAACGCTCACAGGGCCGCTCTGGTTTGCCTTTTGCTTTGGGTACTGACGGTTTTTGGTCTTTTAGGTTTCTTAGGTTACGAAAATGTTTTCACTCAGATTGCCGTTTTCTTTTCAAAAATGGCGATGGTTACTTTTGGTGGCGCTTATGCGGCTTTGGCATATGTCGCACAGACGACTGTCCAGGACTTTAAGTGGCTCACTGCAGACGAAATGATCGAAATTCTTGCATTAGTTGAGACGACACCAGGGCCGCTAATCTTGGTTACTCAATTCGTCGGATTCTTAGCTGCTTATCGAAAATTAGGTCTCGAGCCTAGCATGCTTGCTGGTGCATTTGGTGGATTTTTGACTACGTGGGTTACATTCTTACCGTCGTTTCTGTGGATTTTTGCCGGTGCGCCTTATGTCGAAAAACTGCGTCGCAATCTACCTCTTAGTGGTGCATTGAAGCGATCAGAGCAGCGGTCGTCGGGGTCATAGCTAATTTAGCACTATGGTTCGCCATCCATGTCCTGTTTGCTAAGCAGTATCGCATTACGAATTCACTAGTCAATATGACGCTACCCGAGCTCTCTAGTGTGCATTGGATGTTGCTTCTACTGACTGTATTTGCCTTCTTCGGCATTCTTGTATTGCGCCTAAAGATTTTATATTTGCTAGCCATCTGTGCTTTCCTCGGCGTTATCCTTTGATAAAAATGTCATTAATGCGGGGAAGTTTGTTTTTAAGGGAAACTGACGATGTAGCGTCGTAGTAGAGAGATTTGAGCTGATTGAATGGTTGATTGTAGAGTGTGAGTAGCTATTGGATTTTGGTGTGTGTTAGAATTCGGTGCTGAAGTGATATTTTCGCTCGAGTTGATGTGGTGCGGAAGCGAATCTTCATTGCCATAGATGTCTCTGAGGATGCGAAGCGTTTCGTTGCTGAGCACATAAGCCTATTGAGGCGTGAGTTTCCGGATCTGAGAGTCAATTGGGAGAGAGCTGAAAAACTACATTTAACTCTGAAGTTTCTAGGCGAGACAGAAATAGTACTGTTGGAGCAGCTAAAACGTCGAATATCGCTCGATGCTGCCAGCGTTGAGAGTTTTTGTTTTACTATAACCGGAAGTGGAGTGTTTCCTGGCATTCGAAATCCAAAGGTGTTGTGGCTCGGAATTCAGGAACACTCTGGCAATCTCAGAAAATTACAGCGTTCTATAGATAAGAGTTGTGTCGCACTAGGATTCAAACCAGAGCAAAGAGAATTTAAACCACATCTAACGATCGCTAGGATACGCGATTCTCAAATGGCGCATAAGCTAGTCAACTTTCACCTAGAGACAAAATTTGAGGACAGAATGGTTGAGGTCAGAGAGGTGATAATATACGAAAGCCTGCTCTCTCCGCAGGGATCAGCCTATAAGGTTTTATCCAAACATCCCTTGAGATAAATCTGAGAGTCTTCAGTCTCCGAACATATAAACACCCAAGTTCGAGCTTACCGTCATAATAAGCAATTAAATAACAGCCACAGGGAAGATCAGCAGTGAATCTTTGAAGATTAAAGATAGACAAAAGTTGATAAAGATCAGCCGTGTATGGCTTAGAAACTGTCCATTTTAGAATCACCTTGTAGGTGGAGCATAAAACTAGTCACGAAACCTGCCGGATTCATATCGAGCAAAAGCTCACCAATGTGCGTTTTACATTAGCTCATTTTACGGAAACTGCATCCATCCAATAGATGTAACCAGGTTTTCCACGTGCCCATGAGTAGAGAAGATATTCTACGTACTGATCCTCTTGTTTTACTGGGTCGTATGGATTCCAATTGTCATTTTGATATAAAGTGAAAAAACCCTCGAAGTATAGAACTTTTAAGAAAAAGACCGTGAAATTCGCCAATTTTTCCGCCACAGCGACAGCAGGAATATCTAAGAGACTAAACTTCAACTTCAGGTCCACTTTTTTCCGATTTTTTCTTCCAATTTACCGAGTGCTGCATCAACAGCCTTTTCCCCAAGTTTTTTCTTGTAGTAATCGATTAGGTAATCACGAATTGCGTTAGAATCCTTTTTTACATTAATTGGAGTAAGTATTCGCTTCGCCATAGGACTCCTCCTGATAGACTTTATTTCAATAGGATTCCTCTGAATAGAGCTGATTTAAAGTCATAATTGCCAAATGATTGCTCGCATAATTTGCACATAATAAAATTCCTGATTTTAGCTGACAGAATGAAATCACGATAAACTCCTTTTGCTTTAAAATCTCTTCAGAAATATATAGACTTGCGGCTGTGGTACAAGCTGTCGTGAGAAGTTGCAAAGTCAAGGTGACGGGTCGAATGAGCTCAGAGTTTTCGTTTATGTAAATTTACTTCGATTTCAGGTGTCTGAAGAATTCTATTGACAAGAGGCGCTTTGTTTGCTAATTTTTTGATAGTTTTTGACGAAGTTTGACCGAGCTACTGCTAGGAAGATGAGGTTCGAATATCTAACAGATAGATGCTCAGTGTTATGCAATGCACTGAGGTTAGTTTCGATGAAGTTTTATAGCTAAAGAATCGAGAAGCGAATTATTGGAAATCAGAGGGAGTGAGAGTTATGGAAGTTGATTTCATAGAAGGATACAAGAAGTTACAAGAGTCAGGAGATTTGTTCGAGCACATGCTTTTGGATGAGAGGGACTGCAAAGGCAGGACACTTCTGATGGGTGCTGCATATCATGATGACAAGGCTGTGATCGAGTATCTTTTGGAAAATGGTAGAGACGTAAATGCAAAAGATAGCGATGGCTCTACGGCTTTGATGTATGCAGGACTCGGAGGTCATAAAGAAATAGTCGAACTCTTGACAGACAGAGGAGCTGATGTGAATGCAAAGGACGAAGACGGCAAAACGGCTTTGATGCTTGCAGCTTATAACGGTCATAAGGAAATAGCCAGACTCTTGATAGAAAAAGGAGCTGATTTAGATGCAGAAGATAACGATGGCTGGACAGCCTCGATGTATGCAGCGCGAGTCGACTTCTTGATGGCAGGAGCTTCTGTAAATGCAGAAGATGAGGATGATGAAGATGAAGACTACGAGGATGATGACGATGAAGATGACGACTATGATGAAGAAGATAATGATGACTATGATGAAGATGATGATGATTATGACGAGGACGAAGACGATGAAGATGATGATGACGACTATGATGAGGACGAAGATGATGAAGATGACGAAGATGATGAAGATGATGATGACGACTATGATGAGGACGAAGACGATGAAGATGATGATGACGACTATGATGAAGACGAAGATGATGAAGATGATGAGGATTGAGAGTTTCGGTTGTGTTTAGGTAGATTCTCAGTGATTTGGTATCGGGCGTGATCGACGATGGGAGTATGTGTAATGTGCAATAAAGTGGCGATAACATGATGTAAGCATTAGCATCTTTCAGCCTGCTGATGAAAAAAGTCAATGAAAAAGCCTCCTTTCTGAGGAGGCTTTTGTTTTTTAAGTTGGGAGTTGTTTTTATGGGATATTAAGTTTAGCTTATGGGCGCATGAATCCTAAGTCCCAGGTCGGGAAGTTGACTAATTTCGGAAAGATTGTTGGGAGATCAGAAGTTGGGACACCGAACCATTTTGCGAGTGTAGCCGCATACTGTTCTACAGAGGTGGTTGGGATCCAACGTCCGCGTGCGCTGGAGCCGGAATCTGCATCATCGGGACCATTGAAGGTTAAGGTTGGGAATGGGGTGCCGTTGGAAGTGTTCATGCCATAAAAGTCTGAGGCAGTGACTGCGTCTCCTAGAACTATCAGGTGATTACCCCACGCATGATCGCTACCGACACTACCGCCTGAGCCAGCGGGATTGAAAGTTCTGTTAAAGTCGGTTATCCAGAACTGAGTTACCTTATCTGCGATGCCTTGAGCCACCATCTCATCATAGAAAGCACGCATTGCCTGACTAACTTGTAAGAGTAGACTGCTTTGGGTTGGTAGCTGATTTTGATGGGTATCGAATCCGCCTATCTGGCAGAAGAAAATTTGTCTAGTCACATTTAAGTTCGAGCGAGTCTTTATCATGCGAGCTACCTGTTTTAGCTGATTGCCGAGTGAGGTATTAGGGAAGGTTACTGTTACTTCTTGATAATTCCTGAGTGCATTCCTGGCTTGCATGGCTTGCTCTGTTATGCGGCTTGCTGAGGCTATTAGTTGTTGGTTTAGGTCGTAGTTCCTAATATCATTGAATGCAGCTAGCCTTGCTTGTTCAGCGGTTGATGTGCCAAAGCCTTGTAGACTTAACACTTGGCTTAGCGGTGTTGGGGCTGCGGCTATTGAGAGTGGTAAGGTCGTTTGCCCAAGGGTGAATAATTGGCCGCCGGCCACGGATGTTATCATTGGTACGAGAGCTCCTGGGTTATCTTGAGAGGTTCTAAGATCTGAGATTTTTCCTCCCCATCCGAAGCTTACTACGCGATCGCTTCTTCCAGCTTGGTACTGGGCGACTTGATCCGAATGGGAGTAGAGTTGGTAAGGGAGCGGAACTGTGCGCTGTTGATATTGCTGTCGTGTTGTTGGTTGAATTAGCGTGCCTACATTTGTAACGATAGCCATCTTATTTTGTGCCCAAAGCTCGTAAATGCCGTTATTGACTATCGTGGTACCGTTTTGAGTTTGGGGACCAAAAGATGGATGCAAACCATAGGTCAAGCCGCCGATTCGTGGGACTGAAATCGGCAAAAGCCGGTCTTGAGGTATGGCTAGTCCTTGCGAATTACGTGCGTTGAAGTAGGTCGAATAATTACTAATGCTAGAATCATTGTGGTTGGGCACTACAGTATTGTTACCATCATTGCCTCCACTCAAGAATATGCAAACGAGAGCTCTATAGTCAGTTGGTGGAGATGATTGAGATTGTTCCTCCATTTTCTGTGCCAGTGCACTCATAAGACCGAAGTGGTGAATTTGGGTTGCGAGACTTACCAACGTTAGCGCACATCCGGATTTTTGCAAAAATTCTCTTCTTTTCATTGTTTACTCACCTCTGAATTTGGTATTGGGAAGAAGTCGCTATCAAGTAGACAGCGGTTTGAGCTCTACGTAATGGGTCTGAGCTTGGGACAGCGTTGACAGCTGTCAATATACGATTTCTCATATCGTTAGACATGGTGCCATGCAAAAGCCGCCAATTGAGCTCATCGAGAAGCTGATTACTGCTTGGATCAGCTGCAGCGATGGCTTGAAGATCTGCGAAGCTCAATGAAGTCCCCTGCGTGACTCCTCGACCCGAATTGATGTTAATGCGATTAAACACTAGGGTGTTGATTATATTGGCTCTGCTTATGGAAGTCCCTGTGGTGTAGATTGCAAACTCAGGGGCATTGAGTGTGCTGCCAGGTATTATGAAGTCTGGCGGATAGTAATTGAAAACGCTTGGGGCCATAAAAGCTACCTGTCCCATCGTAGAGGTTTCTGCCGTAACGACGCCGTCGCTAGTCGTGGTTCTATCAGCTGACATGACGTCGAACTGCCTTGCCAAATTAGTTAGCAGCTGAACGGGCTCGCGCAATTTTCCGTAATTTGGTTCGGTTTTTACATTTCCTCTTGCTTCCGGGTCGAGCAGAATTGCTTTGACTACTTCTTTTAGTTGATTTGGATTGGAACGATTCGCATTAAATACGGCTGCGACTCTTGCCACGTAAGCAGGTGTAGGATCGCTGGTTACCAAATGTTGAATGAGGATTCGGCTAATGAATGGTGCTACATTTGGATGATTATAAATATTATCCAAGGCTTGATTGAGAGAGTTGTTAGCATAAGTAGTAATTGCAGCGCTGGTAGTGCAGTTTGTGCAGGCAGGGATATTCATAGTGCTTGAGGATCCGGGATAGGACAGCAATGTTTTGGCTGTTAGATCGTGATTCTGAGGTCTTAGAAGCATCGGATCTTTAAAATTAACAGCACCTGCAGTTCTGTTGGGACACAAAGCTGTATCTTCGCAGAAGGACCAGCCGGTGAAAACTTTTGTAAAATTATTGACCACGTTTTGGTCGTAAGTCGGTATGAGGTTTCCTTGAGCGTCACTTTGATAAGTGCCATCAGGGTTTAGCATGAACAAGCCGACATTAAATAATTGAAGTATTTCTCTTGCATAATTCTCATTGGGGTTATTTTTGGTGGATCTAGCCATGTCTAGATACTCACCCATGCCTGGATTCAGTGTCATTTCATACATGAGTTGTCTCCAGTTGCCAAAGGCATTTCTGGCCAAAACCTGAAAATATGCGATCATGTGGCTAGATTGTTGAATGTCAGTACCGGAGATGACCCAGATTTGACTGAGAGCCCAGGCGACACGATGTCTGAGTTGAGCTTCTCCATAAAATGCTTCTTGATAGAACCATTTCTGTGCAGAGTACATTCCATACCTTTGTCTATAGCAATCTGGTGGATCATCAGGTACATCATTCGGATTACCATTACAATTTGCAGGCGGAGTTGATGGCATAAGCGGGAGGTTTGGGTATGGGATCGTAGGGTAAGGTGCATTAAATTGTTCTTCTAGCCAGGTTCTTATTCCGATTCTTCTTATCCTAGCATCCAGGGCTTTAGTCGGACCGAAGGTAGCTTGTTCGAGTAACCTTAATCTGTCTCCAGACCAGCGATAGCCTACGTATTCCTGTGGGTTTGGATATTGAAGTTTTTTAGGAGGTTCCGTTGGAGCAGGTGTTGGAGCAGCTCCGGGATCATCCTTAATGGGTCCGCCGATATAATCTATGGAAAACCGTGTCCTGTTGCTTGTAAGCCCACGCCAAGAAACTCTTATCAATACATCGCCCCTCTGAGGTCCTTCTTCCCAGTGTCCTAGTTCGTCGCTTAGCTGTACAATCAATGCGTATATCCATTCTTTGCCTACTATCGGGCGCAAATCTACGACAGGTAATCTGAACTCTTTACCATTTGCATCCTGAATGTATACTCTAAAAGCGTTAGCGCCTTCATCTTTCATCAGATCTAGATTCGTGACGAAAATCACCACCTCAGAGCCATACGGAAATGCAGTGATCTTTTCCTTAGGTAAATTGCCGCGCCAAGATTTCGCAGATACTGCCAGTGTCCTAGTTGATTTAGAGTGACTTATCAGAATGGGCACCGGTGAATCAGGATTCGGATCTTCTTGGGCAATCACTGATAATGCAAGTAAAATCAGCACAAAAACTGAAAGGACAATCGATCGACTTCGGCTGGACATCTTTTTTCTCCTTAACTGGCTGGTTTGAGTTTTTAAATAATGTTGAAAGCCTAGGAAATAATAATTCATCTCAGTTTAAAATACAAGTGAAAGACTAAGTAGAACCTGACGTTTAAGACGAAATTAAGATCGTCTTGGTCGAAAAAATTTCATTTTTTGTTTTTCTTAGAGGTTCTGAAGATTTTAACCCAGCCTTTGGACGGAGAAGATCCTCAGCTAAGGTTTACGCACGAATTCGTTTCCCATTAGAAAATAAGCTAGATTTGGTGATTCATGGGAGCGGTCATAACCGACTAATTCTACATAAGCCTTGCCATTCGAGGGTGTGCCTGTTACTTTGCAAGCTCCTTCCCAATAAACGATCATCGTAGTGCCGCGTGTGTCCAATTCTTGATTTTTTAGGAACGGATGAATCTCTAGATCTATATAGAACTTTGGGACCTTGATTCTCCA
>ENA-ORXB01003436-ORXB01003436.1-sediment-metagenome-genome-assembly--contig:-NODE-3436-length-11020-cov-2.799963_pt1 | contig 11020 bp, 13 predicted proteins | sample MGYA00237863_ERZ511475 | MGnify/ENA primary metagenome ERZ511475 (study PRJEB26305, sample SAMN06343858) | sediment metagenome | isolation source: hot spring sediment | place: Canada: British Columbia...
CGGGGCGCGAGGCATTGGTGGAGCAGTTGGGCCTGCGCGAGAGAGCGCGTGCGCGCGGGTATGGAGAAGCGCTGCCGGAGCACCTGAGCGAGGAGCGATCATGAGCGAAGAGCGCCTTGTCGCGCTGATCCGCGTGCATCTGGAACGCTATCCAGAAGCGCAGATTGCCGATGTGTACAAGTTATTGCATCAGGGGGTCTTTGGGCCGGGACACGCCATCGTCAGCAAGAAAGCGACGCGCGAGTGGCTGGAACACGAGGCCGGTCAACAGACGCCCGCCGCCGACGAGCTGCTGCTCGAAAGCGTGCACCCGGACGGGTTGATGGTGCGCGTGCATTTGCGACCCTATCTGGCACACAAGGGCAGCCTGTCGGCGCTGCTCGATGCCTTCGTGCGCTCCGCCGAGCAGGTGCGCGGTGACCCAGACACCATGGCGCGCTGGTGGCACCTTTTCGAGACGCTGTGCGCGCAGGGAGAGCTGTGCAGTCAGGTGTGCGAACAGCGCGAGGCAGTACTCTTCGGGCGGGTGAGGGCACGGGAAAACTGGCCCGCGGTGCATCACTCGCCAGTCTATTGTCAGACGTATCATCCCGCCTATCGCGTACTGACCGCGGGCGAGGCAGAGGCGCTCTGCCGCAGGCTCAGGATGCCGTTTGTCGTGCGCTGAGCGGCGGATGACGATCCCGCCTCAGAGGATGCCGAAAGCGCAGAACCAGTAATTGCGGATCAGGGACGCTCTGCCGTATCGTGTGGGGTGCTGGTGGCGACGGGCACATGACGGTGCCCGTTGATGACGCGCTGAATGGCGTAGGGGCCTTTGCCCTGCGATTCGTAGTAGGTGCGCATTAGCATTTCCATCATCAGCCCCAACAGGATGGATTGCATCGCCAGCACGCCGAACAGGGCGGTCAACACCGGCCAGGGCGAATTCCAGCGCGGGTCGCCGTAGAATATTCCGCTGACGGCCATCACGCCCAGGCTTATCATTGCCAACACAGAGAGCATGAAACCCACACCCCCAAAGATGTACATGGGGCGCGTGTTGTACTTGGTGAGGAAGGTCACCGTCATCAGGTCGAGCACGACTTTGATGGTGCGCCACAGGCCATATTTCGACTTGCCGTGCAGGCGCGGGCGGTGATTGACCACGCGCTCGACGATGTTCGCTCCGGCGGCATTGGCGAGCACGGGGATGAAGCGGTGCATTTCGCCATACAGCCGCACGTGATCGAGCACTTCGCGGCGGTAGGTCTTCAGCGTGCAACCGTAGTCGTGCAGTGAAACACCGGTCACCAACGAGATGATGCGGTTGGCGACCTTCGAGGGCAAACGGCGGGACAGGGCGCGATCCTGGCGGTTCTTGCGCCAGCCGCTCACCAGGTCGTAGCCCTCTTTTTCCATTTGTTCGAGCATCAGCGGGATGTCGTGCGGATCGTTCTGCAGGTCGGCGTCCATCAGGGCGATGATCGCGCCGTTGGCATGATCAATACCGGCCTGGATGGCCGCCGTCTGGCCGAAATTACGGCGTAGCAGCACCGCTCGCACGATCTGCGGCTCGGCCTCGGCCAGGGCGATGATCTGCTGGCGGCTGGAGTCGCGGCTGCCGTCGTCTACGTAGATGATCTCGTAGCGCAAGGGTAGCGCGTCCAACACGCTTTTCAGTTCTTCGTGCACCAGGCGGATATTTTCTTCTTCGTTGTAGACAGGCAGCACCACCGACAGATCGAAGGGGTAGCGATGATTGTGCATTGTGGCGGTCACCTGCGGCTCTCCTTGACGCACGCTATTTTTCTTTCTCTGGCGGTTCGGTGTGAATGGTCACGCGCTGCACCAGAGACAACTCGTTACGGATGGTCGTTTCGACGTGCTCAGCGATAGTGTGCGCCTCTTCCACGCTCACCGAAGCGGGCAGATGGCAGTGCATGGTTAGCGCGTAGCCGCCGGGAGCCAGACGGATGGTCGCGTGATGCCAGTCCGCCGTGGGGTAGAGGCGATGGGCGATCTCCAGGGCACGGTCGCGCAGTTCGATTGCGGCCTGCGTCTGTGTGACTGGCGCGCCAAGCTGATTGGCTGGCTCGATATGAGTCAACACCTCGCGCAGGCCCGGCTGACGCTCTTTCAGGCGGCGCTCCAGTTCGCTCACCTGACGGTGCGCCTCGCCCAGGCTGAGGCCAGGGCGTACTTCGACGTGCATTTCCAGGGAAGTCCCATCGCGGGCGGGCACGGGGATGACTTCGTGAACGGCCAGTCCCAGGCCGTCGGCAACAGCGCGCGCCTCCAGTGTCCAGTCCAGGGTGGCGTTGCGCTGCGGGGCGAAATGCACCTGCACCTCGCTGACCTCCGGATAGGCCGCGCGGATGCGCTCTTTGATTGTCCGGGCGATGGCGTAGGCATGGTCGGTGGTGACGGCGGGCTTCACGCGCGTGTCTATGTCTACGTGAATGGCATCCGCCGTGCCACGGCTGCGCACGCGCGAGGTTTCTTCCAGGCCAGGCACATCGGCCAGCAACCGCATCACTTCCTGCGGATCGATCATCTGGCGGTCGGCCAGGGTGTCGCTGGTCTGGCGGATGATGCGCAGGCCCATGCGGGCGATGATGATCACGATCAGCAAAGCGGCGATGGGGTCTATCCAGGGATAGCCCAGCTTGACTACAGCCAGGCTTGCCAGCACAGACAGGGATACCAGAAAATCGCTGGCGGTGTGCGAGGCATCGGCCAGCAGGATGTCGGAGCGCAGGGCGCGGCCTTGCCGCCGTTCGTAGAAGCTCACCAACACGTTGATGATCATGGTGGCGATCATGATGGCGAAGCTGGCAGGGAGCACCTCTGGACTGCCGCCATTGAGTAGACGGTCGAACATGGTCTGCAGGATTTCCCAGGCAGCTACCAGCATCATCCCGCCGATGCCCAGCGTCGCGAGCGTCTCGAAGCGCTGATGGCCGTAGGGGTGATCTTCGTCGGGGGGTAGGGAGGCCATGCGCAACCCCACCAGCCCGATCACATTCGATGAGGCGTCGAGCGAGGAATGGAAGCCGTCGGCGATCATAGATACCGCGCCGGTGAACAGCCCCATGAGCAGCTTGGCGGCGGCGACAGCTACATTCAGCAACAGCACCACCCAAAGCACGCGCCGTACTTCGCGTGTGTGGCTATCTACAATCGTGTGAGTCTTTGGCATGGCGAGGATTGTACCACGAAACGGGTCAATGTTAATGAATAACTTCACAATAGGGTCGGACTACAGCGTGTTATGCACTTTTCCGCCTCATTCCTCGGCCCCTCCTCCGACGCGAGCGCTGAGGGGACTTAGGGGTGAGGCCGAAATACTGCGCAAAAGTTCATAGCAGCCTCTAGCCGTCGCCACGGGCAGCCTGCCCTGCCAAAGCCGCCAGGCCCTCGGCCAGATCGGCTGGCCCTTCGCCCAGAGACCAGTGCACCGTCCGCTGGGAGGCTGCGGCAGCCAGCGCTTCCCAGGCAGCGCGGTGCCGGACGGGCGAACCGTCCTTCGTCTGCCAGCCGTGCGCCTGCCAGCCCTTCACCCAGCGGGTGATGCCCTGGATGAGATAGTTGTCCGGCGCGTGAAAGCGCACGGTAGCACCTGCTGGCAGATGCTCCAGTACCGCCCGCGCCGCGATCAGCCAGAGTTGATTGCTGGAGTCGGCGCGCGCCTGTCCGGTGATCAGTTCTGCTGTCGTTGCGTCTCTCTCTACGATACGTGCGGCCCAGCCGCCGGTTGCAGAGCCTTTGGGTAGTGAGATGCGCAACGTCACTTCGTAGTCGGCTGGAGTGGCGGCGGCGTGTCCGCTCGCGGCGAGCAGGCGCTCGCGGGCGCGGGTGGCCAACGTGTGAACGCGCTCATTGTATTCGTCGCCGGCGTGCCCGCGTATCCATTCCCATTGAATCTCGTGCCGCTGCGTGGCCTGGTGTAGTGCTCGCCACAGGTCTTCGTTCTCGACAGGTTTGTTGCCCTTGCGTTGCCAGTTGCGGGCGATCCAGGCGGGCAGCCATTCGCTGATGCCCCGGCGCAGATACTGCGAGTCTGTGCGCAGCGTCACCTGGCAGGGGCGCTTGAGCGCGCGCAACGCTTCGATGGCCGCGGTCAGTTCCATGCGATTGTTGGTGGTGTGCAGTTCGGCCCCGCTCAGTTCTTTGGTCACACCGTTGGCGGCGATCAGCAGCGCGCCCCAGCCGCCGGGGCCGGGGTTGGGCGAACAGCCGCCGTCGGTGTAGATGGTGACGTGAGGGCGATCGTCGGGCATGAGATACCTCTCCGGGAGCAGAAGAAGCCGGTGCGCGCCTGGACGGGCGCTGCGTGCTATAATACCGCAGCAGAAATGCGACGCTACATCTATGCTGGCTGCACCAGCCAACCTGAGGCAAAGGGGGGGCGGGATGACCAGAAAGGCGGCTTCTGTGCCGGGGCGGTTCGATCAGTGGGCGGCATGGATTCAGCGACAGTCGCGCGGCAGGCGCGTGGCGCTCAGCCTGGCGATCACGGTTGAACTGGTGATTCTGGTGTCCGTGGTAGTGGATCGACTGCTGGTAGATCGCGTGACCGCCGGCAATTTGTCCCGGTCGGCCCCCGCCTGGATTGCCGCGGGAACCGGCGTGATCGTCTATGTCATTGGCTGGTGGGCGCTGGTGGGCTTCGACTGGAATCCGGAACAGCCCTGGCGCGCGGGCAAGTCTGCGGTGCTCTTCACCGTGATAGGAGCAGCCGCATTGATCGTGCTCATTGTGTTGGCGCTGTATGGCCTGCTGTTCGGCTATCTGCTGGCCTGAACAGGGCGGGTGAGTGAGGTTAGCCCATGCACAGACAACGACCATGGTGGATTGGTGTGCTCCTGGTGCTGGCGGTGATCGCGGCGCTGGCCGCCTGTGGCGAAAAGAAGAAGCCAGCGCCCCCCACAGCCACACCCACTGTCACGCTGCAACCCAGTCCGGTCGGTGGTTCGCTGGTCGGTGGGACGCCGTTTCCGCCCACCTGGACGCCTGGCAAGCCACCGACCAGTACACCCAGAGGGGCTACGGCTACTCCACCGCCGACACTGCCGCCAGCGCCTACCTGGACGGCCTTACCCGACTACTGCTATGAACTGACGGTGATCGGCGGGGATACGGATATTCGCGTCGGTACCAGTGTCACTCTGCGCTGGACGCCGATCGGCGGCTTCAGCGACTATCTGGTACTGGTGTACGTGCCGGGCGGGGGTGTCACCTATCAGCAGGTCGTCAAGGGGACGGAGCACACGGTGCCCGGTGAGGTCTTCCGAGTAGCCGGTGCGTATGGCTGGGAAATCTGGCCGCTGACCGCGCAGGGCGAACGCACCTGTTTTCCGGCGGGCGGAGAAATCGTGGTGAGATTCGGCTAGCACGAAGGGAAAGGGAGCGGGCGGCTTCCTATCACCGGGCAGCCGCCCGTTTTGGTTTTCGATCAGCCCGGCAGAGGGCCAAGTGTGGGCAGGACGAAGCGCTCGAAGGCTTCTGCTGTCCAGGGCAGGGCAGGCTTGAAGAAGTGCTCGTAGAGGGCCAGGGCATACTGGCGGATTTCGTACTGCGCGTCGGGGGCCATGCGCAGCCGCAGGAAGTGCATCAGGTTGTGCGCGTCCACCTTCACCACCCAGGTGTAGTACACGGCAAAGCCCGGCAGGAACATGCGCGCCAGTTCGCGGGCCACGCCAGCGTCCAGCGCCTGCCGATAGAGAGCGTAGCTGCGCTCGTAATGCTCGCGTAACGCCTCGGTCAGGGCGTCGGCGGTGGGGCCGGTGAGTTCGCCCTCGCTGGCCTGCTTGTTGTCAGCGGCCTGCAGTCGCCAGGCGGCAGGGACGTAGAAATCGCCCTCTTCAAAAGGGGTGTATCGGCCCGACTGCGCGTTGACATGCCAGGTGCGGTGACGCACCCATTGCCACCACACCACCAGCGGTGCGCGCACCCGGAAGCGAAACTCCACCTGCTCGAAAGGTGAAGTATGACGATGCTGCAGCAGGTAGAAGAGCAGCCTCTTGTCGCGCTCCGATCCCTTGCTCTCGCCCAGGAATGACACCCGCGCCGCGTTGACGATCGCCAGATCATCTCCCATCATGTCCTGCAACTCGATCCAGCCCTGGTCGAGCACAGCGACGCGCTTGCCGATGAGCGTCTGGCGAGGGGTGGGCTGCTCGGTCATGGGGGTTCCTTTCTGGTGGAATGCGCGCGATCAGGCGAAGTATTGCAGGGCGAGCCGCACTCGCTCTTCTACATCGGCGGGGGCGTCGCGCGGGATGGATTGCAGGGCGGCCTGTGCCTCTACCACGCTGTAGCCCAACGCGGTGAGCGCGGCCAGCACGTCGGTGTCGAGTTCGCTGAGGGCTGACACGCCAGGCAACGGCTCGATCACCAGTTTGTCTTTGAGTTCGAAGATGAGCTTCTGAGCCAGCTTCTTGCCCACGCCAGGCACGCGGGTGAGGATGTCCGGGTCTTCGCGGGCCACGGCATTGTGCACGTGTTCCACGGTCAGGGTGCCGATCACGGCCAGGGCTGTGCGCGGCCCCACGCCGCTGATGGTCAGCAGTGTTTCGAACAGGGCGCGTTCGTCTGGCGTGGCGAATCCGTAGAGCGTCAGGTCATCTTCGCGCACCTGCAGGTGCGTGTAGAGCGTGACCGTCTGCCCGATGCCGTCTACGATGTCGCGTACGGTGGGCGGAGTCTGCACGCGCAGACCCACTCCACCGACCATAATCACCACGTGATGCTGGCCCAGGGCGACGACTTGCCCGGTGATGCGGTCAATCATCGTGCTTCCACCCGTTCACTCTGCCGACAGGCGCTCGAAGCGGCTGGCGTTGAGATCGGTGATGGCCAGACCCAGCCCGTCCGCTGCGTCGTCTGGTCGGGGCGGTTCGTCGAGGTGCAAGAGCTGACGAATCATCTCCTGCACCTGTTCTTTCTCAGCGTTGCCGTAGCCGGCGATGGTCTGCTTGACCTCGGCAGGCTTGTACTCGCGGACGGGCAACCCGGCCTGCGCCAGCGCCAGCAGGATCACGCCGCGCCCCTGAGCGACCGTGATGGCCGTAGTGACGTTCTTGCCGAAGTACAGCGCTTCTACGGCAGCGGCGTCGGGCTGATAACGCGCAATGAGCGCCACGATCTGCTCGTAGAGCTGCTGCAGGCGATCCGGCATGGGTGTCCGGGCGGGAGTGGTGATCACGCCATAGCTCACCATTTCCAGGTCACCGTTGGGCAGCTCGCGCACCAGGCCGTAGCCAGTAGTGGCCGTACCCGGATCAATGCCAAGGACGAGCATGGGCGCTCTCCAGAAACAACAAGCGGCCCGCGAACCGAGACGGCGCGCGGTGCCGCGCATGTCTCGACCCGGCAGGGGCGATCAGGCTGCGCTGAGCGCCTCGGCCACCGCGTCGGTGATGCTCAGGTTCGAGGCGACGCGCTGCACGTCGTCCAGGTCTTCGAGCTTCTCGATCAGGTTCATGACCTGGAGCGCTTCTTCGGTGGGCAGCTCGATTTCGTTTTGCGGCATCCAGATCAACTCGCGCTCCTGAACCTTGTACCCCGCTTTTTCGAGGGCATTGGCGACCGCGCTCAGCGCTTCGCGAGGCGTATAGATGGCGAAGATGTCGTCTTCCTGCTGCACATCGTCGGCGCCGGCGTCGGCAGCGATCATGAACACTTCCTCAAAATCGGCCCCTTCCGCGTCTATGGCCACATAGCCTTTCTGGTTGAACTGCCAGGTGACCGAGCCAGAGGTAGCCAGGCTGCCGTTGTTGCGGCTGAGCACGTACTTGAGATCGGCCAGGGTGCGGTTGCGGTTGTCGGTGAGCACGTCAATGATCAGGGCCACGCCATGCGGACCGTAGCCCTCGTAGACGATCTCCTCCATGGCTTCGCTGTCGTCGCCGATACCCGCGCCACGGTTGATGGCCCGCTCGATGTTGTCTTTGGGCATGTTGGCCGCGCGCGCCTTGTCAATGGCCAGACGAAGCAGGGGGTTGGCCTCTGGGTCTGGCCCGCCGCGCTTGGCGGCCATGGTGATTTCGCGCGCGATCTTGGTGAATATCTTGCCGCGCTTCGCGTCTTCGGCGCTCTTCTTCCGCTTGATCGTAGACCACTTGCTGTGCCCGGACATTCTCAGACCTTTCCCATATCACATGGTGGGTATTCGTGAACAAATGAGCAGACATAACCTGCGGGGATACTCTGTGCAGCTATCACCGATTATACCTGAGCGTCTGACGGCCAAGCAAGAGGCGGGTTTGTGGCGGGCCGATTCCGGCCTTGTCAAATATGGTTGCCTGCGGTACTATTCTGGTCGCTTACTCGTTCCCCCTCACAGACGGGGGAAGCTTTCCGCTCGCTGGCACGACGCCCGTCGTGGCCAGGGGGCAATCCCAGGGAAAGGAGACCCTTCCACACATGAATCGTGCGTATGAGTTGGGATTCATCATCCCCAGTAACGTGACGGAAGCGGACACGGATTCCGTCATCGAGACTGTCAAGGGATGGATCGAGGGTTTGGGCGGCGCAGTCACCGGTACGGATAAGTGGGGACGGCGTCGGTTGGCATATCCCATTGACGACTATCGCGAAGGCTACTATGTCTTCTTGCGTATGGACATGCCGCCGAACAAAGTGAGCGAGTTGGAGCGCAACCTGTTGCTCAGCGATAAGATCATCCGGCATCTGGTGGTGCGGCTGGACGACTGAGCCTCCTCCGCTGAGGGCAACCGCTGTGCCAGGTGCCGTGTGAGCAATGGCTGGAGGAAGAGGGGGATATGGGCCGCGGATTGAACAAAGTGATGATCATCGGATACCTGGGCCGCGATCCTGAACTGCGCTATACCCCCAGCGGCCGCCCCGTGGCCAGTTTCAGTGTTGCTACCAGTCGCACCTGGACATCGGCGGAAGGGGATCGCCGCGAAGAAACCGAGTGGTTTAACGTAGTCGCCTGGGGCAACCTGGCCGAGATCTGCAAGACGCACCTGAGCAAGGGGCAGCAGGTCTACGTCGAAGGGCGACTGCAGACGCGCGGTTGGGAAGACGAACACGGCACCCGTCACTTTCGCACCGAGCTGGTTGCCAACGAGATGATCCTGTTGGGCGACCGTCACCCGGCGCAGGAAATGCACGACGGTAACGCTCCCGAAGACGAAGACAAGGACAATTTCCCATTCTAAGCGGACGGAGCATACACCTGTCCGCTCTGAATCACGACCAGACAAGGAGACATTCAGGTGAGCGACATTGAGAACCTGGATAACGGCATCGAAGAGGAAGAACCAGTGGAACTCGACCAGGCGGAAGAGGGGGCAGCGTCTGAGCAAGGCCCGCGTCGTCGCGGGATGCGGCGCAAGGAAGACATCTTCGCAGCCAGCAACACGGTGCCGGACTACAAGGATGTGGAGACGCTCAAGCGGTTTCTGACCGAACGCGCCAAGATTCGCCCGCGCCGCCAGACCGGTCTGAGTTCCAAGAATCAGCGACTGCTTGCGCGCCAGATCAAGCGTGCACGCCATCTAGCGCTGCTGCCCTTCACCGATGAACAGACACGCCGGTAGGGGCCTGCCCGACAACGAACGCCCTGGGCGTTCCTGATGGCTTGGTTGTGTTGGCCTGGCTGCGCGTCTGCCTGTGATGCGCGCCAGGCCACTATGCGCCAGATGGTCTTGCAGAAGGTACTCGTCATTGGAGGAGAATAGTCTTTATGGCCAAGAAAGGCACCACTGGCGGCCCGCGCGCTCGCCGCATCACCGAGGCAGATATCAAGCGCCGTCGGGAATACAAGTCGCGGGCCGAGCGTGACCGGTTGTGGCAGCGGCGCGTCCTGTATGCCACGGTGGGGTTGGTGGCGATCAGCGTGCTGGTGTTGATTGGGGCCTTGTTCTATGAACAGGTCATCCGGCCCCGAGAGACGATCTCTACGGTCAACGGCGAAGAGATCACCACGCGCGATTTTCAGGATCGCGTGCGCCTGATTCGCTGGCTGACGGCGGAACAAATCCGCGAGTTGTACTATCTGACGGGCGGCAACGTTGACACGATCCAGCAATATGCGGGCCAGCAGATCACCGATTTGCGCCGTCCGCAGATCATTGGTAGCCAGGTGCTGGACGACATGGAGGAAGAGGCTATCCTCCGTCAGGCGGCCAGAGAACTGGGCGTGACGGTGGATGAGGCTGCTGTAGATGAGCAGGTCAACCGTTACATGGCTCAGCGCCTGGGGTTGACTGTCCCCTCGGACGAGACGCCTACGCCGACGCTAACGCCGACGATCACTCCGACACCGTTGGTTTCTCCAACACCCAGCAACACACCTGTGCCTACAGAGACCCCGACGCCGGTGCCGACGGTCACGCCTGCCAGTACCGCCACGCCTGGTCCTTCGCCGACGCCCACTGTGCCTCCCACGGAGACACCGATCCCATCGCCTACGGCCACTCTGGAGCCGGCGGTGGTGGTGGCAACGTTGCAGAGCGAGGCGAACGATTTCTACAAGAGCGCTCAGGATGCGGTGGAAGTCAGCCGCAGCGCAGTGCGGGAGCTGTTCTACTACGACGCTTTGCGCACGGCTCTGTTGGAAGAGCTGACCAAGGATTTGCCCCAGGAAGAGCTGCAGGTCAACGCCCGCCATATCCTGATCTCGTTCAATCCGGATTTGCCGCCCGGCCAGGCCCCGCCGCCTACCGACGAACAGAAAGCTGCTGCATTGGCGCGCGCCGAGGAAGTGATGAAAGCATTGCAGGACGGTGAACCGTTCGCTGACCTGGCCAAGGCTATGTCCAACGACAGCAGCGCCACACATGGCGGCGAGCTGGGTTGGGCCAGTCCCGATAAGTATGTGGCGGCCTTCAAGGATGCGGTGCTGAATGCCACGATCGGCGAGATCGTCGGACCGATCGAGACGGAGTACGGTTATCACATCATCCAGGTGCACGCTCGCGAGGTGCGCCCGCTGTCGGCTGGCGAACTGAGCACACGCCGTCAGCAGAAGTTCCAGCAATGGCTGGACGAGCGCAAAGCGGCGGCA
>ENA-ORXB01003439-ORXB01003439.1-sediment-metagenome-genome-assembly--contig:-NODE-3439-length-11006-cov-3.463995_pt1 | contig 11006 bp, 8 predicted proteins | sample MGYA00237863_ERZ511475 | MGnify/ENA primary metagenome ERZ511475 (study PRJEB26305, sample SAMN06343858) | sediment metagenome | isolation source: hot spring sediment | place: Canada: British Columbia...
TTTTTTTTTTCAAGCAGAAGACGGCATACGAGATTGACATGTGACTGGAGTTCAGACGTGTGCTCTTCCGATCTGTAGTCTCTCCGCCGGGCGGCGGCGACACCCCGAGCAGGCTACTCGGCCGGGACCTTGCGCGCCTGCTCGAACAGGAAATTGAGGGTCTTGTCGATGCGTATGCGCGAGGCCAGACGCCGGAGCTGGCCCTCCTGCTCGAGCCGCTTGCGCACCGCCGGCACCGGCTCGCGCCGCTGGCGGGCGATGCGCTGAATCTCGCGATCCAGCTCCTCGTAGGTGGTCTCGATCGCCTCGCGGTCGGCGATCCGCTCCAGGATCATCGAAGCCTTCACCTCGCGCCGGGCGCGCTCGCCCTGCGCCTGCCGGACCTTGTCCCAGTCAAGCTGGATGGTGCGAGGATCGACGCCCTGCGCCGCCAGCTCCCGCATGCGCTGCTCGACGTTGGCCTCCATCTGGCGCTCGACGAAGACCTCCGGCACCGGAAAGTCGTGAAGGTCGACCAGCTTGTCGATCAGCTCGTTTTTGGCGCGCTGCTGGGCGATGAATTCGCGCTCGGCCACGAGCGCCGTGCGCACCGCCTCGCGCAGCTCGGCCAGGTTCTGATAGTCGCCCAAATCCTTGGCGAACTCGTCGTTGAGCTCCGGCAGCTCCTTGCGCCGGATCGCCTTGAGCTGGACGCGGAAGCGGACGCGCTTGCCGGCCAGCCGCGCCTCGCCGTAATCGTCCGGGTAGGCGACGTCGAACTCCTTCTCCTCGCCCGGCTGCATCCGGCGCAGGTTTTCGGTGAAATCCGGCAGGGTGTCCGGGTCTCCCACGTGGAGCATCAGCTCCTCTTGCCGGATCGGCTTTCCTTCGACCCCCGCGACGCTCTCCAGCCGAAGAAGGACGTAATCGCCGTCGGCGACCGGCCGCGGATCCACGTTGACGTAGTCGGCCTTGTCCTGGCGCAGCGCCTCCAGCCTCCGGTCGATATCCTCCTCGGTGACCTCGGGCTCGCTGTAGGCGACGGTGATGCCCCGGTACTCGTGAAGCTCGAACTCCGGTATGACCTCGAATTCGGCTCGGAACCGGAGCGGCTGACCGGGCTCGAACTTTAGATCGTGGATGTCCGGCTCGCCGACCAGGGGCAGGTTGGCCTTCTCCACCTCCTGGCGGAGAAATCTCGGCACCAGCGTCTCGAGCACCTCCTGGCGGACCTCGGCGGCAAACCGCGAGCGGATGATGCCGGCGGGCACTTTGCCGGGCCGGAAGCCGGGGAGGCGGACCTTTTCGCGCAGCGACGCCACCACCCGTTCGGTCTCCCGCTCGACCTCCTCGACGGGGACCGTCACCTCCAAGCTATACCTGCAACCTTCGATCAGCCCCAATCTGCTTGCCTCGGTTCCGGCGCCGCCGGGGGCGGCCAATCAGGTCCCTTCGCTCCAGCTCGCCAGGTACTTCTCCTGCTCCGGAGTCAGCTTGTCGATGCGCACCCCCATCGACTCCAGCTTCATACGCGCCACACGCTGATCGAGCTCGCTCGGCACCGGCAACACGGTCTTCTCGAGCGACCGGTGATTCTTGACCAGATAGTCGACCGACAAGGCCTGATTGGCGAAGCTCATGTCCATGACCGAAGCCGGATGCCCCTCGGCGGCGGCGAGATTGATCAGGCGGCCCTCGCCGAGCACGTAGATGCGGCGGCCGTCGCCCAGGGCGTACTCTTCGACGAACTCGCGGATCTTGCGGCGCGAGGTGGCCATCGACTCCAGCGCCTCCAGGTCGATCTCGACGTTGAAGTGCCCGGAGTTGGCCAGGATCGCCCCGTTCTTGAGCCGCTCGAAGTGTTCGCGGCGGATCACCGCCTTGTCGCCGGTGACGGTGACGAAAATGTCGCCGACCTCGGCGGCCTGCGCCATCGACATGACGCGGTAGCCGTCCATGAGGGCCTCCAGAGCCCGCACCGGGTCGACCTCGGTGACGATGACGTTGGCCCCCAGGCCCCGGGCGCGCATGGCCACGCCCCGTCCGCACCAGCCGTAGCCGGCCACCACAAAGTTGAGTCCGGCGATCAGGTAGTTGGTGGCGCGGAGGATGCCGTCGATGGTGCTCTGGCCCGTGCCGTAGCGGTTGTCGAACAGATGCTTGGTGGCCGCGTCGTTGATGGCGATCACCGGATAGCGCAGCACGCCCTCGCGGGCCATGGCCCGCAGGCGGATGACGCCGGTGGTCGTCTCCTCGGTGCCGCCCAGCACATTGTCGAGCAGTTCGGGCCGCGACCGGTGCAGGCTGGTCACCAGATCGCAGCCGTCGTCCATGGTGATGTGCGGGGCCTGGTCCAGGGCGGCCGAGATGTGCCGATAATAGGTGGCGTTATCTTCCCCCTTGATGGCGTAGACGGAAATGCCGTAGTCGCGCACCAGCGTCGCCGCCACGTCGTCCTGCGTCGACAGGGGATTGGAGGCGCACAGCACCACCGAAGCCCCGCCGTCGCGGAGCGTGATGGCCAGGTTGGCCGTCTCCGTGGTCACATGGAGGCAGGCCGAGATGCGGATGCCCTGAAGCGGCTGGTTCTTGATGAACTCCTTGCGGATCATCTGGAGCACGGGCATCGACTGAAAGGCCCACTCCGTCCGGCGCTTGCCGGCGTCGGCCAGCGCCAGGTCCTTCACATCACAGGCGACGTAACGTTGCGTATTGGCTGACATGCGGATCTCGAGCTCGCTCCTCTCTTGTCGTGAAGCTTCAGGCGAGCGTTGCCGCCACGCCCACTCCGGCGTCCTGGCGCAGCGCCTCGGCCTTGTCGGTCGCCTCCCAGGTGAATGTCTCCTCGGTCCGTCCGAAATGGCCGTAGGCGGCCGTCTTGCGGAAAATGGGACGCCGCAGCTTCAGGTGTTCGATCATGCCGCGGGGCGTCAGCGGGAAGTGCGCGCGAACCAGCTCGATAAGCCGCTCCTCGCTGACGCGCCCGGTTCCGTAAGCGTTAACGTTGACGGAGACCGGATCGGCCACGCCGATGGCGTAGGCGAGCTGGACCTCACACCGGTCGGCCAGGCCGGCGGCGACGATGTTCTTGGCCACATAGCGGGCCATATAACAGGCGGAGCGGTCCACCTTGGTCGGATCCTTGCCCGAGAAAGCGCCTCCGCCGTGCCGGCCCATGCCGCCGTAGGTGTCCACGATGATCTTTCTGCCGGTCAAGCCCGTGTCGCCATGCGGGCCGCCGATGACGAACCGCCCGGTCGGGTTGATGTGATACCGGGTGCGCGAGTCGACCATCCCGGGCGGCACCACCGCCTGGATGATGTGCTTCTTCAGCTCCGCGCGGAGCTCCTCGGTCGAAATATCTTCGTCGTGCTGCGCCGAAACCACCACCGCGTCGATGCGCTTGGGCTGGCCGTTCTCGTATTCCACGCTCACCTGGGACTTGCCGTCGGGCCGCAGGAAAGGCAGGAGCCCTTCCCGCCGGGCCTCGGCCAGCCGCCGCACGAGTTTGTGCGCCAGCATGATGGGAAGCGGCATCAGCTCTTCGGTCTCGCGGCAGGCATAGCCGAACATCATCCCCTGATCCCCGGCGCCGCCCGTGTCCACGCCCATGGCGATGTCCGGCGACTGAGCCTGGATGGCGTTGAGGATTCCGCAGGTCTTGGCGTCGAAGCCGTAGGCGGCGTCCGTGTAGCCGATGCTGGCGATGACGCCGCGCGCCACCGCCGGCACATCGACGTAAGTCTTCGTCGTGATCTCGCCGGCCACCAGGCAGATGCCGGTCGTCACGAGCACCTCGCAGGCCACGCGGCCCATCGGATCGTCCTTGAGGACCGCATCGAGCACGGCGTCGGAGATCTGGTCGGCAATCTTGTCGGGGTGCCCCTCGGTGACCGACTCCGAGGTGAAGATGTATTTTCGGCTCACGCTCCGTTAGCCTCCGCGGTTGGATTCGAGGGTGCCTTTCGCCTCACGTTTCGGATTCGCCCTGGCGCCGAACGACCTCGCAAGGACTCCAGCTGGACTGCCAGACACCCGCAGGGAACCAATTCTTCAGTGTATCGGAGCCGGCTATGGGCGTCAAACGGGCCGGAATCGGTCATACTGGGTCCTCGGAGGCTGCTGATGACCGGCTACGAACGCATCCGCGCGGCGATCGGCGGCGAGTGGCCCGATTCGGTCCCGGTGATGCTGCACAACTTCATGATGGCGGCGCGCGAGGCCGGCATCCGCATGGCCGAGTTCCGGCGCAATCCCGAGGCGCTGGCGCGGGCCTTCATCGAATCGGCCGAGCGCTACGGCGTCGACGGCATCCTCGTCGACGTGGATACGGCCACTCTGGCCGGCGCCGTCGGCGTGCCGGTCGATTTTCCTGACGATGCGCCGGCCCGCACGATCGCCGGGCGCCTGAGGCGCCTGGAGGAGGCGGCGGAGCTCGAGCCGCCGCGCGTGGGCGACTACTGGGGCGTCCAGGTGTGGGTGGAAGGGGTGCGGATTTTGCGGAAACATTTCAACAACGAGCTGTTTGTGCGCGGCAACTGCGACCAGGCCCCTTACTCGCTCGCCTCCGCCATGCGCTCCCCCGAAGCCTGGATGCTCGACCTCATGGACCCGGACCGCCACGAGGCCGTACACCGCCTGCTCGCCTACTGCCTGGAGGCCGCCTGCCAGTTCCTCGAGCTGATGGCCCGCGCCGGCGCCCACATGGTCTCCAACGGCGACAGCCCCGCCGGGCCCGAACTGGTCTCACCCCGGATCTACCGCGAATTCGCCCTGCCCTACGAGAAGCGCCTCGTCGAACGAGCCCATCGGCTCGGTTTGCCCTACTTCCTCCACATCTGCGGCAAGACGGACCGGATTCTGGCAGACATGATCTCGACCGGCGCCGACGGCTTCGAGCTCGATCACAAAACCGACGCGCGCCTGGCGCACGAGCTGCTCAAGGACCGAGCGGTCTTTATCGGCAATCTGGACCCGAGCGCCGTCCTCGCCCTGGGCACCCCCGCCTTGGTCGAGGCCGAAACACACCGCCTGATCGAGCTCTTCGCCGACACGCCGCGCTTCATCCTGAACGCCGGTTGCGCGATCCCGCCGGCGACGCCGGCGGACAACATCCGGGCACTGATCCGCGCCGCGCGCGGGCACCGGCGAGGCTGATCCGCCCGCACCGCGGCTCAAGCGCGCCAGAGGATGCCCTCTAGACTGTCACCGCTGTTGTCCGGCGCGACCAGGTGCAGGCTGAGGCGGGGCTCGGGGGAAAGCGCCTCCAGATCGAAGCGCAAGAGGTTGTCGCCGCTGCGGAGCTCGACCGGCTGGCGGAACTGGGCGACCCGGTAGCGGGTGTCGTTCTCGAGCGCGGCCACCCTCTGGCCGTTGAGCTCCACGCTCAGCCTCCCATCGAGCCCGATCCACAGGAACCCCTTGCGCGGCCCCGGGGCGCGCGCGGTAACGGCGGCGGCCAGTTTCGCGCCCGGACGGATGGGCGCGGGCAGCCAGCGAGGGAACTCGAGCGTATCCATCGGCGAGCTGATGCGCCGCCAGGCCCGCGCCGGCCGCTCCGGCTCGCTACTGATGCGCCAGACGCGGTTGCCGCGGCCATACCACCGCCGCGGCTTGGCCCAGCGCCGCCTCAAGGCAACCGGGTCGTCGCCGGCGACATCGACGCGATCCAGATCCATCTCCCCCATCAGCCGCGCTTGCGCCAGGTGCAGGAACTCCATGTCCCGGAAGTTGAAGCCGATCAGGTGGGCGGCTAACGCGTCGCAGGCCACCGCGTCCTCGCCGGCGAGGATCCAGTTGCTGCGGATCATCTGATCCGGCCGGCCGATGTCGTGCTCGGAGTACTGGAGGCCGCGGATGCCGTCAACCACCGCATAATCGGGCGGGTGAAAGGCCGCCAGATCGACGATGAACGGATCGATCCGGAAATCCACCGAGTGCTCCCGGTGCAGCAGGAGGTTGGAGAAACCCTCGGGCGGCGCATAAGCGATGCGGGGCGCCGTGCCGACGTAGTTCTTCAAACAGCAGGTGATCCCGCACTGGTTGTGGACCTTCAGCACCGGGATGGTGATGAGGAAGTCGCACTGCGTGACGGTATTGGTGACGTAATAGGCGGGCTGGGAGGAGAAGGCGCCGGCGCCGTTGGGCGCCCGGGGGACTTCGGTTCGGCGCAGGCGGCCATCCGGGCCCCTCACTGCGTCATAGGCCAAGTCGACGTAGTCGAAGCTCTTGTCCGGGAACCGCCGGGCCGCCTCCCGAATCATGTCCCCCAAGCTTCCCGAGAACCCGTTCCATTCCTTATCGCCCCAGTCGAACGTCAGCGCGTCGACCCGGCGCCCGTTCTGCATGATGACGGCTGTGGTCGCCGGATCCCTAAGGCCGCGGTAGCTGCCCCCCTCGGCGATGGTGATGCGCCGGGCCGGCGAACGCGAGGCGACGTACTCGAGCACGGCCTTGAGCACGCGCATGTCGGTGATGTCACCGGTGCGGTAGGCCCGGCGCGGCCGCAGCGAGACAATGTTCGGCTTCAGCACCACCCACGCGCCTGACTTGATCTTCGCTTCCAGACTTCCGGGGCGGGGCCGGCCGTAGGAGATGGCGCGCCAGACCATCTCGCGCACCTGCTCGTAGTCGAGCTCGGCTTCGGGCGAGGCGGGGCGGGCCAGACTCCGGTGATCGGAGCGCACCAGGCCGAGGCGGGTTTTCGGACGGGCCACGGCGGGCGCCGCCAGCGCGGCGCCCGCGCCGAGAAGGGACCGGCGACTCAAGGAGCGCATATCCGACGACTATATCCGAATCTGAGACGCCGTCTCGCGACGGGCGCGACTCAGCGCGAAGCGCCGTAACGGCCGAGGTAGCGCCGCATCCCCGGCGCCCGCATCGGCCGCCCGAACAGATGGCCCTGCACCAGATCGAAACCCGCCCGACGGACCAGTTCCAACTGCGCCGCCGTTTCGACCCCCTCGGCGACGGTGACCAGCCCGAGACCGTGCGCCAGAGCCACAACGCCGTGCAGAAGCTTGACGGAGGCCTCCGGCGCATCGGTCGGCCGCAAGAACGAGCGGTCAACCTTCAGAGCGTCCGCCGGCAGCCGGTGCAGGTAGGCAAGCGAGGAGTAGCCGGTGCCGAAGTCGTCAATCGAGATCCGCACTCCGAGCCGGCGAACCTTCGCCATCGTTTCGATCGAGGAAGGCAGGTCGCGCATCAGAGCGCTCTCGGTGACCTCGAGCTCGAGCCGCCCTGGATCGAGCCCCGCTTTGCGCAACGAAGCCGCGACCAGTTCGGCGAAACCTTGCTCGGCGAAGTGCACGGCGGAGACGTTCACTGCCAGCCGCAGGGGGCGCCCCAAGACCCTCTGCCAGCCGGCCGCCAGACGACACGCCCGCTCCAGGACTCGCGCGCCGATGGGTGCGATCAAGCCGGTGTCCTCGGCCACGCGGATGAACTGCTCCGCGGAAACGAGCTTACCCGAAGGGTGCCGCCAGGCCAGCAGCGCTTCGATGCCGTACAGCTCGCCCGCCACGGTCAGAATCGGTTGAAACCGCAGCTCCAGCTCGTCATTGGTGAGCGCCTTGCGCAAGGCACCCTCGAATTCCACCAGGGCCGGCGCCAGGCGCGCTCCGCTGGTGCGAAGCTCCGCGATGCGCGCATCAAGCTCGGAACGCCCGGCTCGGGCTCCCGGCGCCGCGGGAGGATTCCGCCCGAAGGCGATCAGCCCGACCGGCATGCCTTGCTCGAACAGAAGATGCGTACCCACCTCGAGCGGAACCGGGCGGCCGTCCTTGGACCGGAACTCCAGGCCGAAGCTCTGCGGTCCGCTGCCTCCGAAGTGAATCAGGGCCATTTGCCGGGCCTTCTCTTCGTGCTCGGGGCTCACCAGGGAAGCGACCGAGCGGCCCAGCAACTCCTCCCGCTGGTAGCCGAGGAAACGCTCGGCGGCGTTGTTGACCGCCGTGATTTCACCCCGGAGATTCTGCGTGTAGATGAGATCCGTCGTGTTGTCAAAAAGAGCACGCAAGCGCTGTTCCAGCGGCTGAAGCCCGCTCTCAGCCGCCGGCCCCACGCCCGAGGCAATCCAGTCCAGAATCTCCCCCAAAAGCACCCCCAGCTCTTCCAGCGGCTTCAACTCGGCAGGCTGCCAACGGTTTGGTTGGTAGTCAAGCGTGCATAACCATCCGATGGGTTCGCCCGCCGGACCGGGAACGGGGACCGAGGCGCACGACCGCAGCGTTTTGCCGCCGAGCACGAGCGGACACCCCTCAAAGCCGGGCTCGCTCTGAAGATCCCCGAACACCACCGAACCGGCCGAAGCCGTCAGGCACCTGCAACAGATCAGCTCCCCCTCCCCTAAACCCTCGGCCTCTCCGACGAAGGCCCGCGCCCAGCGAAACCGAGGATCGGAAAACTCCGCCAGCACCACCGGCGCCGACTGGAGGCGAGCCGCGATGCGCAACAGCCGGGCCACAACGGCGACCGGGCGGAAGGCTGCGGGCCGGCCGGGGCCTTCAGCGGGCTCGGCAGGCGGCGTCCGCTCACAGCATGGGAGCATGGAGATGGCTCATTGGACCGCGAAGTCTCATTGTATGCCTTTTGGGCCGCCCGGCGGGGCGCCGGAGCCGCCTAGGTCAATCCGCATCGAGCGGCCGGTAGCGCACCCCGAGCGCCTGAAGGCGCTCGAGGTGGCGGCGCAGACGCCGAAGGAAGTCCGAATAGTCGCTCCCCGGCTTGCCGCTCCAAGTCACTTCGGCAAGCGCCACCAGGCGGGGAAAGGCCATGTACTCCAGATGCTCCGGCGTGGGGATATACTCGGTCCAAAGCTGGCCCTGGGCACCCAGAATCCGGCGGGCCTCTTCCGGCGTCAGCTCGGGCGGGATCGGATCGAACTGGAAGACCGTCTCCAGCGGCAGCAGTCCCCCAATCGCCAGCGGCTCGGACGGATCCTTGGACTGGTAGTAGTCAAAGTAGGTGTGGGTGGTGGGCGCCATGACGACATCGTGGCCGGCGCGGGCGGCCGCGATTCCGCCCTTCATTCCCCGCCAGGACATCACCACCGCCCCCGGGGGTGCCCCGCCTTCCAGGATTTCGTCCCAGCCGACCAGGCGCCGGCCGCGCGAGCGCAGGAAGTCGTTCATGCGGCCGATGAACCAACCGTGCAGCTCCACCTCGCTTTTCAACCCGAGCTTGCGCATGAGCGCCTGCGCGTAAGGGTCCGCCTTCCACTGGTCGGTCGGCACTTCGTCGCCGCCGATGTGGATGTACTCGCTCGGAAACAGCTCGATCACCTCGGCCAGCACGTTCTGAAGGAAGACAATGGTCTCCTCGCGAACGTTGAAGATGTTCTTGTGAATGCCCCAGCGGGTGGAGACCTCGAGCTTTTCGCGCCTGTTGCCGAGCTCCGGGTAGCTGGCGATGGCCGCCTGGGCATGGCCCGGCATCTCGGTCTCCGGCACCAGGCGCACATGGCGGCGGCGGGCGTATTCGACCATCTGCCGGATCTCATCCTGCGTATAAAAGCCGCCGTGCGGCTTGCCGTCGAAGCCGCGCGCCTCGCGCTCGTGGCCCACCCGCGTCTGGCTGCGGACGGAGCCGATCTCGGTCAGCTTGGGGTAGCGTTTGATCTCGATACGCCAGCCCTGATCGTCGGTGAGGTGAAGCTGGAGGCTGTTCATCTTGTGCAAGGCGAGCAGGTCGATGAAACGGAGAATGGTCTGAGGCGGCATGAAGTGGCGCGCCACGTCGATCAACGCGCCGCGCCAGAGGAAGCGGGGCCGGTCCTCGATCCGCACGCAGGGAACCGTCCAGGAGACGCCGGCCTGTTTCTCGGCGGCGTGGACGGCCGGCGGAAGCAACTGGCGCAGCGTCTGGGTTCCGTAGAAGGCTCCGGCCGGCGCCAGAGCGCGGATCTCGACGCGGCCACGGCTCACCTGCAAAAGATAGCCCTCGGGCCCCAGCCGCTCGAGCGAGCCGTCGAGCCGGAGGATGATGCTGTTGTCACGCCCCTCGGCGCGCTCCTCCACACGGAGCGAATAGCCGGTTGCCGGCCGGAGCAACTCCGCCAGCAGGCGGCCCGTTTCAAAGGTCTTCTCCTCGGCGAGGATCACGGTGTCGGGCCGCAGGGTGAAGGTTCCGCTTCGCGTCTCGATCTGCGAGGGCGGGGGGATGAGACTCGACTCCGTCTCGGCAGGCTTACGGCAGGCGGTCAGCGCCAGTCCCACCAGCAGCGCCAGAATCGGCCCCCTCGCCCTCTTCCAGGGGCACTTGGCGGATCGTGACGCCGGCCTCCGCGAACAGGATTTCGACGTTCTTGAAGTGGTCATTGTAGTATTCGCTCGAGTACTGCCGCATCCGCTCCCGCGAGATCACCACCTCCCGGATGCCTGCCTGCACGATCGCGCGGGCGCAATCCATGCAGGGCATGATCTCGACGTAGATCGAACAGCCCTCGGTGGAGGTGCCGGCCCGGGCGGCGTTGTAGATCGCGTTGCGCTCGGCATGCTCCATCCAAAGATACTTCGCGGGACGCTCCAGCCGCTCCGGGACGTCGTCGCGGATGCCGCGGGGGAAGGAGTTGTAGCCGGTCGAACGGATCTCGTGCGCCGGCCCGACGATGACGCAGCCGATTTGCGTGTTGGGATCCTTGCTGCGCGAAGCCACATGGCGGCAGATGCGGAGATAGTAGGCGTCCCAGCTTGGCACCGAACGCGGCCTCAGTGGATCGCTCATGGCGTCGCGTCCCCTCCGGCCAGAAGAATCCTCACCCGGTTGCTCGTCCTGCCCTCGATGCCGACCCAGACGTCGACCTCCCCGCGCCCCGCGAGCGAGCGCGGCAGGAGCGCGTTCACCTGGTCAAGGTCCGGATAGGCGCCCTGCGCTCCAGCATACAGTAGCTCCAGGATCGTGTCGTCGACGTAGACCTTGACGCCGGCCGCGGCGGCGGGCTGCCGGAGGCCGTAGCCGTACAGCACCAGGTAGCACTGCTCGGCGTCCGGACCGAAGGCGACGGGCGCGGCGACAAAGCGCCCGAGGGC
>ENA-ORXB01003441-ORXB01003441.1-sediment-metagenome-genome-assembly--contig:-NODE-3441-length-11002-cov-2.707094_pt1 | contig 11002 bp, 9 predicted proteins | sample MGYA00237863_ERZ511475 | MGnify/ENA primary metagenome ERZ511475 (study PRJEB26305, sample SAMN06343858) | sediment metagenome | isolation source: hot spring sediment | place: Canada: British Columbia...
CCGAGCCCGGGACCCGTCGGGACCGCCATCGTCCCCCCCGGCCCGAGCACGAACGGCTCGGTGAGGTCCTCCGCGAAGTACCTGCCGCTCGCCGACGTGTCCCCTGGGAGCGTGAACCCGGGGAGCGCGGCGAGCGCCAGGTTCGCGGCCCGACCGATCCCGGTCTCGAGCATCCCGCCGCACCACACGGGGAGGCCCTGGGCGCGGCAGACGTCGTGGACGCGGACCGCCTCGAGGAGCCCCCCCACCCGACCCTGCTTCACGTTCACGATCCGACAGGCACCCAGCGCGATCGCCGCCCGGGCGTCGGCCGCCGACCGGATCGACTCGTCGAGGCAGATCGGGGTGGCGAGCCGCCGCTGGAGCTCGGCGTGGTCCACCAGGTCCTCGTGGGAGAGCGGTTGCTCGATCATGAGCAGCCCGAGCTCGTCCAGGGCCCGGAACACGTCGGCGTCGGCCAGCGTGTAGGCCGCGTTCGCGTCGACCGAGAGCGCCGCGTCGGGGAAGGACTTCCGCACCGCCCGGACCCGCTCCACGTCGAGGCCCGGCTCGATCTTGAGCTTCACCCGGACGTAGCCCTCGGCGAGGTACCCGGCGACCTGCTCGACGAGCTCCTCGGGCGATCCCGCGATCCCCACGGAGACCCCGCAGGCCACCCGGTCCTTCGTGGCCCCGAGGAACGACGCGAGCGAGCGGCCCTCGGCGCGCAGCTCGGCGTCGAGGAGGGCCATCTCGAGCGCCGCCTTCGCCATGCGGTTGCCCCGCACGCCGCCGAGCGAGCGGACGTCCTCGGGCCGCGGGTCGTCCGCGGCGAGCAGCGCCGGCACCAGGTGGTCGCGGAGGGCGAGCCACGCGGCCTCGTTGAACTCCCCCGAGAAGTCGGGCCGCGGGCCCGCCACGCACTCCCCCCACCCCTCCCCGCGGTCGGTCTCGAGCCGCACGAGGATGCACTCCTTCTCCCGCTCCTCCCCGAAGCTCGTGCGGAACGGGCGGACCAGGGGGAGCGCGACGAGGCGGAGCTCGGCCGCCAGCACCCGCGTCATCGGGAGGCCCACCCGGGCCGGTCGGCCATGGCCCCCGGGAGCGTGAGGTGGTAGAAGGGCGGATCGCCGCGGTACGCCGGATGGAACGCCGCGACCACCATCCCCATCGACAGGCAGGTCTCGAAGGCCTCAGCGGTGGCGTCGCGCCAGGCGCGCACGAGCCCCGGGTCGCGGGCGCGCAGCCCCGGGAGGTCGGCGGGGATGTCCACCCGCCAGCTCCCCTCGGCCACGGGCGAGGGGTCGGCCACCCGGACCGGCTCCGGGGCCTCCGCGGGCCCGCGGGCCACCAGCAGCTGCCGTTCGGGGCCCGGAACCATCGGCCGGGGTCCCGGCCGCCGGTCGAGGTCCCACCGGACCAGGAACCGGTCGCTCCGGTCCCCGCGGTTGAGGAGGTCCGTCATCTCGCCGTAGCAGTCGCGGATGAACCGGTCGGCCACCACCCCCAGCTTGCCGAAGTTGAACCTGGCGTTGCGGGCCTGGAGGGGATCGTACGTCCACCGGACCACGTGGATCCCCGCCTCCAGCGCCTGGGCCCGCTGGGCGAGCTTCAGCGCGTAGCCCACCCCCCGGGACCGGAGCTCGGGACGGACCGCGAGCATGTGGGAGTGCACGTGCGGCGCCCCGGCGGGCGAGATCCCCACCCAGCCCAGCACGTAGCCGACGAGCTCCCCGTCGGCCACCGCGCCGTAGGGGACGTTGCCGCTCTCGGCGAGGGCTCGGATCACCTCCCTGGGCAGGAGCTGGTGCTCCCCCCAGGTGGCGATCATCACCTCGATGATCGCGTCGGCGTCCCGGAGCGAGGTGAGCGGGCGGAGCTCGACCCCCGCCGCGCGGGCGGCCTCACGGGCGAGGTCCCAGGGGTCGGAGGGGCCTATCCGCCCGCCGGGGGCGGCAGTTCCTGCCACTCGCTCTCGTCGAGGTCCTGGCCCCGGCGGCGCTTGAAGAAGGCGACGACGGCCGCGACGATCGCACCCACGAACGCCAGCCGCAGGAGCTTCCCGAAGAACCCGCGCTGCTTCTCTTGGGCCTCAGCCTCTTCGGCCATCGCGGCTCCCTCCTTCCCCGGTGGGCCTGGGTGGACTTGAACCACCGACCTCATCCTTATCAGGGATGCGCTCTAACCGCCTGAGCTACAGGCCCGCGGTCCGCGGCCCCGGACGGGCCTCGATCGCAGCCTACCCACGGCCCCCTGGGGCGTCAACGCGGACGTCCGCCGGCCCACATCCCGGCCGGCCCCGCCTCCCCTCGCCCTACCGCCGTTCCGAGAGGGTCACCTCGATGCCGCCGACGACGTCCGAGACCAGGTTGTACAGCAACGCCACGAACACGTTGATCACGGACCACAGCACGACCAGCCCCAGACCGACCAGGAACAGCCGCGAGAAGATCCAGGGCCCGTTGAACCGGAACCCCTCATCCACCAGGCTCACGGACTCGAGGAGCCGCGCGACCTGCGCCAGCACCCCGAGCGAGCTCATGATGCCGTACAGGATCATGAGTGCCAGCCAGACCACCAGCATCACGCAGAAGTAGAACAGGAGCGAGAACCGGAGCACCGACCACGGCCCGACCCTGCGGATCACGACCCGCGCCCGCCGGGCCGAGGCCGGCCGTGGCCGGGGGGCCTCCCGCGCCGTGGCCTCCTCGGCCGTCCGCATCACCTCACCCCTTCACCACGCCGACGGGCCGCAGGCGGGCGACCTTCCTCGACAGCCCGGCGCCCTCGCACACGTCGACGACCTTGGATACGTCTTTGTACGCGTACGGGGCCTCCTCGGCAAGGAGGCCCCAGTGGGCCGCCGCCAACGTGATGCCCATCGCCTCCAGCTCCTGGCGCACCTGCGGGCCGCTCTTGAGCTTCTTCGCCTTGGTCCGCGACATCGCCCGCCCGGCCCCGTGGCAGGTCGAGGAGAACGACCGCTCGGCGGACTCGACGGTTCCCACGAGCACGTAGGAAGCGGTCCCCATGCTCCCGGGGATGATCACCGGCTGGCCGATCTCCCGGTAGGCCGAGGGGAGCTCGGGATGGCCGGGCCCGAAGGCCCGGGTGGCGCCCTTGCGGTGCACGCAGAGCTCCCGGCGCCGACCGTCCACCGCGAACGTCTCGATCTTCGCGAGGTTGTGGGCCACGTCGTAGACCACCTCCACCCCGAGCTCCCGGGGTCCCTTCCCGAAGGCCGCGGCGAAGGCCTCCCGGACCCCGTCGGTCAGCACGTGCCGGTTGGCTCGGGCGAAGTTCGCCGCCGCCCGCATCGCGCCCAGGTAGCGTTCGGCGGCCTCGTGGCGGAGCGGAACGCACGCCAGCTGGCGGTCCGGCACCTCGATCCCGAGCTTGGGCATCACCCGGTCCATCACCTTGAGGTGGTCGGTGCAGACCTGGTGCCCCATGCCCCGGGAGCCGGTGTGGAGCATCACGCACACCTGCCCCTCGAAGAGCTGCATGGCCGCCGCCGCCCGCGCGTCGAAGACCTCCTCCACCACCTGCACCTCGAGGAAGTGGTTGCCGGCGCCCAGCGAGCCGAGCTGGGGGGCCCCCCGGGCGATCGCCTTGTCCGAGACCTCCTCGGGTCGGGCGTCCTCGAGGACCCCGCGGTCCTCGCAGAACTCCGCGTCCCGCTCGGTCCCGACCCCGCGCGAGAGCGGGTAGCGGACCCCCTCGAGGAGCACCTTCTCCACCTCGCCGCGCGAGAGACGCATCCTCCCCTTGGTCCCCACCCCCCGCGGGATGTGGCGCCCGAGGGCCTCCACGAGCTCATGGATCCGGGGGCGGACCTCGGCCTCCCACTCGAGCTCGGTGCGGAGCAGGCGGACCCCGCAGGCGATGTCGAAGCCGACGCCGCCCGGCGAGATCACGCCGTCCTCCACGGACGTGGCGGCCACCCCCCCGATCGGGAACCCGTACCCCCAGTGGATGTCGGGCATCGCGTAGGAGGCCCGGACGATCCCCGGGAGCGTCGCCACGTTCGCGACCTGCTCGATGGCGCGGTCGTCGATCGCCTTCCGCATCAGCTCGTCGTCGGCGTAGACGATCCCGGGCACCCGCATCCCCGGGACCGCGCCGAGCGGGATCTCCCAGACGAACGGCTCGATCTTCCTCGGCTCCATCGCCATCACCCGCCTACACGTCCAGGTAGACCCGGAGCTCGACGGACCCGTCGGGTCGACGTTCCACCGCCAACCGATGATAGGTCGCCGCCTTCACCGCCGTCCCCTCCGGCTCGCCGGGGAGCGGGATCAGCTCGACCTCCGCCTCCGCCCGCCGGTCGTCGGCGCGGACCACCCGGACCCCCCCGAACCCCGCCTCCTCGGTCTCGTGGAGGAACAGCAGCTCGTTGAGGAACCCGACCGCCAAGGCCCCCGCGTCCTCGGCCTCCACCACCACCCGGCGGGTCCGCCCAGGACCCTCGAGCCCCGCGCCCAGGAGCTCGATCAGGCCACGGGCCGCCTGCTCGAGCGCTTCGGCCAGCGTCGCCCCCCACGCCCGGATCCCGACGTCGGCGGTGTGCTCGAGGATCTCGAACCCGCTCCGCACGGGAGCATGCTAGTAGAGCGCCATCCCCCGCGGAGCTCGCGACGAGCGGACCCGGCGAGGGGCAGCGCGGCGTACGCCCACGGGACGGGCCGCCTACCCTCCCACCTGGGCGATCACGGGCGCGAGCGCGACCACGTGGCCATCCTCCACGCGCATCGTGCGGACGCCCTGCGAGGCCCGCCCCACCCGGCGGATCTCGGCCGCCGGGACCCGGACCACCTGGCCGGTCGAGGAGATCACGAACATGTCCTGGTCCTTGGACCCCACGAACGCCCCGGCGAGCAGGCCGGTCTTCCGCGTGAGCTTGTGGCCCACCACGCCCTTCCCGCCGCGGCCCTTGGTCGGGTAGTCCTTGAGCGGGGAGCGCTTCCCGTACCCCTGCTCGGTGACGGTGATCAGCTCCTCCCCCTCGGAGGCCAGGCCCATCGCGATCACCTCGTCGTCCTCGGCCAGCCGCATCCCGATCACGCCGGAGGTGGCCCGTCCCATCGGTCGCACCAGGGCCTCCTTGAACCGGATCGCCTGCCCCTTGCGGGACACCAGGATGACCTCGTCCTTACCGCGGGTGAGCTTCACGTCGATCAGCTCGTCGCCGGGCCGGAGGTTGATCGCGACGAGCCCGGTCCGGGGGGAGTCGTACTCGGCGAGCGGGGTCTTCTTCACCATCCCCCGCCGCGTGGCGAACAGCAGGTACCGCCCGTCCTCGTAGTCCTTGAGATCGATCACCGCGCTGATCCGCTCGCCGCTCTCGATCGAGACGCCGGGCAGGTTGGCGGCGTACACCCCCCGCGCCGTCCGTCCCGACTCCGGGATCTCGTGGACCTTCACCCGGTACACCCGTCCCCGGGTGGTGAAGAACAGGAGCCAGTGGTGCGTGGTGGTGACGAAGACGTCCGAGATGACGTCCTCCTCCTTCAGGTTCGCGCCCCGCACGCCCTTCCCGCCGCGGCCCTGGCGGCGGAACGTGTCCACCGGCACCCGCCGCACGTACCCGGCCCGGGATACCGTGATCACCACGTCCTCCTCGGCGATCAGGTCGAGCACGTCCAGCTCGCCCTCGTCGGCCCGGATCCGCGTGCGCCGGGGGTCGGCGAACCGCTGCTTGATCTCGAGGAGCTCCTCCTTGATCACCCCGCGGATCGCCTTGGGGTCCTTGAGCAGGGCCCGCAGCCGGCGGATCCGGGCCAGGAGGTCGCGGTGCTCCTGCTCGAGCTCCTCGCGGGCCAGGCGGGTGAGCCGACGGAGGGGCATGTCGAGGATGTGGTTGGCCTGGACCTCGGTCAGCTCGAACCTCCGCATCAGCTTCCCGCGTGCCTCCTCGGCGTCGCGGGAGCCCCGGATGATCCGGATCACCTCGTCCAGGTGGCCGAGGGCGACGAGGAGCCCCTGGACGATGTGGTCCCGCTCCTCGGCCTTGCGGAGCTCGAACCGCGTGCGCCGGGTGACCACCTCGACCTGGTGGTCCACGTAGTGGCCCACCATCTCGGCCAGGTTGAGCACCCGGGGCACGCCATCGACGAGGGCCAGCATGATCACCCCGAAGCTGTCCTGGAGCTGGGTGTGCTTGTAGAGCTGGTTCAGGACGACCTGGGCGTTAGCCCCCCGCTTCAGCTCGATCACGAGCCGCATCCCCTGGCGGTTGGACTCGTCGCGCAGGTCCGCGATGTCCTTCACCCGCCCCGTGCGAACGAGCTCGGCGATCTTCTCCGCCAGCCGGGCCTTGTTCACCTGATAGGGGAGCTCGGTCACGACGATCCGCTGCCGCCCTTGGGAGGTCTCTTCGATCCGCGCCACCGCCCGGACCTTGATCGATCCCCGGCCCGTCTCGTAGGCCTCCCGGATCCCGTCCCGGCCCATGATCACGGCGCCGCTCGGGAAGTCGGGCCCGTGGATGAACCGCATCAGCTCCTTCGGCGTGGCATCCGGATGATCCAGGCGGTGGACGATCGCGTCGATCACCTCGCCCAGGTTGTGCGGCGGGATGTTCGTCGCCATCCCGACCGCGATGCCCCCCGCCCCGTTGGCCAGGAGGTTCGGGAAGCGGGCCGGCAGGACCGCGGGCTCCTGGTGGTAGCCGTCGTAGTTGGGGACCAGGTCGACCGTCTCGGCGTCGATGTCCCGGAGCAGCTCGAGCGCGATCGGCGCCAGGCGGGCCTCGGTGTAGCGCATCGCGGCCGGGGGATCGCCGTCGACGGAGCCGAAGTTCCCGTGGCCGTCGATCAGCGGGTACCGCAGCGTGAACGGCTGCGCCATCCTCGCCAGGGCGTCGTAGATGGCCTGATCGCCGTGGGGGTGGTACTTCCCCATGACCTCGCCGACGGTGTGGGAGGACTTCCGGTAGGGGCGGTCGGGACGCAGCCCCGCCTCGAGCATCGACCACAGGATCCGCCGCTGCACGGGCTTGAGCCCGTCCCGGACGTCGGGCAGGGCACGCCCGACGATGACGGACATCGCGTAGTCGAGGTAGGAACGCTGGATCTCCTCCTCGAGCGTGACGGGCTCGATCCGACCGACGGCGGGGTCCTGGCTCATCCGGGAGGCCTCAGACGTCGAGGTTCTGGACGTACTTCGCGTTCGCCTCGATGAACGCCCGCCGCTCCGCCACGTCCTCGCCCATCAGGATCGTGAACAGCCGATCGGCGAGGGCCGCGTCCTCCATCTCCACCCGGAGGAGGGTCCGGGTCTCCGGGTTCATCGTGGTCTGCCAGAGCTGCTCGGCGTCCATCTCCCCCAGGCCCTTGAACCGCTGGGGCTCGAGCTTCCGCCCGCCGTTCTGCTGGCGGAACGCCTCCCACTCCGCCTCCGAGTAGAAGTACCTCGGCTCCCGGTCCACCGTGACCATGTACAGCGGCGGCTGGGCCAGGTACACGTAGCCGGCCTCGATCAGCTCGCGCATGTTCCGGAAGAAGAACGTGAGCAGGAGCGTCCGGATGTGCGCGCCGTCGACGTCGGCGTCGGCCATGATCACCACCCGGTGGTAGCGGGCCTTGGACAGGTCGAACTCGTCGCCGATCCCCGTCCCCATCGCGGCGATCAGCGCCTGGATCTCGGCGTTCTCGAGCACCTTGTGGAGCCGCGCCTTCTCCACGTTCAGGATCTTCCCGCGGATCGGCAGGATGGCCTGCGTGGCGCGGTCCCGCGCGTCCTTCGCGCTCCCTCCGGCCGAGTCGCCCTCCACCACGAACAGCTCGCACCGCTCGGGGTCCGTGAGCTGGCAGTCCGCGAGCTTCCCGGGGAGCGAGGTCGACTCCAGGAACGACTTGCGCCGCGTGAGGTCCCGGGCCTGCTTCGCGGCCAGGCGGGCCTTGGCCGCCGCCGCGGCCTTCAGCACGATCCGCCGGGCTTCGGTGGGGTGCTCCTCGAGCCAGGTCGCGAGCTTCTCGTTGACCGTGGTCTCGACCAGGGATCGGATCGTGGCGTTCCCGAGCTTCGTCTTCGTCTGGCCCTCGAACTGCGGGTCCCGGAGCTTCACGGAGACGATGCCGATCAGTCCCTCGCGCACGTCCTCCCCGATCAGGTTCTCCTCCTTCTCCTTGAGGAGCCCCTTGGCCCTGGCGTAGCGGTTGATCACGTTGGTCAGGGCCTTCTTCAGCCCCTCCTCGTGCATCCCGCCCTCGTGGGTGTTGATGGTGTTCGCGAAGGAGTGGATCTGCTCCGCGTAGCCGGTGTTCCACTGGAGCGCGACCTCCACCTCGGCCGAGCCGCCCTCCTCCCGGCCCTCCAAGTGGATCACCCGGTGCAGCGTCTCCTTCCCCGCGGAGAGGTGCTTCACGAGGTCCGCCAGGCCCCCGCTCGCCCGGAACACCTCGCGCACCGGCGGCTCCTCACGCTCGTCCACGAGCTGGATCTCGATGCCCCGGGTGAGGAAGGCGAGCTCCTGGAGCCGCTCAGCCAGGACCTCCCGTCGGAACGTCGTCTCCTCGAAGATCTCGGGGTCCGGCCAGAACGTGATCACCGTCCCCGTCTTCCTCGTGGGCTTGCCGCGCTCGAGCTTGGAGGTCGCCCTCCCCCGTGAATACGTCTGCCGCCACACGTAGCCGTCCCGCATCACCTCCGCGACCATCCGCTCGGAGAGCGCGTTCACCACCGACACGCCGACCCCGTGCAGGCCGCCGGAGATCCGGTAGCCGCCGCCCCCGAACTTCCCCCCGGCGTTGAGCGTCGTCAGCACCACCTCCACCGCCGGCCGCCGGTCCTTGATCCTGGGGATCGGCTTCACGGGGATCCCTCGGCCGTTGTCCTCCACCCGGACCCCGCCGTCGGCCAGGAGCGTCACCACGATCCGGTCGCAGAACCCGGCCATGGCCTCGTCGATCGAGTTGTCGACGACCTCGTAGACCAGGTGGTGGAGGCCGCGGCTCGACGTGGTCCCGATGTACATCCCGGGGCGGAGCCGGACGTGCTCGACCCCCTCCAGGACCGTGATGTCCGCGGACGTGTAGCTGCTCGTCGCTGCCTTCGCCTCTGCCTTCGCCGTCGCCAATGGGCCTCCGTTCGGACGCTCGGCCCCGCCCACGCCGGGGTCGGCGGGTCGTTGCGCGGGGCCGGGCGCGGGGGGATCCGACGTCGTTATCGTACCAAGGCGGGGCCCCCTCCGGCCGGAGGACCCGCGGCCCGAGAACGCTTGCGCCCCAACGCTTCCCGGCCTCCGGGGTCGACCACGACCCGGACCGCGCGCACCACCTCACCACCCAGCGCCGCGTTGGCCCGCCGGCGGATCTCGTCGCACAGGAACCTGGCCTGCGCCCCCCACGGCCCCGTGGTCGCCGCCACGGTCAGCACGCCGGCCTCGAGGGACGCCGGCGCCGTCTCGGCCGCCAGCCGCGGCCCCACCACCTCCCCCCAGGCCGCGGCCAGGCGGCCGACCGGGAGACCGCGCGCGAACGCCGCGTCGGCCAGCACCTCCTCGAGGTCGCGCACGCGGTCCCCGCCGCCGACCGGCGACCCCTCGATCAGGACCCGATGGTAGGGGAGCACGGGTGGATCCTCGGAGGCGGCGTCCACCACGAGCGCCATCACCTGGTCCCAGGGGCCGGGTCCGTGGACCGCGCGCATCTCCTCCCGGTACCGGAGCGCGGTCGCGTACCGGTGGTGCCCGTCGGCGATCAGGAGGGGGTCCTCGGCGAGGGCCCGCGGCAGCTCCCCGTCATCCACCCGCCACAGCCGGTGCACCACCCCCTCCTCGTCGGCGATCTCGACGAGCGGGGTGCCCGCCGCCGCGCGCTCGAGCATCTCGGCGAGCTCCGGCCTCGGCCCGGGGACGAGGCCGTACACGCACGAGAGGTTGGCGCGGGTGGCGCGGAGCAGGCGGAGCCGGTCCTCGACCGGCCCGGCGAGGGTCCGCTCGTGCGGGAGCACGCGCCCGCCCCACGGCTCCAGCTCGACCAGGCCGATCACCCCCCGGACCCGGCCCGAGCGACCCCGATGGACGAAGCGCATCTCGTAGCCGTAGAGGGCCGGGCCGCCCGGATCGGGGACCATCACGCCCCGTCGGCGCCACAGAAGGAGGAGCTCGGCGGCGGTCGCGTAGGGATCTGCGCCCGCCCCCGCGCCGGGGGCCGAGGCGTCGGGCAGGTCGAGCCGCACGACGTTGTAGGGGCTGGCGTCGAGGAACCGATCCCGCTCCGCGGGGGTGATAGTGTCGTAGGGAGGCGCGGTGACGCGGTCCAGGGGGCCGGCGCGCGCCGGATCGAACAGCAGGCCGACGAACGGACGGATACGTGGCATCACCTCTGTATAGCACCGGCGGGGAGCACGGACGGGACGAGCGAGGCGACCACCAGGTGTACGACCTCTTCTCGAGGGGCATGGCCTTCCTCGAGCGCGGCGAGCCGCACCAGGCAGCTCTCCTGCTCTCGCGGGCCAAGCTCTACGAGCCCAACAAGGCCTCCATCCGCGAGGGGCTGGGACGGGCGCACTTCATGGCGGGTCGGATGGCCCATGCGAGGCGTGAGTTCGCGAAGGCCGTGCAGCTCGACCCGGCCAACGACTACGCCCACTTCGGGCTGGCGCTCGCGTGCGAGCGCACCGGGCAGCGGATGCGGGCCATCGGCCACCTCAAGCTGGCCCGTGCCCTGCGGCCGGAGGTCGAGCACTACGAGCGAGCGCTGCGCCGCCTCACCGGTTGAGATACGTGGACCCCGCCGCGAGCGCGACCGCCCTCGCCGCCTTCGTGACCTCGGGGCAGGGCTCGCCGACGTCGTGAGCTCGTGATGGCCCTCGCCGACCGCTACGACTGCTTCCTCTTCGACCTCGATGGCGTCCTGTACCGGGGCGACGAGGCCGTCCCCGGCGCGGCCGAGGCCCTGGACAGCCTCCGCGGACGGGGGAAACGGATCGCGTTCGTCACGAACAACTCCGGGCGGACACCCGGGGCCATCGCGGAGCGCCTCCGGCGTCTGGGGATCGACGCGTCGCCGTCGGAGGT
>ENA-ORXB01003442-ORXB01003442.1-sediment-metagenome-genome-assembly--contig:-NODE-3442-length-11001-cov-3.859667_pt1 | contig 11001 bp, 9 predicted proteins | sample MGYA00237863_ERZ511475 | MGnify/ENA primary metagenome ERZ511475 (study PRJEB26305, sample SAMN06343858) | sediment metagenome | isolation source: hot spring sediment | place: Canada: British Columbia...
TACTCAATTGCTTCTATTTTTTTAAAATATTCAGCATTCATAACATGCTGCGCACCCGGTAACTCTTTTGGCTTTTTAGATAGATACTGAGAAAAACGTTCTACCAATGGACCTATTATATCAAAAGCATAAACCCTTTGTATTTCAGCCTCACGCGTTATTAAATTTCTTAACCATTTTTGAGCAAATGTATAAACTACAAAAGCATTAGAATGAACAGCTTTTTTTATAATCTCTTTGATTTCCTCAGGTGTTGAAATTTTAGTAAATTTCTGAATTTCCACAGAATTTCCCTTAAACTGAGCAAGTACCGATAAAATAACTTTCTCGGCCGTTTCTCCTGTGGCATCGGAAACTATATATATTTTTAAATTATCTGTTTTCAAAAAAGCCCTCCTTTTCATAAAAATTCACTACTTCTACAGGGTGTATGCTTAAAATATTCCCATCTTTGCTCTTTAATACCTTAATATTTCCCCAAGGTTTATATATTTTTTCTGAGGACGGACCAAATAATGCAACCCCTCTAACATTCATTATTCCTGCTAAGTGACTAATACCACTGTCACATCCTAAATATGTAACTGCATATGTTAGCAAAAAACAAACTTTTTTTAAAGGTAGATTATATAAAAAAAACTTTCCCTTCATTCTTTCAATAAGTTTTTCTTCTGACTCTCCTAACAAATATAAACACTTAACCCCCCTTCTACTTATCAATTCTTCAAATTCAAAAAAAAATTCTAATGGCCAAACTTTTTTCTTGCCCCCACTACCTGGATGAATTAAAAGCAAATTTTTATCAATAAATCCTCTAATATCTTCATAATTATTAACAGGAAGAAATATCTGAGTTTCACTTAAATTTAGGTTTAAACAATCAAAAGGATATTTATAAAACCATGTATGGTTCTGGATTGGAGAATAATAGAAAAAATTTTTGTACTCACATCCAATATGATTGCTGAAAATAAAAAATTTACTTACGCTTTTTAAGCATACTGGTATATTACCATTTAAACAATCGAATACATCCTTTGAATCAGCATCTAAGAATTCTAAAAAATCAATGTCTTGAAATAAGTCCCTATATAAATAATTTCCAGCAAAATATACTTTTTTATAAAAATTCCTCAATTGAAAAAGCAATGGTATAAAAGAAACAGTATCACCCAATGCACCCTTTCTATAAATAAAAACATCCATAAAATCAACGTTTAATATTAACAAAAAGTCGTCCATAATAAAATTTTTTTTTCAAACTATTGACATGAATTTCATAAACTATTATAATCTTCAATCACAATGCCGAGGTAGCTCAGTCGGTAGAGCAGAGGACTGAAAATCCTCGTGTCGATGGTTCGATTCCGTCCCTCGGCATTCTTTTTTTCTTAGAATCACTAAAAGCTATGGAGAAAAAAGATGCCAGACAAATCATATAAAATAGCAGTAATACCAGGGGATGGTACTGGACCAGAGGTTATTGCAGAAGGTGTAAAAGTATTAAAGGCAGCTGGAGAAAAAGAAAATATCAATTTTTCTTTCACATACTTTAATTGGGGTGGAGATAATTTCCTTAAAACTGGAGAAATCCTACCTGATAATTTCAAAGAACAATTACAAGGTTTTGATGCCATTTATTTAGGTGCTATAGGGCATCCTGATGTAAAGCCTGGTATATTAGAAAAGGGCATACTTTTAAGGTTAAGATTTGAACTGGATCAATATATAAATTTAAGGCCTGTAAAGTTATATCCGAATGTAGATTGTCCCCTAAAAGATAAGAAGCCCGAAGATATCGATTTTGTTGTAATAAGAGAAAATACGGAAGGGTTATATGCTGGTGCAGGAGGCGTGCTCAAAAAGGGTACACCAGATGAAGTAGCTATACAGGAATCGATAAATACCAGAAAAGGTGTAGAAAGGTGTATTAGGTATGCCTTTGAGTACACACGAAAGAGAAATAAAAAGAAAAAACTCACTCTATGCGGAAAAACCAATGTTCTTACTTTTGCATTTGATTTATGGGAAAGGACTTTTCATGAAGTAGCAAGAGAATATCCAGACATACAAACTGATTACGTTCATGTAGATGCATGTTGTATGTGGATGGTTAAAAATCCTGAATGGTTTGATGTGATCGTTACAGATAATATGTTTGGAGACATAATCACTGATTTGGGTGCAATGATTCAAGGTGGTATGGGCGTTGCTGCAGGCGGTAACATAAACCCTCAAGGACTTTCTATGTTTGAACCAATTGGTGGTTCTGCACCAAAATATACTGGCTTAGGTGTAATAAATCCTATAGCCTGTATTTTAGCAGGCGAAATGCTACTTAGATTTCTAAATGAAGATGCTGCTGCAAAAAGAATAGAAGATGCTGTTATTAAAGTAATAACAACTAAATTAAAGAGCCTCTCAGCGGGCAAAATGGGATATTCCACATCCCAAGTAGGTGATCTGGTCGTTGATAATTTGTGAAAAATATAAAAAGTAATAAACTCTTTGTAATCTTAGGTGACAAAAGTTTCCAGCAAGAAAAAATAGAAACGATTTTAGTCTCTTTTTTTGAAGATAAAAAATTTGAACAAAATGTAGAAAAATACTCTCCAGACAGGCACGATTGGAATAAAATCACGGAACAAGCATTAACCTACTCGCTATTTGGCATCCCAAGGTTCTTCATTGTAGAAGAAGCAGAAATTTTTTCATCGGAAAAAAATATAAAAGATTTAATTAATTCGGCAAGAGAATTGTATCTATCTGGTGAACTTGAAAAAGCCTATAAATTTACAATATCTTCATTACAACAAATAGATATAGGTGAAAATGATTATCAAATTCTTAAAGAAAACCCTTCTCACATTGCAAACTTACTTAACGAATATATAGACAATAGCGAATTTTGTATAGAACTGATTAAAAGATTCCCACTACCAGAAAAACTACCTGAAAAAGATATTAATACAAATCTAACAGGTTTGGTGACTCAAATGCCTGAAGGGCATTATCTTATTATCACTTCGAGTAACTATGATAAAAGAAAAAAAATTTTCAAAGAACTTCAAAAAATAGCAGTTATTTATGAACAACCCACCCTCAAAAAAGACAATGTGGAACATAAAAAAAGTATTGATACATTTGTAAAAGAGTTTATTACAAAAATAGGTAAAAGGATCTCCACTGAAGAACTCATTTTTCTTCAAGAACTTTGTTATGAATGCAAAAATTTTAAAAAAAATTTAGAAAAATTGATGATACTCACACATGAAAATCCAGAAATTACAAGAGAAGAAATACTTTTAGCCTTTGATGATGAAGCAATTGTAGACTCAAAAATGCTAAGTAATTACATAAAAGAAAAAAATTTACAAAAAATCATATCTATAATTACAAATCCAACCCAAACCAAGCAAGATTATATCAAACTCACGGGATACTTAAGGAGTTTAATAAGAAATGGAATAATCATCAAAGAAATTCTGGAAGACAGAACTATAAGAGACTATTCAAGTTTTGTAAATTACTTACAAAGAATCAAGGAAAATCCTGACTTTAAAACAAGCAGTTTTTTCCAGCAACACCCATATTATCTTTTTCAATGCTATCAAACCTTCAGTGGTTATGAAAAAGATTTTCTTACATCAATGTATATTTCATTGTTTGAGATAGATAGAGACCTAAAATCTACTCAAAAAAATCCAATGGATTTATTGATTGATTTCTTCGATAAGATGTTTAATCCCAGAAGATGATACTTCCTTTTTGTGTTTTTTTTACTCTATACATTGCTTTATCAGCTCTTTCGATAAGACTTTTAGCAGTTAATCCTTTATGGTAGGAAGCAATACCAATACTTGCAGTTATTTTATGTCCCGCTAATGTTGTGCGTGCCATTTTTTCCTGGAGTCTTTTAGCTGTTGCATAGGCACCTTCTCTTTCAGTATTTGGCAACATTATCACAAATTCTTCACCACCAAACCTTGCAGCTATATCAATGTCTCTTAAACTATTTTTTATCAAATTTGCAAACTCTTTTAAAACAATATCACCTACAGTATGACCATACGTATCATTGAGTTTTTTAAAGTCATCCAAATCGATGAACATAATTGCTAAACTACCGCCATACCGATTAAGTCTCATTATTTCTTTTTCTAAGTTTTTAACAAAAAAACTTCTGTTATAGAGTTGTGTCAATGGATCTATAATAGACATGCGTTCAAGAGCCATTAGACTCTGAACATTATTTAGAGCAATAGCAATAGCATCAGCAAGATATGAAATAAGATGCCTATCTTTAGCAGTAAAATTACCTTCTTTATTAAATGATTCAATAACACCAAGTAATTTTCTTTTGAAAATAACAGGAGCACAAATTAAATTTCTAATCTCATAATCCTTGACCAGTTTTCTTATTTTTGTTTTTTCCGTAACTTTATCTATAGCTATTATCTTTCGTTCAATAGCACACTGTCCAGCTACTCCTTCACCCAATGGTAAAGATATTTCTCTATCTAATCCTTCAGCAACTTTACTTACCAGTTTCTCACCATCAAAAATAAATAAAGTAGTTCTATCAGTTTTTAAAAGTTCTGTAGTCGAAGACACAATTTTTTGAATCAGTTGTTCAAATTCTTGTTGTGATATGAGATTGTTTAAAATCTTAATAATCTTCTCCCGCTCTAACCACCAATTTTCATAGGTTTTCATAAAATTATTTATAAAGTTCTCTATGAGATTTGCTATGGCATAGATTATTTTATCGTCAACATCCAACTGGATACCACAAGTAATCCAGTAACCAATTTTTTTATCAAAAAATTTTATTGGAACAACAATCTTCCGATAACCAGCCCAGCATTTTTTTACAATTTTATTGGATGTCATTCTTTCTTTTGTATCCTTAAAGCACTTCATTGCATATTTGGGTTCTTTTAAAATTTTTTTACAATATTCAGGAATAAATGATTTTTCAATTACTACTGCTCCTTTAGAATCCAGAATAAAAGCACAAAAACCAAATCTTTTTGAGAAATCTATTGTTAATTCTTTTAAGTGTTCTTCCTCAAAAATGTCAGTTATTTGAATGCTTTCAGGGGTCGATAATTTGTCATAACTCATTCAAATTTCCTTTTCATAAGAAGCGAGTTTGTTACAACAGATACAGAACTCATTGCCATAGCAATTCCCGCAAAGATTGGATTTAACGTGATTTTAAAAAAGGGATATAAAATTCCAGCAGCAACTGGAATTCCAATGGAATTATATATAAACGCCCAGAAAAGATTTTCTCTTATCTTTCTTCTAGTCAATCTGCTCAAGTTAATTGCCCTAACAATATTCATAAGATCTGGTTTAACAAGTACCACGTCACTTGTTTCAATTGCAATATCCGTGCCAGAACCAAAAGCAATACCAACATCTGCAGCAGCAAGTGCAGGTGCATCATTAATACCATCTCCAACCATTGCCACTATTTTACCCGATTCTTTTAATTGTTTTACTACAATTTGCTTCTCTTCTGGTAATACCTGTCCTTTAAATTTGCTAATATTAAGTTTTTTCGCTACACTTTCTGCAACTTTTTCATTATCACCCGATAACATATATAGCTCAATATTTTGATATGATATGGCTTTTATAAATTCTATCGCATCTTCTTTTACAATATCAGCAATAACTGCGAAACCAGCAAAACTTTTTTTATTTTCACAATCAATACCAAGACAAACAATAGAGTTTCCTTCAACATAGTATTTTGTAAAAAAACTTCTATCAATATCAAAACCCATTTCCATTAGAAAATCCGGAGTTCCGGCATACAAAATCTTGCTATTAACCTGACCTTTTATCCCCTTCCCCGGAATGTTCACAAAATCAACAACCTCATAAAAATCATTACTGTTATATTTTCTTAAAATAGAATCTGCAAGAGGATGAGAAGATAATCTCTCAATCGAAGCTAAATATCGTAAAAAATCTTTTTCGTCACAATTAAATGTGTTAATGTCAATAACCTCTGGACGTCCATAAGTCAATGTTCCAGTTTTGTCTAAAACTATCATATTCACATGGGATAATTTTTCCAGTATTTCTGCGTTTTTAAACAATATCCCCCTTTCAGCACCAAGGCCTGTTCCCACAATAATAGCAGTTGGAGTAGCAAGTCCTAAAGAACAGGGGCAAGCAATTATTAGAACAGATATGAAAGCCTTAGCAGATACATAAGTATCAAAACCAGATAATTTCCAGATTGCAAAGCTAATCAAAGCAATTACAAACACTGTGGGTACAAAAATTGCGCTAATTTTATCAACCAGTTTCTGAATTGGTGCTTTACTCCCCTGTGCTTCTTCCACAAGCCTGATAATCTGTGAAAGCATTGTATTACTACCCACAGAACTGGCTTTAAAAACAATGCTTCCTGTAGTATTTAAAGTTCCACCAATTACACTGTCGCCCATCTTTTTTTCCACAGGAATACTTTCACCAGTAATCATCGACTCATCAACGGATGAATATCCTTCAACTACAACTCCATCGACAGGTATCCTCTGACCTGATTTAACAACTATTAAGTCACCAACTGCCAATTCATTTATAGAAACTTCTACTTCTTTCCCATTTTTAATAACAATTGCAGTAGATGGAAGTAATTTTATAAGTTTTTTTATGGCGGAAGAAGTTTTTCCCTTGGCTATGGCTTCAAGATATCTCCCAAGTAGAATAAAAGTAATAAGAACTGCGGAAGTTTCATAATATAAATGAGAAGCCATTGCATGTCCATCGGTAAAAATAACTATAGTTTCATAAAAACTGTATAGATATGCCGTACCAGTACCAAGAGCAACAAGTGTATCCATGGTAGAAGTTTTTGATTTAATAAGTGTCTTTATACCATTTATATAAAACTCCCTCCCGAAAAATAAAACAGGTGTTGCTAGAATCAATTGAATCAAGGCATACAACTTATCATTCTCAAAAAAACGAAAAATATTAAAATGATCTGCCATTGTAATAATAAGAAGAGGTAGTGAAAAAATAGCAGAAAAAATGAAATTATTTTTTTTCTTAGCAAGTTCTATTTTTTCTGCATCAACATCAATATAATCAAGTGGCTCATAGCCTGTACTAGAAATAATATCTTTTATTTTTCTCTCATCAATAATACTTCCATCAAAGGTGATAAAAGCCTTATTTGTAGCAAGATTGACATTAGCTTCAAGTATTCCTTTGTGAGTTTTTAAAGAATTTTCTAATTTTGCTACACAAGAAGCGCAATGAAGCCCACCAACTTTTACAACAACAGATTTTGTTTTTATAATCTTAAAAATATATCCCAGTGAATCAACCGAACTTTTCATTTCAGAGGGATTAATAAGATTTTCATCATATTCTACCAACGCAGTACCGCTGGCAAGATTTACATTAGCAGATTTTACCCCTTTTAATGACTTCAACTTCTCTTCAACCCTGCTGACACAAGAAGCACAGTGAAGTCCTTCTACAATGAAAGTTTCTTTTTTCATTTCAATTTTTAGTTAACTTTTTTCTTTTTTTATCATAATATATTAATGATTTTATCATAAGACAGGAGGAAAAATGAAATTTTTTATCGACACGGCAAATATCGACGAAATTAAAAAGGGATTAGAATTAGGCTTGGTCGATGGTGTTACTACAAATCCAACGCTAATAGCAAAGGAAAAAAAACCTTTTTTAGAATTGATAAAAGAAATCCTTAAGATAGTACCAGGACCAGTTAGTATTGAAGTTACTGCAACAGATGCTGATAATATGGTAAAAGAAGCAAAAAAATATGCTAAATTAGGTGATAATGCAGTAATTAAGATACCAACTACCAATGAAGGATTAAAAGCAATAAAAAAACTATCATCAGAGGGTATTAAAACCAATGCAACACTTATATTTTCACCTTCGCAGGCATTGCTTGTTGCAAAGGCAGGCGCAACATATGCAAGCCCTTTTATTGGAAGACTTGATGATATATCCCAAAAAGGTATGGAGCTAATCGAACAGGTATTAACTATTTATGATAATTATTGTTTCGAAACAGAAGTAATTGTTGCAAGTATAAGGAATCCAATGCATGTGGTGGAAGCAGCCCTTTTAGGGGCGCACATTGCCACAATACCATTCTCTACTATAAAACAGTTAATAAATCATCCTTTGACAGATATTGGACTTGAAAGATTTTTGAAGGATTGGGAAAACTACAACAAAGAAATAGCAAAGAAAAAATAGTTATTCCAGTTTTCTTATAAGCATTTTTGCTTTACCCAAGATTTTAAAGTTGGTATTTTTTACATAAATTAGTTTGTAATCAGGGTTTTCTGGTTGAAGGATTATTTTATCTTTGTCAAACTTTATCCTCTTTAAAGTAACTTCCCCATCTATTAAAGCAACAACGATGTCATTGTTTTTTATCTCTCTATTTATATCCACAGAGACTAAATCGCCATCATAGATTCCTGCGTTTACCATACTATCTCCTTTAACTTTAAGAATAAAATCGCCCTTTATTAAATCATTTACATTGTCCAGATATTCTCCTTCTTCAACAAGTGGATATACAGGTTCGCCCGCTGGAACTATCCCAAGTAATGGAAGTTTTCTCAGATTAATATTATTAAAATTAACTTTCATACTTCTTGATTTTTTTCTATCAATTAATATATATCCTTCTCTCTCTAAGGCTTTCAAATGTTCATAAACTCCATTTGTAGATTTTAAATTAAAATGATTACATATCTCCCTGATTGTGGGATATCTTTCATGATCATTAAAATACTTTTGTATGAATTCAAGGATTTTTCTCCTTCTTTCTGTTAACATATTTTATTAGGTCTCCAGGCTGGTGAGATAGGTTTGTTATGAAAATATTTATCCTTGACAACACCCCAGGTAATTATATCAAATCCCCATTTTTCTCTAATTTTATCAATAGCTTCATAACATTCTTCCCTATTACTTTCAAAAAGCTTTTTCTGAATGCGAGGAAGAAGCCTGCTTACTGAAACACCAAGTAATCTTACTGGCTTATCGAGATTTATGGAATCTATAAGCTTTCTTGCTATGGAGAAAATTTCTTTTTCTTCATTGAAGGACATGTTTTGAGTATATTCTAAAGAAAAAGTATAAAAATCTTTATATCTTATAATCAAACTCAAATGTCTTGCTTCCAAACATTCTTTTCTAAGCCTATACCCCACTTTCTCAGCAAGCTGAAAGAGTGCTTTATATATTTCTTCTTTATGAAAGAGGTCTCTATCAAAGGTCATACTATTGCCTATAGATTTTGGTTTGTCTTCATAAGATTTTACATAATCTTTCAAATCACCTCTCAAAAGGTACAAAATCCTTATACCACTAATACCCATAATCTTTTTAATTTTATAAAAAGGTGCATTGATAAAGTCTTTTATACTCTCTATCCCAATAAGTGACAGTTTTCTTGCAGTCCTTTTGCCTATACCATTAATTTCACTGACTGATAAATTATAAATATCTGCAAGATTCTTTACCCAGAAAAAGCCATCGGGTTTTCTAAGACCACTGGCTAATTTAGCAAGCAACTTATTCTCACCAACACCAACAGAACATGTGATACGAAACTTCCTCATTATCTCTTTTTTGAAATCTGATACTATTTTCAAAGGATTTTGTTTCCCGATATCAATAAAGGCTTCATCAATAGAATAAACTTCTACTATGCCATAACATTTTAGAAGCTCTATAATTTCTACTGAGGTTGCTTCATATTTTTTAAAATTTGCTACGACTATCTTAAGATTGGGGCATAATTTTAATGCCTGTTCTATTGTCATACCAGTTTTCACGCCATATTTTCTGGCTTCATAAGATGCAGTTGTTATAACAGTTCTCTTTTTTGCACCTGCAACCGCTATAGGTAGCCCCTTCAAAGACGGATTCGTTGCCTGTTCAACAGAAGCAAAAAAAGCATCCATATCCACATGAAGTATCATAAACTACTCCTCTATACCCTCAAGAAACCACTCCATATAATCCCTATGAAAAACAAGATGATACAGTGTATTATTTGATAAAACAGAAAAGTGACAATAAACCTGCTGCCCTTTTCTCTCGACCCATTTGTAGTGAATTTTTTCTATCCTTATTCTTTCACCCCTCCATTCAAACCAAACGGGAAAACTCCCTCTTCTATCACAAATTAACGCAACTTTAACCCTTTCCTTAATATCATACATATTTTAATTATACTGAACAAATGTTCAGTATGCAATAAAAAATTAATGGAGTGGTAACATTATTAGGTTACAGGCTATCTCTTAAATTTTACACCCCCCACCCCGTACCTCACACCCCAAACCCTAAAACTTATCACTTATCACATCTCACGTTCTCCCATTGCCCGATTTCTCAAAACATACTGGTTAATATGTCCAATATCTGAGGCTTTTCAGTAAATAAGACTTTGATTTTTTTTAAATAAATATTAAAATAGGACCCTATGATAACTAAAATCCTTAGCATTTGTGGCTATTCAGGTTCTGGCAAGACTACTCTTTTGAAAAATATTATTAGAATTTTAAGCTCAAAGGGGTACAAAATAGGTACTATCAAACACACACATCATGATTTTGAAATAGACAAACCCGGTAAAGACTCCTACGAGCATTTTCACTCTGGTGCCGCTGCGTCCATGATTATTTCTGATTCAAAGATGGGTTTTATAAAGAGATGTGAAGAAATGAACCCATTAAAACTTGTAGAAAAATATTTTTCTGATTGTGATTTGGTCATAATTGAGGGGTTTAAAGATTATAAAGATATACCTAAAATCGAAGTATATAGAAAAGAAATCGGTAAAAATCCCTTGTTTTTAGAACTTTCCAATTGTATAGCAGTTATAACTAATGAGGACTTAAAAACAGATATTCCTCAATTAAACATAAACGATGTGGATACAATTGTAAGATTTATAGAAACCAA
>ENA-ORXB01003445-ORXB01003445.1-sediment-metagenome-genome-assembly--contig:-NODE-3445-length-10997-cov-3.860714_pt1 | contig 10997 bp, 12 predicted proteins | sample MGYA00237863_ERZ511475 | MGnify/ENA primary metagenome ERZ511475 (study PRJEB26305, sample SAMN06343858) | sediment metagenome | isolation source: hot spring sediment | place: Canada: British Columbia...
TATGGTCATTCTTAGGAATGTTATTAACAGGATACATTGCCGTCATTATTGATGGATGCCCTTTTAGACAACTTGTAAAAACCGGAGAGGGGGATATAAATGCACAGGTTAGTTTTATAGGTATGCTGATTGCAGGGGCTTTTGTTCAAAATTTTAATATACTATCAGATTCGTCTGGACCAACAGTTTCAGGTAAAATATGGTTACTTGCTGGATTTGTAATTTTTTCCATTATAACACTGGAATTAAGAGAAGATAGATGAAGTATCTTTATTTTTCAATCCTACTTTTAATATTCATGAAGACAGATTTGATTGCAAAAGAAATGATATCTATTTCAGGACTTTACGAAGTTGAAACTCCCATTTTCTTTGAAAATAAAATAATAGTAATAGAAAAAAATACGGTCATTACCGCTAATACAAATTCGGAACACGCAATAACAGTAAAAGATTGTGAATTATATTTTAACGGAGAGATATTCAATCCGGTAATAGTCAAAAGCAAAAAAATCGATAGCGAACAGAACGTTTTTTATATTGAGGATTCTAAAGTATTAATAAAACATACCATTTTTGAAAACAATGGTTGGTGCTTGCATGTGCATAATTCGGACATTACTATTGAAAATACACACTTTAGAAATAATTTTGGAGGTATCCGATTTTTTAATAGCAAAACATCAATTAAAAAAAATTTGTTTGAAAAGCATGAAATTGCAATTAGATTTTTAAATTCAAACAACAATGAAATCAATGAAAACATATTCTATGATAATAAAATTGCCATATTCATTCGAGAAGGAATACAAAAAAATGGTATCAAAGATAATGCCTTCATTAAAAACAACTATGATTTCTATTCTGGTTTTTTTCAATCCAATAACCTATCTTTTGAAAATAATTACTTTTATGAAAAACCATCAGTTTTTGATCAAACAAAAGATTCAGATTTAACATCAATAATTAATGTTTATCCCCTATTAGCTAACTTCCCGGACTGGCACTAATTTTGCTTTTAAAACCGGATATGAAGTTAAAAATCCCAGATGACATATTTGAGAGAGTAGAAGAAGAAAATTTAAAGCAAGCCCAAGAATGTATTGAAAAAGGTATGTTCGAAGAAGCTGAAAATATTGGTGTTTTGACATTAATCAAAAGTGGTATCATGACACAATTAAATCCAATGGGTAAAATAATATGGGATAATTTAAAAACCTTAAATACAATAGAATCAATAGCGCAAAAGGTAAGTAAAGAATTTGATATCAACTTTGAAGAATGTTATCGTGATATTGAATGTTTTATTCAAGACCTTATTAAAAAGGGTTTTATAACATATGAATAAATCTTTTTTCTTAAATGCACCACTTACGATTAACATCACGTTATCCTACAGATGTAATTTTAACTGTATTCACTGTTACAGCAGAGAAGAAGATTTTAAAAATGAGTTAACGTTTAAACAATTGAAAACAGTTATTGATATTCTCGCATCGTGGAAAGTCCCATTTTTAAATATTGGTGGTGGAGAACCATTAATTTACCCCCACTTATTTGAATTTGTTAGCTATGCTACATCAAAGGGTATTCAATGTAGTATGAACACAAATGGTTATTTACTTGACAGAGAAGTGGCTAAAAAAATTAAACAAACAGGTTTTAAATCTATTGGTGTGAGTATAGATAGCCCGGAAGAAGAAAAGCATGATCTATTCAGGAATAAAAAGGGTAGTTTTAAAAAAGCACTTGCTGCTCTTGAAAACCTCTACTTGGAAAATGTTAAAACCACCGTATCAATGGTAATTTCAAAGCTTAATTTTAACAATTTTCAAGATTTAATTCCCATTTTGAGACAATACAAAGTAGCACAATTGTTTTTGCATAATTATAAATGTTCTGGATTGGGATATAAAAATATGGAACAATATGACCTAACACCTGAAGAATGGAAAGATTTTTACTCAAGAGCCTTACAACTGAAGAAAATTACTAAAGATATCATCATATCCTTTGATGATCCAATACTACATTTATTACCAGAATATGAAGATACACCCCTGGTCAAAGGCAGTACTTGTGGTAAACTATCTTTAAATATAAAATCAAATGGAGATATTACACCCTGTGGATTTATGCCGGTTATTCTGGGAAACATTATAAAAGACGATATTACAAAAATCTGGAAGGATTCTCCAATATTGAATATATTAAGGAATCCTATACCACAGGGGAAATGCATAAGTTGCGGTGTATTCGAAAATTGTCTTGGTGGATGTAAGGCTAGAACATACATGCTTACAGGCGAGTTTCATAAACCTGACCCACATTGCTGGAAAAAAGGAGGTGATATAGAATGAAATACATTAAACCTAAAGCATTAGGCATATCATCAGTACATCCTTGTTAAGAATTGAAGGGCTGTAAATTGTTTCCACTCAGGATTACCTTTGCATTTAAAGGTGAAAAGGGAAATTATTGTGTAGAAAGCAGTGTAAATATTGCAGAAAAACTAAAGCTTTATACGGCTGAGTTCGAAGTAGATGTATTTACTGTAAATTCTTTAATCAATAGACTTTCTGTTAAAGAGATATCTGCACATAATAAAATAGTTAGAGTAGCAGATATTAATCTTCTTGAGAAAATTTTAGACAACAGATTCCTATTCACTGAAATACAATTTGAGTTCCCTTACTTTTTCACAACAGATGAGTTAAAAAATATTTTTTTTAAATTAGAAAAGTTCATTCAAATGAACAAAATTGTAATTTCTATTTATTTAAATAAGTCTAACATTAATCTATTAGAAACATTTTTAGAATTAGCATGTAAATTAAACATTAAAAAAATAGTAATACCAAACCCGGATTTAATCGAGCACTTAAAATTTGTTAAAAAATATTATTTAACTCTTCAAGACTTAAACCAAATTGATATAATAAAAAAATATATGCCCTTGATGGACTTTAGTGTACATGATTTTTTTATGGCAAAAAGACTTGGAATAAAAGATGCTCTTCTTTTTCGCGGGTGTCAATCGGGAAAATTTCTTTGTTATATTTTGAATGGAAATGTATATCCCTGTAAAACCATACCTATTTTATGCGGTAATTTAGATAAAGAATCTTTCGAAGTAATATGGAAAAAAGTAGACATGGTAGTTAATAAAATTTCAAAAGGAAAGTTTTGTTTAAAATGTGGTAGTTCTAATATTTGCTATTATGGTTGTCCTGGAACCGTTTTCTTTATCAATAATGGAATAAAGGATCCACTTTGTGAGGAGCAATATGGGAATATACCTGGATAATGCTGCTACATCATTTCCAAAACCTGTGGAAGTTTATGAAGCAGTAAATACAGCTATGAAAGAAATTGGAGCAAATCCAGGAAGAGGCGGGCATAAATTATCTTTATTAGCTTCAAGAATTGTATTTGATTGTAGAGAAGAAATCGCAAGTTTTTTCAACATACCTGATAGTAAAAGCGTTGTCTTTACATCAAACGCTACAGAAGCTTTAAATTTAGCAATAAAGGGAATTCTTAAAAAAAATGACAGAGTAATTACCTCCACGCTGGAGCACAATTCTGTTATAAGACCGCTTAGCAAAATGGAGAAGGAATTAAATATAAAAATTACTTTTATTCACCCCAATAATCAGGGAATCTTTACCGCTAATGATGTAATTCCCTATCTTGAAGATAATATTAAATTAATTGTTTTAACCCATTCATCTAATGTTATTGGTAACATCTTACCAATCGAAGAAATATTTTATTATTGCAAAAAAAAAGGGATAATCACTTTGCTTGATGCTGCACAAACGGCTGGCTTAATCCCCATTGATGTTCAAAAAATGAATATTGATCTTCTAGCATGTCCTGGGCATAAGTCACTTTTTGGTCCCCAGGGAACTGGATTTCTGTATATAAGAAATGGTTTAGAATTAGATACTCTAAAGGAAGGCGGTACAGGTACTGAATCGTCATCGATTATTCAACCTATGGAATTACCAGAAAGATTTGAGTCAGGAACATTAAATATGCCTGGTATAGCCGGACTTTTAGCAGGAATAAAATTTATTAAGAAAACAGGCATAGAAAACATAAGAAATCATGAACTTAAACTTATGAAAAAACTTATCGCTGGATTAAAAAATATCAAAAATGTTAAACTTTATGGTTCTCTTATCCCTGAAAAAATGACTTCCACTTTATCCTTTAATCTGGTAAATTTAGATTGTTCAGAAGTTGGATTCATATTAGATGAGGTTTATAGTATATACACGAGAGTCGGTTTACATTGTGCACCACTTGCACATAAAACAATTGGGACTTTCCCGTCAGGAACTGTAAGGGTAAGTCCAGGTTATTTCAATAACGAAGGGGATATAGATGAATTTCTCAGGGCCATTGAAGAGATTAGTGAAAGGCATTAGCATATTATTTCTAACTCTTTTTTTATATAACTGCTCGCTACCACCGGATGTTCCTGTTACGAAGGAAGCCCTTGATAATACAAAACTGTACTCCACTTTTGTTATTGAAGAGAGCCCTGATGCTCTTATTCATGTACTTAATAAAAATGGTGAAGCAGTTATAAGGGCAACATACAGGGGAATACCTGTTTATCTAAAAATTTATGCCACTTCACGTGGTTTAATCTGGTATGTTTACCCGAGAGAATAGATATGAACATACTAGCTATAGAAACATCTTGCGATGATACATCCTGTGCAGTCATTACTGATAATTATAAACTACTTTCACTAAACATATCTTCTCAAAATGATATACATAGTAATTTTGGTGGAGTTGTACCAGAAATTGCATCAAGGCAGCACTTAAAAATGCTGCCAATTGTTTTCCAGAAGACATTAGAGGATGCAAAAATCACAATAAAAGATATTGATGGTATATGTGTCACTATAGGACCTGGATTAGTAGGTTCACTTTTAGTAGGATTAATGTTTGCAAAAGGGCTCTCTTTAGCCAATAAAAAACCTTTTTTTGCTGTTAATCATATAGAAGGTCACTTTTTTGCATCTTTTTTAGAAGAAAAAAAGCCTGATTTCCCTTTTATTGCTCTTGTTGCTTCAGGAGGACATACAGCTCTATATTTAGTTAACGGCTTTAGAAATTATAAGATTATTGGACAGACAAGAGACGATGCAGCGGGAGAAGCTTTTGATAAGGTTGCAAAACTCTTAGACATAGGTTATCCAGGAGGAGTTGCTATTGAAAAATTTGCTGAAGGAATCAGTGGTAGTATTAATTTACCCTATCCTCTCGAGAAAGAAAATGATTTTAGTTTCTCGGGTCTTAAAACTGCCGTTTTAACCATAGTTAGAAAAACTAATAAGATATCCAATGATTTCAAAAAAGAGCTTTGTGCGAGTTTTCAAAAAACTGTTGTTAAAATACTCGTTGATAAGACTATAAGAGCATGTAAAAAATACAAAGTAAAAAATATCGTTATTTCTGGTGGTGTTGCATCGAATAAACTACTTCGCCAAGAAATTGCCAAATCAGCAAATAAGGAAAACCTGGAAGTTTTTATACCTGAAAAAAAATTTTGCACCGACAATGCTGGAATGATTGGAGTAGTAGGATATCATTTTATTAGTAATGGCATTGAAACAGACTTATCAATATCTGCTATCCCTGACTGGACTTTTTAATTTTTTATAAATCCAAAAAAACCTTTGGAAAATAGTTATAAGTGACAAAGAAGACAAGATGATCAAAAATAGTTTTACATGACCAAAAATTAATCCTATCAGAATAAGTATGATTCTCTCAGGTCTTTCAATCAAACCAACTTTACAATCAACTCCTAAACCTTCAGCCCTTGCCCTAACATAGCTAATTAAATAAGAAAATATAAGTACGATAATTGAAAACAATGCACCAATTAAATCGACCGATAGTGCAAAATGAATAGCAATACCTAAGAATAAAAATCCTTCAGAAATCCTATCTAAAAATGAATCAAGAAATGCACCAAATTTTGTAACTCTGCCATTGATTCTGGCAGTAATACCATCTAACATATCAAATATACTACCAACCCCCAATATGATTCCTCCTAAAAAAAAATCTTCAATAACAACGTATGCAGATAATAGATTTAATAAAAGTCCAGAAATGGTATAGAAATTAGGATTTATATTGATAAACTTAATGACGGGAGCTAAAGGTTTATCCAGAAAATGACCTAATTTACTACTTAACATTATCTCTCAACCGAACCATCAATGAACCTCTCTACCAAACTTCTAGCTTCTTCATCAGAATATTGCACCGGTGGATGTTTCATAAAATAAGCAGAAGGTGAAGTTAAAACACCACCTATACCCCTATCAAGTGCAAGTTTACAACATCTTATTGCATCGATAACAACCCCTGCACTGTTAGGAGAATCCTCAACGGATAGTCTTAATTCTAAATTTATTGGAACGTTACCAAAAATTCTACCCTCCATTCTAAGGAAACAAATCTTATTATCATTTAAAAATGGCACGAAGTCCGATGGACCAATATGAATTTTATCCCAGGTAAGTGGTGTATTTAATTGAGATTGGACCGCTTCAGTTTTTGAGATCTTTTTTGATTTTAATCTCGTTCTATTTAACATATTGAGAAAATCAGTATTACCGCCAACATTTAATTGATAAGTAGCATCCAATTGTACTCCCCTATCCTGAAACAATTTTGTTAAAACTCTATGAACAATGGTTGCGCCAATCTGGCTCTTCACATCATCACCAATAATTGGTATACTTTTCTTTTTAAATTTGTCAGACCATTTTTTATCTGAAGCTATAAAAACAGGCATACAATTAATAAAAGCTACATTTGCTTCTAAACATGCTTCAGCATAAAATCTAACAGCTTTTTCCGACCCCACCGGCAAGAAATTTACAACAATTTCAGTTCCAGTTTCTTTCAACACTTTGACTATATCTACGGCTTTTTTATTAGCAACTATAAACCTGCAATCTTCAGGATAATCTTTCATATGTTCTGATACACCATCTAATACTTCTCCCATCTGGACAACAGGTCCTTCCTGAATATCTTTATAGAAAACCTTCGTACAGTTTGGTTTTGCAAAAATAGCCTCTTTCAGTTTTCTACCAACCTTCCTTGCATCAATATCAAATGCAGAAGAAATTACAATATCACCCGGCTTATATCCGCCTAAATTTCTATGCATGAGCCCTAATGATGCATTTTTATCATTATCATCTAGTTTTTTATAGTAGCTAATTCCCTGAACTAATGCACTTGCACAATTACCAACACCAATTATACCAACTCGTATTTCTTTTTTTTCCATTTTCATTTGTTTACCCTCATAGAATTAAATTTAATAATAAAATAATCAAACTGTACAAGATTGTCAATTTTTTTGAAATGCATAATAAACATTGTTTGACAAAAAGAAGAAATCGGGGCGAGAGGATTTGAACCTCCGACTCCCTGCGCCCAAGGCAGGTGCGCTACCAAGCTGCGCTACGCCCCGAATGTTTGATATTGTTGCATATTTTAAAAAATCATGCAATAATAATTTAACTTTCTCAGGATAAAAATGTTGAAAATAATTGCTGAAAATTTACAACCCTTTGAAAAAAAAGCAAAATTAATTTTTGAAGGTAATCAAGAGGCACTGATAAATTTTTTGCACGAAATAGAGGCAAAAGGAGCAACATCTATAGATGTTAATCTGGGACCGATAAGAAAAAACAAAAAAGATGTTGTAAAATTTTTTTTACAAAATATTGAAAAGTTCAGCAATCTTGAAATTTTTTTAGATTCCGCTGACCCGGAGGTTATTAAATACGGATTAGAATTTGCAACAAAAAAAATTGTTATTAATGGATTTTCTTTAGAAGAGAGAAAATTGAAAGAAATTTTACCACTCGCCGCTTATTATAAAGTTGACATTGTTGGTCTGATTATGACTGGATCTTTTATACCTTCCACTCTGGAAGAAAAACTATTATTAGCTGAAGAGATGATATACCACGCCGAGCAAAATGGGATAGACAGATCACAAATTATTTTAGATCCAGTTGTAATACCATTGGGCTGGGAAAACGGTACAATTTCTGCCAAAAGTAATATTGAGTTTATAAAGCACTTACCTTCCATGTTTGGACCTGAAATAAGAACCATTGTGGGGCTTTCAAATCTTACGACTAAAGCTGCCGGTGGAAAGGCTAAAGAATTTTTTCAATCAATTTATCTTTCCATGCTTTACGATGCTGGTTTAAGCATGGTTATGCTCGATATTTTTAATGAGACCATTATGTCAGCTATAAAATTTATCGATACATTAGAAGGAAAAAGAATCTTCTCTTTCGCTGAGTTCTCTTCTTAATTTTTCAATTTCTAATTCTCTTTTCTTTTCCTTTAACTTTTTTAAAACAAATTTTTTTATAAAACTATCTTTACTAAGATATGGGATACAATTCTGTTCAAAATCTTTTAAAATCAAATTTTTTATATTATCCAGTTCTACTTCAATGACAGCATTCTTATTAATAATTTTTGTATAAACAACTTTTTTACCTAACAAGTTAGATACTTCATTATAAAGATTCTCATCATCAAACAATGATCTTTCTATATTTATTGGAGAGCTCAATTTTAAAACAACATTAAAATAATTACAGAAATACCTAATGGTCTCATCAAATATTGTCACTTTTAATCCATTAGATAGTTTATACTCCTTTAAAATTTTACTCATTTTTCTTTCCGTGTAGTTTATAACCACCACTTAGATTAAATACCTTTGAAAAACCTTTATTTAAAAGCATTCTTGTAGCAATATAACTTCTATAACCAGTTGCACAACTAATCAGTATTTCATTATCCTTATGTCTTTCCATGTTTTTTATATTTTGTCTCAAATCATTTATTGGAATATTAATGGCATTAGGATAAGATCCCCTTTTTAACTCTGATGGTGTTCTTACATCAAGAAGAACAAATTTATCTAAATTTTCTGGAATTTTCCACAAGGTAGGTGCTTCACCTTTTACAATATTATTTCCGATCATACCTGCCAATATAACAGGATCTTTTGCAGAAGAAAAAGGCGGCGCATAAGCTAAATCAAAAGATTCCAGGTCCTCAAAAGTTAGCCCAGAATATATGGCAGAAGCAAAAACATCAATCCTTTTATCAACTCCATTCTCACCCACTATTTGAGCCCCTAAAATTTTACCTTCCATATCTCCTAAAACTTTTATATACAAGGGTTTTGAACCGGGATAATAACCTGCATGATCTTCACTTACAAGATAAAAACTGATATAGTCTATTCCATCCTGTAAAAGCTTTTTTTCATTAAATCCTGTTACTGCAAAAACACAATCTTTAAACCTCGCAATAGCAGTTCCCAATACACCTTTATACTCTTTTTTACTATTTGCCACAGCATTATAACCAGCAATTCTGCCCTGTTTATTAGCTGATCCCGCAAGGGGAATCCATGTGGGTTCTCCATTTATTCTGTAATAATTCTCAGCAACATCACCAGCTGCATATATATCTTTTACAGTTGTTTCCATGAGTCTATTAACCTTTATAGAATTTCTCAACCCTAACTCAATGCCTGTATTTTCACATAATTTAGAATTTGGTTTAACACCTAAAGAAGCTATCCCTAAATCAAAGTCAATAGTGCTACCATCCTCTAAATAGGCAATATTTCCATCTATTCTATTTACTCCAACGCCTGTAATAACTTTAACACCATAATTTTTTAAACTTTCTAAAACAATATCCGCCATCTCTTGATCAAAAGGAGCCAGTATCTGGTTCATCTTTTCAATAATAGTTACCTCCATACCAAGATGCAAAAGGTTTTCAGCTAACTCAATACCAATAAATCCACCACCCATTATAAGAGCTTTCTTGGGCTTTTCATTCTCAATAAAATTTTTTAGTTTATCCATATCATTAAGATTATATAGAGAAAAAACTTTTTCACCCTTTAAATTTTCTGGAATGATAGGACTTGCACCAGTTGCAATAATTAGTTTATCATACCTATCTTCAAAAATATCTCCACTAATCAAATTCTTAACCAGAACTTTTTTACCTTCTGGAATGATTCTTATGACCTCATGTTTGGTCTTAACTTCCACATTGAATCTATCTTTTAAATATTTTGGAGTAACTACTAACAAATCATCTCTATTTTTTATTATATTTCCAATATAATAGGGCATACCACAATTTGCATAAGAAATATAGTCACCCTTTTCATAAATTAATATCTCCCATTCTTCAGATGTTCTTCTTGCTTTAACAGCAGCAGATGCTCCTGCTGCTACTCCTCCAATAACCAATAATCTCATTTAAGCTACCCTTTATAAATTTTTACTTGATTCCTGCCACTTCTCTTAGCTTCATACAAAGCAGTATCTGCCTCATTTATCAGTGTATCTAAATCTTTGTCCGGCGTATATATGCTTATACCAAAACTCAATGTAACAGGTGCATTTAACCCTTCAATAATAAAAGAATTAAAAATTTTCCTGATTCTTTCTGCAAGAAGCATTGCATTTTGAAGTGATGTTTCAGGAGAAATAATAACAAACTCTTCACCGCCAAATCTTCCAACATAATCCACTTTTCTAATTGAATTTCTCAATATCATTGATACTTTACGTAGAACAATATCACCCATATTATGACCGTATGTGTCATTAATTTTTTTAAAAAAATCTATATCTGCAATAATTAACGCTAAATCATATCCATATCTTTTTGCCCTATCTATCTCCATTCTTAAAATTTCCAGAATTTTTCTTCTATTATAAAGAGCTGTTAGTTCATCTGTTATTGACATATCCACAATTTTTTTATGCAAAATACTATTGTTTATTACTAGTAGAATATGGGGAAGTATAAATGATATTCTCTTCAGAGAATCATAATTATCTTTGTTATAGCAAAAAAATACACCACCCTTTAGTGTTT
>ENA-ORXB01003446-ORXB01003446.1-sediment-metagenome-genome-assembly--contig:-NODE-3446-length-10987-cov-3.097250_pt1 | contig 10987 bp, 8 predicted proteins | sample MGYA00237863_ERZ511475 | MGnify/ENA primary metagenome ERZ511475 (study PRJEB26305, sample SAMN06343858) | sediment metagenome | isolation source: hot spring sediment | place: Canada: British Columbia...
TGTGGCACACAACATCGCCAAATGGGAAAAACACCACGGCCAGCGGGTCTTGGTTCACCGCAAAGGCGCGACCCGGGCGCTTTGCCCGGGGCATCCGGCCAACCCGCCGGTTTACCGGGATACCGGACACCCCGCGCTGGTCCCGGGAAGTATGGGCACGGCTTCTTACGTCTTAGTGGGAACGGAAAAGGCAGCGGAGACCTTTTTCTCGGTGAATCACGGCGCCGGGAGGATTCTTTCCCGGACCGCGGCGGAAAAAAAGATCACGCGGGAAGAGTTTGAGCAGGCGATGGGGGAAGTGCTTTACAATACCAGGAACTACAGGGAGGTTGTGGACGAGGCACCGCTTGCTTACAAAGATATCGAGCAGGTGGTGGAGACGCTGGTTGCTGTGGGAATCACGCGGAGGGTGGCCCGGATGTTCCCGCTGGCTGTTATCAAGGGGAAGGACTAAAATAGTTCTAAGTTCAAAAGTTTAAAAGTTAAGAGTTAAAAGCAGGTTTCCGTTCACAAGGGGGATTCTGATTGTTGTTCCCGCCACCGGTGGAAAAACTCCTGCGGATTTTAAACACCTCCGGATACCAGGCCTACGTGGTTGGCGGTGCGGTGCGGGATATCCTTCTCGGGCGTACCCCGCGGGAGTATGATTTGGCTACCGACGCCTGTCCGGAAGTCCTGGAACATCTGGCGGAAAAACATAACCTGCGCTCCTTCCCGAAGGGGGCTGCTTTCGGGGTGGTTTCCTTTGTGGTTGACGGGATGGAGATGGAGGTGGCCACGTTCCGCACGGAGGTTTACGGCGTAGATGCCCACCGGCCCGAAAGGGTGAACTTTCTGCGGGCGCTTGAGGAGGATCTGGCCCGCCGGGATTTCACGGTGAACGCGATGGCGCTGGATTTGGAAGGGCGGCTCCACGACCCCTTCAGCGGGCAGGAGGATTTAAGGCGGGGGATTCTACGGGCGGTGGGTAATCCGGATGAGCGTTTCCGTGAGGACGCGCTGCGCGCCTTTCGCGCCTGTCGCTTTGCAGCGGAATACGGTTTCACGATCGAGCCCCGGACGCTTGCGGCGGTTTCCCGGTCCCGGGACCGGATAGCGGGGCTTTCGGTGGAGAGGGTCAGGGACGAGCTCGAACGGATTCTTTTAAGCCCGCGCCCGGCGACCGGCTGTGAGCTCTTGCGCGAGGCACGGCTGTTAGAGGCGCGATGCCGGGCTCGCGATGCTGCACGGGAGGAAACGGTACCGGTGCTTCCGGAGTTGGCGCATCTTTACGGCATCCCCCAGAACCCCCGTTACCATACTTTCGATGTCTGGCAGCACACGATGTCAGTGTTGGAAGCGGTGCCGCAGGATCTTACCCTGCGCTGGGCGGCGCTGCTGCACGATATTGCCAAGGGGATGCCGGGAGTGAGGAAACTTAACCGCCGGGGGGAGCTATCGGATTACGCGCACGAAAAAGTGGGAGCCGCCACAGCTCAGAAGATACTGGAACGTTTGCGGGTGGCACCCGGTTGTGTGCGGCGGGTAGTCTGGCTGATCCAGCGGCACATGCTTTTTCCGGTACCGGAAGAAAAGGCGGTGATTAAATGGTTGCGCCGTCTGGCACCGGATTTCAAAAATCGCCAGGAATTGGCGGAAGGCGTCCACCAGCTTTTGCTCCTCCGTGAGGGTGATCTTAAAGGGGGGAAGGTTACGTCCGCGGCGCGTTTGGCCGAAAACAGCCGTTTGAGAGCGGCGGTTTCCGATGTGGTTGCCCGCGTTCCTTTTTATCCGGCGGATTTGGCGATAGGGGGAAAGGCGGTGGCCCAATATTTAGGTGAAGGGCCCCAGGTCGGGGCTGTTCTTGAGGATTTGCTCCGGGAGATTCAGGAAGGGAGGTTGGTGAATGAAGCAGGGGTGCTGGTCGCGGTGCTGAAGAAAAAGTTCGGATAGCAGTAAAAAATTTTTTTATCCACAAGGAAAATGGCCGGGGATGGCGAAAAGAGAAAGAAAATGGATACTTCGGAGGGTTAATGTTGTTTTTTGCAAGCCTCGGCCCTTTCCTTAGGCGGATTCGCGGTTGTTTTGGGCGAAAGTCTTTGCTGGTGTTTATTGTCAGTAGCGGTATCCTTTTTAGCGGTGTTCCCGGTCTTTCTCCTTCCGCGGCCACGGCAGTAGAAAAGATTTATTACAGGGTAAAAAAGGGAGACTGCCTTTGGAGCATTGCCCGGCACTACCGGGTTAGCGTTGATACACTTAAGCAGGCGAACGGTTTAAGATCCGACCTTATCAAACCCGGGCAGGTGCTTTCCATTCCGGGGAAGGGTGTGCCGGTTGGTGGGGTGCAGCCAACCGCCCCGAAGCCGGGGACAAGCGGCGTGAAACTTCCTTCCCGGTCGGGTGACCTTGTCCGGGAACTTTTGGATTACGCTTGGTCGTTGCGGGGCGTTCGTTACCGGTGGGCCGGAGAAAGCCCGGCCACCGGGTTCGACTGTTCCGGGTTTACCAAGCACGTCTTCGGGCGCTTTGGTGTTTCGCTTCCTCATTCGGCCGCGGCGCAGTCGGGGTGCGGGATACCTGTAGCGCGCGACGAATTGGCGCCGGGTGATCTCCTTCTCTTTCACACCTACGGTTCTGGGATTGACCACGCCGCGATTTACTGCGGTGAAGGGAGGTTTATCCACGCCAGCTCGCGGGGCGGGTGCGTGCGGGTGGATTCACTTGCGGAGAATTACTGGGATACCCGTTTGGTTGGTATCCGGCGGGTGCTGGGAACTGGTGGGTGATAGATTTACAGAGCATTGTTTACCAGCCGGGTCAAGCAGGGGAAAACCCCCTGCTTTTTTAATAAGACAATAGATTCTGATGTTGAAAAGGAGGAGGAGAAGAATTTCGGTCGAAATTAAGTGTTAAAAATATTGTCGAAGAAAAAGGGTGGGGAGATTGCTTATCTTGCCCTGGCGCTGGGGAATCAAAGGCAAGTTAATGGCAACCGTTACCCTTATTATACTTACCGCCCTTTTTATCCTTGGTTTATTCACCTACCGTGAAAGCAGGAGCGTTCTGGAAAAGGAGCTTGTGAAACGGGTGAGGGTGGAATTCGACTGGTGGGCACACCAGGCGATGGTTGACTGGCTTGGAGGGCTTAAGGGGCTGACGGTCGCGATGGCCGGCTTCCCGGAAACACAGGAGATGCTCGCGGTTGCAGCCGAAAACGAGGCGTCCCGGAACATCCACCGCCGCTTTTTGAAAGTAACGGAGGAGTTTTTGCGGTCCCATCCGGCTGTGGTCGGAGTCACCCTTGTCCGGCCGGACGGCAGGGAAGTGGTGCGGTTAGAGCGAAAAAACGGCGGGGGATTTGGCGTTTCCGACTCGGGAGAGAACTGGCGCAGCCGCCGCTATTTCAGTGAAGCATTGCAACTTGGACCGGGGACGGCGGTTGTAACTGACATTCATTCAGGTCAAGCAGGAAAAGGGCAGGATGCCCAGTCGTTTCTCTGTGTTGGCAGGCCGGTGAGCGTTCAGGGAGTAACGTACGGTCTTCTTATTGTGGACGCCGACTTCGGGACGGTGCTTCAAAGTACTCCTGAGACTGTTCGGAGGGCTTCAGCTTCGGAATCTTGTCTTCCCAAGAATGCAGCCGTGCTTCAAAGTGTTTCTGAGACTATTCGGAGAGCAGTGGTTTACCTGGTGGATAAGGACGGAAACATCTTCTACCGGGCAAAACCGGCGGGCCGGTCCGGAGACGACAGTGTTTTTACCACGGCCGACCTGCGGAAGGTGGAGCCAGGACTGGCTAATCTTCTAAAGACTGAGGAAGAATTTCTCGGTTTTATGGATGAAAATCACCTGTACGGCTTCACCCGGGTCTATTTTGACCGCCCTCATAGCGACCGCTTTTTCGCCGTGGTCTATTATTTGCCCCAGGAGACGCTTTTAAGCGGTGCTAAAAGGGTACGGGGCGTCTTTTTGATTGCGGGGTTGGCGGTTTTCCTTGTTTCGCTTTTAGCGGTTCATACCCTGGCCCGGGCCGTGGCGCGGCCGGTTCTGAACTTGGCGGCGGTTGCCGACCGGGTCGCCAAAGGCGACCTTTCGAAAGATGCCGGGCCGATGCCGCGCCAGGACGAAATCGGCGGGCTCTACCGCAGTTTCAACGCAATGATCGCCGGGCTCAGGGAAAGCAGGAGGGCCGAAGAGGAAAGGGTACGCCTTTTAGAGGCGGCAAGCCAGGCAGCGATTGACGTGAGCCGGGAGCTTTCCGTTTCCGTGATTTTGGATAAATTGGTTCATTTGGCCGTGAATTTTCTCGATGCGGACTGTGCCTGCCTGCACCTGGCGTCCGGTCAAGAGGGAAGGGATTTCTTTGCGGCGGGGCAGGGAAGCAATAAATGCGCGGTGTTGGAGAAAACAAGGGAGAAGGGTCTGGTAGCGGCCGTTTTCCAAACGGGCCAGGCGGTTCGCCTGCGGGAGGCGGAGATTGCCGCCGGCCCTTACCGGCTGCTGCCTCCGGATGGCGAGGCCTTTCTCGGCGTTCCGGTCTTTTCCGAGGGGCGCGTTATCGGGGCCTTGTGCATCGGCAGTGGCAAAAGGGAAATCGGAAGTGCGGGCGAAGCAGCGATCAGGCTCTTGGCCGCCCACGCCGGGGTAGCCGTCGCCAACGCCCGGCTTCACGAAGAGGTGGTGTCCCTGACCAGAGAGCTTGAACAACGGGTGGAAGAGCGAACCAGGAAGCTGAGGGAGATGAACTTAGAGCTGGAGCGGGCGAACCGCCTCAAGAGTGAGTTCTTAGCTACGATGAGCCACGAACTCCGGACGCCGCTCAACACGATTATCGGTTTTACCGACGTGCTCTTGCATGACGTCGTACCGGAAACAGCGGAAAAGACGAGGGAGTATTTACAAGATATAATGGAAAGCGCCGAGCACCTCCTTTCCCTGATAAACGACGTGCTGGATCTGGCCAAAATCGAGGCGGGAAAGGAAGAACTTTTTCTGGAAGAAGTAACGGTGCCGGACCTGGTGCGCGGAGTGGCGGTGCTGTTTCGCGAAAAGGCGGCCCACCACGGAATCGAGATAACACTTGATATCACGGGAGCCGGCGAGTGGGTGTTGGACGTCCGGAAGTTTAAACAGATTCTTTTTAACCTGTTATCTAACGCCTTCAAATTTACCCCGGACGGGGGTAAAGTAGGTATAGAGGCAAAAGTTGAGGGCGATCTCCTGGTGGTTACCGTATGGGATACCGGTATCGGCATCTCTTCCGAAGATATGCCGAGGTTGTTTAAACCCTTCGAGCAGTTAGATAGCTCTCTTGCGCGGCGTTATCCGGGAACCGGCCTGGGGTTGGCGATGGTGAAAAAGTTAACCGAGCTTCACGGAGGCACCATCAGTGTAGCAAGCAAGCCGGGAGAGGGGAGCCGTTTCACGATCCGTTTACCCCGGCTTTCTCTTAGGCAGTAGTATCTGTACACCGGCAGGGAGGGTTCTGAGTTTTGAGTTGTAACTATTCAGGTACTCTGGAGGGCGCGGCGATAAACAACGTATTGCTGCACTGTACATTTCTCGCCGCCCCGCACTCAACTCAGCCGGTAAAAGCAGCGCGGTTCCGGTAGCCTTTGCAATGGAGTTGAGTGCGGGGTAAATGCTATGTGACGGGCTGAGTAGCTACTTTGGGTTTAGAAAGGGCGAAGTTTGCCAAAGCGGTTTCCTGGACCAGGAGATCTGGAGACGGGACCTTAACCCCGGGAGGAAAATGTCGAAGAATATTTTAGTGGTTGACGACGATGCCAAAGCTCGGAAGCTTTACCGCGTTATTCTCGAAAAAAACGGGTATTCTGTCTTAGAAGCACCGGGAACCTTAGAAGCGATTAGAATGGTCAAGGAAGAGAAGGTTGATTTGATCATCCTTGACGTGCAGCTTCCGGAGATAGACGGTTTGGCTGCAGCCCGAATTCTAAAGGTTTACCAGCCGACAAAGGGTGTCCCGATAATCGCCGTCACTGCCTTGGCCATGCCTGGTGACCGGGAAGAGATATTGGCGGCCGGTGTGGATGAATATTTACCCAAACCGATCAGGAGGCAGGAACTTCTCCGGGCGGTAGCGTATCTTTTAGAAAACGAGGAGAAAGAGTAAGAATGGACGTTAAACAGCCGCTGGTGCTTTTGGTGGACGATGAAGAACACGCCTTGAAGCTTTACGAGGCGGTACTTGCTTCGGAGGGAATTGCCACTGTTCGTGCACGGGACGGCGCGGAGGCGCTGGAGTCTTTTCACCGGTTTAAGCCGGATGTGGTTGTCCTCGATGTAATGATGCCTGGGATAGACGGGTTTGAGGTCTGTAAACGGATCAGAAGGATGCCGGAAGGCAGCACCGTGCCGATCTTGATGGTTTCCGCTCTTGGTGACCGGAAGTCACGGGTTAAAGGGCTTGCAAGCGGAGCGAGCGATTTTCTCGATAAGCCGATTGATAAAGTGGAGTTTGTTGCCCGGCTCAGTAACCTTTTACGGATCAAGGAATACCAGGATTTTCTCCAGAATCAGAGCATCATGCTTGAACAGTTAGTACGGCAGCGGACAGCCGAGCTCTTTCAGACCCACGAAGAATTGAAACGCAGTTACTATGAGATCCTCTACCGCCTGGCGGTGGTGGCTGAGTACCGGGACAGGGACACCGCCCGGCATATCGGCCGGATAAGCCGTTACGTCAAGGTGATTGCGGAGACCTTAGGCTTACCGCCGAAGGAAGTGGAGATTCTAACCTACGCCAGCCCGATGCATGATATCGGGAAGGTCGGTATCCCGGACAGCATCCTGCTGAAACCGGGACGGCTCACCCTGGAAGAATTTGAGATCATAAAAGCACATACAGTTGTCGGTGCGCGGATCTTGGCGGGAAGCAATTCGGACATTATCTGCTGTGCGGAGGAGATCGCTTTTTCGCACCACGAACGTTATGACGGAAGCGGTTACCCCCGGGGATTGAGAGGCGAAGAAATACCCCTTCCCGGAAGGATTGTGATGCTCGCGGATATCTACGACGCGCTGCGGAGTCTCCGACCTTATAAACCTGCCTTTGACCGGGAGACTGCCCGCCGGATCATTCTCGAAGGAGATGGACGGACCAGTCCCGCACACTTCGATCCGGAGGTGCTCAATGTTTTCCGGAAGGCAGAGCCGGTATTCCACGAAATCTTTGAGAGCTACCGCGGAAGGGACCCCGGTGATATCCACGCGCTCTTCCGCACCCTATCCATTCATCCCTGGATGGAAGAAGAAAAAGAACAGCTTTAAAATACAGGACGGCGTGTATGCGTCTGCCTCTTGGAACTGGGTTATGGTAATGACCCAGCATATTTTCGGACGGAAGGCCAGGTAGGAGGGAGGGCTTTTGCGTACAGGACTGGTTTATGACCCCGCTTACCTCCGGCACAACACCGGATGGCATGTAGAGCGGCCGGAGAGGCTCACGCGGACGCTTGGCGTTTTGGAGGAAAAGGGTTTTCTCGGGAGGCTGGAAAAGATTGCTCCTCGCGCCGCTTCGGTGGAGGAAGTGGCGCTGGTGCACCCCCGGGATTACATCGGGCGTATCGAAGCGTTCTGCGCGGCGGGCGGTGGGCGGCTCGACCCGGACACCGTGGCTTCACCGGAGAGTTATGCGGTGGCCCTGTTAGCGGTGGGCGGGGTGATTGCCGCGGTGGAGGCGGTGGTAATGGGTACGATCTCCCGGGCTTTTGCCCTGGTGCGGCCGCCGGGACACCATGCGCTGCCGGACCGGGCGATGGGTTTCTGCCTCTTCAACAACGTGGCGGTGGCCGCCCGCTGGGCAGCAGAGCAGTACGGTTTTCAACGCATCCTGGTTGTGGACTGGGACTACCACCACGGTAACGGCACCGAGGCCGCCTTTTACCGGGATTCCGGGGTGCTCTACTTTTCCACGCACAGCGCCACCGGTTATCCCGGAACGGGCTGGGTGCAGCGGGTGGGCGAAGGACCGGGTGAGGGATTTAACATTAATGTTCCGCTTCCGGACGCGGCGGGAGACGCCGATTTGAGCTTTGCCTTCCAGGAGCTTTTAGTACCGGTGGCGGCGGAATACCAGCCGGAACTGGTGCTGGTTTCAGCAGGGCAGGATGGTTACCGGGGTGATCCCATCGCCGGGATGCGCCTTACAGCCGGAGGATACGGTGCGCTGGCGGCCATTGTCCGCGAGATTGCGGACCGGCATGCCCGGGGGCGGCTTGCCGGTGTCCTGGAGGGGGGTTACGACCTGGACGGTCTCGGAGAGTGTATAGCTGCAATTCTACAAGCCTGGGGGGAAGAAGCGGCGGTTTCAGAACGGCCCGCCGAGGGAGTGCATCCGGAGGTGGAGGCGGTGGTAACCACCGTTAAGAATACCCACCGGGATTACTGGGAGTGTTTCCGGTAGCTTTTTTGCTTGGGCTTTTTGTTTTTCGAAGAAAAAATTTTTACGGTAAGATTCCTTAAAGCCTTTACAAATATTTGCGGATACGCTATCATAACGACAAATGTTGGTGCTAAAGGCTGTGAAGGGGTAAAGTAGGTCGAGGGGATTTGCGCAGCGAGCCGGGGGCGGGTGCAAGCCCGGTGAAATCTCCCGAAGCGAAGTTCACCCCGGAGCTGCCGGGTGAAACCGCACTCGAATAAGAGTGCCGGGTGGGTAGTCCGTGCCGGTACTCCCGCCGTTAAAAGGGAGGGGATATCGGAAGTTTTGTGCTTCCCGTATCCTTACAATGAGCGGGCTGTGCTTTCAGCCAAGTAGGGTGGTACCGCGGGAAAAACCCCGTCCCTATATTCGAGGGACGGGGATTATTTTTTGGGGCAGAAGTCAGAATCCGGAGTTTATAATTCAAAAAATCAGGGGGTAAAAGAGATGATTGTGGTGATGCAGCAGGGAGTAAGCAAAGCGGAGATCAAAGAGGTGGAAGAGCGCCTTCGGGAACTTGGGTACCAGACCCACCCGATTTACGGCGTGGAGCGGACGGTGATCGGGGCGATTGGCGACAAGCGCGACGGCCACGCCGAGGTTATCCTGAACCTCCCCGGAGTTGAGAGGATCGTGCCGATTCTGAGGCCTTATAAATTAGTAGCACGGGAGGTTAAGCCCGAAACCAGCCGGGTTTGTGTGGGGAATGTGGCCATCGGCGGTCCGGAAGTGGTGGTGATGGCCGGGCCCTGTGCCGTGGAAAACGAGGTGCAGCTTCTCACCGCAGCGCGGGCGGTGAAAGAAGCAGGGGCCCAGATCCTCCGGGGCGGGGCTTTCAAGCCTCGGACGTCGCCCTATTCTTTCCAGGGGCTGGAGGAAGAAGGACTCAGGTTCCTGGCGGAGGCGCGGGAAGCTACGGGACTGCCCGTGGTTACAGAGGTGTTGGACACTCGGGATGTGGAACTGGTAGCGCGGTACGCTGATATTTTGCAGGTTGGGGCCAGGAATATGCAAAACTTCCGGTTGCTGCGCGAGGTAGGACAGGCGGGGCGCCCGGTTTTACTGAAAAGGGGACTGGCGGCTACCGTTGAGGAATGGCTGATGGCGGCGGAGTATATTGTTGCCGCCGGCAACCCTGATGTAATCCTTTGCGAGCGGGGCATCCGGACCTACGAGACGGCTTTGCGGAATACGCTCGATCTGAGCGCCATTCCTTTAATAAAAGAGCTTTCGCACCTGCCCGTCATCGTTGACCCAAGCCACGCCACCGGCAGCTACCGGATGGTGCCGCCGCTGGCGCGGGCAGCCATTGCCGCCGGCGCCGACGGGTTGATGGTGGAAGTTCACCCGGACCCGACGCGGGCGCTCTGCGACGGGCCGCAGTCGCTCACCCCGGCGCGGTTTGCAGCCCTGATGGCGGAGATCAGCCGGGTGGCGGCCGCGGTGGAGCGGGTTTGCCGTCTGCCGGGAAGCAAGACTAAAAAACAGGCACAGGGATAAGCGTTGCGTTCAGGTTGGTTTTTGTTTATAATTAGGTTAGTGTTAGAAAACTTAAGTTGGTGAGGAATGCTGGCATCCAAATTTTCTGTAAAAGTTGACGGCCGACGTCTGGTCACCGGCGACTGATCTAATCGGGGAAAGCGCGTAGCGATTTCTACAAGTACGACGTCCGGCGATTGACGTCTGATTTGCGCCCGTAGCTCAGGGGATAGAGCGCCGGCCTCCGGAGCCGGGTGCGCAGGTTCGATTCCTGCCGGGCGCACCAGAAGGAAAAACGGAAACCCGCGAAAATCAAGGCTTCGCGGGTTTTTTGCACTTAGGGAAAGGACCCGGTAGGGTTCCGTAAGGAACCCTTAATTTTTCTGCATTTCCGCAACTATGCACACCAAGAGGCACACCAAGATGCACACCAATAAAAGGGAGGAGGAGATAATTATGCGGCCCATTTCGAAGATGGAGCGGATAGAGATAATACTGCGGGAGCGGCCGGCCACCGTGGGGGATCTGGCAAGGGAGCTTTACGACCGGTACGACGAAACTTGCCACAAGCGGGTGCAACACCTGATCTACCAGATGCGGATGCGCTGGGACCTCGAAATAGTCTTTAACACGAAAAGAAAGGTCTACTTCCTGGCCGGGTAGGAGCACCGGAAAAAATTTTTTTTGAAAAGCAGTTCAGGGAGTTGACTTTTTTGTCGAAAAAAATTATTATAATAAAGAAGCACCGCGGTGACGTGTTGCTGCGCTGCTTTAAAAAAATGTTCAAAGATTCGATTAGCCGGCGCTGTTGCGCCGGACCAAAGTTAGCCCGTCTTGCACAAGGCACAAGACATCGGACGGAGACGGGTCCCATTCGCGGGCGCTGTTGCGCCCGCCTCAAAAGAAGAACCGCGCGGGAGGCTCGCCGGAGCCGCTGAACGTGCGGGGACAACAAGTCTCCCCCGGCGGGGAGTTGGTCTACCGAGGACCCACAAATAAACTGCGGTAGCGAAGCTCTGTCCATTTTTACCACCTAAATTTTTCCAAAAATCTTAAAAGTTAGTCGAAAAGGCACTCATGTTATCG
>ENA-ORXB01003448-ORXB01003448.1-sediment-metagenome-genome-assembly--contig:-NODE-3448-length-10982-cov-3.048877_pt1 | contig 10982 bp, 10 predicted proteins | sample MGYA00237863_ERZ511475 | MGnify/ENA primary metagenome ERZ511475 (study PRJEB26305, sample SAMN06343858) | sediment metagenome | isolation source: hot spring sediment | place: Canada: British Columbia...
GGGCCGAGCTGGAGGCGGCTTCGGGAGAGCCGCGGGTAGTGAAAGAGTGTAGATCTCGGTGGTCGCCGGATCATTAAAAAAAAAACACCAGCACGCTCGCGAAGACACACAGACACGCCGCGCAGATCAGCGCCAGGGTGATCACGATGATGGGAATGGTCGTCGCCGTCACCAGGGCCGCAGGAAGGAAGAACAGCACCCTGGCCGCCGTCTGCACCCACTCCGGCGCTTCCGCCGCTTCGGCAAATTCGCTCGGCGCTCCGACATACTCAATCGGCTGCTCATCCGACTGCTGTTCGCGCATCGGTCGGCCCCTCCGCCGATTCACTACCCGGCGTGCTGATTACCCTCAATAGCGCCGCACCAAAGCACGGTAGACCGTCGGTTGGCGCGTCTGCAGAGTCTGGAATTCTTCGCGGCTCTTGCGCACTTCGTCCAGGTCAATGCGCGCCACGCAATAGCCCTCGCGCGGTTCGCCGCTCTCCGGTTCCTTCTCGTCAGCCAGCGAAGCGTGAATCTTGCCGCGCGGCCCCACGATCATGCTCTCACCCCCGAAGCTGAGCGTCACGTCATCGCCCACGCGGTTGGCCGCGGCCACAAACACCGCGTTTTCAAAGGCGCGCGCCCGCACATAAGTGCGCCATTCTTCGATCTGCGCCTTCTCCCAGTTAGCCATCACGCAGATCAACTCTGCGCCGTCCAGGGTGAGAGAACGTGCTACCTCCGGATAAGCCAGGTCCCAGCCCAGCATCAGACCCACGTTGCCGATCTCCGTTTCGAAAACTGGCAGGCGAAACCCCTCGCGAAAGGCCATGCGTTCCTCGCCGCGCAGATGCACCTTGTTGTAGCTGCCTACCAGCTCGCCGTCGGGGCCAACCAGTACAGCGGAGTTGAAGAGTATGCTTTCTACCTTCTCCTTGCTGACCATACCGAAAGCAATATAGACGCCGAACTCCGCGGCACGCTGCGCCATCAGATTCACTGAAGGGCCAGGAATGCGCTGGGCCAGTTCGGTGAAACGGACGCCCAGTTCAAACCCACTGGTGACCAGCTCAGGGAAGACAATCAGGTCTACCTTCTGCTGCGAAGCGATCTTGGAGACGAAGTCCGACATCTTGACCAGATTGTCTTCTGGCTCGCCCAAAGCCGGTTTCATCTGCACCGTTGCGATGGTAATTTCGCGCATGGGGTCTCCTCATTCGGGGAAATCACGCCGGACTCGCGGCGGATTGGGGTGTCACTCCATCTCAAAGCGCGTTAATGGTGCCTTAAACGCGCCTTCTTGTCAAATCCCCTGCGCGAACGCACGAACGCACTCCTTCAAATCGAGCTGCAACCGCCTTCGGCGGCGCTCATCTTCAAGCTTGATTCAGGCCATCCAATACCTCCAACACGTCCTCAACCGGCGGAATGTCCTTCATGGATTGGCCGTGATGGCGGTAATGCACGCGCCCCAGCTTGTCTATCACCACCATCGCCGGCATGCGGCCCAGCTTCAGTATGCGCACCTGCTGCCCATACAGCTTCGCAACCCGATGGTCAGGATCGGGTAAGCCAACGAATGGCAACCGCAGTTCCTCCCAGTGCCGTCGGAAGGCTTCTGGTTTCTCTGGCCCAACAATTAACACCTCGGCCTCGCGGGCTTTGATCTGGTCATAGTGTTGGCGCAACTGCGCCATATGCGCGCGGCAGTAGGGTCACATGAAGCCACGGTTGAAGACCAGCACCACGTGCTTCTGCCCCCGATAGTCGCTCAGCCGCACCGGATGGCCATAGACATCATCCAGGGTGAAATCAGGCGCTTCGAGAACGCTCGTTTTCTCTACCATTGTCCCTCCTGCAAGCCGATCCGCAATTTTCCCCCGGATCATCCACTGAGAATCCTAGGGCGTTCCCTGCGACTGTGCCAAGCCTGGCGCAGGAACTCTCACTGAACTCTTATGCTGGTCTCACCCGCTCAGTAGCGGAGCCTATCGAGGATCTGTTGCAGTGTGGAAGGCAGCGGCGACTCGACAGTGATGCGTCGGTCTGTCCCAGGCAGCGTGAAAGTCACCGAGGCCGCGTGCAGGAAGTGACGCGACAGCTTCAGCGTCTGCTTGCGCCTGCCATATACGGTGTCGCCCACGACGGGATGACCAATGAAAGCCAAATGCACACGAATCTGATGCGTTCGGCCTGTCTTAGGCCAGGCTTCCAGCAGACTGTGCGCGGTGAACACTTCCAGCAACCGGAATTCAGTGATGGCTTCGCGCCCTTCGCGCAGCACCGCCATCTGCTTGCGACGCTTGGGATCGCGGCCAATCGGCGCGTTGATCACCCCTTCCGACGTGCCGGGAATCCCTTCCACCAGCGCCAGATAGCGCTTCTGCACCTGCCGCGCTTTGAACTGCGCCCGCAGACTGTTGAGCGCCTGGGGAGTCTTGGCGATCAGGATGACGCCCGACGTGTCTTTGTCGAGCCGGTGCACGATCCCGGCGCGGCCCACTTCGGCAAACTCGGCGATCTGCGGCCAGCGCGCGAGCACCGCATTGACCAGCGTGCCCGACTGATGCCCGAAAGCAGGATGCACCACCATTCCCGCCGGTTTGTCCACCACCGCCACGTGCTCGTCTTCGTAGAGCACCTGCAGGGGGATAGTTTCCGGTTCTGGCTCGGCGGGCGTTTCGAGCGGGGGCACCAGCAGCCGGACGACTTCGCCCCCCTCCAGCCGCAGCGAGGCTTTAGCCGGTCCGCCGTTGACTGTCACCAGACCCTGGCGAATCAACGCCTGAATCTGCGCCCGCGACAGGTAGTCCACGCAGGCAGCCAGATACTTGTCCAGCCGCTCGCCAGAGGTTTCCGCCTTCAGTTCGACCACTTCGTAGGATTCCGCCACGTCTTCTGCTCCGTCAGTGCCTCCACCCGGCCATTGCGCATGCTTCTTTCGCTCGCTAGAATGCAAACGGACACTCACCGCTTTGCAAAAGGAGCATCTGGTGGCCCCGCACGATCGATTCGTCTCAGAGACTACTTTCCGCGTCCGTTATGCTGAGACGGACGCCATGGGCATCACCCATCACTCCAACTATATCGTCTATTTCGAGGAAGCGCGCAGTCACTATTCTCGCGTGCGCGGCGCAGACTACGCTGAATTCGAGCGCAGCGGCTACTGGCTCACCGTCGCCGAAGTGCACGCGCGCTATCTGATCCCTACGCGCTACGCCCAGGAAATCACGGCGCGCTGCTGGATCGAAGAGTTGCGTAGCCGCGGCCTCACCTTCGGCTACGAAATCGTGGATACCACCACAGGTCAGGTGTGCGTGACCGGCTATTCCAGGCACATCTGCATCAATCGCGCCGGACAGGTCACGCGCATTCCGGAAAGCTGGCTAGCCGCCATGCGCGCCGGCCTACCAGCGAATTCCTGAAGTCGTATCGAGAAACTGTTATGAACTTCTGGCAGTATCCGTCCCTCACCCCTCAATCCCCTCTCCCTCGCGACTGCGTCGCGAGGCGAGGGGACTTGCTCGCGGTTGCAGGCACACCCCTCTTCTCCCCGGCTTGCCTGGGAGAAGAAGCCAGGGGATGAGAGAGAAAAGCGTATAACACGCTCTAGAGCGGCACTTCGCGCCCCATCTCCGTCACATCATAGCCCGGCTGTGCCGCCACTGCCGCTCGGAATTCGTCATCGTGCAACAGGCTCAGCACATGTTGAATCATCGGCAGGTCTGCGAATGCGCGTGGGATGACCAGGTCGTAGCGCTCGTAGCCCACCGGCACGAAGTCCAGCCCCAGCGCTATCGCCGCATTGCGAATGCCCAGGCCGCAGTCTGCGCTGCCCGAAGCAACCGCCGCCGCCACTGCCAGATGGGTGAATTCCTCGCGCTCGTAGCCTTCGATCTGCTCCTGTGAGATGCCGCGCTTCTGCAATTCGTAGTCCAGCAGCACCCGCGTTCCCGCCCCGCGCTGTCGGTTCACATAGCGGACGCGTGGCAGGTCGTCGAACGAACGGATGCTCAACGGATTGCCCGGTGCGACGATCAATCCCTGTTCGCGGTGCACGAACGTCACGACAAGCACGGGCAGGTTGCCCAGCGTCCGCCTGATATAAGGGACATTGTACTCGCCCGTTTCCGGGTCGAGCAGATGCGTGCCAGAAAGGTGCGCTTCCCCGCGCCGTTGTGCCACCAGCCCCCCCAGACTACCCACATTGGCCGACACCAGCCGGTAACCAGGGAAGCGCACGGCCAGGAATTGCCCCAGCAGGTCAAGCATGGGATCATGGCTGCCCACAGCGACTACCGTCTGCTCGATCTCCTCGCGCGAACGGTACAGCAGCACTTCCACCGTGCTGCCAGCGTCCAGACCTTCGCTGAAACGCGGCACATGCAGCAACCCGTCGGCCCGCACCAGCGACGTGATCACCCCTGCCCCGCGCGACAGCGGCGTCACCAGAGTTCGCTCGCCCACCTGTCCTACTGTGACGCGCACGAAGTCATCGTCACCTGTCGGAGAAGTGAGCTTACGGGTGAGAGTCCCTTTGATGCGCTCCTGACGAGGCGCTGCCTGCCCCGCCCAGCGATACAGCAGAGGGCGGACGAATAATTCACCAGTGAGCGCCGCCGAGACCGGATAGCCCGGCACGCCAATCACCGGCGTATTGTTGACCATGCCCATGATCACCGGGTGACCGGGACGCACGGCTACCCCGTGCACCAGGAGGGTGCCCGTCTCGCGTACCGCGCGCGCCGTGAAATCGCGCGTCCCTGCCGATGATCCCGCGAGCACCAGCACCAAATCGTGCTCCCCGGTTGCCGCCACGATTGCCGCCTTGAGCGCTTCCAGATCATCGGGGAGCATCGGCCACCGCGTGAACGTTCCCCACGCTTGTCGTACCTGCGCGCCGAGCACCACGCTGTTGTACTCGATCACCTCACCGGGGTGCGGGGAGGTGGTCGGCGGCACCAGTTCTGAACCAGTAGGCAGAATGGCCACTCGCGCCAGCCGCCGTACCAGCACCTGCACATGCCCGCAACCGGCGATCGCGCCCAGGTCGTGCGGACGCAACACATGGTTAGCGGGCAAGACCAGCTCGGTCGCCACCATGTCCTCGCCCATCATGCGCACGTGCTGCCAGGGCACTACCGGCGCGCGAATCTCGATCGCGTCCTCGCCGATCGTCTGTGTATTCTCCACCATGATCACCGCGTTAGTGCCCTCAGGGAGCGGTGCACCGGTGTTCACCGGATACGCCTGTTCCGGCACGCGCAGACGCAAGGGCCGTGTCTCCGTCGCTCCGCGCGTATCGGCAGCGCGCACAGCATAGCCATCCATGGCCGCGGCGTGATAGTGAGGGGAACTGATACGCGCCCACACTGGTTCAGCAGTCACGCGCCCCAGCGCCTCGTCGAGCGACACCAGTTCGGCAGGCAATGGCTCCCATTTCCCCACCGCTTCCAGGGCGGCACGCAGCCGGGACTGCGCCTCGTCCATGGGAATGTCTTCCAGGTAAATCGTGCGTTCGCTATCCACAGCTTCCTGCTTTCAGAACAGAATCACTTCCGCCCAGGTCCCCTCGCGCAGACCAGTCGCGTTCATCGGCACTTTCAGCAAGCCATCAGCAGTCACCAGCGTGAAGATCAGGTTGCTCTTGCCAAAGATTGGCTCTGCCCACAATTCGCCGCCGCGTTCGACCAGGCGCACTGGCACATAGTCTTCACGCCCAGCCGCCGAAGGCACGTTCGCCGTCACCCGTGCCGTGACACGCCGGGCGCGCGGTGCAGCGGCCCCCATCAGGCCAGCGATCGCCGGCACACCGAACAGCATGAACATCACCATAGCCGAGACCGGATTGCCCGGCAACCCGATCACCGGCTTGCCTTCGACAGCGGCCAGGATGGTTGGCTTGCCGGGCCGCGCCGCGACCCCGTGTATCAGCACACCCGGCGATCCCAGACGATTGAAAGTGTCCGCAGTCATGTCACGGGTGCTCACGCTGCTGCCTGCCGTCACCACCAGCATATCGGCAGTAGGCAAAGCGGCTGACAGCGCGGCATAGAGCGCTTCCGCATCGTCGCGGATGATGCCATGCAGACGGGTTTGCGCCCCCGCCCCCTGACAGAGCGCCTGGATCGTCCCACTGTTGATGTCGCGCACCTGACCGGGAAGCAACGGCGCGGTGGCCGGAGCGACCACTTCATCCCCTGTCGAGAAGATGCTCACCAGCGGTCGGCGGCACACCGGCACGTCCCGTACCATCCCCAGCGCCAGCAGTGCGCCGATATCCTGGGAGCGAATCGTGTGGCCTGCAGGGAGCACCTCCGCCCCCAGTTCCACGTCTTCGCCCACCTGAATCACGTTCTCGCCAGGGGCGACAGGGCGCAAGACCTCGATCGTGCGCTCATCGAATCGCTGCGTGTGCTCCACCATCACCACAGCATCCGCATCGGCGGGCACCATCCCGCCGGTGTGAATGAGCAGAGCCTGCCCTGCCGTCAGGATTTGCCGGGCTTCCTGGCCCATGGGCACTTCGCCCACCACCTCCAGGTAGGCGGGCAGGGTGTCGGACGCGCCAAACGTGTCCGCGGCGCGCACGGCGTACCCGTCCACCGCCGCCCGCCGGAAAGCAGGCAGCGCCTCCGGACTGCGCACCGCTTCCGCCGTGACCCGTCCCAGGGCCTCATAGGCGCTCACTCGTTCACTCTGCGTCCGATGAGTGATATGCTGCCACCACCAGGCCCAGGCTTCGTCGGGCGGTTTGACCTCGAAGAACTCAGGCATCGCGATCTTCGCTCCAACCGAATACTACCACCATGATCATCCCACACTTTGATCCCGGCAACAAAAGCGGCGTGGCTCAGCCGACGCCGCTCACCGACAGTCTGCGTACGCTGCGCCCACTCTAGCGCAGCAAATATCCGAAGGACAGCGCGTTCAACACCAACAGAAGCACGATTCCCAGCACATAGGTCGCCGCACGCCAGCCAGACACGCCCGTCATGGCCTCGATGTCATCAGGGATAAGAGCATAGTAACTTTCCGGGTCGGTAACCTCCGGCGCGCTCTTCAGCGAAGGGGCAACTCTGGTAGCCGCCCCACGCTCCACGTCCGCCGGTTCTGCCGCGGACGGCTCAATGACCTCATCAGGCGTCTCGCGCCAGAAGGGCGGCCAGCTTGGCCCGCTGTCCTGAGTTGTGTCTTCACTGTCTTCGTCAAAGGTGATGGTGCTGCGCAGCGACGCCTCGAACGAGGTAGCGTCAGCAGCGCGCTGCTGACGGCTGTGCCCCGTGTCGCGCCCGCGCCGGCTGTCTTCGTCCGTAGAGAAGGGGACACCCGCCACCCCAGATGCGGGACTTCCGCCAGGTACCCAGGGAAAACCTGCCTCTTCCGGCTCTGCCGTACGCCTGCTCGTGCTGCTCAGGTTGAGGCCGCGCACCCACTCTTCATAGTCCTGATCGGAAGGCAACTCCACCTGCCGCCCACTACCGTAGACCGCAGGGCGATCGTCGCGCCCCCAGTCCACGCTGGTCGCAGGCAGGTAAGGGTCGGGTTCGGGCGGCAGAGTCGGCTCCTCCACGAATGGTCCGGCAGCAAACCACGCGCCAGACGCGCCTTGTTCGGCTGTCACATCCTCGATGAAGGGGCTTTTCGCTGACGGGGGCGCAGGCGAGGGGAAGTCAGTCGTCACAAAGGGCGACGCAGCGGGTGCCGCAGCAGGCGGGCGCGAGGTCGGTGCGGGCCCCCGAGAAGCCAATGCCTTGTTGACGCGCTCCAGTCCCTGACGAGCTTTCTCGTTGGCCGGGTTGATCGCCAACACGTTCTCCAGGCAAATCTGCTGTTCTTCCAGCGTCTCGACCGCAGCGCTCAGATACAACCAGGCGCGCTCGTTATCTTCCTGCTCGTCCACCACGCTCAGCAGGATGGAGCGAGCCTGTTCTTTGTCTCCGGCCCGCAGCGCCTTGAGCGCTTGCTGGATGCGTTGCTCGATCCCAGAAGCTGCCATGGCAATCGTCTTTCAGCCATCGCTCCGACCAGAAAGCGTACACCGGGGGCATGCCCGGTGTACGTATCATACCACAGCGTCATTGACGCAGGCCAGCCCGTGCCTAGAACAGGCCGACAATCCTGCCGTTTTCGTCAATGTCTATGTTCATGAAAGCCGGATAGGTCGGCAGACCAGGCATGGTGCTCATCGCGCCAATCAACGGATAGACGAAGCCCGCGCCAACACTCGCCCGCACTTCGCGCACGGGCACGACAAAGCCCTTGGGCACCCCCTTCAGGTTGGGATCGTGGCTCAGGCTCAGGTGCGTCTTGGCCATGCAGATCGGCAGATTGCCGAAGCCAGATTGCTCATAGAAGGCGATCTGCTTTTCGGCCAGCGGTTCGTAGGTCACGCCGTCCGCACCGTAGATTTCCCTGGCGATGATCTCGATCTTCTGCTTGATGGGCAGGTTGAGATCGTACAGGAAGCGGAAGTTGCTCGGCTTGTCGCAGGCTGCCACGACCGCCTCGGCCAGCTCCAGCGCCCCTTCGCCGCCGCGCGCCCAGTGATCGGACATCACCGCTGCCTCAGCGCCCGCTTCTTCGGCAATGCGCTTCACCAGCGCCACCTCCGCCGGCGTGTCGGATGCAAAGCGATTGACGGCCACCACCACCGGCACGCCAAACTTACGGGCGATCTGAATATGGTGGGCCAGGTTGGCCCCGCCTTTTTCCAGCAACTCCAGATTCTCAGACGTGTAGGCTTCGTCGAGGGGCATCCCCGGCGTCACCTTAGGCCCACCGCCATGCATCTTCAGGGCGCGAATCGTCGCTACCACCACCACAGCGTTGGGGATGAGGCCGGAGTAGCGGCACTTGATATTGAAGAATTTCTCCATGCCGATATCCGCGCCGAAGCCGCTCTCGGTGACCACATAATCAGCCAGGCGCAGCGCAATCTGATCGGCCAGGATACTGCTGTTACCGTGCGCAATGTTGGCGAACGGCCCGGCATGTACAAAAGCCGGCTGCCCTTCCAGGGTCTGCAACAGGTTGGGCATCAGGGCATCGCGCAACAACACCGTCACGGCTCCCGCCACGCCCAGGTCTTCCAGCGTGATCGGCTTCCCCGCGCGGGAACTGCCGATAACCACTCGCCCTACCCGTTGCCGCAGGTCCTTCAGGCCGGTAGTCAGCGCCAGAATGGCCATCAACTCGCTGGCGACAGCGATGTCAAAACCCGTCGAGCGGGGGAAGATAGGACTGGGCGACCCATCGGCCAGCGTGTCGTCGTTGAAGCCAATCTTGATCTTGCGCAGCGACCGGTCGCACACGTCCACTACGCGATTCCAGGTGATGGCAGCCGGGTCAATGTCCAGCCGCCTGATGCCGCGCTTCTGGAGAGCTTCATCGCTCTGGCGACTTTCGTGATACATGCGGCTGTCAATAGCCGCCGCCACCAGGTTGTGCGCCACGCTGATAGCATGAATGTCGCCGGTCAGGTGCAGGTTGAAGTCCTCCATGGGGATGACCTGGCTATAGCCACCGCCTGCCGCTCCGCCTTTGATGCCAAAGGTCGGCCCCATGCTCGGCTGACGAATGCAGATAACAGCGTTGTGTCCAAGTCGTCCCAGAGCTTGCGTCAGGCCGATGCTGGTCGTGGTCTTGCCCTCGCCCAGGGGAGTGGGGGTGATAGCCGTCACATCAATGTACTTCCCCTGAGGCCGGTCTTTGAACTTCTCCAGCACCGCAAGGTGAACTTTTGCCTTATAGGCTCCATACAAGTCCAGGTCGTCTTGCTCAAGACCTAACTTGGCGGCGATCTCAAGAATCGGACGAGGTTTTGCGGCCTGAGCGATCTCAAGATCGCTGGGAACATGAGGTGGGGTCATAAGGCATTCTCCATGAATAGCTAATCGAGGTCACAGTTTCACGTCTGCGTGCCAGAGTCAGTTTGCAACGGGGAGTAGTGAGCCATCGAGCACACGATGACCACCGCAATATCGCTCTGATTGCACGCCAACACCCCTTACTTTAGTGAAGCTCAATCCCGACGTGCAAGTGCCATTCGCCACATTCTCGACCATTGCACTGCGCATCGTCTGGACATTTACTCATTGAAGATGTCCAGATCATGGACATCATCGTAGCCGACCTGCTCAGGATCGTCGCTTCCCAGCGCAGCAGCCAGTTGCTTCAGCTCATCGGGATCGAACAGGCGCTCGGCCAGTTCTTCGTCCACTGCCTGACCAAACAGTGCTTCCAGGTCAATTGGCGGCGGAGTCTGGACAGGCTTGTCGGTCCGATGCGAACGACGAGAGCCGGGGTCCGCTGCTGTTCCAGCGACGGGTGCAGCCGGGCTCGGTGCAGTTCTCTCGGCGCGGCGCGCTCTCGAGCGGGTGGGGTTATCGGACTGTCCTGGGTCCGAGGCCGCTCCCCCTCCCCCAACACCGTCTGGCTGCGATGGGGGCGTGATGCGGTAAGCCGCCTCCCCCAGCGTCCGGATGAGTTGATCTGCGACACGCCGACCATACATGGTCACCGGGCCAAAGGCGCTACGATTCGCGCCGTCGAAGACCAGCGCCAGGAAGTAATGCAGGCCCAGCGCCAGGACGAAGACATCGAAGCGGTCTCCGTCGTAGTAGTGCATCGTCCAGGCATTGCCACCGACCAGCGATCCCATGGGAGCCGTCCGCGTCAGCGCCGCCCCGGCGATTGCCGCCAGCGCAGCGCGATCCAGCGCGCCGGTCGCCCCTAGTTCGACGAGGATACGCCCCGTACGATCGGCCACCAGCGCACCGAGTGCGCCTACATCGCGCATCATCGCGGCGACAGGGCCGCGCATCGCGTCCACATCGGCGGGAGGCACCGGCCCCAGCGTGTCATCGGTCACCGGCGCTGCAGCATCCAGAACCGCCGCCGTTTCCCCTTCAAGTGCCGCCCGCAGCCCGCGCATAAACGCCTCGGCTACCGGGCGCACATACAGTCGGCACGGCGCTGAGACAATGACATCAGGCGGC
>ENA-ORXB01003456-ORXB01003456.1-sediment-metagenome-genome-assembly--contig:-NODE-3456-length-10932-cov-3.597881_pt1 | contig 10932 bp, 13 predicted proteins | sample MGYA00237863_ERZ511475 | MGnify/ENA primary metagenome ERZ511475 (study PRJEB26305, sample SAMN06343858) | sediment metagenome | isolation source: hot spring sediment | place: Canada: British Columbia...
TCCAGGGATCGATCGATATTATTCTACCTCGAGACTTGGAAAATGGGAAGACCTTATATTTCGAACGAGAGGACCAAAGTAATAACCGTGTTTCCATACAGGCGGAACATGGTCACATTGATGGTCATGAGAGGGCCTTCTTACATGGCTGTTCGTGTCATCAGAAACTTCGTTTGAAGAAACATGGTACCGACTGGAACATTGAATAAAGATCTCGAAAGACCCATTTTCTTCCGAGAGGTTAAATCAAGTCAGAAATGAAAAGGTAATAAGAAAGTTTCCGTCTCTTAAAAGACGAAAGATCATGTTTGCATATACAAAACATCCAGACATTTCAGGTATTCTCGGATATATCGTTAACGTTCACGATCCGGTTAACTATGATATCGATCTCTTTCTTCCTCCTCAACTAAGGAAGGAATATTCTCGAGTCATCACAAACACCTATACGTATCAAGATGAAGGTGATACGATTCGAACTGGAATTACCTATCGATGTCGATTGAAAGGAATTGGAGTTGTGACATCGAAACAGAGAAAGATGAAGACGTGTCCTTCCAAGACCCCGAATCTCGAAAAAGATGGAAATCTTTTCAAGAGTCTTTCGAGACATCCAGGAAAAAAGAAGGACCCAGTTAATTTCATTATAAGAGAGGCCCATATTGAAATCATCCGACAGTTTGATCGTCAAAATGGATGGGTGATATGTACGATCTCTGATGTTGACATTTATCGACGTCTTCTGGTCACCTTATATGATCCAATTACAAAAAAAGATCTGAGTGAAATCCTCTTATCCGAGGAGTATAAAGATTACTTCCGTCCATATAATCATCTGAAACAACTCGATCGAACAGAATCCGGCAGAGAAATCGGAGACGAGAAAAGTCGAGACGGAATAAATTCATACAGAACGGATGTTAAAACAAAAACGAGATCGGAAAGAAAAATTATAAAGACAGAAAAAGAAAGAGAAAAATGAGAAAGGTGACCGAAAGTAAGCCAGTGTTTTGCGTTATCTCGGCGAAAACATGTGGACACTGTGTGGCTTTTCGAAAGAACTGGCCCGAAATACGTCAGGCAATTGAAAATACAGGTCTTGTTCGAATTGTTGATGTTGAACTTGAGACACCTCTTGATATCCCTGATCCAACAAAATATCCTGACGATCTTGTCCGATTTAGCAGTCGCTGGGTTCCCATGTTCATTCTCTTTACGGGGTCGTCATGGGACGCAACGGATCCTCTTCTTGGAAATGCGACAAATGGAGGTCGACTTGAAGGCGTCGTATTTAACTCAAAGATAAAGGATGGTCAACTTTTTCATGAATTTCGTCAGGTCCCTTCCAAAGACAATCTTCTTCGATGGATCAAAGACGAACTTCAAGGAGATCTTTTTAAGAGAGATCGAGAACCCGTCATGCCCCTCTTGTCATCGGGAGTACCTGATTCATCTCGATCTCTACCTTTTCTCTCTTCTCCGGCGATTCCACCTCCGGCAGCCCCTGACATCTACCCGAGTCCAGGAACACCGTCTGTATGTTCAACGAAATATCGTCCGAAGAACACATATCGCCGCTCCCGGATTAAATTTTGATTCTGGCAGAGCGACTTATTTGTCCAAGGGAAAGGACAAATGAGTCAAGGGGAAACATTGACAGAGTTATATCAACGTCTTCAAACAAAGGCCATTCAGACCAAAAATGAGACGATTGACTGGCAAAAGATCGGAATGACGATTACAAACTTGCCAGAGGAACACAGCGAAATCATATATGGACTCATTTTACATCACTTCTATTTAGAAAAAGGGAAGATACAACGAATACCGGCGATACCATATTTTGGAAAAGTCTTTGATTCAGGAAAGGAGGGAGGATCGAGAAAGGGTGTAATGTATACCGTATCACATTTACCGTCAATCTTACAGCGAATTATATTTCAGTATGTTTGTGAAGTTGTTGCTTTTTAAAAAGGAAGATAGATCTCGATTCAGCTTTAAATACAGGGTTTCTCTGTATTTAAAGAAATCTCGGAAAAAATTCAAAGCATCGAAAAAGGTTATGGGAGAAGAGGGAGAACGTTAAAAAATGACGATTTGGGAACAAATTGGGAAACTTGAAAGGTCTCAGAGAAGAAAGAGAAAGAAAAAGGAAATGGAAAAAGAAATGAGAAGAAAGTCTGAAAAAAAGAAAATTTGTGATAAAAATATGAAATTGGCTCCGAGAGAAACTCAGATTAAATTGCGAAATTGAAAAGTTTTTGATAAGTTTTGGAAGAGGCTTAAACACATCACAAACCCTATTCAAAACATGGCTACCGCAAAAATCGTAACAAAAGGTCCCCGTTGGACACCTGAGATGGCTGAGAAAGCTCTTCATGAATGCAAATACATCAAGGCTGGAGATAAGACCGGTCCTCGTGTCATTACGGGAGCAAGGAGGATGTGGGAGAAACCAGGACACGAAGATGATGTTTATTTACCTATCGAGCGTTTGACGGGTTCTCGGGAAGAGGTCGCGTCCATTCTTCGAGCGGCAGGTAAATCCGAGTCAGAAATTGCTCATGCTCTCGCTAATGCGTATACCAAAGAAAGTGTCTTAGGTCCCAATGCGACAAAACGAGAGGCCTTTGAAAGAGAGGAACAGGCATGTCGTCAATACCGTCAGGGACTCGCAAAGAAATCAGAGAAGCCTTTTAAGACCATTTCCGAAATGGCGGAACTTATCAAGGGAATTTCTGGGTCAAACACGAGTTCAAAGAAGGCTCCCAATAACAAAAAGAAGAGTACCAATGCAACGACAACAACGACAACAAACAAAGGTCCTCGGACATCTTTAAGCTCGAAAATTAAGAATCTGGCAGCGGGAAAAGTCATCGACGTTTCCAAAATGAATGAGGATGGAACTGGAGCAAAGACCGCAAACCAGCCCAAGCCTTCTTCAAAGAAGATCGGAGTGGAGGGACTTCCTCTTGTGAGTTCAAATCCAGAGACGTATGCTCGAGCCATTTCGATTCTTATATCCGAAGGTGACCCGGATCTGAAGGTAACAGAAGAGTACATTACCAAATATAATGAGATGATAAAGGATCTTCCTTCAACGGAATCGGAAAAATCGAAGCCAGTTGAAGGAAAAGCTCCAGTTCCAACTTCAACTTCAGTCCCACCTTCAACTTCAGTCCCACCTTCAACTTCAGTTCCATCTTCAACTTCAGCTCCAGCTCCACCTTCTCAACCGATACCGAAGGTGACAGTGCCTCCGTCATTATCGGTAATAGCCAAGCCTCCAGCGCCGAGTACAACCGTGACAGTTCCATCAGGTCAAGGTGTACAAGTTCCGAAGACGGTGCCAATTCCAAAGATAACGGGAGTTATGATGGGAAAAAAGTTCTAAGTGAACAGGAAAGAAAAGTTCTACGTGATATGCAAGAGATTCTTCAAGGAATCAAAGAAAAAAAGAAATAAAGGCAGAAAGAAGAGATTACAAATCTTCTTTCTGCATTGGATTTTTTCCTCCCCTGAAAAGCGAGTCAGAATGGATGATATCATCGATATTCCTCTCGAAAAAAGACAGGAGTTAAAGGTAAAGGAATTCTCCTGTCCGTGTAAGAAACCGACTTTCAATGTTAAGATTGTCAAATGTCCCCGCTGTCGAAAAGGAAAGAAGTGCCCCAAACGAAACAAGAAAAAGGTTATCATTATTCGAAACTGCTGTCCGATCCCCGAGTGTCCTCCTTTTTCGTCCTGTTCTGTCTCTTCTCCGAATACCGGGTTTTCCATCTTACCAATAATGGAGGGAGAAATACTCCTCTAGTTTCTATCAGGAAATCTTTTAACAGCTGAAACTCTTCAATCAAGAGTTTTCTGGAGATGTCAAATATCTTTTCGGCTCATTTAAAGAAATTTTTTTTAATATATTTTTTTGTTTAATGAGGAAAGATGGAATCGTCAGAACTTGACGTCCAACATCAAATCATTAGTTTTCTTAATACTTTACTAAATTATCCCAACACCTCTCTTATCGTATATGATATTCTTTCCGCACGAGGTTTTGATCTTGTTACAGCACCATCACTGAACGCTATTATTCAGAACTGTGTTCCAAAAGAAGAACTGAGGACTGATCTCCAAGACTATCTTCTGACCGGTCTTGAGCAATTTAAGCGTCAGTATTTTCTAAATCATCATACCAGTCCTTCGATTGATCTTCTCAAAGAAAATCTTTTCACACTCTTGGAGAAGTGGAAACAAGGAATCACGACAATCGATCCTGTCACTCTACCCTTAGATTCCATTGTTCCGTTAAGTGATCTTAATCTGTCTTTTCTCGGAAAAACCAAGTCAAACAAGGAACAAGGAATTTTTCAGTTTATTTCTCTGTGTCGAGAAGTAAAGACCATCACCAGTTCTGTTGATATGTACAATATGTACCGTCGATGGTGTATTTCAAACGGATATGGTTACTACTCGGCTCCCACTTTGACCAAGTATCTGCGAGCATCAGATAAACGTCATCTCGAGTCTGTGTCGGAAAAGGGACGCTCACAAGGCTGGTATCTAATTCTACCCTCCTTCTAGACTCATCTTTCTTCTTCTCTTACCATACAAACAAGAAAAGAAGAAGAAAGAAATCGTTCCAATTAGATCGTCGGAATAAATGGAAGTCCAGCTCCCGTTGCCATAATTTCCCAGGTGGCATCGTGATATTCTAAGATCTCACGTGTTTTAACAATCTTAAAATCAGAGATCGAACAGGGCCACCCTCGAGCTTGAAGATGTTTAAACAACCGATATTGTGTGTTAAGATTCGACTTCCGATGTTTCGGTATCGTCTCATAAATCTTTTGTGTACGATCATAATCATCCATAATAATTTCCTCCAAATGAGAAACGTCCGGAAGAACCCACCCCCAATATAAGTGACAAATTAAATTCACATCCTCATAATAAACAGCATTCCCTGTCTCATAAAGAGCTCGGTAAATCATCTCTCGTGTCGTCGCCCCTCGCGTCTTTCCATCGGAATTCAAAGGCATCTTCCTAACTTCCTCGGAAACTGGTAAACCAAAGGAGGCAAAGTACTTATCAAGAACATCCTTAAGATTGTCGGGAAGACGATTCTGCTGTTTTCCTTGGTAACGAAGAAGAGCCTTGTAAAAGTTATCTCGATCGTCATAGCCATTTCGAGTCCCACTTTGAGTTTTACCCATTTCTCCGAAAACTGGACTTCGTAACAAGTTACACCTTTCCACTCCACATCGAGGACATGATAAAATTCCAACATCCTCATTTATCATCATGTCAGAATAAGGCAATCCACACCCTCGACATGAATCATTCGCAGGAATGTCTCGAATAACATCGATTTGAATGTACAATCGTGCAATCTCCAAATATCTCGAAATAACATTGTGTCTCAAACGTGACTCCTCTGTCTCAACCTCTGTGCCCTTCTTCTTATTCGAAAAGGAAACAACTTTGGGAAGTGTCCCAAGTTCTCGATAAATCTCAATGAGATCCGCAACAGACTCCTCATACTCTTTAATATCTTGTCGTGTTGTCAGTCGTGTTATTTGCTCATTTAATTTCTCGATCTTCGCAAGAACGTTTTTCCGATCAATGACAGTTAGTGGCACTTTAAGTTTCTCCTGTTCAGTTAAAAGTTCTTGTGTTAAATGTTCAATCCGGCTCTTCCTTTGAAACTCAAACCTCTTTAATATGAGCTGATGAACTTCAAGAATATTAAAGTCATCCGTATAATGAGCCTCAATCCTTGAAGGCAAATTCTCCGTTTCAAGAGCATACGATGAACATCCAAACTCATCCAAAGATGGTAAATCCATCTCAAGGGGATCCTCAAATTGACATCTCGAAAGAGACCTCTCCCCCTTTAATTCCTTTTCCTTCCCATTTGTTTTCGGTCGTCTTGATGGAAAAACCCAGCAATTGGAAACTTTCTTTTCCCGTTCACTTGATGATCTCTCCCATTGACTCTCATCTCCTTTTTCGAATGTTGAACAATCCCTCGTTGTCGATTGACTTTGAAGAGACTGGGTGACATCATCGGTGGGACCCTTCGATGAAGATACATCTGAAGAGAGTCCCGAATGATCTTCCAAAGATGACTGTTTACTCGGAATATCTTTGTCCGTGGAAGTGGGAGACGTTCCCCATGACACATGAATAATCGGTTGCATAATTAATATTTTAAATACATACAGAACTTCTTTAGATAACTCTTCTCTCTCTTTCGTTTCTTTCTTCTTTATGTTAGAAGGAGAAAAAGAAACTTCTTAAATGTTGAAGGACGTTAAAGAAACGGAAGAGAGACAGTCCGGAAGATCTCTATAATAAACATACAGAGCAAAGACAAGCAACGTTAAAGACATCGTCGAAAGAATCGACTTCACATGACGTGGGAGTGAAATCCACTTTGGACTCACCCAAAAATCGAGAAGAGAGAGCAAAGCCAAGACAATCGCAATCAGAAGAATTCTGACAAGAAGTCGCGAGGAAACATGTCTCTTCTGAGAAACACCCGTTAACAGCGGCAAGACAATAAGTAAACCAATCGAAAGATAGTTGGAAGATAAAACATTCTCCTCCACCTCCACAGTTAGATTTCTCACAAAATAAAAACTCAATCCAAAGACAAAAAGAGGAATACTCAAAATCAGATAACCCCAAAAATCCGTAAAACTCAGCTTAAATAATACAAGAAGACCGATCCAAAAAAGCGCCCCGATAAGATACACAATCTGAATAACAAGAGTCTTCTTTCGTCCATACCGCTTATATCTTTGAATTTGACATTCAAGCTTTGTCGTATTCGGACATTTCTTCTTCCAAGGATTAATCATCCTTTCTTTCTCCCATTTATTAAATGTTACAAAATTTTCTCGAATAGCTCGGAAAGTTATATATCAATGTCTTCCTCACTGATATATAACATGTTACAAGTTATGAATCCGTGCAATATGTTTATAAATATTATTTATCGTCACCTCTGACAGTGAAACAATCTTGGCATATTCCTTTCGATTTATCTGAATTCCGTGAATGATCAGATAATATTGCAGTATTCCAGCCGCCACCTTTTGTGGAAACTTTTCATTCAGTTCCGGTTCCTTTTTCAGAATTCCCTCCGCAAATCTCAATATGTCTTCCGTCATCTCACTATTCAGTTGAAGACTCTCACAGTATTGAGGAATAAAATCTAACGGTGTCACAAAAACATTTGGAAGTCGGTAACCTGTCTGTGCCTCCGAAAACATTGAAAGTGCCTTCGTCATCTCACTCAGTTTAATCCCAACCATACTTGCAATCTTCTTCGGATCCTGTGGCTGACCCATCTCGTTAAATGCATTATACAAACAAAAGAAAACCATCTGTTTACGCTTATTTCCCCTCTTCGTATGAGAATTTAACTGAGTGTATATCCTCTCCGCTCTTGTTTTAACCTCCTCCGGTACGGGAATATCCTCCAAGTCTTTTGCAATCGACCTCTCCGGAGACTTCAGTGTTGATGCCAATGTCACCGTCTCAACATCGGAAGAAAAAAGTTTCAAATAAGTCATTCCACACTGACTACACGTCCCCTCCGGAGTAATATACTCATGAAGACACTCCTCACTCCTCATCGTTTGAAATTTTCTTTGCCAAAGACGAAATCTCAACACGAAAACGATCAAATTCATTTCCCCGTCCCGTCGTCCCTTGATATGTTCTTCTTTGTTCTCCTTTCCCTCCGATTCTCTTATTCTTATCTTTTCCTTCGTCGGAAGAACACGATTGACGTCCAAACTTTTATACTTTTTCTCCAGTATCGAAAGCCGACGAGATTTCAGATTAACATAAGAGAATGTTAATCTGAAGTGATAACTCTTTCGGAAAAGGTTGAGAGAGTTCCTTTGGCAAGGAAGAGACTCTTTTTCTCTTTTTTGACTCGTAATTTCATCCGCTTCTTTTAAATCACTAAACTTATGGCCCTGAGAGTTAAACGGACAGATATAAACGATGCCCAGGCCTACTTTATTCGCTCTCATCTTTATTTCCAACCGAAACAGTCATTTCTATCAGAACGTTATGGTCAACAAGCGAAGAATCCAGTCTTATTCTATTTAGTTCGAGACGGAGATGTATTTCTTCCCTTAACATTTGGACGTGCTTTTACTCAAACATTTTCAAATCGAGACTATCCTCCAACTTCGTTTGACTTTACAGGCGAGCTCTTCTCTCATCAAGTTCCTGTCGCCGAGGAAGCTCTTTCTCAACTTCTCTCAAGGGGCACCACAACAATCGGCCTCTATCCTGGTTTTGGAAAGACGGTGATTGGAGCCTATCTTTCCAGTCACTTGAAATTGAAAGTCGCCGTCCTCTATCATCGAGAATTTCTCGGACCTCAATGGGAGACGACTTTTAAACAATTTACAAATGCAACAACTTGGATCGTCCCAACAGGTTTTTCCGGAACTCCTCCAGATGTTGATGTTGTCCTCTGTATGGATACACGTTATTCCTCTCTTTCTGAAGAGTATCGTCTTCATATTGGATGTCTCATTATTGATGAAGCTCACGCCTTTTGTACACCCTCGCGTGTCGAGTGTCTCCTCTCCTGGGAACCGAGATATGCGATTGCAGAGACGGCCACTTTAATTCGAGATGATGAGATGCATCGTATGATCTATGCCATCTGTGGAACTCACGGAATTTTTAAGACTCTGACGAAATCCTTCCAAGTTCTTCATCTTGAAACGGGCCTTATCCCCGAAACCAAACAAAATATTCGAGGAGGTTTGGATTGGTCCTCTCTCACAAGATGGTTCTCCACCTGTGAGGATCGAAACAAAATGATTCTTTCTCTCGTTAAAAATAATCCAAGTCATAAGATTCTCATCTTAACCCTCGAGTTGAAACATGTCTCACTTCTTCATGAACTCCTTCAACAAGAAAACGAATCCGTTGACTATTTCGCCGGTTCTCGGAAGACCTATTCAGACTCCCGAGTTCTTATTGGAACAATTTCCAAGATTGGAACAGGGTTTGATGAAAAGACTTCCTGTCCCAACTTTAATGGAAAACGTATTGACATGCTCATTCTCTGTTCCAGTGTCAAAAAGGCATCTCTTCTTGAACAGTCGGTTGGCCGTGTTTTCCGTGCGGACATGCCTATCATTATTGACCTTGTCGATAGTCATGACGTCTTGAAACGTCACTGGTATGAACGTAAAAAGTGGTATCAAAGTCGAAATGGTATCATCTCTCATATTAAAATGGTCCCAACCTCGAATGATGGAATATCAACTTCAACCGAAGACTCGATTCGGAATAAAAATCTTCTCTTTCTTTCCAATAAGATTCGTTCCTTGAAAGTTAAGTCCTAATTCAATCTCTCTTTCCTGGTTAAAGGTCTGGAAGATACTGTGTAGAAAACTTAATCGCAACCCATTGAATATGATTGGGATAAACAAATCCGATAATTCCGTCAGACGGTCGGTTCTTCCATTTTGTCCAATTACTATCACAACAATTCATATGAATGTCATGAATTCCCTTTTCCTCTCCATCTTGATATAAGTATCCATAAATAATAATCTTGGAACAGGACCGAGCAAGGGAAGAGAGTATTATATAAAGATCTTGTTCATGAACGGTCGAAAAGTCATCCTGACGTAATCCTAATTCTCTATAACTCAATGTGACGTTTTCTGTCACTCCCATTGGAAGATCTTCAGTCGTCTTCTGATCAAAGATAACATATGACACATCAGATCCATCTCGCGAGTGTATATTTACAGCCGCAGTATATCTCTCCTCGAGAACTTGAATATCAAGAAGAAGATGATCACTCTGACTATGTTCTAAACGTTGATCAAGATAGGTGCCCACAAGACGAACAAACCGATCTTCCTTCGACGAAGAAGAAGAAGATTCTCGATATCTTTTCCGCGAAAAGTGTGGAGATAACATTTTATCTGAAATTCCGGTTCAAGTTTCGAACAAAAGGTGTCTCTTTTCTTTCAGATCGAAAAAGTTTTAACGAGAAACACCTTTTTCGATCTGAAAGAAAACTAACTTGAAAGAACATCAAGAACCCGCTGAATCCGTGGACTTAACGGCTGATTCTCATCATCTTCATTCTCATATGACTCCGAATTTCCTCTTAAACTCTCTTGGTTCTTTCCAAGAAGAACATCTATCTCTTTTCCTGATATCTTATCAAGAAACTCTTTTGCTGCTGTGTAGCCAATCGTAATCATTTGACTCTTCAGTTTCAGATCAACCGTGAGACCGGTCGTGTCAAAGGTCGGACTTATCAGTTCAAGATGTTTACATCGGGGAGACGAACTCCGAATAATCCTCTCACGAATCTGTGTCATTGAGGAGTCAATGATCTTATACAGATAGAGGGCCAAGTGTGAATCCACAGGAACATGATGAGCCGGATTCGATGAGGTGATGTACATTCCCAAAATATCCCTCTTTCCATCATCATAGACGTCAATGGGATAGGGATTGGCAAAGGCCCCGTCAATATAAACACATCCCCGATATTTTAGTTTATAAAAAAGAAGAGGAATATTCATGGATAGAAGAACAGCATCAACACATGACATCTGAGGATAGGTCTTTCGAGAGATATATTCAGCTTTATCTTGATCAAGATTCATCGTCACACACATAAATTCAAGACCCGTGGCATCATATAACTCTTGAAGAGACAGAATTTTCCCAAACTTATCCTCAATTCGAGCAATGAGCTTTTCTTTAATTGAACGATTCGAGATGAGACCCGTGTTCTCCTTAATCTCCGTTAGATTAATGCAGGAAATATCCTGAAACAAACTCGTATCAACTGCTTCCGATATAATCTCCGTAACAGTATATCCTGCTACAAGAAGAAGTGAAATAATCGCTCCAACCGATACTCCA